>Ga0209254_10007151_pt1 | contig 10292 bp, 6 predicted proteins | sample FrelakmetDIP11DI_FD_187148 | JGI IMG/M metagenome (GOLD analysis project Ga0209254, IMG submission 187148) | Freshwater lake sediment microbial communities from the University of Notre Dame, USA, for methane emissions studies - DIP11 DI (SPAdes)... | ecosystem: Environmental > Aquatic >... | reverse complement strand
ATGCCGCACATATGATTTGTAATATCCATGACCAGTGTTTTCTCTTGCCCTACTGTGCGACATGCACCGGATTCACTGTGCGATTTCACCGGAATTTGCACGTTTTTCCATTGGGATTTCTATAAGATAAATTGGTACACGTTTTGAAGTTTGAAATCCATATGCAATAGAGGTCTCGATAAATAGAATAATCCGATTTGCAGAACGAATAGCATATTCATCTACTTGAACATCATTTACTTTAGGGAAGGTTACACTTACAGTCTTCGGTGTAACAAATGAATAATCGACTGGATCCAATGTCCATCCTTCATGATGTTTTAAACCTCTAAGAAAAATAAATTCTTCTAACCAGCTCGAGCGTACTTGTTCTAAATATTTCGCAAATTCATACTCTCCTTGTACTCTTAGGGCATCCTTTCCTTTTCTAAACCCATTATGTTCCTGATATAAGAAACCAATATTGATGCCATAAATCTTTTTCAAGAAATTTTGTAGTAAGTTTTTAGCTGAAATCACTCCATTATCAAGTAGCATTCCTAGTTCTTGATTTAATTCATCATCAATTGATTCACGTATTGAGAAACTATTGTTATTGATATCGACCAAATTACCCGAGGAAATTCCCTCCTCGTGGAGACTAATTATTCTACTTATATCTTGCGCAGATTCCTTAGTGGCTTTCATAGCCTGAAATAGTGGATGGTATAACCTATCATATTCCTTTTGGGATATCTGACGGTTTTGTGGGTTTGTATTACCAAGGATTAGAAGATCCCGCATCTCAAGCATTCCTTCAAATAGCCTGGCTATGAACGGCGAACAAGTACCTTCATTGGAGGATTTCAGTAGCCCTATCATTTTATATAATCATATCGTTTGATTAATCACTTTCTAATAATCTTTAAATCAATTTTGCCATCTTGGTAGAGGAGGTTCTCTTTTCGTCTACATTCTAGAACGTGCCACTACTGTTGTCTTGCTAGGTTAAGCAGTTAGTAATATATCTAATAATTTTCATTCTTCATAGGATTTTTGTATATAGATGATTGTTCTGTATTTTGTTTGTTTTTGATTGTGCTTAAGTCGGATACACACCAAAGCGTATAGCCTCAGATGGATGCGGTACGATACAAATGTCAATACGCAATAATCGATTCTCCCTCACTTTGAATAGAACTGTTGCTTCTAAGTTATCTTTGGTACCTTGGGCTACAATTACACAAATCAACCCCATTACTTTTCCAAGCTCAGCGTAAACTCGTGTGCTATCACCTAATTGATTGATAGTTTCCATTTTTCTTTTGAGATACTCGCAAACATCCTTTTTACCTATAAGTGGTTTGAGAACCATTTGAGACTCATATATTATTTCATCTGAAAAGATTGACTCAAGCAAAGAATAATCCAATCTATTCCAGGCTTTAGCAAAAGCTATGGCTGCGATTTCTTCTGTGACCGGCCTCTCCATGATTCTTGTCTTTCTAATACTAGAGAATATTGATGGAGAAGACCATCCTCGGATACCTGTTTCATGTAGATTTGTTGTTTTGCTCTCAAACTCCCATCAATGATCAGGTGGTGACTTCACAGTTGCATCCTTATCGTAGAGAACCACTTCTTTCAACTCAAGTTGCATACCGTGATTTTTGCAGAGAGGTAAACCATTCTTGCCATTTATGGGGTACTCGTACAGTGAGAACATCTGGTTAGGGGTGATGTCCAGGTACCAGGAGAAGGTTGGAGTTGTTTGTGACATCGTAATAATAAGTGTGAATGTGATTATGGGGTCGGTGTGCTGGCAGGAAAAGGAGTACTAATAAGTGTTGAGGCAGAGCGGGCACAGCGGAAGCCAAGACAGACAGTGCGATGATAAGGATAATCCCCGTTACGACCCATAGTGCGAACATCATATGAAGTATTACCCCAGGAGCCACCTCGTCTAACACGAACATCACCACTCTCTGGCCCAAGTGGATTCTCGTCGGGAGAAATAGAATAGTAGTTCTCAGAGTACCAGTCCCACACCCATTCCCATACATTACCAGCCATATTCATCACTCCATATGGGCTAACGCCATCTGGATAGCTATCTACTGGTGCAGTGTACGAGTAACCATCATCTACACTCCTGTCTGCCCCCGGTATATTCAGGTTAAAATCAGCAAAATTTAACAAATTACCAGCTACATCATTGTTTCCCCAAGGGTAGATCCGTCCATCCTCGCCTCTCGCTGCCTTCTCCCATTCCGCTTCGGTTGGTAGCCTTCCCCCAACCCACTCACAATAGGCTGTTGCATCATCCCAACTCACCTGCACCACTGGGTGTCTTTCCTTACCAGTAATATTACTTGAAGAGCCTTGAGGGTGTCGCCAATCAGCTCCCTGGACTTCTTCCCAATTTTTTGAAGATAGGTTCAACACATAACCTGTTCGTAATTTCTCAGCTGAAGTCTGATAACTGGCGTTTTGAACAAATTCGGAGAACATCTCATTGCTCACTTCGGTTAGATCAATCCAGAAAGCATCAAGGTACACTTTATGTTGTGGCTTCTCGTTGTTTCCAACATTTCTATCCGCTTCCATCGAGCCCATCCAGAAACTACTAGCTGGTATATAGATCATAGCCACACCATTCTTTGGGGAAATCCAAGTATCACCAGAAAAGGAGACTTCAGGTGGGTATAAAGGATTAGGAGTTATTGTGCGTGTAGGAGGTGCTTGTGTAGAGGTATATGAAGGAGTTACAGGATATTTAAGTAATGTAGAAGTTAACTTTCCTGCTTCAATTGTCATTTTCATATTCTTGGTTATCAATACTGACACCAAAGTTTGTGTCGGGCCATAATTGGGCTTATTTTGGTTCTCAGTTAGCATAAATACTAACAGGATGAGCATTACAAGTAGGATACAACCTACTACCCATTTCTTATTCCAGGGAGTTTGGCGCTTGGCAACAATTGTTGTCACTTGTGAAACTTGGGCAGTTGACGTCGAAATCGGACCCGTAGTCACAACTTTCTGCTGTAGCATTGTCTTGAACTCAAGGATATTCTGGAAGCGGTTCTCAGGTAGCATTTCTAGGGCACGCAAGATAGTATTCTCTACATTTGATGAGATTGACGGATTTAGAGAATGAGGAGGAGATAAGGCTTTTCCTAAGTTACGCTCAGGTACTTCCTCTGGTACTTGCCCTGTCAACAATGTATAAAGGGTGGCTCCAAGAGAATAAATGTCTGTACGTGCATCTGTAAGGCCTGCGCTGCCATATTGCTCATTCGGAGAATAGCCAGGAGTGAAAGCTCTAGCTCCCATTGTTGTCCTCAGTTTTGGATCGTAGATCTTGGCAATCCCAAAATCAACCAATATGGCTCTATCCTGCGGTGTGATTTTGATATTAGCAGGCTTGATATCGCGATGAATAATTGGTGGATTTTGTGAGTGCATATATTCCAAGGCTTCACAGATTTGTATTATCCAAGAGATTGCTTTATGTTCAGGTAAGGGGCTTCCCAGGCGGGTCAGCATCTGATCAAGGTCTTCCCCTTCCACGAAATCCATTACTAAATATTGACCTTGTCCAGGCAAAGTAAAATGGTCAACAACATGTGGTAAATTGGGATGAGAGAGCTCCCCAAGAATCTTAGCCTCTCGCTTGAATTGTCTCTCAGCTTCGGGGGAGGTATCCAGGTTTTCCTTCAAAGCACGTGGACACTCCATATTCTTATCCCAAACGCGATAGACAGCACCAAATCCTCCTTGCCCTAGAAGTCGAACAATTTGATATCGGTTATTTAGGATTTGCCCTGGAGAGAGAGGCATGGTATGTATTTATAACGGATAGTTCGAGCCAGATTCCATTCGATCCAAAGATTATGAGACCAAATAACCTTCTATCTTATAACTGATCGAATCTATCCCACCACAATGCAAAACCCGTACGGAATATCTTGAGCTGATTCAAAAAGGGTAGTCCTTTGAGCTTGTCCAGATCTAGTAGACTACTGCGTGGGTTGTAATCGATAAGGATTATGATAAATTGAAAATTCTCTATTTCTTTTGAAACAGTTAATGTTTTCATGGCTTTCAATAGATAATCAGGTTGGTCAATATGACCCAGTTCGATCTTCTGATGAAGGATGCCTTCCGCCTCATCAGCCATCGAACCAGCTTTTTCCCTCACCGCTTCATAATAGCGACTTATTTGCTTATGCAAGTTCTGTATATCCGGATTGAGAGCAAACTTGATTTCCATCAAGCATAAGGGAACTTCTTGTTTCTCTTTGCGATGGCCACTTTGCCAGTAGACACCAGTTAGATCAAAACGACCTGCTTTTCCAGCAGCTACCTGGCGGTCGATAACAAAGTAATCAGTGTTGTTTCGACGTTCATAGTTATTAGCCCGAATGATCATCTGCTCGTACTCGATCTCGAGCGATGATTTTCCCTTTATTAAAATTCTTTCTTTTATGGAAGGCACCTGGCAAATAAAGTCTCCAGTGGTTTTTTCATTAACTAAGTCTGGAAACGTTTTTCCACCAGTAAACTCTGGGTGAATCTCAACCCGGTATCTTTCCGGTGAAATTTCGTCTAGCTTTAATAATGAGTTCCCTTTATAGTAAATATTCAGGTATTTATCCCGAATCTGTAAATCTAAATCTGCATCCTTTATCACAAGCTTATTTAATTCCCTAAGGAATCCATCTATGAGATTTCTGAGAAATGATTCTGATAGTCTTCGCATAGAATTACCTCCCAATAAATTCGATTAATGTGTTATTCAACTGACTCCGATGGCTTTAAGTGCAGCAGTCATCGGATCAGAGTAAAATATTGGATCAACTCGTTCCAGTAAGTCTCCAGGAACTTCCAAAAACTGTCTCTTATTACTGATAGGAACCAAGACTTTCTTAGCGCCATTGTCCACGATAACTTGAAGCGGCTCAATCAAGGACCGTACTGGCAGGATATTTCCCTGGATGGTCATTTCTCCTAACACCACCAATCCAGCTAAGGTCGGCTTATCGCGTAAGAGGGAATATAAAGAGATAAAGAAAGCTGCTCCTGCCTGGGAACCTTCCTTGGCTTGCATTAAATCTACTATCTGGACGTGAAAATCATAGCTCTCCATATCACGTTCGATACCCAACCGGGAATGGTTGGCGCGCACGAAATCGAAAGCGGTGATAATCGATTCTTTCATGCTGCGGTCAGGGCTGCCGGTTATTCGCAACTTACCAGAACCGCTCATTCTGCTGACTTCAATCCTATGGAGAGCCACCATGTCTCCTTCTGTGAAAGCAGCTGTATAAACGCTCCCGGCCGGCAATGGATCTTGACCGATCAAAGAGCGACCGCCTTCCTCAGGAACACCGATAAAGTGTTCCTGCATGGTCTCTGTATCAATATAAGAAAATGAGGTTTGATAATATTCGAACGATCCCATTTTTTTGAGCTGCTCCTTTACCCGCCTGCGACCTTCCAATGCTAGTTCCAAGTACTCCACAAGCTCTCCTTTGCCTGGATCGCCAGCAGGGTGGAGCAGCTTCACCAGACCAGAAATGGTACGCCTGACTGCTTTCGCATCGCGTGTGTTCAAATCTGTCCCCAGCGAAAAATGACGATCGATAGTATCGGTATAATTTCGCCGTCGTAATTCCCGGAAGGCTTCGGCCAGGTAATCAACAACAAATCCATAGTGGTCGCTCAGATACTCATTCCGCATTTTCGGTAATTCCCAGCCCGGATTATAAAAATGTATCCGATCAATGAGCGCCATGTCCTGCATCTCGTCAGGAAGTGGATGGAATAGCGTGCTGGTCTTGATCAGGACTTCTACTGGCTGGTTGATGTTGCCTGCGAAAACGATGGAGGCTTCGGCGACTAATTCTTCCCGACCACGGCTGAAGCTCCCGCTCTCCATGTAGTCCTTCAATATCTGTATGGCGGTTTTATCATCAAACTGGACTCCCGCAACTTCGTCAAAAGCAACCACGTCCCACATGCCAACCAGACCCACCTTCCGGGTGCTCATGTTGTAGAAAAGATTGGGGACAGTGGTCTTCCCACCCGAGATCAGGATTGAGTAAGGAGATAAATCACGATAAACGAAAGACTTACCAGTCCCTCGAGGACCGAGCTCGATCAAGTTGAAGTTTCGCTGAACCATGGGAACCAGGCGAAGTAACATGAGAAGTTTAATCCGACGGGGGAATTGCGTTGGTTCCAATCCCAAGCTACGGATCATCAAATCCATCCATTCGTCAGTGGTGAACTCCGATCGAAGGGTACAAAAATCATCCAGACTGAAGGTTGCCAGCTGTATGGGATTGAGTTCTGTGATAAAAAATGGTCGGGCTTTGCCAGATACCTCCTCGTCCTCACGGTATTCCAGCTTTATCTGTGCCCAGACTCCGCCTTCTAACAACCGGTCGTATTTACGCACAATGCTGTCGGGAATGTGGACAAAGTTATTTCCAAAATTAACCAGATCGGCCCAATATTTCGTACCATCCAGGCGGACCGAGACTTTGTCAATATAAGTCCTCATCCCTCGTTCCTTGACCCTTGACTGAGCTTTCATCGCTTCATCCGGCCGGATAACACTATCTGCCAGGGTCTCATTCACCAGGCGAAGACCGGCTTCAATGGAAGCAGGATCATCCGTGGCGCAGTATTTGCCTAGAAGATATTCGAGCACGTAAACAGGTACATTAGTACCAACTTTGACCTGTCGAACCAAATCCTTGCGCACAACCCGACCGGCAAAGATCTGAGTGGCTTTCTGATCTAGCATATCGAACGATGTCATTGTGGTCATTGCAACTCCGTGCAGATGGTTAGCTTGGTTTTCTCACAGAAAAGACGCAAAAATCCACCAAATCAACTCTATATTGTAATAGAAATTGGAACTTCAATCTCCGGACACAAGCTGGCACCGAGCTCATCCAATAAGAATACTTTGATTGAATCTGCATCCGGCACTTCTGTGATCTGTAAGGTGATGGTGTTAGGCATAAGTTGCCCAGGCTTCTCAGGCTCAAACCTCATCGTTACCTCGCGGGTCACTTCATTAAATCCATAGGTGGCTGTTATGGGAGTAGAAAATATCTGGCTGCCAACCCTTAACTCAACCCGAACTCTGGGTGGTACGGAAAGTAGATCGGCCACCTGGCCTTGTACTGTAACTGAGAAAAAGCGGGTCGTAATTTGCTTGCTGCCAGGAGTAATGGTCCAGTGAAATCCTAGAGTCTCCAATGGCGTCCTTGCTCCTCTGGAAGTAATTGTAAGAACAGGGATCACAATTTCCTGCAAGCTCAAGCCGCCGTGGAAATATTCGGTCGAGCCTCCAGGGGTTTTGAAACACATCATACCGTACGGAGTGACCAGCTCAAGGTCGCCGCCGATCCCAAAAGCGGATAACGGTTTTCGCAAACATTCGGATACTACCGCACCGCCTTTACCTATCCAGACCCGTCGATGTAGGTCAGCTGTATCGCCGCCTACCGCTTCCAATGCAACACCCTTCATCAATCGATCCCCAATCAGAAAGCCATGATCAGCCGTGATAATTGCTCGGGAAATCCCGAGTCCAAACAGGGTGCGTAAACCGCGCCGTAGCTGATCAAAAACATGTTCGTGAAGCTGCCTGGCCATGGCTGGCTGGTTTTCCCACAGCCCATCGATCTCGTCAGTCGCAGTGACCAAGATCAATTGGGCTGATTTCAAACTAGTTCGGAGGCTGCTATCCTTCAACGGTGCGATCTGATTCAATTCCACCACTGCCGTCGAAGCCTGAACTTTGATTTCTAAATGCCGGATGCGATCTGATCTACTTTTTAATAGATTCCCGACAACCGTCACACCGAGCTTGCCGTTTCCCGCTGGCTCAACTGCCAGGCCTTTTTCTGCCCCAGGCATCAAGGCGGCCATCCCGACTTCGGTGATGGTCGGTGGAGTGGCAACAGCAGGACTTATTTCGACCTTCCAATCTTCAGGGAATTGAGCGCACAGCTCACGCCCCATTTCGAACCGGAAGGCGTCCACCAGAAAATATGCGACCCGTGCTTCGGAAAGGGCAGCCTCCACAAAACCGTGGTAGATATTCGCTTGCTGAAAAACTTCAGGTATTGTGAAGCCAGCCAGCTCGAAGGCACGGATGAAACGATCCGCTAAAAGATGGACTGTCTCTGCATAGCTGTGCTGGGCTGCGGCGACCAGCTTCAGAGTTGTGTCGTTCTCATTTGGGTCCAGGTCAAGGTTGTGAAGCTCTCTCTCTAATCCCCTTTGAATGGTGTCCAGTTCGCACCAGGCTGCTTTGGATTCTTGACTTTGACCGGTGTAGTTATTAAACAGCGTGATGGCTGGTAATTGCTCTTTGAGCGACTGGCGGATTGGCTCAGAACGCGTCAAAATCTGAGCCGCACTGGCGATGACCTGCCACCGCAGCCTGATTTCAGGTTTTTGCATGCTCCAGAAGCCGTCCATCCTCTGAATTGCCAGGCTCTGGAAATCTTGTGAGGGATTCTCGGTTAGTGCTCTTTCGGTCAGGTTTTGAAGGATCTTCTCGGCTCGCTCAAAAGTTTCACCGGAGCGCAAGCTTTCAATCGTCAAAGGTAAATTGGCTACTCCAAATTCATTCTCAGCCTTCTGAGCGGCCTGAACGTAGCTAGAAGAGAGATCTCGTCTCAACCTCCAGCTCTGCACCACCTGGACCGCAGTCTGGCGAGCCGCTTTGCTCTTAGGCTGTGGGATGGTCTTCAATGATTCCTGTTTCTCTCCACCGAGAGAATCGAGAAACTCGGTTATCAGGATGTGTCTTGCCAGGGCAAGGCGTAGACCCGCCAGATCATCTCCTTGTCCGAGCTGCATGCCCAGGGCGTCATTGAGCAGGTCAGCCAGAGCAGGACCCGCATTCTTGGCCTCCAATTCACTGTCAACGGTCGGATCGGTCAGAAAGCGTAGTGAGATTTCCTCAGTCGAGCTGGTTTCAAAGATTATCGACAATACCCCTAACAGTGTTTCCAATCCTCGCTCAGCCAACCTCTCAATCTCGGCCAGGTTGAGCTGGCCCTTTTCGGTGTCAGATACAATCTTTTCCACCGTCGCAGCGGGAAGCAAGTCCTCCAGGGCGCGCCTGGCAATCACCGCCAGGCGCGTGTTTCGCTCGGGTGGGTGGGACCCGGGCTCCAGCTGAACGCCAGCAATGACATACTCCACCAGCGCATTCTGGCTTTCCTGAGAGGCCAGGGGCACATAGATCAGCAGGCGAGGCGGCTCTTCCCCCCTCCAGACAGGCTCCAGCTCACGGCGTAACGCCAGGAAGCCCTTGTTCGGATCATAAACCGCAAATGTCGTGTCTGGAAAAGGAGGTTTTTCTCTCAAGGATTTCACCACTGGGGAGTAAGCCTTTTCCGGGTCAAACCAGACCACAACTTTATGTTGGTCGATTTGTTCTTGCAAGATTGAAAGGAGGGTGTCGGCTACAATTCCCATAGTCTATTTTGCTTCCTTCACTAAGCCCTTCTGTCGCAGCTGTTTTCCAATGCTGCTCCATCCGTATTTGCCATGCAGCAGCTCGCCCCAAGCTCTGTCTGCTTCTTTCCAGGGCGTCAACTCCTGCAGCAAGGCTATGTTGAGCAGCACCCCATCGTTTAAGTCAGGTTTTATCTCCAACAAGGCCGCGGTGTCGAGCCTCTTCACGAAAGCTTTCAGCTCTTCCACCAGAGCCTCCTGGGTGGCGATCTTGCGCTCCTGGACTTTTTGAGCGCTTCCGGTGGTCGTTTTCAAGTTCCTCTGCCAGTCTGCCAGGCGACCGGTCTCCAGCTGAAGCTTGAGGTCGGCATATTCGCGCCCGGCGCGATACAGGCTGGCAGGGTTCAGGCGAGGGTAGTACAACCAGATGGCGTAATTTCGTTTAGAGGATTGGAGAAGCCAGTAAATGGGCGCTTTCCGTCGGCTCTTGGAGTAGCGTTTAATATGGTAGGAGAAAAAGCCCCTGGGATCGCGGAACCAGGCGCGCAGGTCTGAAACGCCCAAGATCTTGCAAGCCTCATTTTCAAGCTCTTCCAGGTTGCCAGGCCAAACCAGCGCTAATGTATGCTCTACAGCGGAAAGGATGTCATCCGGATGGTCAGGATCATCCACCAGGAATCCGTCCCAGGCGATGGGTAAAGGATAATCGGATGGCAACTCATCTTGGTTAAGGGGTAGACCATCGGCGCCGGTGAGCATCCCCGGAGAGCAGACCGGGAGTGGATCGAAGGGACCGGGCAGCTCCGGCAGCCTGGAGG
>Ga0209254_10007150_pt1 | contig 10292 bp, 7 predicted proteins | sample FrelakmetDIP11DI_FD_187148 | JGI IMG/M metagenome (GOLD analysis project Ga0209254, IMG submission 187148) | Freshwater lake sediment microbial communities from the University of Notre Dame, USA, for methane emissions studies - DIP11 DI (SPAdes)... | ecosystem: Environmental > Aquatic >... | reverse complement strand
GAGATGGCGGTGGCGGCCCAACCCGCGACCACCTGGAGTATATCGCCCGTTCCAAAGACCTGGAAGGATTACCCCGGGTAAAGATCTCTTCCCCGGCAGCCTTCTTTGACGATTTGAAGAAAAAAGGCCTGCCCAAAGAACGTTACGTGGGCGAGCTGTACTTCCAGGGACATCGCGGCACCTATACCTCCCAGGCAAAGACGAAGAAAGGCAACCGCCGCAGCGAGTTTGCTTTGCGAGAAGCTGAGCTGTGGGGCACGGCTGCTCGCGCCCTGAAAGGTTTTTCATTCACCCCCACCAGCCTGGAAGATCCCTGGCGGCGCTTGATGCTGAACCAGTTCCACGATGTGCTTCCCGGTTCGTCTATCCAGCGGGTTTACCAGGAAGCCGAAGCAGAGTTTGAGAAAGTCATCAAGGCTGCCCAAGACTCAACCCTGGCTGCCCTTTCCAGCCTGACCCAAAAGGCTGAGGCTGTGACGGTTTTCAATTCCCTGTCCTGGACGCGCAAAGCCCTGGTAGAGCTGCCCCTTGGCGTGGCTGAGGTGACCGTGCCTGCCTGCGGTTGGACAACTGTGACCACAGCTGAAAAACCAAAAGAAACGCCAGGATCGAGTCAAGTTAAAGCCACGCGGCGCTCGCTCGAGAACGAGCTCTTGCGCGCCGAGTTCAATGCCCGCGGCGAGATTTCCAGCTTGCTGGATAAGGAGACCGGGCGTGAAATCATGGCGGGGCCAGGCAACCGCTTCCACCTGTACAAGGATGCCCCCACAGCCTGGGATGCCTGGGACATCGACAGCCTGGCAGAGAAATCACCGGTGGTAATTAATGAGCCTGTCAAGCTGGAAGTTCTTTCCAGCGGCCCGCTGACCGCCCAGCTCCGCTTGACCCGCAAGCTGAATAACTCAACGCTGTCGCAGATCATTACCCTGCGCAGCGGAAGCCGGCGCATCGATTTTGCTACCACTGTAGACTGGCAGGAAAGCCACCGGCTGCTGAAAGTCTCTTTCCCGGTGGACATTTACACTCAGGAAGCCATCCACGAGATCCAGTTTGGACACCTGCGCCGCCCGAACCATCGCTCGCGCGTGTACGACCAGGATCGCTTCGAGGTGTGCAACCATAAGTGGTCTGCCCTGGCAGAGGAGAACCGCGGCGTAGCAGTCTTGAATGACAGCAAGTACGGCTTGAGCGTGCTGGGCAACAGCCTCAACCTGACCCTGCTCAAATCTGCCCTGGCGCCTGATATGTACGCAGATAAGGGACTGCAAACCTTTACCTATGCCCTTTATCCCTGGAATGGCACCCTGGCGGAAAGCGCTGTGGTACGCGAAGCCTACGAGCTGAACGTGCCTGTGCTGGTGCTCCCAGGCGCGGGCGGCGAGCAGTCGCTTTTCAGCCTGGACGCAGCCAACGTGATCATCGAAGCCGTAAAGCCCGCCGAAGACGGGTCGCAGGATATCATTGTTCGGCTGTACGAAGCCAAACGCATGTCCACCCGCTGCACCCTCACCACCTCCCTGCCGGTGAAATCTGCCGCAGAAACAGATCTGGTCGAGAATTTCGTCAGCAACCTGCCTTACAAAGATGGCCAGGTCAGCCTGAGCTTCAGGCCTTTCGAGATCAAGACGGTGCGGCTAACACAATAATAATCACAGTTAGTTCAAAACGAAGGTGAAGGAATGTTGAAACAACCTTCACCTTCGTTTTCGTATCTCTCTTATCTTGTCATAACACCCCTCAAATATTAAATTGAGGAGTTGTAATGGGGTTTTCCTAGCGTCGTCTGAGAGACTCGGGCGATTTCGGATTCAAGGGTTTTTGCACGTCCTCCGATTTCACAATTGTGGGAGGGTTGGCATACGCTGACCAACCAGCAACTGAGGCTGCTTCACGCAAGCCAAGTGTATGGTTAGCATATGAGCCGGCAACCGAGGCAGCCACTTTGCCTGCCGGAACATTAAGTATATTGGCTCTCACTTCCAGGCTGGGTCCTGCCGGGAATGGCTTGAAAAGAAAGTAGACTCCCGCGATAAGCGCAACGAGTATAAACGCCAGACCGATACTCAAGTTGCGCTTAGAAAATATATGGTACCTCAATTTCGTGTTCACTTGGAGCCTCCTAATTCTGCCGCTTGGAACAAAGACTGCAGCTAGCTAAGATCCTTATCTATAACTCAATTCACTAAGTTTTATTTATTATGCATTGGCTGCCGCAGAGCAGCGATGTCCACGATCGTGGGAGGATTGGCATACGCTGACCAACCAACAACCGAAGCTGCTTCCTTCACCACAACCGGAGCGTTAGCATAAGCAGACCAGCCGGCAACCGAGGCGGGCCCAAAGTTCCGCTGTTGTGACGAAGCAAACTCGCGCACAGAACTGGGCATAGAGGCAGCCGAGCTCACACTAGCGGGTCCAAAATTCCGCTGTTGCGACGAAGCAAACTCACGCACAGAACTGGGCATAGAGGCAGCCGAGCTCACACTGACAGGAGCATTGGCATAAGCAGACCAGCCGACAGCTGAAGCTGCCGCAGGTGCATTTGCTTTCACATCAAGACTAGGCCCGGCTGGGAATGGCTTGAAGAGAAAGTAGATACCGACGATCAAGGCTACCAGCACAAAAGCCAGGGCAAACCCAAGATTGTGCTTTGAGAAGAGAGTAGATTTTTTTTTGTACTCCATTAGTGTCTCCTTTTGACTTCCTTCACGAAACTATTTCTTTATTAATATGTTTAAATTATAAAGACAAGGCCTGAATTTATACTTAATATTCACTTATTATTACCTTATTTATCTAAATTGATGTATAATACTTAATAACAATGCCGCCAACTTTATGGTTACGATCTGCTTTTTCTTTATTAGAAGAATTTAACATCATTGGGGTATTCAAGAATAAGAATGATCGAACTAGAGAAACCGGTGAAGAATCGACTTGACGACGGCTTACGCATCTCTCTTTTAGGAGGCTTTATCATCCACCAGGGTGAGAACACCCTTGGACCGGATTGCTTTCGCCTGCGTAAAGCTTGCGATCTCGTTAAACTTCTGGCGTTGGCTCCCAGGCACCGCCTGCAGCGTGACCAAATCCTGGAATGGTTATGGCCTGATCATGCACCTGAAACATCTGCCAATAGCCTACACCAGGCGTTGCATTTTGCCCGCCAGGTGCTCGATGCCTTGCAGCCTCCTGGCCATATCCACTTTGAAGTGGATATATTGCACTTTTTTTCTAATCCGGGGCTTTGGGTGGACGTGGAAGCTTTTGAGGCTGCGGCCATACAAGCAAGTGAGAGCCAGGATACCACCCTTTACCAGGCTGCCCTCGAGCTGTACAACGGGGAGCTGCTCCCGGAAAACCGTTACGATGAATGGGTATTTTTAAGAAGAGGAAACTTACAACAAACCTACCTCGATCTTCTGCTGGGACAGGCTAAGTTGTACGAATCAAATGGTGAGTATAAGGCAGCGATTTCTGCTTTTCAGCGCATCATTTCTGTTGACCCTCTTTTGGAAGAAGCCCATGCTGGATTGATATATAGCTTTGCTCTCTCAGGTCAGCGCTCGCAAGCCCTGCGTCAATATCTGCTACTTAAAGATATCATGCAAAAAAATTATCATGCCGAGCCAGATCCTGAAACAACGCGCATGCACAAGCTGATCCTGGAAGGTAAATATAAGGAATTAGATTCCAAGTTCATTTAAAGCCATCATTTTCTGTACCAATCATTGGTTATATAATGAACAAAACACCTCCCGAAAAGTGACCGGGAGGTGTTTTGTTTTCCGAACAGGTTGTTATGGAGCTGGTACGATCTCCCCATGGCTTTCCGGACCCATGATCAGCATGTAACCGCTGCCAATGTCAATTTTCTTGAGATAGTCAGCCTTCGTTACCGTGGCTGTCAGTTTCAACGGCGCGATCGGGGCTACAATCCTGCTGCCCTGTACGCTGGTCTCGAGCACGTAACCGTTGCCAATATCGAGCCTCTGGGTTGCAGAAGCAGCGACCGCAGGGACGGCGATATATGGAGCACTCGGTGCAACAATCCTGCTGTTAGCCCGGCTGACCTCGAGCACGTAACCGTTGCCAATATCGAGCCTCCGGATAGAAGAGGCGGGTGAGGCCGAAAGTGCGGAGACAAAGCCCAGCTCTGCATGCGAGCTGACCTCGAGCACGAAACTGGGGACCAGGGCAGGCTCCTGGGCAGAGGCAGTATCGTCAACCCTGGCAGGCACATAACCCTGCTTATCCTGTGCGCTGACCTCGAGCACGAAGCTGGGGACGAGAGCAGACTCCTGAGCAGCGAAGGCTGAGGCTTGAGTGATCGGGGCGATGACCTTGGTGCCCTGTGAACCGGTCTCGAGCACGTATCCTGCACCGATATCGAGCTTCTGGATAGAGGAGGCTGAGTTCACGCTGGGAGGTGTAAAATTCCGCTGTTGTGACAAAGCAAACTCTTGTACGGAACTGGGAACAGTGCTGGCAGAATTCACACTGACAGGGGCATTGGCATACGCACTCCAGCCTTTAACCGAAGCTGCCTCTTTCACACCAGCCACCACTTCTAGGCTCGGACCTGTCGGAAAGGGTCTGAAGAGAAAGTATATCCCTGCGACCAGCGCAACCATTACAAACCCTACCGCTAAACGAATGTTGCGTTTGGATAATAGATCATTTTTTTTATGGGCGTTCATTGAGGACCTCCTGATCCTGTAAAACGAATGTTTTGGTGTCCAATAAATTCTCCTTACTGGACTTTTTTTATCATGTCAACAGTATAAAGGCCGCTGCTTATTAAATACGGATTAACCACTTAATTTAGACTTATTTCGCCCTGATTATCTAAATTGCGGGTCAAAATCCAGGCGAGAACCCCGGGTATTCACTTTTTCAGGTCAGGAGGGATTAAACTCTGATCCAATCGCAAACACCTCTGCAACTGCCTGCTTCAAAGTCATCTTACGCCCCTCAGACCAGGCTGCCTTAAAGATCGCTTCATCTAATTGCGCCCGCACGCTCGCAGTATCACACTCGAACTCCATCTGCTCTGACCGATCTAGATGCCAGTCCGACGTTTCCAACTGCGCATCTTCTGCACCTAGCAATATGGCAGCGCGGCGGTGTTGTCCTGTCCCAGCGGCTGTGCCTGCCATTAAGCCCAGGGTCATGATGATGCCATGCATATCTTTTAATTTTTCTGCCAACAATAGGCTTTCCACAAGATACGCCGCTGCCCGCTGATATGCACCTTGCCGCTTTGCAGCTATTCCCAATTGGCGCAGCGACCAGATGATCCATCCGAGACTGCCAATTTCCCTCGATAGCGTCAGGCATGCCTGGAACGATATTTCCATCTGGTTGAAATCGCCCAGGAAATAAGCGACCGTTCCTTGTGTAAACAAAGCTTGAGTAATCCCCCTTTTATGCTCTCCCTCCTGGGTCAGTTCTAGCAACTTTTCGGAATATACGCGTGCTGTCGCGAAATCTCCCTGATCGATTAAATTGTAGCACAAGGTTACCAGGGGTTCTGTTGCAGACCATTTATCTCCCTGTTCTAAAAAAAGCGTATAGCTTTCTTCGGCATATAATACAGCAGTCGCTTTATCCACTTCAACTTCCGATTTCAGATGGAGAACTCGTGCCAGAGTAGATGGATCCCCTGATACTCGAGCCAGTTCTAAAGCCTCATCGATTCGAGGACGCACTTTTTCCTTATAATTTGGTTTATCATAAACGAGGAACCATAAAGTACCCAATGCCCGCGCCAGTCCGGCTTTATCCCCGCATACTCGATAGAGCGCAATACTTTCTTCAACGATTTCCTCTGCTTCAGGGGTATGAAACAAAAAATTAATCCTTCCAAACGCGTAGAGTGCTTTTGCCCGGAGAGGGGTCAGTCGGGCATCTTCCCTGTCAATCGCTGCCAATCCCTTCTTCAGCCATTCATAACCTTCTGTGGGCAAGCCGTAAAATTCCCAAAAATCCAGGAGGGCGCTCGCCATCCGCAAGCCATCTACAGCCAGAGAACCTTGGGGCTCTTCCAACGACCACGCAAGCACACTCCGCAAGTTATCTTGTTCAGTTTTCAGGTGCCTCATCTGCTCCAGCTGCTCTGCTGTTTTCAATTTCGGCTCGATTTTTTCGACCAGGGAAACGAAATATGCCAGGTGCCGGTTGCGCAAGTTAACCCAATCCTCTTTCCCAACCACTTTACCCAGCGCATATTGACGAATCGTCTCTAAAAGTCGATAGCGCGCCTCATGTCCCGGTCCGGTTCCAACAACGACAAGAGATTTATTGATCAGCTGACTGAGCAAGTCGAGGATATCCGCTTGAAGAAGGGCAGAATCTGCACACACCCTCTCGGCTGCAGCCAGGTCCCAACTTCCAGAAAAGATAGACAACCTGCGGAAGAGCATCTGTTCGGTCTCTGAGAGCAAGTCGTAGCTCCAGTCAAACGAGGCTTGTAGAGTTTGCTGCCTGCGTAAGGTGGTCCGGCTGCCGCCGGTCAGCAGTCGAAAACGGTCATCTAACCTGGCAGCGATCTGCTCAGCGCTTAATATACGCGTCCGGGCGGCTGCCAGCTCGAGCGCCAGGGGGATGCCGTCCAGTTGTTGGCAGATCTGGACAATGCTGGGAGCATTCTCCTTCGTGATTTCGAAGGTAGACTGTATGCTTTGGGCACACTCGACGAATAATCGCACAGCCTCGAACTGCGTGAGGGCTGAGATATCAGGCAGGTTGCTCACATCGGGAAAAGACAATGTCGGTACTTGATAAAGGCTCTCACCTCTGATTCCCAGCGCCTCCCGGCTGGTGGTGAGGATATGGAGGTTTGGGCAAGCCTGTAAAAGCGTCTCGGCAAGCCTGGCGCATGCCTCCAAAAGGTGTTCGCAGTTGTCCAACACCAGCAGAAGTTTTTTGGTACACAGAGATTCCATCAGGTTTTCCAGCTCCGCACCCTCTTGATCCTCACTCACGCCGAAGACCCCTGCAACCACATAAGGTAAAAGCTGTGCTTTGGATATCGTATCAAGCTCTACCAGCCAAACCCCATCGATAAATTCTGTCAGCAGAACCTCAGCCACCCGTATGGCAAGACTGGTTTTTCCAACCCCGCCTGACCCGGTGAGCGTCACCAGGCGCGAGCTGGTCGTGAGAACCTTGACCTGCTCAATTTCTTTCTCCCTTCCAACGAATGTACTCAACGGGCTGGGCAGGTTGTGGCGGGGTGAAGGTTGGGTATAGGATCGTGGTAGAGCATGGGAGGGGGGAAACCGACCAGCAAGGATATCCTGGTACAAGAGGGTGCTTTGCAGATCAGGCTCCGCGCCTAATTCTTTCTGGAGAATTTCTTGTAGTGTTCGGAACTGGCTTAGAGCCAGAGAGCGTTGGCCAGACATGGCATAGGCCTGCATCAAGCTGGTATGAGCTTCTTCTTGCAGTGGGTCGCTTGCCAGGATTTTTCGAAATGCATCAATGGCAGGAGGGAATTCTTCTCTCGATTCAAAGAGCTTGCCCAGTTCAAATAACAATTGGATATACTCCTGGCGCAGCTCCTCTCGCCGGTTGATCGCCCAATCCTCGTAGAGGTCCTCGGGTAAAAGGTCGCCAGTGTAAAGAGCCAGGGCGACCTGATAGGATCCCGGATCACGGCTTCGGGTTGCTTCTTTTGCCGCAGCCTCAAAAACCTCCACATCAATCCATAACGGAATATCGGGACTTAGGCTGACCATCTCGTTTTCGAATTGGATGTAAAGCCTAGGGTCACTGCTGTATCGTTTGAACACACTGCGGATGGCGTGCAGCGTCTGGTGCAAGCTGTCTGTGGCTGCATTGAGATCATGCTCAGGCCAAAGCAGGTCCATCAGTTTTTCCCGATGCAGGCGGTGGTTCTGCGCTAGAGCTAAAATTTTGATCAAATTTTTAGCTTTTCGCAGCTTCCAATGGCCTGAATCAATACCTTCCTCCCCAATGCAGACCCGGAAGTCACCTAAGAGATAAATCCGCAACGTTTCTGGCTGGTTAGGAGCGAATTTGATTGTCATGCACACTTTCCTTTGTGAATCAGTTAGAGCTGGGAATAGAAGTTTTTACCTATTTGGATAATATATCTCTTTTATTTAGCTGTCAAGGAACGAACTCTGAAGAACAGCTCAAATGCAATCCCCATCCCATCCAGTGCTGCGCAGCCCGAAGAATCTCCCCAGGCTAAGAGTAAAGCAGCACAATCTTCTATTTCCTGCTGCCCGGTGAGGATCCTATCCAGCGCTGACACCAGGCGCTCATCCGCCTGCCCTTCGGCCGCGCACTCGATCAGGTTTGCACTAAGCAGCGTGGTCTGGCTAAATGCCGCTGAAACCAGCTCCTGGCTCAGCCCCTGGATATCAAGGCCTGGCAAAAACCTGTTGCCCCACCGCTTGAGGGTTAACAGGCAGCCCATGATGACATCATCGCCTGCGGGAGTCAAACCACTTCCCTGCCCCAAAAGAGCCTGTAAACCCGCCTCATGCTGATCCAAACGGAGGTCGATTTGAGGAGTAGATATCCCCCGAAGCGCATGGATTCGCTTTCGGATTTCCTTGTAAAGTTCCAATAGACTCTCGGATGGCAAAATATCAACCGGTGCTAACGGAGCATCCCAGGTTTCAGCATCTTCCCAAACCATGCCATGATCAGAGGGTGAGAAAACCAACCTGCCATCTGCGACGTTTACATGGTCACCCGATTTCAAATCTTTGAGGAGCAGCTTGTCTCCCTCCAGGTTCGCCGTGAGGGGACCTGGATAGGTTTCGAAGGATAAAAAGATCATCCCGCGCGGAGGTAGGTGGATAAAGATACCCTGCGAGGTAATACCCCAGACTGTGCCTGTTTCAGCCACCTTAAGGAGCTGCCAGGCTCTGCTTCCGATAGAAGTGACTCGTAGCGTCATCGTTATTTGAGAGGATTATAAATGGAGTCCGGGGATGTGTGACAAAAGTCACTCGGGAATGATAACAAATGCCAGTTGAAGCGCGATTTGTAAAAAAACAATAATAGCTATATACTGAATGCAAATAATTCTTGTGCAACGATATTCCAGTACACCCTGTAAATCCTGTCCATCCTGTTAATATTTTTAAGGAGTTAAGGTAACCTCATGAGCATAACTCCGCACCCCTCTCTCCCTGAATTCGATTATATTCATCCCATAACCCTCGCAGAAGCCAGCGATTTCCTGGCGCGCCACCCGGACGACGCCCGCCCATTCTTGGGAGGCACCGATCTCTTGGTACGCATGCGCGATGGATTTCTCCATCCGCGGTACCTGGTGGATGTCAAGAACCTGGATGGGACTCAACTCCTGCACTTCAATCCTGGAGATGAGAGCCTCACCGAGCCAGGCTTAACGATCGGGGCGGCTGTCAACATGAATGCTGTCATCGCCTCAACGGAGGTACAGGCGCACTACCCACTGCTTGCAGAAGCCTGCCGGTCCGTCGCCAGCTACCAGCTGCGCACGCGTGCCACCCTGGCCGGCAACTTGTGCAACGCCTCGCCGGCTGGAGATACGATCGGAGCCTGCTTGGTTTTTGAGGGTAGTTTGAACGTATATGGAATCCATGGCCTCCGGCAAGAGCCAATTTCATCCTTCTTCCTGGGTCCAGGGAAGACCAGGCTGCAGCCGGGAGACATCGTCACATCCCTCCATTTCCCACTGCCACCCCCTAATAGCAGGGGCATCTACCTTAAGCTGGGGCGCAATAAGCTCAGTGACCTGGCCATTGTGGGCGTAACCGTTTTGGGTTATCCCGACGCCAGCGCGGTTTCCGGTTTGCGTTACCGCATTGCGCTAGCCTCGGTGGCACCGGTTCCGCTCCTCGCCTCTCAGGCCGAGGCCTACCTGGCAGAGCATGCGCTCAGCCCAGAGACTCTTCTCCAGGCCACCCAGCAGGCTGCTGACGCTTGTTCGCCCATCGACGATGTGCGCGGCAGTGCCCGATACCGCAAGGCCATGGTCCGCAACCTGACCCGCCAGGGATTGGAAGCGATCTCCAGGCAGCTTTCCCAAACCGTTCTGCTTCCATGAGCCGGAGGGTACTATGACGCATCATCGCATCACATTGAAAATTAACGGCTCTTCTGAACAGGTGGATGTGCCTTCCAACCTGACTCTTTTGCAGCTCCTGCGCGAAAAAATAGCGCTCACTGGCACAAAGAACGGCTGCAATGCGGGCGAATGTGGGGCTTGCACCGTGATCCTGAACGGCGAGGCGGTCAACAGCTGCATGGTCCTGGCGGTTGAG
>Ga0209254_10007149_pt1 | contig 10292 bp, 12 predicted proteins | sample FrelakmetDIP11DI_FD_187148 | JGI IMG/M metagenome (GOLD analysis project Ga0209254, IMG submission 187148) | Freshwater lake sediment microbial communities from the University of Notre Dame, USA, for methane emissions studies - DIP11 DI (SPAdes)... | ecosystem: Environmental > Aquatic >... | reverse complement strand
CAGGGTGAATGTGGTGGCGATCACGGCCAGGCCGATTTCGTCGGCCGCCTCCATCGCGGCCTGGTAGGGCGTCTTGCCCATGCGCAGGTGGCGCATGATGTTCTCGATTTCGACGATGGCGTCGTCGACCAGGATGCCGACGATCAGCGACATCGACAGCAGGGTCACCACGTTGAGCGAAAAGCCCATCAGGTACATCACGCCGAAGGTCGGGATGGCCGACAGCGGCAGGGCCGTTGCCGAAACTACGGTGGCCCGCCAGTCGCGCAGGAACAGCCAGACCACGAGCACGGCGAGCAGCGCTCCCTCGATCAGCAGCGCCATCGAACCCTCGAAGTTCTCCAACACGGGATCGACGAAGTTGAAGGCCTCGGTAATGGTGATGTCGGCGTGTTCGGATTTGAGCTTTGCCAGCGCGGCACGCACGCCGTCGGCGACCTCGACCTCGCCGGCGCCACGGCTGCGCACGATCTCGAAGCCGACCACGGGCTTGCCGTTGAGCAGCGCCGCCGAGCGCTGCTCGGCCACCGTGTCGCTGATGGTGGCCAGTTCATTCAGCCGCACCCGCCGCCCGTCGGCCAGCGCAATTTCCATGGCGCCGATTTCCTCGGCCGACTGCACGGTGGCGATGGTGCGCACCGACTGCTCGGCGCCGCCGACATCGGCGCGCCCGCCCGCGGCATCCTGCTGGATCTGCCGCAACTGGCGCGAAACGTCGGACGCCGTGGCGCGCAGCGCCAGGAGGCGCGCCGGGTCGAGCTCGACGCGGATTTCGCGGGTGACGCCGCCGACGCGGGCGACGGCACCGACGCCGCGCACGCTGAGCATGGTCTTGGTCACCGTGTTGTCGACGAACCACGACAGAGCCTCGTCGTCCATGCGGGATGACGCGACGGTGTAGGTGAGGATGGGCGAACCGGAGAGGCTGACCTTGGTGATCACCGGGTCCTTGAGATCACCTGGCAACTCGCCTCGGATGCGCGAGATGGCATCGCGGACATCGTCGACCGCCTCCTGCGTCGGCTTTTCCAGGCGAAATTCGACCGTGACGGTGGCCGTGCCGTCCTGCACCTTGGTGTAGATGTGCTTGAGATTCTGCAGCGTGGCCACCGCGTTCTCGATCTTGCGCGCCACCTCGGTTTCCATCTGCGCCGGCGCGGCACCGGGCAGGCTGGCGGTGACGGTGACCGTCGGCAGGTCGATGTCCGGAAACTGCTGGATCTTCATGCCCTTGAAGGCCATCACCCCGAACAGGGTGAGCATGATGAACAGCAGCACCGCCGGGATCGGGTTGCGGATCGACCAGGAGGAAACGTTCATGGCTTGGCGGGCGTGACAGGCGTGGCTGGCGCGGCGGCCTGGGCGGGCACGATGCGCACGGTGTCGCCGTCGGCGAGGAAGCCGACGCCGCCGGCCACGACCTGAGCCTTGGCATCGAGGCCACCGACCTCGATCAGTTCGCCATTGCGGCGTCCGGTCATCACCTTGACCTGCGTGACCTTGTCGCCAGCGACGCGGAAGACATAGGCGAAGCCTTCGCGCAACAGCACGGCGGATTGCGGCAGGGCCAGCGCCGGGCTCTGGCCGAGGCGGAATTCGCCGCGCGCGAACATGCCGGCGCCGAGCTTGCCGGTGGCCGCTGCCGGCAGGTCGACATAGACCAGCGCGTTGAGCGTCTGCGGGTCGACGGTCGGCGCCACGACGCGCACCACGCCTTCGACCGCCTCGCCGTTCGGGCTGGTCAGCGTCGCCGCCTGGCCCGGCTTGAGGCGGCCGACTTCGGCCGCGGTGACTTCAGCGCGCCATTCCAGCCGGCCGCCACGGATCAGGCGGAACAGCTCCTGCCCCGGCTGGGTCAGCGTGCCGACCGTCGCGCTGCGCGCCGAGATGATGCCGTCGTCGGGTGCCAGCACCGCGGCCTTGGAGCGCTTCAGCTCGGCCGACTGCAGCCGCGCCCTGGCGGCATTGAGGCGCGCCAGCGCGGTGTCGGCGGCCGTCTGGGTCTGGGTGTTCTGCTGCGGGCTGTAGAAACCCTTCGCCGTCAGCTGCTTGGCGCGCTCGTGATTGGCCCGCGCTTCGGCGAGCGTGGCCTCGGCTTCGGCGACGCTGGCGCGGATCTCGGCGAATTCGCTTTCCACGGCATCGCCGGAGATGCGTGCCAGCACCTGGCCCTTCTTCACCACGTCACCGACGCTGGCGCGCACCTCGGTGATGCGGTAGTTGCTGATCTCGGGGCCGATGACCGCCTCCTGCCAGGCCGCGATGTTGCCGCTGGCCTTGAGGGTCTGCGGCCAGTCGAGCAGTTGCGGCGTGGTCGTGGTCACGCTCAGCGCCGGCTTGGCGGCGGTCTTGGGCGTTTCCTTGGGCGGTTCGCCGCAGGCGGCGAGCAACAGGGCGAGTAGCGCCGTAAGTGTGTGTTTCATGTCCGGGCCTTGATCGATATGTGCCGCATTTTCCCGCATCCTGGCATCCGACGCGAAAAGTCGGCGCTGATAAATCCCCTGCGCAGCAGGACGGGGCAGGAAAAGACCCTGCCCACGCCGCTGCGGATGGCGATACGGTAACAAGAGGTGACAAGACTCAGGCGAGCTTCTTCTGCACCAGATACTTTTTGACGATGGCCAGCAGCGCGGCGGGGTCGTCGAGCTCCAGCAGCATCTGCCGCGCGGACGTGGGTATGGGTAGCACCTCGCAGTAGCGATGGCCGACCCAGGCCGAGTCGTCGAAGCGATGGGGCGGCGGCGGTCCGGCCTCGCCGAGATCGGCGACGATGGCGCGCAGCAGGTTCACCAATCCGGCACTGTCCGGCGGCACACGCTGCGCCGGCAGTTCGGGCAGCAGTTCGATCTCGCCATGGACCAGCCCCGAAGGTTCGGCCCAGTGGCGCAGCAGGCGAAAGCGCTCGCCGCCGTGCACCACCACCTCTAGCACGCCGAGCTGTTCCATGTCCCACGTCGCGATGCGTGCCAGGGTGCCGACCGCGTGAGGTTCCGCCGGCGCACCGACTTCGGCGCCCTGCGCGATCAGGCAGACGCCGAAGGGCGCCTCGACCTTGAGGCAGGCCTTGGCCATGTCCATGTAGCGCTGCTCGAAGATCTTCAGCGGCAGCGCGCCGCAGGGGAAGAGCACCGTTTGCAGGGGGAACAACGGGATGACCAACGCCATCGTCTCAGTCCCAGCAGGTGCGGCGGCGGCATCCCGCGCACGGCCGCTTTGCCCCCGGCTGCGCCGGGTCCCCCTCCGCTGCGCACGGTCGCCCGCCGGGGAACAACACCGTCTGCAGCGGGAACAGCGGGATCGTCAGCGAGCTCACTCTCCCCACCGCGCCACGAGTTGGTGGGGTACGCCGAGCTGGTCGAGGATGCGCGCGACGACGAAGTCGACCACGCCCTGCACGTCCTGCGGATGGTGGTAGAAGCCGGGGTTGGGCGGCAGGATCACGGCGCCGGCCCGCGTCAGCTTGAGCATGTTCTCGAGGTGGATGGCCGAGAATGGCGTCTCGCGCGGCACCAGGATGAGCTTGCGGCCCTCCTTCAGTACCACGTCGGCGCCGCGCGTCACCAGGTCGCGCGCCATGCCCGCCGCCACCTCGGCCAGCGTGCCCATGGTGCAGGGGCAGATGACGTAGGCGTCGGGCGGGTTGGAGCCCGAGGCCAGCGGCGCATTCCAGTCGTCGCGACCATAAACGGCCAGCTGCCCGTCCTGCGCGCCGAACATCTCGGCGAACAGCCGCTGGGCTTCGCGCGGCTGAGTCGGCAGCACGAGGTCCATCTCCTGTTTGGCGACGATCTGCGCCGCCTGCGAATAGATCAGCCAGACTTTCACGCCGGCCCCAATCAGGCATTCGACGAGACGCACGCCGTAGGGCATGCCTGAGGCGCCGGTTAAGGCGACGGCGATGGTCTTCATGGTTTGCTTTCCTGCATGAGCTTGGCGGCGATCAGGCCATTGACGATGCCGAACAATAGCGCAGCGCCGGCGAAAACGGGAACGAGGTGGAACACGCCGTCGTGCGGCACCAGCCATAGCCGCACCAGCAGCAACTGCCCGGCGATATGGGCGAAGGCGGCGAGCACGCTGTGGCTGACCGGGCCGAACAGACCGCGCGGCAGGCGGCTGGCGACCGCCAGCACGGCGAGGCTGAGCAGCGCGCCGGTCAGCGACAGCCAGAACCCCGGCGCCAGGAACTGCCCGACCAGCAGGCTGCCGGCCAGCACGCGCAGCAATGTCACCCACGCCGCCTCGCGCCAGCCGTGGCGCCAGAGCACGATCAGCGTCACGATGTTGGCCAGCCCCGGCTTGACGCCGGGCAGCGGCGAGGGAATCGCCGCCTCGGCGATGGTCAGAACGATGGCCGCCGCCGCGTAACGCGCGATGCGGCGGTCGGCCGCCGTCACCTCCAGCTCAATAGTTGAGGCTGTCATAGCCACCCTCATGCCCGGAAAGCTGCAGGCTCACATGGTTGGGGGCGCAGATTGCGATGGAATTCGGCCGCGTCAGCCAGCCCTGCAGCACGCAGTACTGGCGCGGGCTCGGATCGCGGGCGACGCGGGCTCGGCCCGGCTGCACCTCGATCACCGTGGTGCCGAGCGGGCCGACCACATCGAACTTGCGCGGCGCGGTGAGCGGCAGTTCCGCCACCACCGTGCCGTCGCGCTTGACCACCGCCAGGTCGGCGGAGCCGCCGCGCCACAGCAGTGGCACCGAGGTGCCGACCGCCACCAGCCCGGCCAGCATCACCAGCCAGTCGCCGGGGCGCAGCAGGACCAGCCAAGGTTTCATCCCGCGAGCGTGCGGTGGCGAACCAGCACCCGCAACTCGCCGGCGAAGCGCGCGGCGAGGCGCTCGGCGAAATACACCGAGCGGTGCTGGCCGCCGGTGCAGCCGACGGCGACGGTGAGATAGGAGCGGTTGTCGCGGATGTAGTTGGGCAGCCAGCGCTCGACGAAGTCGCCGATGTCGCCGAGCATGCGCGCCACCTCGGGCTGCGCCTCGAGGAAGGCAATCACGTCGGCGTCGCGCCCGGTCAGCGGCCGCAGCAGCGGGTCGTAGTGCGGATTGGGCAGGCAGCGCACGTCGAACACCAGGTCGGCGTCGAGCGGAATGCCGTGCTTGAAGCCGAAGGACTCGAACAGCAGGGTCAGCCCCGCGCGCTCGTCGAGTTCGGCGAAGTCCTTGATCATCGCCCGCAGCGCGTTGGGGCGGATGTTGCTGGTGTCGATGCGGTGGCCGAGCGAGGCCAGGTTTTCCAGCGCGTCGCGCTCATGGCGGATCGCCTCGGCCAGCGTAGTGTCCTCGCCCGCCATCGGGTGGCGCCGCCGCGTTTCGGAAAAGCGCTGGATCAGCACCTCGTCGCGCGCGTCGAGAAAGACGAAGCGCAGCTCGATGCCCGGCCGCTGCTGCAGCTCGCGCAACTGCGCCGGCAGCCCGGCGATGCTCGCCCCGCCGCGCATGTCCATCGCCACCGCCACCCGCGTCGAACCCTCGCCATGGAGCTGTCCCACCAGCTGCGGCAGCAGCGGCGAAGGCAGGTTGTCGACGCAGAAATAGCCGGCGTCCTCGAGCACGTTGAGGGCGATCGACTTGCCGGAGCCGGAGAGGCCGCTGATGAGGAGGAGTTGCATACGATATTCGATCAGGCGTGGGCCGCCGCACCGACCCAGGGCTTGATCTTCGCCAGCGTTTCGGCCAGCGCGTCCTTGGCGCACTCGGTGTCGTAACGCACCTGCCCGCGCAGCCACCAACCCTCGGAAAGCCCGAAGAAGCGGCACAACCGCAGATCGGTATCGGCAGTGATCGCGCGGCGACCCGCGACGATCTCGCCGATGCGCTGCGCCGGCACGCCGATTTCCTTCGCCAGCCGATACTGCGAGATGCCCATCGGCTTCAGGAACTCCTCCAGCAGCATCTCACCGGGGGAAACCGGAGCCAGCTTCTTGGCCTTGCTCATTTTTCCGCTCCATCAGTGGTAATCGACGATCTCCACATTCTTCGCACCTTCAGCCGTCCACACGAAGCACACCCGAAACTGGTCGTTGATGCAGATGCTGTGCTGACCGGCGCGGGCGCCCTTCAGCACCCCCAGCCGGTTGCCGGGCGGCACCCCCAAGTCTTCGAGGACTTCCGCCCACTCGAGCTGTTCCAGCTTGCGCCGCGCAACCGACTCGATGTTCATGAAGCGCTTCACGCGCAGGCGCTTGAACAGGCTCTCGGTGTCAGGGCACTTGAACGACTTGATGGCCATGCGGGATAGTAACGTGACGCATGATTAACGTCAATCGTGATTACGAAATCTCCAGCCCTGCGGACGGGCGCAGGCCGGAAACCATTCAAACAGCCTGCACCGCGCCTGCGCGGCGGGCGGCGGCGACCGCCACGGCGACCGCGCAGGAGGCCAGCCGGGTCATCACCGAATCGGCGCGGCTGGTCAGGATGATCGGCACGCGGGCGCCGAGCACGATGCCGGCCGCATCGGCACCGGCGAGGAAGGACAGGCTCTTGGCCAGCATGTTGCCGGACTCGAGGTCGGGCACGACGAGCACATTGGCGCGGCCGGCGACGGGGGAGTCGATCTTCTTGATGGCCACCGACTCCAGGCTGATCGCGTTGTCGAGCGCCAGCGGGCCGTCGAGGATGGCCCCGTTGATCTGGCCGCGGTCCGCCATCTTGCACAGGGCGCCGGCCTCCACGGTGGAGGGCACGTCCGGGTTGATGGTCTCCATCGCCGAGAGCAGGGCGACGCGGACCTCGGGAAATTTCAGGGCATGCGCGAGGTCGATGGCGTTCTGGATGATGTCGACCTTGTCCTTGAGGGTCGGCGCGATATTGATGGCGGCATCGGTGATGATCAGGGTTTCGCCGTAACTCGGCACGTCCATGACGAAGCAGTGGCTGACGCGGCGGGCCGTGCGCAGGCCGGTGTCGCGGCGCACGACGGCCGCCATGAGTTCGTCGGTATGCAGGCTGCCCTTCATCAGCGCCTCGGCCCTGCCTTCGCGCACCAGCGCCACGGCCCGTTCCGCTGCCGCGTGGCTATGAGGAACATCGACGATCTCCGTGGCGCCGAGCTCGATGCCGAAATTGCGGGCAACCGCCTCGATCTTCGCCTTTGGCCCCACCAGCAGGGGAACGATCAGTCCCAGACGTGCCGCATCCATGGCGCCGGTCAGCGAGGTTTCGTCGCAGGGATGCACGACGGCGACCGTCGTCGCCGGCAGTGTCTTGCAGTAGTCGATCAGTCGCTGGTACTTGATGTGCGGGTTGTCCATTGTCGAATCTCCATTCAGCCATCGTTCAACGCCAGGGTGACATGCACCGTGCCATCGGCTTTCTTCGCAATCATCGGCCAGCCGCTGCGTTCGAATACCCCGAGCATGCCGTTATTGTGGGGCAGCACCTCGGCGACGAAGTTCCTGATGCCGCCGTCCCTGGCGATCCGTCCCAGATGTCGCAGGAGCCTGCCGGCAATGCCCAGCCGGTGGTAGTCCTCTTCGACGACGAAAGCCACCTCGGCATCGGCCTCGCCGACGCGGACATAGGTCGCCGAGGCGATCACGACCTCGCGCCCGTCACGCATCACGGTACCGAGCAGGATCACGCGATCGATGAAGTCCGCTTCGCGGAAGTTCTTCAGTTCGGCTTCCGAGAAACCCTTCTTCGGCCCGAAGAAGCGCAGATAGACCGATTCCGGATCGAGCTCCTTAAAGGCCTCGATCACCCGCTCGCAGTCGTCCGGGCGTGATGCCCGGAAGCAGACTTCGAGTCCGTTCCTGAGGGTTTCCCTTGCGAGGTATCGGCTCGCATCGATCATGGTCTTTCCGTCCCTGTATGTCGCCCTAGCGGGGAAACTCGACGATGCGCCCGCCGCCGCCGGTCCATTCGATCACGACGCAGCCGCAGTTCGGAATGCTCGCCCGCGCCGCCTCTGCGGCCGGCATGCCGGCGAGCGCGCAGGCGGCGAGGATGGGGTTCTCGTGGGAAATCGCCAGCACCTCGGCGTCGCCATGCTGCGCCGCCATCTCGTCGAGGCAGGCACGCAGGCGCTCCATCTGCTCGAGGAAGGATTCGCCATCCGGCGGCTTGATGCCGACCGGGTCCGGATGGACCAGAGCATTGAAGTCCTCGACCGGCCGGCCGTCCATGCCGGACTTGCGCTCGTTGAGCCGGGCGTCGATCTCGAGGTAGAGGCAGCGGTCGCCGATCAGCATCACGGCGGTCTGGTGGGCGCGGGCGAACTGCGAGGCGTAGGCCTGGACGAAGGGCGCGCCGCGCAGGTGGTCCCCCAGCGCCAGCGCCTGGCCGCGGCCGGCGGCGGTGAGGGCGACGGCGCGCGCGGGGTCGTCGTTGATGATGCCGGCGACGTTGGCTGCGGATTCGCCGTGGCGGACGAGGGTGATTTTCATGGAATGGCTCTGTACGGAAATGGGCCTTGCGCGCGCATGGTACCGCCTGACGCCGCCATCGGCCACCGCCCTCGGTTAGACTTCCGTTTCCGCATTCGACCGATCGCCATGGACTACCGCATCATTCCCGTCACCGCCTTCGCCCAGAACTGCACGCTGCTCTGGTGCGAGGACACGAAGCAGGCCGCCGTGGTCGATCCCGGCGGCGACATCGACGACATCCTTGCCGTGGCGGCTCGCGCCGGCGTGACCGTCGAGAAGATCCTGCTCACCCATGGCCACATCGACCATGCCGGCGGCACCGCCGAGCTGGCGCGGCGCCTCGGCGTACCGATCGAGGGTCCGCAGCGCGAAGATGATTTCTGGATCGCCCAACTGCCGCAGCAGGCGCGCATGTTCGGCTTCCCCGGTGCCTGCGAGGTGTTCACGCCCGATCGCTGGCTCGACGATGGCGCCACGGTGACGGTCGGAAACCAGACACTGGACGTGCTATTCACGCCGGGCCACACGCCGGGCCACATCTGCTTCTTCCACGCGCCGTCGAAACTCGCCATCGTCGGCGACGTGCTGTTCGCCGGCTCGATCGGCCGCACCGATTTCCCGCGCGGCGACTACGACACGCTGATCCGCAGCATCCGCACCAAGCTGTGGCCGCTCGGGGACGACGTCGAGTTCATCCCCGGCCACGGCCCGATGTCCACCTTCGGCGAGGAACGCCGGACCAATCCCTTCGTTGCAGACGGAGTTTGAGCATGCCCCATACATGGAAATTCTTCCGCGCCGGCGGCTTCGACCAGGTGCGGCTCGACAGCGCCGCCGAACTGCTGGCCATTGGCGAGCTCGACCAGAAGCTCTGGGTCGCCTTGTCCTGCCCGGTCAAGGGCATCGAATTCGACGCCCGCACGCTGCAGCTGATCGATGGCGATGGCGATGGCCAGGTGCGCGCGCCCGAGCTGATCGCCGCGGTGCAATGGGCCGGCGCGCGGCTCAAGGACACGACGGTGCTCGGACAGAACCTGGCGGGCGTGCCGCTCGCCCTGATCCGCGACGACGATGAGGCGGGCGCGGCCATCGCCGCCGCCGCGAAGCAGCTGGTCGCCGACCTCGGCAAGAATGAAACGGACATCATCAGCGTCGAGGAGGCCAGCGCCGCGCAGACGCGCTTCGCCGAGAAGGCGCTGGCGGCGTGGGAAACGGCCGGGGCCGAAGCCAGGCCGCTGGGCGACGCGACCCAGGCCGCGCTCGATGCCATGAACGCGGTTGCCGCCAAGGTCGAGGACTACTTCGTGCGCTGCCGGCTGGTCGCCTTCGACGAGCGCGCCGGCGCTGCACTCAACGCCGCCGAGGACGCCTTCACCGCGCTGTCCGCGACGACGCTGACGGCGGATGCCGCGGGCGTGGCCGCGCTGCCACTGGCAAAAGTTATGCGAAGCGGTATCCACGCGGACGGCGCTGGCGGCACGCTGCCGCTGGGCGCTGGCGTCAATCCGGCCTGGGCCGGCGCCGTCGCGAACTTGCGCGATGCGGCCGTAACGCCGCTGCTCGGCGCCCGCGAAGCGCTCGCCGAGGCCGACTGGCAGGCCTTGAAGGACAGGCTCGCCCCCTATGCCGCCTGGCTGGCCGCCAAGCCAGACCCGGCCGCCGAGGGCGACGGCGTGCGCGAACTCGAGCGGCTGGCGCGCTACGTCCGCGACCTGCTGCCGCTGGCCAACAACTTCGTCGCCTTCAAGGACTTCTACACCCGCCAGGGCAAGGCGACGTTCCAGATCGGCACGCTCTACCTCGATGGCCGTTCCTGCGAGCTGTGCGTCGCCGTCAACGATGCCGCCAAGCATGCCGCGCTGGCGACGCTGTCACGCATCTGCCTGGTCTATTGCGAATGCACGCGCG
>Ga0209254_10007148_pt1 | contig 10293 bp, 9 predicted proteins | sample FrelakmetDIP11DI_FD_187148 | JGI IMG/M metagenome (GOLD analysis project Ga0209254, IMG submission 187148) | Freshwater lake sediment microbial communities from the University of Notre Dame, USA, for methane emissions studies - DIP11 DI (SPAdes)... | ecosystem: Environmental > Aquatic >... | reverse complement strand
GTCGGTGCGGCTCGTTTTCGTCTCATACCCCCTATTGAATCACACTTTTCCCTTTACGCGAAGGGGGCTGCCCTTCTTTTTGGACAGCCCCACGTTTTTATAAATTGCTTCTGTAAAATCCGTCGCGTGAGTTTCCGCTGTTATCCCGTTGCTGGCTGCGGAGATATGATCCCAGGGTCAGACTGCAGCAAATAGCCGAGGATGAATAATCCAACACCGGTGAGCAGAAACAGTGGACTCAGACCAGAAATTGATAAAATGCCACAAAAGCCGGTAATAACCGGTGTTAATTTCCAGCGTGGCAGCAAACGATTTCTCAGCGCTGCAACACCAAATAGGATGATCCCACCAAAAGTCAGCAGCATGCCCAGGATCAACCCAAACCAGAAATATTCAAATTTTGTGAATAACATTAAGGCATAAGCCACCAGCGCAATCACACCCTCAACAATCGCGATCACCAGACCGCTCCTCCCCAACCTGCCGGCTTGCCCTGCGTAACGCAGGTACAGTCCCAGGCTGCCTACCAGGATTAAAATCAAAGCTGCTGGTATCAGGATTACCTCGCTGCCCACCAGGTACTGAAAATATCTTTCTAAAGGCCGGGTCAAAGCATTGTATGGGTTATATTCCTGGATATTTCCAGCGGCAAACCCCAGGACCCAGGCAAATGCCCCCACGATCAGCGCCCAGCCGCTCAAACGGATAAACTTTTCCTTATTCATGTACACACCTCTCTGCGAATGTTCTTCAATTATGCTTTGTAGGAAATCGAAGAAGGTAAGAGCCCACAGCCAGAGCATCCCGGACAGACCGCCGGTCTGGTAAGCCTTCCGGCAGCAATCGCGGAAGACCTGCAGCATGTGCGGACCGTACTCCTGGCGAAAGCGGGTTGGATACGATGCGAGAAGCAGATTGTAAAACGATGCAGACAATTTCACAGCTTGAGGATCGGTCGTCGAAGGATTCATTCTGGACCTCCCTTATATCACTCTCAACAACACACCCTTAGCCTGGGCCAGCGCCAGCTGGCTGCTTAGCCTCTGCGCTTCGGCAGCCAGCACCCGCCTTCCCAACCAGGTCAGGCTGTAATAGCGCCGGCGCTGGTCGTCCAGCTCGGGGTCTGGTCGTTCGTCGCATTCGGCGATCAACCCGCCTGCCAGCATGCGCTTGATCGAGCCGTACAGCGTCCCCGGCCCCATCTTCACCTGGCCACTGGTATTGGCTTCCACGTCCAGCATGATGGCGTAGCCGTGTTTCTCGCCGTCCGCCAGCGCCAGCAGGATGTTGAACACCGCCGGTGTCAACGGCAGCGCTTCTTGTGGGGATTGGACTGCATCACTCATAATCGCTCCTCGCTAAATATATCCGTGCACGATATATATTACGGATATTTTATATCTTTTTTGTTATATTGTCAAGGGTATATCTGCAGCGGATATAGTTTTCCCCACTACGCCTGCAAACTGAAAGCAGCCGGGTGCTCCTCTCACCCTTCCACCTGTCTACTCTACTTGTGTACCTGTCTACCTGTTTACCCGTCCACCTGTGTACCCATCCACCTGTCTACCCGTCCACTTGTATACCCGTCCACCTGTCAACTTGTCTACCTGTTTACCTATCTACCTGTCTACCTGTCCACCAATCCTACCCTTCTACACCATTGCCAATTGGCTATTGACAATTAACCATTGACCATTGATTACGGCAGTCCCATCACCCTCATCTCCTGCGGGTATTCCACCACGAACTCAAAGCGGATGTTCTTCTTCTCTTTCGGCGCCAATTCCAGCTCCCAGTCCAGCAGGTTCAGCTCTCCAGGCTCCTTCGGCTTCGGAATCGCCGACTCCAGCTTCACCTTGATATCCTCGTGCCTGCCCACCGGCATCTGGTCGTGCACCATGACCTTTACCGCCGCGGGCAGCAGGTTTTCCAGTTTCAGCTCATAGCCGTAATGCACCCGGCGCTTCCCGCCGATCAGGCTCTTATCCACCTCGCGCCGTTTCAGCTCCCGCTCCACCCTGATCCGGTCCTCGACCCCCAGGTACAGCTCGATCTCACCGCGCGGCGCTGTCAGCTCCAGCACCGTCGAACCGATGAATTCTTCCCCTGAAAACAGGTTGGCGGTTCCAGGCAGCAGCAGGTACTCGCTGTCATTCACCATCTTCGCCCTGCGGTAGACCGCCTCTATCAGCCTTGGTGCGCAGACATAATCCAGGTCGGGAGTCAGCGCAAAGCGCCCCACCGTGACCTTATGCGGTGAACCGTCGGAGGGGATTTCGACCTTTGCCTGAGTATGGTAAGTGATCGAAGCTCCCGCTGCGTCGACCTGGGATACGGCTTCCTCCACTGGCTCTTCAATGGCTTTGGCTGCCATCGCCATTTCCATCGTGGGCTTTGCAGCCGTGGAGCGCATCGCTGGACGCACCGGTGCAGCAATCTGCGGCTGGATGAACCAGGGCTTCAATTCAGGCAGGGTCACCGCCAGGGCCGGGCGGGCCGTAGACAGCGACAGGCCCACTCCCATCCAGTCTTCTCCGCTCAGCTGGTTCACCTGGGCCAGGAAGCCGGCTTCCAGCTGCGGCTTGCCGTCTTCGTCCGCCAGCCGCAGGTCGTACAGTGGTTTCCATCCCGCTTTTGCCACTGTGTAGCTCAGCTGGAAATTCAGCCTGCCGCCTGCAGTCACTTCAACTTCGATTGCCGCTCTAAAACGCTCAGGTGGCCGCGAGCTGTGCATCTGCTCGAGCTGGTTCTTGAGCTGTTCCAGCCGGCGCTCGATCCCCCTCCTTTCTCCCTGCAGCTTTCCCAGCTCAGCGTCCAGGTCTCCGGCATGTTTCTGCAGGCTGGAGAACAGCTTCATCTGCGTTTCCACATCCATTTCTCCGGAGGCCAGGGCGGTGGCGAATACTTCGCTCTGCCCCGACAACGCTTCCAGCTGCAAGCGTCTTGACTTAACCAGCTCCATCCGGCTGTCCAGGTTGTTCAGCTCATCCTGGACAGCTTCGAGCTGGTTCTCTAATGCTCTCACCTGCTCAGCCGGCGCCTGGCTGAAAAACTCCATCTGCACCTGCACACCCAACAGCTTGGCGCGCGCCGACTCGCCCGTACCTGTCGCACTCCGGGCAGTCACCCGCACCGAATCGGGATTCATGCTCAAAGGCAGTCCGGAGACCTCGACCATCTGCACTCCGGCAGCTAAATCCACCTCTCCCCTGCGCCTGACCAGCGCCCGGTCCGGGAACACTACCACCTGCTCGATTCTGGTCTCCATCTCGCTCATCTCATCCTCCCTGCTCGTCCTGTGCAATTCGGCATTCTCTCCATCCTGATTGAATAATTCTTTCCCACTCGTTTGCGATTATTACTTCTCAGGCATTTTCCGTTGGCCATTGACAATTAGAATCCTTCCAGCTTCGATATATCCGCCACTCCCTTTGCCAGGCCGGCGATGCGCTGCAGCAAGCCCAACCGGTTGCGCCGGATTTCGAGCTGGTCGACCATCACCAGCACCTCCTCGAAGAAGCGGCTGACCTGCGGGATGATTGGGACGAAGGAATTCAAGAAATCATCTACCGATCCCGGGCGGCGTGGGGATGCTTCTGCTGCAGCTACTGCCTCGAACAGGTCAGCCTCAGCCGGATCGGCAGCCAGACGCCGGTCGGTGGGATAAGTCTCCTGCAGGTCACGCGTGATGCGCACGCAGCGGGCGTAAGCAGGCAGGATTTCCCGCCAGTCTACCCGGGCGATCCAGGCTTCCAGCGCTTTCACCTCACGGGCAGCGCCAGCCGGATTGCTGCCCTGGGCGCTCAGCACGGCCTCGATGGCGTCGAATCTCTGTCCTCCGTCCAACAAAGTGTTTCGTAGGCGCTCGATGGTGAAATCAACCACAGTCTGCAGGATCTCGGATGCGGCAGGCAAGGGCAGATGGGCGGCGGTCTTATCCAGGCCCACCTGTAGATCGAAATCCAAATCCCAGGTTACCAGGTTTTGCACCAGCCCCAGCGCAGTCCTGCGCAAAGCAAATGGATCCTTGTTTCCCGAGGGAGCCAGGCCGGCAGTAAACAGTCCAGCCAGGCTGTCCAGCCGGTCTGCCACTCCCACCGCCAATCCGGGCAGGCTGGCTGGATTCCCATCACCTGAGAAGCGCGGCAGGTAATGCTCGAAAATCGCCTGCGCCACCGCCTCTGGCTCGCCAGAACGCAGTGCGTAGACCCGCCCCATCTGTCCCTGCAGGGAGGTCATCTCGACCACCATCTGCGTGGCCAGGTCAGCCTTGCACAGCTCAGCTGCACGGCGTGCAGTATTCAGCTCGACCTGGTCCAATCCCAGCATAGGCGCCAGTTCCTCGACCAGTATGGCGATGCGCCGGCTTTTTTCCAGCATCGATCCCAGCTGCACCTGGAACGTCAGCGTACTCAAACGCGGCAGGTATGCTTCCAATGGCCTTTTTATATCCTCGCGCACAAAGTAATCGGCGTCCGCAAAACGCGCCCTTATCACGTGTTCGTTACCCTCGGTCACCAGCGGCATCTCTACTCCGCCCCCGTTGCGCACGGCGATGAAAAATGGAAGTAGCTCTCCCGAAGAAGGTCCACCTGCGGCAAGCCTGGCTGCGACCGGGAAATAGCGCTGGTGTTTCTTCATCACCGACACCAGCACTTCCTGCGGCAGATTCAGGTAAATGCGTTCAAAGGAGCCGCAGAATGCCAGTGGTGCTTCCACCAGGTTGGCGACTTCCGCCAGCAGTTCGGGCTCATCTCGCACCTGCCCACCAGTTCCCGCCGCCAGCTGCTGCACCTGCTTTTGGATCTCTTCCCGCCGCTTCCTGACCTCCAGCTGTATGCCCTGTCCGTGCAAATACGCCAGGTAATCCTCATAAGAATGAACCGCCAGGCTCTCAGGCTGCCGGAAGCGCAGCCCGCGGGTCAGGTTTCCTGAGCATAACCCGGCGTAATCGAATGGCACCACCCGGCAGCGCTCACCTTCGCCGTAGATACACAGCAGCCAGCGTACCGGTCGCGCAAAGGTCGCCCCACTGTGGTTCCAGCGCATGGCTCTATCGAAGCGCAGTGCTGCAATCCAGCCAGGAAGCGCTTCGCCCAGTACTTCCACCGCCGGGCGTCCTGCCTTTCGGATCACTGCAGCTGCATAGCTCCCGCCGTCTATCACTTTCACTACCAATTCATCGACTGAAAGCCCCTTGCTGCGAGCAAATCCTGCCGCCGCAGGCGTCGGCTTTCCAGATGAGTCATATGCCCGGTCGGCGGGCGGCCCTTTCACCAGCTGTTCCAGGTCCGGCTGCCTGGGCTGCAGGTCATGAATGAAAACCACCAGCCGGCGAGGCGTGCCCATCACCTGCACCTCTCCATGTCCCAGGCGCAGCTCTTTCAGCCAGCCAGGCAGGCTCGCTTCAAGCTGGCTCAAAGCATCATCCAGGTCTCCCGCCGGCAGCTCTTCCGTGCCGATCTCCAGCAAGAAAGGCGCAGGTGCTGTAGATTCTGATGTCCCTTCCTGTGTTAATGCGAGTGGCTGTCCCTTCTTCAATACTTCATCTTGACTAATAACTGGCTTCTGATTACTGATTACATCGCTTTTCAAGAATGGAAACCCCAGCTCCCGGCGCTGCTCTACGTAAGCCTCAGCCACCTGCCTTGAAAGCTCCCGCATCCGTCCAAACAACGCCTGGCGCTCGGTGACACCGACTGCGCCGCGCGTGTCCAATATATTAAATGTGTGCGAGCACTTGAGAATGTAGTCGTGAGCTGGCAGCACCATCCCTTGCGACAGGCAGGCGCGCGCCTCGCCCTCGAACAATTCATACATCTGCCGCAGCCGGTCCACGTCTGCGATCTCGAAGTAATACTTGCTGTGTTCCCGTTCTGCTTGCAGGTTAACGTCCCCATCCGTCAGGGCCGGACTCCACTGGATATTCCGGAAGCTGTCTACCCCCTGCAAGGCGATGGCGATGCGCTCCAATCCGTAGGTAATCTCTACCGAAACTGGATCGAGTGCCATTCCCCCCGACTGCTGGAAGTAGGTGAACTGGGTGATTTCCTGCCCGTCCAGCCAGACTTCCCACCCCAGTCCCCATGCGCCCAGGGCTGGCGATTCCCAGTTATCTTCTACGAACCGGATATCATGCTGCTGCGGGTCGATCCCCACCGCCTGGAGTGAGCGCAGGTAGACTTCCTGCGGGTCGCCAGGGTCTGGTTTGAGGATCACCTGGAACTGGTAATGCATCTGCATGCGGTTGGGATTTTCGCCGTACCGCCCGTCATCGGGGCGAACGGAAGGCTCAACATACGCCACTTTCCAGGGTTCAGGTCCCAACACGCGCAGGGAAGTGGCCGGGTTCATCGTGCCGGCGCCGACCTGCGTATAATAAGGCTGCCAGATCAGGCAGCCGTAGTCGGCCCAGAAATTTTGCAGGGCCAGGATTATATTTTGGAAGTTCATTTCAGGGAATTTCTCCCGCCAGCTCCTGCTCGATCACCTGCTGGAAAACCTCGAAAGGCTGCGCCCCAACGATCGGCAGCCCATTCAAGAAGAATGTGGGCGTCGAACGCACTCCCAATCCAGAAGCGTACTCATAATCCCCCTTGACTTCGTTTACCTGCTCTTCCGAATCCAGGCAGGCTTTGAATTCATCCAGGTTCAAACCCAATTCTCCGGCATACTGCAGGTAAGTCGTTTCATCCAGCTGTTCGCCGGTAAACAGCATGTCATGGTATTCCCAGTACACCCCCTGCAGACCGGCGCAGTTGGCTGCCACCGCCGCGGGTTCGGCATTCGGATGTATCGAATAAAGAGGGAAATCTCGGAATACCACCCGTATTTCGTCCGCATATTCCTCTCTCAGGCGCAGGTAAACCTCGTTATACCAGCGCTTGCAGTATGGGCACTCGTAATCGCTGAACTCGATGATGGTTATGGGCGCATCCTGCGGGCCGATGGAAGGGTCGTCGTCTTCAGGCACTTCATATCGCTGCACTGCCTGCTCTTGGCCGGCAGGCGCCTGGGCCGGCTGGGCTGCTGGCGTTACAGCTGATGCCTGTTCGGCTGAGGCCGGTCGTCCCCAAAACAGGTAGCCGACGCTCAAACCCACCACGAATGTCAAAGGCAGCAGCAGCGCGTAGACGTGTGAGCGCTTGAATACCAGGGTATCGCCATCCTTATCAATCCGGAAGCGGCGTTTCTTGATAGCTGCGGGGACCTCTTTTCCAGTGGGTACTGCAGGTACGTCGTCTTCGACTTCTACATTATCTACAATCGTTTCACTCATGCGAAAATTATAACATCTCGAGATTGTGCAGCCAGCAGGGTCTTTCAGGCTGAAATCCCGATCAGAAAATTCCCCCATGCACTCGCAGGTAAATCCACAATCCAATCAAACCCAACACGATCAAGGCCACCATGCTCAGGCTGGAGAACAGCACTTTCACTTTGTCCTGGGGTTTATACCCACCGACTTTGCCCGTTTGCCCGTTCACCAGCAGCCTGTAATCCTTGCCCCGGTAGCGGTACGTGCCGATCCAAAGCGGCAGCAGGATATGCTTGTAAGTCATGCCGCTCCAGCTGCTGCCGTTCAGGCTCAGGTTGCGTTTCTCTCTGCCCATGGCCGCCAGGGTGTAAAGCTCAGGGCGCAGCTTTTTTATGACCTTCTCACGCGCCACGAGTGAGGCATCGGCTAATGAGCGGTCGTAAATCATCGCCGGCCAACCCGCCAGGTAGTCTTCTTTGAACTCCCTCAGCTCGACCAGATTAAATGGTTCGATGCTCGCCAGTTCGCTTTCCTTCACTGCTTTCACGCCGGAAACCAGCACGTCGTTGAAGAATGCGGTATGCGCTCCACTTTCTGCCTCCCAGTGCTCCTGGTTGCCTGAACCCACTTTCACCTCGCAGGTCCATTTAGCTTCGATGGTGCCGTCGAATGTCCAGCAGGAATAGTAAGCCTGGCGCAGCTGCAGCCTGCCTCCGGCTGCCACCAGGTCGTCTGGCGCAAACATGCCCATTCGCAGCCATTGCCGGGCCAGCTTAAGCGCCTGGTGTTCATCGAGCTGCATCAGCGCAATTACCTGCGGGCCGATCAGCTCGCACAATTCAGGTGAAAGCACCAGCTGGTTCGATCCGCAGTAGGCGCACTGCACGGCCTTCTGCCCCGCAGGCAGCAGGCAGCTCGCCCCGCAGCTCTCGCAGCTCAAGTGCTGCCGCGCCGCCGCCCAGCTGTGCCCGCGCTCGGTCGGCAGCACAAAATCCAGCGTCTGCTCCAGGCGGTCGGAAACCGGGTAGGGATTCTCACAATCTGTACGCAGGTCGGCTGAATATCCGCAGTAGGCACAGGTGAACAATCCGCTGGCTACCTGGGAAGCAGCCTGCCCGCCGCACTGCGGGCATTTCACCGCACGGCTCCTGGTCTCGACTTCAACGGGGAAATTACCGATAAAGGATTCCCCGGTCTCGGGCATCAGGCACTGGCGGTCGATCTTGCCAGACAGCAGCGCCAGTCCGCGCCTGGCGGCGGCATTGCTCGGCTCGCAAGCCACTGCCTGCTCCAGGTACGCCCGCTGCTGCTCGGGTTCTTCTGTTGTGGCAGACAGCCAGACATAAGGGCGCGCCTCCATTGGATTCAGCATACTCGCCCGGTTGAGCAGCGATTCGGCCAGCCTTATTTGCCCGCATTTGACTGCTGTTACGCCGTCGCGCAGTAGCTCTTCGAACTGGCGTTCATTGGCAGTTTCGAAAGCGCCCATAATGGCGAAGTGTACATTTCCCCCGTAATACTGTCAATCAAACCCAAGTAAACTGATAGGAAAATCAATTAATCCATTTCATTCCACCAGCAGCGCCTGAATCGCTGCCTCGGTCTCTTCATACCCCCCTTCACCGATGTGCATGTAGCGAATCCTCCCCGCCTTATCGATCAGGTACAGTGTCGGCCAATAGCGGTTCTGATATGCCCTCCAGGTCGCCCCCTGGTTGTCCTGCGCCACCGCGTACGGGATCTCCAGTCGCCGGATGGCGTCTTTCAGGTTTTGCAGGTCGTGCTCGTAGCTAAACTCGGGGTAATGGTTGCCGATCACCACCAATCCCTGCTGGCCATACTTCGCATGCCATCCCCTCAACGAGGGAATCACGTTGCGGCAGTTGATTCAGCCAAAGGTCCACATGTCCAACAAAACAACCTTGCCGTGCAGATCAGCCAGGCGTAAGGGCTGCTCTACATTCAGCCAGATTTCATTCTCCAGCTCCGGTGCCGGGCCAAGATCGACCAGCTGCACACCGATCGCGGTCGACCCCACCGTTGGCTGTGCTGTATCGACCTGCGCGGGTTGATCCCCTTCTCCTCCTGGTTCTGCGCTGAGTACAGAACAGGCAGAAAATATCGCAGTTAAGAGTGAAAACCAGAGCCATCTCATACCAACCTCCTCAAAACTGGATGCATTTTAGCAGCCACTTCTTACAAAACCATTAAGCTGCTCTGACCTGTTACTTAAAATCAAAATCCCAGGCTTTCTTCAACCTGGGATGAAAAAATCCGGCGCACGGCCGGGCCAGCTAAAAGCCTCAGGTGCTGCCTGTGCTGCATGAAGCCGCCGCACTGGCCCCCAGCGAGAACCCGCCTGTCACGCCCAGGCGCGAGGCAATCCTGGGCATCTTCTTCTTGATCTCACTGCTTCCACACACCGGGCAGGTCACCTCCGGTATGGCTTCGGAGCTGCGTACAAGCTCCTCGAAGGATTGGTTGCAGCTACTGCAGCTGAATTCGAATAACGGCATGTCTGGCTCCTGTTGATTTACCGAAAGTCATTCTGAACGACAAGTCCTGGCGTAATCGGTCAAGGAGTGAAGAATCTCGACCATTCACGTCCCAAAATATTTGATGCGCGTTTTCTTAAAAGGTTACATCGCCCTTCGCCGTATCCCGGGACTATAATTGGATCTGCCGTACCAAGGAGATAAAATGCACCAAAACGACATCATCCAAACCATGCTGCAGCGCAAGTCGATTCGCCGCTACAACGAAAAAATGCCCACCGACGAAGATATCGAGACGGTCGTGCGCGCCGGGCAGCAGGCCCCCTTCGCCTCCCAGCTCGGCAGCCTGCTGCTTTCGCGCCGGCGAGAAAAGCATCCCTTTAAAGCGCCGCTGCTCTTCACCATCTGTGTCGATTCCCACAAGTGGGAGCTGATCATGGCCTGCCGGAACTGGGAGATGTATGCCGATGACCTGATGATCCTGCTCCTGGGAATGCAGGATGCCGCTTACATGGCCGAAAACATGGTCATCGCCGC
>Ga0209254_10007147_pt1 | contig 10295 bp, 9 predicted proteins | sample FrelakmetDIP11DI_FD_187148 | JGI IMG/M metagenome (GOLD analysis project Ga0209254, IMG submission 187148) | Freshwater lake sediment microbial communities from the University of Notre Dame, USA, for methane emissions studies - DIP11 DI (SPAdes)... | ecosystem: Environmental > Aquatic >... | reverse complement strand
CCTGTTGCCCCAACAGGGGATTTTTCACCTTCGAATAAATTTACAATTAAGGCATCAGCAGGAAATTCTATAATGTTTCCTTCAACGACTTTTAATTTCATCACAGGCTCCTAAATAATTTTCATCCGACACAGAGTGTACTTAAAATTCACCACCGCTCATACCTGACCAATTCCTCCAACGGTTTTCGAACTTTCACTTCAGGCACATCAGCTGGATATCCTAATGGGGTAAAGATCAGCGGTTCAACATTCTCTGGGAGCTCCAGAATTTCTCGAGCTGCTTCGGCGTTGAAGGCAGCAATCCAACAAGTACCCAAACCCTGGTTGGTCGCCTCCAGGATCAGGTGATCCATTACAATAGCAACATCGACGTCCATGTAACGTCGATGATCATCAGAGCGAACCCAACCCAGGGCAGGGACGCCACATGCACATAGGATCATCGGCGCCTGCACAAACCAATTTCGACCATAAATTCGTTGTAAGTCGGATTCACGACCCTCGGTATGAATCACAATAATCTGGAATGGTTGGCGGTTAGCGGCAGTAGGCGCTAATCGCGCTGCCTCAAGGACTTTCTTCAGCTTCTCATCTTCAATAGGATCAGGCTTATAAGCTCGAACACTGTAACGACTGGCGATTAAATCGCTGAACTCCATGGTAACTACCTCCGTAAAGAAAAAGTATTGAGATTTGTCTTTCCCTATGTAGTGAATAATTGACTTTTAATAACCAACCGATTATACAATCCTTTCGTCTCGAAATGTGATCGGATCCAATAAGATATCACCCAGACGCACCACATTCACATGACCTAAGGAACTTAATGGGGAGTGAAGAACTACTTGTTGTGAGTTCCTATTTATCTGAATAACAATACCCAGTCCAAGGGTGAATCCATTAAAATCTTCCAACGCCACTAGCCGATTAATGCGAAAAAGAGGAGAGGGGAAGATTGCGATTTCGGTCCAATCAATCACCAGGGATCGAGAATTACCAAAGTAACGAGCGAACTGGGAAGCGCGGTATTCACGGCGGATGACAGGATCGCGTGGGAGTATCCCCTCCGAAGGGTACAATTCAATGAGCTGAGTCCGGCAGCTTCGGCGAAGAGGGGTTAATAGAGGTTCTAGCTCATTCTCATATTGGATGGCAAAAAGCGTCGTCGGGCGGAACAGCTCAATCTTGGCACTCTTAAGAGCTACCCCACCCTGTTGTACGCTAATCAAGCCTGAAGTATCGTAGATCACGACCTCAGCACCCATTTCTATTGCTGCTCGTACCAGCTTCGATGCCCCGATCAGGGTATGTAACATGTGACCTTGAGGTGTAGTTGAGCCAACAAAACATCTTTTATACGTGTTTGTATAGGAATCAACCGCTTCCGGATTTTCATTGAAAATCAAACTCATCGTTGTAGGAGGTCCCAGTGCACTTTGCCCAGGATCACCATCCAAAAAACCTACTCGAAAACCCATAGATTGTAATCGCTGATATAAATAGGAAGAGAAGGTGGACTTTCCCGTGTCAGTTCCACCCACGATCATTATTGTTCCAGTGAGCTTCTCCAGTTCGAGTTTCTCCCATGAGGAGGGGATGTTGAGTGTGGATCCCATTAATACTCGATTATAGCAAAGAGGGATATTAAAAAACATTATTCTCTAAGCTTGAGGCTAACCATGTATGATCTGAAATTGTCAATCGTAACTCACTATTAAGGATATTGTGCTATATTAATATTAATGCTCACAGAGCGGGTGATTCTATCGTCCGCTCTGCTTATAAATATTTACCATCCGACCAGCTGTCTGAAGTTATGGTAATATCAGGTTCAATGGTTGCGGCTATCGAAATTAAGAACCTGACAAAGCGATATGGAGAAATTACCGCAGTTGACCAACTCAATTTGACTGTGGAGCAGGGTGAACTCTTCGGTTTTGTTGGACCGAATGGGGCAGGAAAAACCACTACCATACGCATAATCGCCGGATTGCTACAACCTAACGGCGGGGAGGTTTTAATAGCAGGTAATTCGATCAGGCGCGCTTCCACTGAAGTAAAACGAAAAATTGGTTATATGCCCGATTATTTCGGTGTATATCCCAATCTAAAGGTATGGGAATACCTTGAATTCTTCTGCTCTTGCTACAGAATTGATAAGCGCAAGAGTCCCTCATTGATCGAAGGTCTTTTGGAATTGGTTGATCTTAACCACAGACGAGATGATATGGTAGATCGTTTTTCAAGGGGTATGAAACAACGCCTTAGTCTAGCACGTACCTTGATTCATGATCCAGAAGTCCTGATTCTCGACGAGCCAGCTGCAGGTTTAGATCCTCGCGCTCGAGTGGAAATTCGGGAATCGTTGCTTGAACTTTCTCGAATGGGGAAAACTGTTTTCTTCTCCACACATATCCTGGCAGATGTAGCTGAGATTTGTAGCCGAATAGGGATTATTGAAGCAGGAAAATTAGTGGCCTCTGGAACTATCACAGACCTCCATTTGGAGCTCATACCACGCCGTCAAATTGAAATAACTCTACTTGATCGCATTATGGATGCGAAGGAAATCCTCAAGGTCACTCCTGGCGTAACCATCATAGAGACTCAAAATTTGTCTCAAGTGATAGGATCAGAAAAAACCAGGGACCACCTGGTGATTGATTTCTCCGGAGACGATCAGGCACTCAGCCAAATACTTTCAGAACTGGTGAGCAAAGAGATTCCTGTTCTTCACTTTAGTGAAGATAATCGAGATCTGGAAGAAATCTTCCTTCGCGCTACTAAAGGAATCGTGACGTGAGTTCAGTGTCTCAGGATAGCAAAGTCAAATCTTGGAAGAATCCCGTGATCATAAAAGAGATTCGGACACGAATGCGTGGTAATCGTGCCTTCTCTCTCTTCTTTTTGCATTTGGTCGTTCTGGGAGTTTTGGTCTCTTTGGTTTATCTGGTTTTCAGATCCTCAATGACTTCTGCTAACGCTCTGGAGAGTAGACAATACTTCGGGAAAGCCATCTTTGGCTTGATCTTCTGGATGGAAATGGTAACTGTAAGTTTCGTTGCTCCAGCGCTCACTTCTGGTGGAATTTCCACGGAAAGGGAACGTCAGACTTATGAAATATTGAGGGTCACTCCTCTTCCGATACGGTCCTTAGTATTCGGGAAATTTCTGTCTGGATTGGTATTTATATTGTTGCTACTTTTTACTTCCATTCCATTGCAAAGCCCTGCATTTCTGGTAGGTGGAGTTCGTATTGAGGAGATAATAATCTCAACCCTAATCCTTATCATCACTGCAATCACTTTCTGTGCTGTTGGTATATTTTTTTCAAGTCTCTTTCCACGAACTTTAATTTCATCAGTATTATCTTATGCAGTTGCTATTTTCCTGGTCTTTGGTATTCCAATGATCGCTTTGATCATATTGTCGCTATTCAGTGCACTGTTGGGAGATACTTATAGCACTATTAGCCCTCTTGTTCAGGCTTTATTAATCCTCTCAGGATGGCTGTTTGTATCCATCACTCCTCTAGGAACAATTGTCTCAACAGAAATTGTATTGCTCGAACAGCATAATCCTTACTTTGTTAGCATTCCACTCGGTGAAGGTATTAGAATATCTCTCTTATCTCCCTGGATTCCATACCTTTTTGTGTATTTCTTGTTGAGTATATTCTTACTATGGTTGAGCATCCAATTTACCAAGAGAATCGAGGATTGAACCGTAAGAATCCCAAAAGGATTTTTATATATAAAATATCAAAATAAAAGAGCCGGATCACTTACAAACGATCCAGCTCTATGGGACATCTTATTCGACGACTATCTACGTCCGCATCCTTTAGGGGCTTTAAGTCTTAACACGTAAGCGTTCATTGAAGTTGGTTTTGGGGTTGGTATTCCAGGATTGGTCTGTAATGGTAGAAGCCAATATTGCTCTCCGTTCCCCTCGGGAACATAGTTTGCAATTTTCCACGTCATAGCACCTTGTGTTTCCGTGCTATCTTCCTCATCAGTTGTTTTCACTTCCCAAACAAGGGTATTTTGTACACACCAAGGACCATCAACGATCACGAATGCTTCTCCTGGTTCAGTCATGCGTACGAGAGGAGCATACTCAATATCTTTGGATGGATATACCCCCATCTTGCCTCCATTATAAGATACAAAAGCTGCATCTCCGATGTGTAATCGCGAAGCAACACAACCTCGGATCGGATAGTAGGCAGCAACTTTCAATGGATTCCAGGAGGTGTCGTCTATTGGTATAGGAGTCGGCTCCTCTTCAGGCGTAGATGTAGCTGCTGGGCGTGTTGCAATTATTTGAGTAACTAAGGGTGTTATGAATACTGTTGGATAGTGTCTTTCCTCAGTTTGTGGATTTTGTTCAGACACACCAATGCAACCCCATAACACGACAACTAGTATTATCCCAATTAGTATATGGACAAGCCATTCTCTTGACTTCATGAACATCTTTATCTCCTTTCGCTTTTCTTCAAAATACCTTTCATTCCTTTAGCGAGGCACCGGTAAAAGCCAGTATTCATCTCCATCTCCCTCAGGTGTATATCCCACAATTCCATCTGCGGTACGAACCATCCAAACTATCCAACCAAAACTACACCATGGTCCTGCAGTAATTTCTAGAGTACTACCAGGTTGAGCATAACCAATGATCGTGTCGAAGCGAAGATCTCTTCCATATCGAATTCCATTTGGACCACCTACCAATGACACCATAGCCTTGTCTCCCACATGTAAACGAGAAGCCACACAATCCGCCAAAGGATAATAAACAGGAGCAGATAAAGGATCCCATGTCGGGGTTGGTGAAGGCATCGGAGTCAGTGTTGGTTTTGGTGTGGAGGTTGGTAACGGTGTAGGAGTAACAAGCTCCGTCACTACTTGAGTGAAAACCTGGATTTCAGGAGTAGCAGTGAGCGTTTCTTCAATAATTATCTTAGGAGCTTCTATTCTGCATGCTAGAATCATTAGAAACAAGCTTACTACGATTAGTAAAAATGCTCGTTTCTTCTTATAAATATTGTACATATAGATCTCCTTCAATACGATTGTACCAGTTTTCGAGAATTAGAAAACTACTACTCTTGTACCGTTCTCAGATTCAACATAGTCTTTTCCATGAGGTACAAACGGTTCAGTCCATCGATAAATCCACTTCGCAGCCTCAGGAGTAAGATTGATACATCCATGACTCTGAGGTGTTCCGTAGTTGTTATGCCAGTAGGTACCATGTAAGGAAACACCTGTCCATGAGATATAGCATACCCACGGAACGCCCGGAAGATCAAAATCATTCCCTTCCAAATTTGAGGACATATGTCGTGATGGTTGTTTGCGTTCTACAATAAACTCCCCTCTTGGTGTATCACCTTCAAAGTAACCGGTAGCTGTACGGGTAGTGAACACAGGTTTTTGATTCTCATAAGCAATAATCAGTTGCCTTCTCAGGTCAACTTCGATGAGTTTTTCTGGAATCCCCGGAGAGATTTGAGTGAGCTCTGCCGAATTGACAGGTCTCAAGTGTTCTGCTTGAACAAGATATTCTTTCAGATCACGGTCATCCAGCACTCGATACCAGATTTCTCCATTCATACCCTGGAACGCTAAGTAAACCCAATAGGTACTGGCGTAATAAAACCTCCTACCTCTTTTCCACCCTTTCCCGGTCATGTACCACGATTGAGTATATGGCACAGTTACCTCGGATAACATGCCTTTTTCAGGAATTTCAAGGACTGGTTCATTCAACCGGTTTTCTACTGGCTGAACATAAGCTGAATGTAACCAGCCTTCATCAGTTCGAAGCCAAATCGGATTGTGATAAGGTCTTGAATCACCCAACCTCTCTTCATGAATATTGACTATCGAATCAGTAATATAATATCCCATCTCACTACTTGCAAAGGAAGGTTCCTCATAATATCGAAGAGAATATACCGTTCGTCCAAGCAAGAAAGAAGGTGGTCTTTTACTGGTCGGATCCCCGCCAGGTGGAAAATCCCTAAAATTTAGACCGATAACCGCCGCGCAAGTAAATTTGAGGAATTCACGTCGACTAAGGTTTGAAGATATCACCATTTGGTTATTTCAATACCAAAATTTCTATTTCCAAAGAGTTGAATCTTGGTTTGTTTACACAATCATAGCATAAAACCGCGAAATATTAGAAGGTTTTTTTACCTAAGAGTGGCTAAGAAATGGTAAAATTAACAATAAAGTTTAGTTAAGGAATAACTGCCATTCCCCGGGATGGTATATTGGAGTATATACAGATACCTGCGCAACGCCAACAGGGCAAAGACATCCTAAGCTCAACATAGTTAAAATGAAACGATTAACAAGAAGGGAGCCGTATGCACGCTCTAAATGCGAACGATGTCCGGTTTTTTAGTGGGAGATCACATCCTGAATTAGCTGCTGGAATAGCTGCTTATCTTTCAGTACCTCTTGAACCTACCCTTTTTAAGCTTTTTAGTAATGACAACCTTTATATCCAGCTGGGAGCAAGTGTGCGAGGGCGAATTGTATACATCACTCAATCGTTAGTACATCCGGTCAGCGATCATTTGTTGGAATTACTAATGATGCTGGATATCGCCAGAGGTGCAGGCGCAAATCAGATTCATGCAATCATCCCCTATTATTCGTATGCCAGATCAGATAAGAAAGACGCACCCCGGATATCAATAACCGCAAGATTGATCGCAGATTTACTACAAACTGCGGGTGCCACGCACGTCATGACCATGACATTACACTCACCGCAGGTTCACGGATTCTTCAGCGTTCCCACCGATCCACTAACGGCTCGTCACCTATTCTATCGTCATTTCAAGGAGCAGAATCTAAATAAGCGAGAAACAATTGTAGTATCTCCAGATGTAGGACGGACAAAATCTGCTGCAAGATTTGCCAGGATGCTCAACTTATCCGTGGCAGCAGCTCAAAAAGAGCGGATATCTGACAAAGAAGTCGTAATCAGTGGCTTGTTTGAAAGACAGGTAAAGGGTTATCGCCGTGCACTGATTTACGATGATGAGATAGCCACCGGGGCAACCGTTCTAAAACTATGCAACCTCCTCATACAATGTGATATCAGTGAAATCCACTTGATTTGTACACATGGAGTATTTGCAGGAGATGCTCTATTTCGATTGTCTAATATCCCACAAATTGAGGAAATCATCACTACCGACACTGTCCCAATTCCAATCGAAAAGAGAATCTCAAAGTTAAAAATCTTATCTGTAGCACCTCTATTTGGTGACGCAATATGGCGCAACTCTACCAGACAACCGATTGGTGATCTTTTCACTTTCAGTGAAGACTCGGATGATCTTTTCGATGAGGAAGAAACAAGATAATTCAATGGAAAATTCTATGACCGAAAGCAATACTCTTAAAATAGTACTTACAGAGCCACAGTCGATTGAAGATCTGCATATTCCACAGAATATCGTAATCGATCTGATATTTCGACTTCTACATAATGAGGGAAATGTTGCACTAAGTCGATTCACAGAGGTTCTAAAGATCCCAAAAGCAATGATTGATGATATTTTATTGTGGATGCAAAAAGAACACCTGGTTGAAGTGTCCAAAGCAAGTGTTGAACTGGGTCGCCTATCAAATGTATATACACTTACTGATGCAGGTGAAGGACGCGCCCAATCTGCGCTGGAGCGCAGCCAATATGTAGGTCCAGTACCGGTATCAATCCCTGACTACTTCATTGGGATCGAATTTCAAACTACCAAGCAACATGATATTTCAATCGAACAAGTCAAGAATTCTATTGGCAATCTCGTATTACCCTCCGATTTTCACCGCCAGATAGGTCCAGCAGTTAATTTAGGTGCTTCACTTTTCCTATACGGCCCTCCTGGTAACGGTAAGACGACCATTGCTCTCAGTATTTCTAAATTAATTGCTGGTATAGATCCCATCTGGATTCCATACGCACTTTGTGCTGGAGGTCAGATCATCCAGATCCACGACAGATTGGTGCATAAGGCCAGCTCGAGTGAACAGTACCGATCACCTAAATTGGGCAGAATCGATCAAAGATGGACATTGGTTGAACGCCCAGCGGTAGCGACGGGTGGTGAGCTGAAAATGGAAGCGCTTGACTTGCGTTTTGATCCTGTTGCAAAGTTTTATGAAGCGCCTCTTCAACTTAAAGCCAATGGGGGATTATTCCTGATTGATGATTTCGGAAGGCAACAGGTTAGTACTCGTGACTTACTCAACCGCTGGATCGTGCCTTTGGAGAGCAAAATCGACTACCTTCGTCTTCTAACAGGTCAAACGATCATTGTGCCATTTCGACATATGACTATATTTAGCACGAACCTGAATCCGAGAGATTTAGTTGACGATGCATTTCTTCGCCGTATTCAAATGAAAGTGTTTGTTGCTCCTCCAAACGAAAAACTCTTCTATCAAATATTCGTTCTCGAAGCTCGACAGCGAGGACTCCAATTTGATAAAGATACTTTCTTATATCTACTACAGAAATGGTACCGTGAACCTAATCGAAAGCTTCAAGCTGTTCACGCCCGTGATCTTATCAATATCGTTTCTGCAATTTGTAAGTATGACGGGGTCCCGCTACATTTAACCTCCGAATTGCTCGATGATGCTGCCCGGATTTACTTTATTGATTAAAGGAAAGCAGCATTAAGTTCCAGGTTTCACATCCAATAGACCTTTCCTTACCACGAAGGTATCCTCCAATAATTGACTTGAGGAAGAATGCATGGATTTTAATCATTACTATACCAACCAAGAACTAGAGCAAATTATCAACGATTGGGCAACAAAATATAGTAATCTTGTTCGCTTGGCGCCAATCGGCCAGAGCTATCAGAACCGACCCATTTGGTTAATCACTATAACCAACCAAAAAACTGGTCCGGATATTGAGAAACCTGCTGTGTGGATCGACGCAAATATCCATGCAACTGAAATTACTGGAACAACAACCATCCTTCACATCGGGCACACTCTATTAGAAGGTTATGGAAAAGATGAGAATATCACGCGGCTGATGGATAATAGCGCATATTACCTGGTGCCGCGCGTAAATCCGGATGGAGCAGCATTGGCTCTTTCCAACCCTCCCAGGTACATCAGGTCAGGAGTGCGCCCATATCCATGGGAACAAAAAGATGAAGGTCTTCACGAACAAGACATCGATGGCGATGGACGAATCCTTCAAATGCGCATACCAGATCCAAATGGCGATTGGAAGATAAGCTCCTTAGATTCTCGACTTATGGAAAAACGCACCCCCGAAGAGCGTGGTGAAAACTTTTACCGCCTTTTACCCGAAGGCTTAATCGAAGATTTTGACGGTTTCGTTATCAAGCTTGCCCGGCAACCGGAAGGATTGGATTTCAATCGGAATTTCCCCTTCGAGTGGCGAACGGAAGGTGAACAAGAAGGTTCAGGACCTTATCCAACTTCCGAACCAGAAATCAGAGCACTGGTCGATTTTATTGGTAAACACCCCAATATCAACCTGGCAATAACCTACCACACCTTTAGTCGAGCAATATTGAGACCTTACAACACCAAATCCGATGATACCATGGAGACAAACGATCTCCGAGTGTTCAAGAAAATTGGTGAAATTGGCACAAAATTTACAGGATATCGCTGCGTATCAACTTTCCATGATTTTAAATATCATCCGAAGGAGGTGATCACTGGAGTATTTGATGATTGGATTTATGCACACCTGGGGATATTTGCTTATACAATCGAACAATGGGATTTACCCGACGAGGCTGGTATCAAGGATAAGAAGTTTATCGAATGGCATAAGGACCACCCGCATGAGGAAGACCTGCAGATTTTAAAATGGTGTGATGAACATATAGGAAAAGAAGCATATGTGGATTGGTATAAATTCGACCATCCACAACTTGGAAAAGTGGAATTAGGTGGTTGGGATTTTATGTACACCTGGCGAAATCCACCAACCAATTTCCTCGGTTCTGAAGTGAAACGGAATACTCCCCTGGTACTCGCGATGGGAAATATGCTGCCTCAACTAAGTATCAAGTCATTGGAAGTAAATTCACTGGGTGATGGGAAATACAAAATTAACCTGGTAGTTGAAAACAAAGGTTTCTTGCCCACTTATACAAGCGAACAGGGAAAGAACCGTAAAGCTGTCCGCCCAGTCCGAGTGGAGCTTGAAATTCCCGAGGAAGTAACTTTAATCAACGGTAAGCTGCGACAAGAAATTGGTCACCTC
>Ga0209254_10007146_pt1 | contig 10296 bp, 9 predicted proteins | sample FrelakmetDIP11DI_FD_187148 | JGI IMG/M metagenome (GOLD analysis project Ga0209254, IMG submission 187148) | Freshwater lake sediment microbial communities from the University of Notre Dame, USA, for methane emissions studies - DIP11 DI (SPAdes)... | ecosystem: Environmental > Aquatic >... | reverse complement strand
ATCCGCGGTCAGCCCCTGAGCGCGGGCCTTTCCCCCCTGCTGCGCGAGCACGTGGGGGCCCAGGTGGCGGCGGGGAACCAGGTGCTACTGTTCCTCAATCGGCGGGGCTTCGCTCCGGTCCAGACCTGCCACGCCTGCGGCTGGGTGGGGACCTGTCCCCATTGTGATGCGCGCCTCACCCTGCACCTCAAGCTCAAGCGCCTCTGGTGCCACCATTGCGGCTGGTTTCGCGCCGCCCCCGGAGCCTGTCCGGAGTGCGCTGGCCTGGACCTGCGCACCCTGGGGCTCGGCACCGAGCGGCTGGAGGACGAGCTCAGGGTCCTTTTTCCCGAGGTGCCCCTGGCCCGCATCGATCGAGACAGCACCCGCCGAAAGGGGGAGCTGGATCGGTTGCTCGCGGCCGTGAGGGGCGGCGAGACCCGGATCCTGCTTGGGACCCAAATGCTGGCCAAGGGGCACGATTTTCCCGGTGTGACCCTGGTGGGCATCCTGGATCTCGACCAATCGCTCTACGCGGCGGACTTCCGGGCCCCCGAGCGCACCGCCCAGCTGATCGTCCAGGTGGCGGGGCGGGCCGGCCGGGCGGATCGCCCCGGTCGGGTGATACTGCAGACCCGCCACCCCCAGCACCCCCTGCTCCAATCCCTACTGCGGGAGGGATATCCGGGGTTCGCCGAGGTGGCCCTGGCGGAGCGCTCCGCCGCCCATCTGCCGCCCTTCGGCCACCTGGCCCTGCTGCGGGCGGAGGCTCAGTTGCAGCAGTCTCCCCTGGACTTCCTGCGGCGGGCCCGAGCGCTCGCCGAGGAATGGCGCGGGGAGCGGGTCCAGCTCCTGGGCCCGGCGCCTGCGCCCATGGAGCGGCGCGCCGGGCGCTATCGGGCCCAGCTACTGGTGGAGTGCGGGGAGCGCCCGGTCCTTCAGCGCTTTCTGGACCCCTGGGTGGCGGCCCTGCGGGGACTGCCGCGGCCGCGTGGGCTGCGCTGGTCCATCGACGTGGATCCAATCGACATGTTGTGAGCCGGTTGTGAACCAGGTCCGCTGCCCGCTGGGCACCGAATCGGGTATGCTTCGGGCCGCTACGCCCGGTCATCCCGACCGTCCCGGCGTCCCCCCAGCCCCATCGCCCATGAAGCAACAGATCACCGACCTCGTGCGCGCCGCCCTGGCGCGTCTCGCCGCGGAGGGCTTCCTGCCCGGGCCGGAGCTCCCGGACGGCCAGAAGGAGCCCCAGGTGGAACGTTCCAGGGACGCTGGCCACGGGGACTTCGCCACCAACCTGGCACTGACGCTCGCGAAGTGGGCGGGCGTCCGACCCCGGGACCTGGGGGCGCGGCTGGTAGCCGCTTTGCCCGAATCGCCCCTGGTGGAGCGGGTGGAGATTGCCGGGCCCGGCTTCATCAACTTCTACCTGACGGAGGCGGCCTACCAGGGCGTGGTCCCCGCCATCCTGACCGCCGGTCACGACTTCGGCCGCTCCCACCTGGGGGCGGGTCGGCGCATACAGGTCGAGTTCGTCTCCGCCAATCCCACGGGTCCCCTGCACGTGGGTCATGGGCGCGGGGCCGCCTATGGGGCCGTGGTGGCAGACCTGCTCGCCGCGGTCGGCTTCGACGTTCACAGGGAGTACTACGTCAACGACGCCGGTCGCCAGATGGACATCCTGGCCACCTCCGTTTGGCTGCGCTATCTGGAGCTCTGCGGTGAGGAGCTGGACTTTCCGAGCAACGGCTACAGGGGCGATTACGTCTGGGACATCGCCGCCACCCTGCACAGGGAGCACGGCGACGGCTACCGGGTTGACGCGGCCAGGGTCTTCGCCGGAGCCCCGCCGGATGAGCGGATGGGGGAGGGGGACGGGGACAAGGAGGCCCACATCGATGCCCTGATTGCCGCAGCCAAGCGGCTCCTGGGTGACAACCGCTACCGTTACTGCTTCGAGCTTGGGCTCAACACCATCCTCGACGATATTCGCGACGACCTGGGTCAGTTCGGGGTCGACTACCAGGAGTGGTACTCGGAGCGCTCACTGGCGGAGTCCGGCGCGGTGAACAAGGCGGTGGAGCGCCTGCGGGAGGCCGGGCAGGTCTACGAGCAGGGGGGGGCGCTGTGGTTTCGCAGCAGTGCCTTCGGCGACGAGAAGGACCGGGTGCTGGAGCGGGAGAACGGCCAGACCACCTATTTTGCCTCCGACATCGCCTATCACCTGGACAAGCTGGAGCGGGGCTTCGATCGGGTGATCGACGTCTGGGGGGCGGATCACCACGGCTATGTCCCGCGCGTCAAGGCGGCCCTGGCGGCCCTGGGGGACGACCCCTCCCGGCTGGACGTGCTCCTGGTCCAGTTCGCGATCCTCTACCGGGGCGGGGAGCGGGCCCAGATGTCCACGCGCTCCGGTGAGTTCGTGACCCTTCGCCAGCTGCGCAAGGAGGTGGGCCGCGACGCCGCCCGCTTCTTCTATGTCATGCGCCGCTGCGAGCAGCACCTGGACTTCGACCTGGACCTCGCCAAGTCGCAGTCCGCGGACAACCCGGTCTATTACTGCCAGTACGCCCACGCCCGGGTCTGCAGCGTCCTGCGCCAGGCCGCCGATCGGGGTCTGGTGGTGGACCCCACGCCCGGTACCACTAACCTTGAGCGGCTGACGGAGGACCAGGAACGGGTGCTCCTACGCACCCTGTCACGCTATCCGGAGGTGGTGGAGGCCGCGGCGCTGAGCCACGAGCCTCACCAGCTCACCCACTATCTGCGGGAGTTGGCCAACGACCTGCACACCTACTATAACGCCCACCAGTTCCTGGTGGCGGATGAGGACTTGCGGGATGCGCGCATCAAGCTGATCCTGGCCGTGCGACAGGTCCTGCGCAATGGTCTCGGTCTGGCGGGCGTATCCGCCCCGGAGGCGATGTAGCGATGGCGAAGGATACCCGCAGCCTTTTCGGGACCCGGGGCTCGCCCAGACGCAACCGGCCCCGTTCCTGTGTCTGGTGGTTCCTCGTGGGGGCCCTATTTGGCAGCTTCGGGGTGGGTCTCTATTGGATGTTGGAGGCCCCGAGCCAGGTGCCAGCCTCCGTGGCTGCGATCCCCAGGGCGGAACGGCCAGCGCCGCCCCAGCCGAGCTTCCAGTTCCCCAACCTTCTCAAGGACACGGTGGTGGACACAAGCCCCGGCAAGCCCCTGCCGCCGCCGGCCCCACGTCCCGAGCCGCCCCCTCCGGAACCCGTGCCAGATCAGCCGGCCGCAGCGGACCCCGTGGCCAACGCGGCGGCGGCGCGGCCCGCGCCCGCGGGTTCTTATCTGCTGCAGGTGGGCTCCTTCAAGCGGGCGGCGGATGCGGAGCGCATGAAGGCGGAGCTGGCGATGCTCGGCATCTCAACCCGGGTGGAGTCGGTGACCATCAACACCGGCGAGGTATATCATCGGGTGCGCACCGGTCCCTTCCAAGGCAAGCAGGCTATGGAAGAGGCGCGCAAGACTCTCAAACGTCACGGCAAGGACCCGATGGCGATCAAGGTCCAGTGAACTGGGGTGGCCTCGGTTCCGCGACCCGCTCGCGTGCAGGCCCTCTCGTGGCAAGTCCCGCATCACCGCGGGGGTTCTAGCGGATGGATGACCCGGCCTATCGGCGTCTCGAGGAGTGGCTGACGCGCCTCGGAACCGCCGCCGTTGCCTTCTCGGGTGGGGCCGACAGCGGGCTCCTGTTGGCGCTCGCTCGGGATGCCTGCGGTGGTCGGGTGGCGGCTCTGACCCTGGTGGCCCCCTATATCGCGCGCCAGGAGATCTCCGAGGCCATCGCCTTCGCGGCGGAGCTTGGTGTGCGCCACGAGCTGATCGAGCTCCCCATGCCCCAGTCCATGGAGGACAACCCGCCGGAGCGTTGCTATCTCTGCAAGCGCGCCCTCTACGCCCGGCTCACCGACGTCGCCGAGGGAATGGGATTCCCGGCGGTCCTGGATGGCACGAACCTGGACGATCTCAAGGACTACCGGCCAGGGCTGCGGGCCGTTCGCGAGCTTGGCATTCTGACCCCCTTGTTGGACTGCGCCATCGCCAAGGCCGACGTGCGCCGGATCTCCCGGGCCCTGGGTCTGGCCAGCTGGCGCAAACCTACCAACGCCTGTCTGCTCACCCGCCTGCCCTTCGGCCAGCGGGTCGCGATGCCGACCCTTCAGCGCATCGAGGAGGCGGAGCGGGTCTTAATTGGCCAGGGATTCGACTGGGTTCGGGTGCGCCTGCATGGGGGGGCCGCGCGGATCGAGGTCGCCCGTGATCAGCGTGCCCGACTCCTGGCGCAGTCGGAATCCGTCGTGGTGGCGCTCAAAGCGCTGGGATTCCACCACGTCACGCTGGACCTGGAGGGTTACCGGTTGGGCAGCATGAACGAGCCCGCGGGCTGATGGGGTCTCCGAGCCCCGGGGGGGCTATGGTCAGTCCAGACGGTAGTGCTTCTCGACCGCCTCTTGGATCTCCCAGGTGCAGGCAAGGCCCGCGGGGAAGCGGATCAGGTCACCGCGACCGAGGTCCAATGGCTGGCCTCCCTCGGGAGTCACGGTGAAGCGACCTCGTACGATGTAGCAGGTCTCGGTCTGGGCGTAGCGCCAGGGAAAGGCCCCAGGCTCACGTCGCCAGATAGGCCAGCCGTCTACCCCAAGCACCTCCAGCTTAGCGGGGGAGGGCTTGTGCTCAACGAGGATCTCGGTATCGGTCAAGTTCGTCTCCGGGCGGGTGGATGCTTTGTTTGGGGTGGAAGATGGGGTCCCCGGTCTTGCATGTCCATGCCACTCGGCACCCAGAGCTTGAGGGAATGATCTCGGTAGTTGAAACTTTGCAGCCATGAGTGAGCGTCTGGACGGTATCGCGACCCGCCTGGGTGAGCTGCTGCTTGCCCGTGGATGGCGGCTCGCAACGGCGGAGTCCTGCACCGGGGGCTGGATCGCCAAGGTGGCGACCGACATCCCCGGGAGCAGCGCCTGGTTCGATCGGGGCTTTGTCTGCTACAGCAACGCAGCCAAACAAGAGATGTTGGGGGTCCGTCAAGACACACTGGACGGCGCCGGGGCGGTCAGCGAGGGCGCGGTCAAGGAGATGGCGGCGGGCGCGATCCAGCGTAGCCACGCCCAGGCGGCGGTGGCGGTAAGCGGCATCGCGGGACCTGCGGGGGGCAGCGCCGAGAAGCCCGTGGGTACCGTCTGCTTCGCCTGGGCGATCCCCGGCTCCGAGGTGCAGACCCAGCGTCTTCAGTTTGCCGGTAACCGCGAGGAGGTGCGCCACCAGGCGGTACGGGTGGCCCTCGAGGTATTGCTGGAGCGTCTCGCCTGAACGCCGGGGGCGAGCGCTGGTTTCTCGCCCTCTGGCCGGACCAGCAAGTCCGCGATGCGCTTGTCCGGTGCTCCCGCGGGCTCATCCCCAGCGGCGCTCGCGCAACCCATCCCCAAGATCTTCACCTCACCCTGCGCTTCCTCGGCCCGCTCGGCCCTGAGGACCTCGCCCGCGTCGAGGGCGCTGCTGAGTCGGTGGCAGGGCAGCCCCCCGTACCCCTGCGGATTGATCGGTCTGGCCATTTTCCCCGCTCCAGTGTCCTTTGGGCCGGGCCCTCGGTCTTGTGTCCCGAGCTTCTTGCGTTGGTCGCGCGGCTCGAGGAGGCCCTGACCACCCGTGGCTTCGCGCCCGAGGGCAGGTCTTTTCGGGCCCATATCACACTGGCCCGCAAGGTGAGGCGGCCGCCGCCAATGGACTGGGGGGACCCCGTTCCCTGGCTCGCGCGGGAGCTGGTTCTGGCGGCGGGACAGGGGGGGCAGGTGCCCAGATACCGGGTGCGACGCGCCTGGTCCCTAGGCGGGTCCCTAAGTGGGTCCCTCAGCGAACCCATCGATCGCCAACTGCTGTGTGCCGACGCGGTCCCTGGGCCAGGGCCCCTGTCGACGCAGGTATGACGGGCTCCGGGGGCTGTGCGATACTTGCGGGCTCCAGATTTCGGCGCGATCACGACCTCCTGGTCTGCGCCAGTTGTCCGTTCCAAGGGAGACTCCATGGACGAGAACCGCAAGAAGGCCCTAGCCGCGGCCTTGACCCAGATCGAGCGCCAGTTCGGCAAGGGCTCGGTGATGCGCATGGGCGATGTGGGCGCCGTGCGCAACGTGGATGTCATCTCCACCGGCTCCCTGGGGCTCGACCTGGCGCTGGGGATCGGCGGCGTGCCCCGGGGGCGGGTGGTGGAGATCTACGGTCCCGAGTCCTCCGGCAAGACGACCCTCACGCTGCACATTGTGTCCGAGGCCCAGAAGCTCGGCGGCACCGCCGCCTTCGTGGATGCCGAGCATGCCCTGGACCCCGTCTACGCGGCCAAGCTCGGGGTCAACATGGACGAGCTGCTGGTCTCCCAGCCGGACACGGGCGAGCAGGCCCTGGAGATCACCGACATGCTGGTGCGCTCCGGGGCCGTGGACGTGGTGGTGGTCGATTCGGTGGCGGCCCTCACCCCCAAGGCCGAGATCGAGGGTGAGATGGGGGACTCCCACGTGGGCCTGCAGGCCCGCCTCATGTCCCAGGCCCTGCGCAAGCTCACCGGCAACATCAAACGTTCCAATGCGATCGTCGTCTTCATCAACCAGATTCGCATGAAGATCGGCGTGATGTTCGGCTCTCCGGAAACGACCACCGGTGGTAATGCGCTTAAGTTCTACGCCTCGGTGCGGCTCGACATCCGCCGCACCGGGAGCATCAAGAAGGGCGAGGAGGTCATCGGCAACGAGACCAAGGTCAAGGTGGTCAAGAACAAGGTGGCCCCGCCATTCAGGCAGGCGGAGTTTGACATCCTCTACGGGGAGGGGATCTCCCGGGAGGGTGAGATCGTGGACCTCGGCGTCAACGCCGGTGTCATCGAGAAATCCGGCGCCTGGTATAGCTACGAGGGCGACCGTATCGGTCAGGGCAAGGACAATGTGCGGAACTATCTGAGGGAGAAGCCCGAGCTGGCGCGCGCCATCGAGGCCCGCATCCGCGAACGGCTCCTGCCCCGGCCCGCGGACAACGGGGCCGCCGTGGATGCAGCGGGGGGCGAGCCCTGACCTACCCCTGCTCGGCGTTTGCGCTACCGGCCCCGGGCATGGCGGCGATGGCAGACCCTACGCTGGAGCCGGGAGACCGGTCCGACCGCGACCCCACCGCCCCGATCGAGCGCCTCGCCCTCAAGCTGCTCGCCACCCGGGAGCACTCCCGGGCGGAGCTCAGCCGCAAGCTTCACTCCCGAGGTTTCGACGCTGCGCTGGTGGACGCCGTAATCGAGCGTCTCACCCTGATCGGCGCCATCGACGAGGCGCGGCTGGCGGAGCAGTACGTAGCCGAGCGGGCGGGCAAGGGGTTCGGACCCCTGCGTATCCGTGCCGAGCTGCGGGAGAAGGGGCTACCCGATGACCTATTCGACCACCATTTACGGGCGACGGAGGGCGCTTGGCTGGACTACCTGGCCGCCGCCCATGACCGCCGCTTCGGCGCCAGCCAACCGACCGATCGCGCCGAGTATGCGCGACGCGGGCGCTTCCTCGAGCAGCGAGGCTTCCCCGCCGAGATGATCCGCCAGTACCTGCGCTGGAACGACTGACCGATCGAACCGGACCATCCCCGGACCATCCGAGCAACCCCATGATGACCAGTGCCGAGCTTCGCGCGAGCTTCCTCGACTACTTCGCCGAGCGGGGCCACGAGCGCGTCCCCTCCAACCCACTTGTCCCCGCCAACGACCCGACGCTGCTCTTCACCAATGCGGGCATGGTGCAATTCAAGGAGGTGTTCCTGGGCCGGGAGCGCCGCCCTTACAGTCGGGCCGTGAGCTCGCAGCGCTGCGTGCGCGCCGGGGGTAAGCACAATGACCTTGAGAACGTGGGTTACACGGCGCGCCACCATACCTTCTTCGAGATGCTGGGCAACTTCAGCTTCGGCGACTATTTCAAGCGCGAGGCCATCCAGTACGCCTGGGATTACCTCACCCGGACCCTGGGCCTGCCCCCAGAGCGCCTCTGGGTGACGGTCTTCACCGAGGATGACGAGGCCGCCGAGATCTGGCTCAGGGAGATCGGCGTCGACGCCGTGCGCTTCTCACGCTGCGGGGCCAAGGACAACTTCTGGTCCATGGGAGACACGGGGCCCTGCGGCCCCTGCTCCGAGATCTTCTACGACCACGGCCCGGGTATCCCCGGTGGGCCCCCCGGCTCCCCGGACGAGGACGGTGACCGCTATGTGGAGATCTGGAACCTCGTCTTCATGCAATACAACCGGGCCGCGGACGGGACCCTGGGACCCCTTCCCCGCCCCTCGGTGGATACCGGCATGGGCCTGGAGCGGCTGGCGGCGGTCATGCAGGGGGTACACAGCAATTACGAGATCGATCTTTTCGCCAACCTGATCGCCGCGGCCTCGGAGGCCACCGGTTGCGCGGACCGCGCCGAGAAGTCCCTGCGGGTGATCGCGGACCATATCCGTTCCACCGCCTTCCTGATCGCCGACGGCGTCACCCCCAGCAACGAGGGTCGGGGTTATGTCCTGCGCCGCATCATGCGTCGGGCCATCCGTCACGGCTACCGGCTGGGCCAGCCCTCTCCCTTCTTCTATCGCCTGGTATCGCCCCTGGTGGCCGAGATGGGCGCCGCCTACCCCGAGCTCGTTGCCGCCCAGTTCCAGGTGGAGCGCGTGATCCGCCTGGAGGAGGAACGCTTCGCCGAGACCCTGACCCACGGGATGAGCCTGCTGGAGGAGGCGATCGCCCGTCTGGGTGCCGGCCGGGTCATCCCCGGGGAGACGGTTTTCAAGCTCTACGACACCTATGGCTTCCCCACGGATCTCACGGCGGACGTGGCACGGGAGCGGGACCTCGGCATAGACATGCAGGGCTTCGAGCGGGCCATGGAGCGGCAAAAGGAGCGAGCCCGCGCCGCCAGCCGATTCGGGATTGATCAGGACCTGACCCTCGACCTCCAGGGCGAGACCGAGTTCTGCGGCTACGACCACCTGAGCGAGCAGGCGACGGTGGTTGCCCTCTACCGGGAAGGGGCCTCCCGCGACACCCTGGACCAAGGGGATGAGGGCCTGGTGGTCCTGGACTTGACCCCCTTCTACGGCGAGTCGGGCGGTCAAGTCGGGGACCGGGGCTGGCTCGCCGGCGAGTCCGGCCGATTCGAGGTCACCGATACCCAAAAGCAAGGGGCTGGGATCTTCTGCCACCTGGGGCGTGTAACCCAGGGTCAGCTCGCGGCCGGCGACAGGGTCGAGGCCTTGGTGGACGGTCCACGGCGCCGCGCCACCGCGCTGAACCACTCCGCCACCCACCTCCTGCATGCGGCCCTGCGCCATGTCTTGGGCGGGCACGTCCAGCAGAAGGGCTCCCTGGTGGGCCCGGATCGCCTGCGATTCGACTTCTCCCACTTCGAGCCGGTCTCTCGGGGGCAGCTCTTGGACATCGAGCGCCTGGTGAATCAGGAGATCCGGGAGAACCACCTGGTTGAGACCCGCATCATGAGCCTGGAGGATGCCAAGGGCTCAGGGGCACTCGCGCTGTTCGGCGAGAAATACGGGGACCGGGTTCGGGTGTTGCGCATGGGTGACTTTTCCACCGAGTTGTGCGGCGGAACCCATGTGAAGGCGGTGGGTGATATCGGGCTCTTCAAGATCGTCTCCGAGGGCGGTATTGCCGCCGGGGTCCGCCGCATCGAGGCCATGACCGGGGCGGGCGCCCTGGACTGGGTGGAGGCGGACGAGGATCGCCTCCTGCGCCTCGCCGGGCTGCTCAAGGGGGGGCGCGAGGACCTGGACGACCGGGTGGCGGGTCTCCTGGAGCGCAGCCGCGGTCTGGAGAAGGAGCTGGAGCAGCTCAAGGCCCGCCTAGCGAGTAGCGCCGGAAAGGACCTGGCCTCCCAGGCCCAGGAGATCGGCGGGATCAAGGTCCTGGCGGCGCGACTCGATGGCGTCGACCCCAAGGCCCTGCGGGAGACCCTGGACCAGCTGAAAGACAAGCTCGGATCCGGCGTCGTGGTGCTCGCGGCCGAGTCCGACGGCAAGGTCAGCCTGGCCGCCGGAGTCACCAGGGACCTCACCGACCGCTTCAAGGCCGGTGACCTGATCCGCGAGGTGGCCGCCCGGGTGGGGGGCAAGGGCGGCGGTCGACCGGACATGGCCCAGGCCGGGGGCAGCGATCCGGCGGGCATCCCCGCGGCCCTGGAACTGGTGCCACGCTGGGTCCAGGAGCGCATCCAAGCCTAGACTCACACGGCCCTCGGCCCTCGGCCCTCGGCCCTCGAAACTCGTTTC
>Ga0209254_10007145_pt1 | contig 10297 bp, 9 predicted proteins | sample FrelakmetDIP11DI_FD_187148 | JGI IMG/M metagenome (GOLD analysis project Ga0209254, IMG submission 187148) | Freshwater lake sediment microbial communities from the University of Notre Dame, USA, for methane emissions studies - DIP11 DI (SPAdes)... | ecosystem: Environmental > Aquatic >... | reverse complement strand
TACATCGGACCGATCATCATCAAGCTCACGGAACTCGGCTATCCGGAGGACGTCAAGGCGCTGGACGAGTTGACCGACGCAGAACGGCGACGATTCAGGATGTGGCAGATCGCCCAGCAGACTCACTGGGACAACATGCACTACCAGTTCCAGCAGGGTTACCTCGACGAGGAGTACTACGAGGACGCGTTCAAGGACCGCGTGGTGAGACTGGCGCCGACGTGGAAGGCGCTCGGTTTGACCAGCGGACGCCGGAGTTTCTTTGCCGAGATCGACCGTTTGTCGCGCCAGTGAGTCGGCAGTGCCGTGTGGGCGACAGGCTCGCCTGATTGGGTGTTGCTGTTAGACCGCCTTGCGCAAGTCGTCCCGTACCAGCACCGCCGAGGTCGCCGCGCCCATCGAGCCCGCAAAGCCGCGCGGGCAGCTCGCGTCGCCCACGTTGAACAGGCCCTTGACCGGCGTGCGATGCGGCACGGGCGAGCCGGGCACGGTGCGAAAGCCTGGCCACTTGCCGCGGTAGCAGGTCCTGGTCAGCACGCGGCAACGCGTGTCGAAGCCGGGGATGATGTCACGCAGATCGTCTAAGACCTGCTTGAACTCGGCATCGATGTCGCCCGGCGCGAGAGCGTCGAGCGGCGCCGCCCCCACTGTATAGAGGTGCTTGCCCGGCGGCGCGACGCCGGGGCAGTCGTAGGAGGGTGCGTCGACCATGTTGACGCGACGCGTGCCACACACGGCGATCGCCGAATAGTCGAGCACGGGTTCGTCGCTGACGAAGTGCAACCACAGGATCGCGGTCGGGCGCACATCGCGGTCGAGCCGCACGAGGTAACTCTGCTCGAAGGGCTCGCGGCCTGCGAGCGCCACCGTGGCGTGTGGGCCCAGGTTGCTGACGACCACGGGTGCCTCGACGTGGACGTCACGGCCATTCATCCGCAAGGTTGCGCCGGTGACGCGGCCCGAGCTGCTGGCGATGGCCGACGCCGCGCTACCGGTGACAACCTCGCCACCGCGCGACCGGACGAAATCCGCCATGCGTTCCCATAGCTTCAGGCTGCCGCCTTCCACGTAGCCAAAGTGCAGCGGCGCGATGTTGCGTACCACCTTGAAATATTCCGACGCGGGCAGCTCCCAGCTGTTGACCGTGAGCAGCGAGGCGATCGTCGACTGAAACACCCCGTGGATGCGCGGGTTGGTCGTGTACTGGTTGAGCCAGTCACGGAAGCTGAGCACGTCGGTGGGTTCGAGCCAGTTGAGCGCGTCGTTGAGTGCGCCACTGACGCGACTCGACTCATCCTCCGACTCGGCCACTTTGCGGATCGTCGCGCGCAGGCTGCCGCCGGTCGCGCAGAGATAACCGTCGTAATCGGACGTGGAAAAGCGACCGCCGAGGTAGGCGCGCTTTTCGGCGAGCAGCACCGTGTAGCCTTCGTGCGCGAGCAGGGCCGCCGCGCAGCTGCCACCCACACCCGACCCGATGACGATCGCGTCGTATTGCTGCGCCAACGACACGATTTTTCTGATCTCCTCGACTACGTCGACGCAACTTTGCCTGGCCGATCGACGCCCAGTTTGACGCGCAGGAATTCCATGAACGCACGACTTTTCGCCGGCAGCCAGCGGATCGGCGTGTTGCCCGGTTCAAGCGGGGCGTACGGCATCAGCAGCATCAGGCCGAGGTACACGAGGACCATCGCTCCGCCCGTGCCGAGCAGCAGCAGGAAGGAGATGACCCGCAACAACGTCACGTCCAGCTGGAAATAGCGCGCCAGTCCCAGGCACACGCCGCTGATCACAGCGCCTTCGCTGACCTGCTGCAGCGTCCTTGGCGCCGCCTCGCGCGGCGGGTGCAGCGATGCGGACCCGTTACCCGGCGCCTGTACCGACCCGATCTCGTCGAGCGCCGGCTCGAGTTCGGCCAGCGTCACGACGGATTGCCCCGCGCGCATGCGACGTGTGCACTGATCGGCTACGGCCTGTTCCAGGTCACCCAGTATTTCCTGCGGATCGGGATCGCCCTCCAGCAGGCTCGCCGACTCGGCAAGGTACTGTTCGAGACGCGCATTCGCCGCGTCGTCGAACTGAAGGACGCTGCGATTGAGGCGGACCGTGGTGGAAATGCGTTGCATGGTTCAGTGTCCAAAGTTCGCGATCGTGCGGTTGATCAGGTTCCAGTACTCGTTCAGTTCCCCGAGTTGCGCCCGGCCGGCGTCCGTGAGCCGGTAGTACTTGCGCGGTGGCCCCGCGTCCGATTCCTTCCATTCATACTGCACCAGGTCCTCGCGACGCAGCTTGCTGAGCAGGGGATAGAGTGTGCCCTCCTGCGTGGTGAATTCCGTACCGGCGAGATCGCGCAGGATGTCTGGCACATAGACACTCTTTGCGCCCACGATCTTCAACACGAGGAATTCGAGAAGACCTTTGCGGATCGGGGCGAGTTTGGATTCGGCAGCCATAATTTGTAAAAACAGTACCTTGTTTGATAAAAGTACCTGTTTTCGAATGACCCGTCAACGACGACCCCTTGGCTGGCGCCGGCTCGACCTTCTGGTGCAGGCTCCGAGCCACGAATCCGCACCGCTCACGGTCCTAAGGGACCTCGAGCAGCAGTGTCTGGCTGATATTCAGACGCAACCGGTCGACAACGACTTGCGGCAGCGCCAACCCCTTGCCAAGCGATCGATTGCACCTTGGTATTTATTCACGATCTATTCATTGATGTGACAGCGGATCCGCATGCGGCACAGTCTCGGCGAACAAGTCCTGCAGCTGCTCGTCACTGAGCCGCTGGGGCTGAGTGAGCCCGAGATCAGGCGTCGGCTGCGGCCGCGCGTCAGCCAGCCGACGCTCTGGCGTATCCTGAATGGCCTTCGGAGCGAAGGCCGGCTCACCGTCGAGGGTCACGCGCTATCACGGCAGTGCGCGCACCGACCTGCCGACGCTGCGCAGCCGGCGTCTGCATCAGCACGCGGCGGTACGACTGGCGGGTGACCCTTCATTACGCGATCAGGTTCTCGCGCGTATGCAGAAACTGCGTCAGGTGAACCCGCACGGTCGCGTCTATCACGACCGCTGGTCGGCCCTGCTGGCGGGGCCGCTGCCAGCGCTGCTGCGCACGATGACCGAAGTCTCGGAGCAGAGCGACAGTCTGCGCAAGGAATCCCCCTTCACGGTGCTGATCAATGCCGAGGACCGGCGGCGGATCTTCGAGTCAGTACGGGCGGCTTGAACGATCATGTTCCGCAGCCAGACGTCGATGTGATCCCGCCCAACGACGATGAGCGCCGCGCGGACAGGATTTCCTTCGTGCTCGGCGAAGCGAGTGACTTCGACATCGAGTACGGCTACTACGCCCAGGGCGTGACATCCAGCACGCCGACCTACGCGCCGAACGATTGGAAGGCGCGCGCACTTCCAGTCCGGGTCGAGCAATACATCGGCTGGTGCATGGACCCGCATGACCTCGTGCTCAGCAAGCTGGGCGCCGGGCGCGAAAAAGACTTCAACTTCGCCGGCAGTACGGCGAAACTCGGACTTGTACGTCGCGAGGAGCTGCTTGCTCGATTGGGAAAGGTGGTTTGTTCCGACGAGTACCGACGGCAGATCGCCGCACGCGTTAACGCACTCTTTTCCTGACACGGTTGCGTAAGCTGGCCGGCAACCCTCGGCAAAGGTGGCCGAGCCTTCCAGGCTTTCGTCGAGCGCCTGACTCCCAGCATCCCAGGCGCTGTCTGCGATGGCGCGTCGCTCAAGACAGGCCGGTATTACTTCCTTGACTCGCCAGCGCCTGAATCTCGCAATAATGTCGGTATGTCCGTTCGCGAACGCGCTCCTCCGGGCTACTATGTGACTGCATCGCAGCGCTCACAGAGGTCCGTCATGAACATTTTCGAACAGCAGAAAGCGAAGATCGGTACGCAGCCAGGCTTCATTGCCGCGCTGGACCAGAGTGGCGGCAGCACGCCCAAGGCTTTGCACCTGTACGGCATCCCGGATGGCAGCTGGTCCAGCGATGCTGCGATGATGGATCTCATGCATGCGATGCGCACTCGCATCATTACCAGCCCCAGCTTCAATGGTGACCGGATCCTGGCCGCCATCCTGTTCGAGGACACGATGGACCGGGACATCCTGGGTCGGCCGACAGCGCAGTACCTCTGGGAGGTCAAGCGGGTCGTCCCGATTCTCAAAGTCGACAAGGGCCTCGAAGCCGAGGCGAACGGCGTCCAGCTGATGAAGCCGATGCCGGACCTCGACCCGCTGCTTTTGCGCGCGAAAGCCAAGGGCATCTTCGGCACCAAGATGCGCTCGGTCATCAAGCAGGCAAACGCGGCGGGGATTCGTGCGGTAGTGGACCAGCAGTTCGAGGTCGCCAGCCAGATCATTGCAGCGGGTCTCGTGCCGATCATCGAGCCCGAAGTCGACATCAAATGCCCGGACAAGGCTGCCGTGGAAGACCTGCTCAAGGCCGCAATCATGGCCAGGCTCGAGGCGCTGCCGACCGGCCAGCAGGTGATGCTCAAGCTGACGCTGCCGAACCAGGACAATCTCTACGCCGAGTGCATCGCCCACCCGTGCGCGCTTAGGGTCGTGGCGTTGTCGGGCGGGTATTCACGCGATGAAGCGAATGCACGCCTGGCTCGCCAGCACAACATGGTCGCCAGCTTCTCCCGGGCGTTGACCGAAGGGCTGTCAGCCCAGCAATCCGACGCCGAGTTCAACGCCGCGCTTGACCGCGCCATAGCGAGCATCTTCCAGGCCTCGAATACCTGAACGACTCAGAACAGCGAACCGGTCAGGCAGTGTTTCGACCCCGGTTCCGTCAGCCGGCCAACAGCACGCACGTCCTGCCATGAGCGAAGACACAAGAGCCGTATTTCTCAGCTATGCCTCGCAGGACGCGGAGATCGCACGGCGCATCGCCGATGCTCTGCGCGCGGCGGGGCTCGAAGTGTGGTTCGACCAGAGCGAACTGCGTGGGGGCGATGCGTGGGACGTGTCGATCCGCAAGCGGATCAAGGATTGCATGCTGTTCGTGCCGGTCATCTCGAAGAACACCGAGTCGCGCAGTGAAGGCTACTTCCGGCTGGAATGGAAACTTGCGGTCGACCGCTCGCACCTGATTTCCGACGACCAGGCCTTCCTCATGCCGGTGGTGATCGACGAGACCAGTGACGCACTGGCTCGAGTACCCGACCGCTTTCGCGAACGACAGTGGTCGCGACTGACCGGAGACTCGGCGTTTGCGGCGTTCGCGGAACGCGCGGCCCAGGCGACGTCGCGACCGAACGCGGGTGATGCCCGGCACGCGCCGACGGACCCGCCGAAGCTTGCGTCGGGGCCGAGGGCGATTGCGGTCCTGCCGCTCGCGAACATGAGTGCCGATCCCGAGAACGAGTATTTCAGCGACGGTATGACCGAGGAGATCATCAACGCCTTGTCGAAAGTGCCGGGCATCCACGTCGCTTCCCGCTCGTCCTGCTTCGCGTTCAAGGGACGCAAGGACGTCAATGTTCGCCAGATCGGCGAGAAGCTCGGTGTGACCACCCTGCTCGAAGGCAGCGTGCGCAAAGTGGGCAATCGAATTCGGATTGCGGCGCAGCTGGTCAACGTCGACAACGGCTACCAGCTCTGGTCCGAAACCTACGACCGCCAGCTCGAAGACATCTTCGCGGTTCAGGATGACATTTCACGGTCGATCGTCGACGCGTTGAAGCTGCAGCTCACCGGCGACGCGGCGGGCGTCGTGGCGCCGACCAAGAGTCTCGACGCCTATACGACGTATCTCAAGGGTCGTTTTCATTTCAACAAGTTCAGCGAAGTCGGGCTGCGCAAGGCCTACGACCTCTTCCAGAATGCACTGCTGCAGGATCCCGGATTCGCACGCGCCTACGCCGGCATCGCCGACGTGTGGTGCGACCTCGCGGACGACTGGGTCCCGCCCGACGACGCCTATCCCCGCGCCAAGTCGGCGGCCGAGCGGGCGCTGCAACGGGATCCCGACCTGGCCGATGCGATGATTTCGATCGGCAAGGTGCTGTGCTGGCACGAGTGGAAGTTCGCAGACGGTGTGCGCCACGTCGAGCGCGCCGTGGCGCTCAGTCCGAATAACGCGGAAGCGCACTGGGTCCTGGCAACGGCGCTACCGGTGGTGGGACGCCTGGCGGACGGGATCGCCGCGGTGCGCCGCGCTCTGGAACTCGACCCGCTGCGGGTCGAGTACTTCGGCTGGGCCACGCGCCTGCTCTTGTATGCCAAAGACTACAAGGCCGCCATCGCGCAGGGCGCGGAGACGTTCGAGATCGATGAAAAGTACGGCCGCGGCTTCGTCTTTGTCGGCTCCGCTTACCTCGCGCAGGGCGACGCCGAGCAGGCCCTCGACTGGTTCCAGCGCGGCCAGGGCCTCGACACGGCCGTGCGTTCCTACGATGCGATGATCGTACGGGCGCTGGCGGCACTCGGCCGTCGTGAGGAGGCGGAGGAGATCCTCGCGCGCCTGGAGGGTGAGTCACGACAGCAGTACGTGCGCGCCGAGTACCTGGCGATGGGTCACGCCGCGGTGGGCGACCTCGACCGTGCCTTCGACGCGCTCGAGCGGGCCTACCAGGCGCGCTCGGCCGGCCTGATCTATTTGCACCTCGATCCCGGCTATGAGCCATTGCGCGGCGATCCCCGATACAGCGAGCTGGTTAACCGAATCGGACTTCGTTAGACGGCAGGCAACGTTAATTCCCTATGTGACGGCGACTCACCAAGAGTTATGCTGCAATGCAGCAAGAGCTGTTTCGTGGCATCAGCCCAAGGAGCAAACGATGATTGCCTATATGAATGAGTTTGCGAGTGAGCAGAGGCAGGCCCTGGCTGAGCAGGTCCAGAAGTTCCGTGAGCAGCCGATCGAATCCATGCGCGAAGTCGCCGTGACTTCGGCCGGAAACATCAAATCGCTGAAGGCGCCCGTCCGCGCATTTGCGCACTCGGGTGTGAAGCTCGCTGCGGTATCGCAGAGCGCCATGCAGGACCTGATTGAACTGGAGTCGGACGTCGTCACGTCGGCACTGACCGCCGCGGCACTGCGTCTTGAGCGCGCCGTGGAAGCGGAAAACGTCGTTTACCTGGTACTCGAACAGGCCGAAATGCTTGGCGCCACCCGTGATCGCGTCGTGGATGAGGTGACCCGTGCGGTCGAGATCTTCAGGGTCGCGGGCCGTGACGTGCGCAAGATCGGGACCCACCTGTATGGCCAGGTCTTCGAGAAGGCCGAGGAAGTGCCGCTCAAGGCGGCGGGGACCCGTGCCCGCAAGGCGAAACGTGCCGTCCGGAAGTCGACCGTTCGCGTCCGTAAAGCCGCTGCCTGAGGATCGGCATCGGCCGGCTTGGCCCGGCAGCCCGCCAAACCTGCCATCATTTGCGAGGGGGATCGCAAATGCTGGGCAGGTTGTCGGACCGCGTGCTCTCATGGATCGACTCGAGCCTGGCGGCATTCGGCCACGGCTTCATCCTCGCGTGGACCAGGGTTGAACGCAGCTACCGGCGGCCGTTTTCGCAAGTCGCATCGCGGCTGAAGTTCGCGTTCTATCCTCTGCTCGCGCTCGGCGCGATCGCCTGGCTCGCCTGGGACTGGAGCCACGCCCGCTCGCTCAACTCGGCTGAGGATGCGATCTTCGATCGCGTAGTGCAGTGGCGTCCGTTCGAGCCGCAGCCTTCCGGCCGCGTGGTCGTGGTCGAAATCGACGAGTGCTCGATCGAATATTTCCGCGCGCGCAACGAGGGCGGCTGGCCGTGGAGCCGGCAACGGCACGCGGATCTGCTCGACCAGCTTGATCGTGCGGAGGTGGGCGCGGTCGGCTACGACGTGCTGTTTATCGATCCCGCGCCAGGCGATCCCATCGGCGACGAAACCCTGGAAGCCATGGCCAGAGGCGGCGGCGGCCGATTCGTATTCAGTTCCACGCGACTGCATCCTGACTACGACGAGGGTGCGCCGTTGCGGGCGTCGCAAGCTCCGGCGGCGTTTCCGCTGCAGCTCAGCCCACAACTTGACCCGCAAGTCGCCTTGCTGCTGCCGTATGGCGAGGCGATGGCCCGCTTCAGCGCGATTGCCAATGTCACCCGCAATGCAGACGGCGTACTGCGTGACATTCCGTTGCGCGAGACCGTTGGCGACTGGGCGTTGCCGTCGCTGCCTTTGCGCCTGGCGACGACCGCTACGGCGCGATCGCCAAGCGAGTTTGCCGCCGCGGTTCGACCAAACTGGCGCCAGGACACCCGGTTGCCGCGCATCAGCGCCGCCGACTTGTTGACCGGCCAGCCTGTCTGTCGCGATGCGACGACGACGCCACCTGCACTGAAGGGTCGCGTGGCGCTGGTCGGCTATACGGCATCCGGACTCAATGATGCCAAGCCCACCCCCGTCGATCCTGTCATGCCGGGCGTCGAGGTCCTGGCCGAGGCGACGGAAGCACTGATCGCCAACAGCGCCATTCGGGCGCCGCCGGCGTGGCTCAAGTACGTCATCGCCATGCTGCTGGCCACGCTGACCGCGTTCGCCTTCTACCGTGGCGAACCGGCCAACGACATCGACTCGGTCTTCGTCGCCGCCAACGTGACGCTGTTGACGGCCGCGTTCGTTGGTCTCACGTTCTTCGGGTTCTTCTTCGACGTCTTCGCCAGCATCGGCTTCGTCAGCCTGATCTTCGGCCTGTGTCGCCTGTACGCCGGCGTACAGCGCGGGCGCGCGGTGGGCAATGGCGACTTCCTGCCGGAGTTCAAGCCGGACCGCGATCGCTGGCTGGCGATCGCGCGCCTGCGCTTCGTGCCCGACGTGCAGCTCGACGCCAAGGCCGCGGCGCGACGGCGGCGCGAATACCGCCGCCGGCTGCGACGCTTCCTGTATGCCGGCAGCGACGCGGTGATGCTGGAGGGTGTGGTGGAGCGCAAGAGCTGGCTGCACGAAGCCCTCGACGACTTGATGGTGCTGGTGTGGCATGGCGAAACCGAGGCCGCGGCTCGCGCCGCCGCCACGCACGATCTCGCCAGGCTCGAACGGCAACTGGCCGAATACGACGCGCGACTGCCCGATGACGGCAGCGTGCGACTTGCGTTCGCTTGTGCTGAGATCGACGATGGCGCCGACGACAGCGATCGCGGCGAGCGCCGGCGCCTGCGCGACCTGGTCGGCCAGGCGGTGGCCGCCTCGAGCGAATCGCCGTTGGCGCGGCGAACCGTGTTCTTCGATACTACGGACGTGTCGCCGGGAGGCTCGTGATGCGCAGCATTCCATTCATTCTGTCGGCGGCCGCACTGCTCGCGTCGAGCCTGCATGCCGAGGAGCTGCCGGCCGTCGTGCACAAGCCCGCTGCCGACGTGTATGCCGAACCCAGATTTGACTCGCCCAAGGTGGCGACCTTGCAGCGCGACACGGCAGTCAAGATTTCCGCGCAACAGGGCCTGTGGTACCAGTTACTGATGTCCGCCGGAGCGCCGGGCTTCGTGCGCGTCAATGACGTGCGCGTAACCTATGCCGGCGCCGAGGATGGCGAAGCCAACCTGCGCGTGCTGATGGGCGGGAAGGCCGGCAAGGGACGCGTCACCGAAACCGCTGGCGTGCGTGGCATCGAGGAAAGCGACCTGAAATCGGCAGCGATGAACCAGGGGCGACTGAACGCGATGGTCGGTCATCGAGTCGATTCGTCCGCCGCCGCCGCGTATGCCGGCGAGCAGGGTTGGCAGGCGACACCTGTGGCGTATGCCGGTGAAGCCAAGCCCGGCAAGAAATCCGGGAAATCGGCAGCGGAACCGGCGGCTTCGAAAACGGAGCTGGCGAAATCCGTGGGCGGCCTGCTCGGGTCGCTGGGCGTAAACGTCGGCACGAAGCTGGACACGGCGGCCAAGGTGGTGCCGAAGTCCGAGGACGAGCTGGCCGCGGAGGAAATCGCGCTCGGCCCGGAAATCGCCGGCCGCATTCTTGGCGCGCGTCCATTGTGGGACGATGCAAGTGCACAACAACGCGTCAACCTGGTCGGACGCTGGGTCGCCTCGCAAACGAGTCGTCCTGAGCTGCCATGGACCTTTGGCGTGATCGACACGCCCGAGGTCAACGCATTCGCTGCACCGGGTGGCTACATCCTGGTCACGCGCGGTCTGTATGAGCTGCTGTCGTCGGATAGCGAGGTCGCGGCCGTGCTGGGGCACGAAATCAGTCACTGCGTGCAGCGCGATCACTACAAGGTGATCCACAAGCAGGAACTGGCGACGGTCGGCAAGGACCAGGCGGTGCAGAATGTCACCGTCGGCAACG
>Ga0209254_10007144_pt1 | contig 10297 bp, 8 predicted proteins | sample FrelakmetDIP11DI_FD_187148 | JGI IMG/M metagenome (GOLD analysis project Ga0209254, IMG submission 187148) | Freshwater lake sediment microbial communities from the University of Notre Dame, USA, for methane emissions studies - DIP11 DI (SPAdes)... | ecosystem: Environmental > Aquatic >... | reverse complement strand
CTGGGCGTAAATGACCCAGCGATCAACCCTTTCGCGGCCGCAAAAATGCCAAACTTACGAAATCTCCTGGAGGGGAGGCGGCTGCTGCTTGAGTCCCTTCCCAAAGATGGAGCGACATGGGTAACCGATCGGGCAACGCTGGTTTCCCTGGATGCCGGCCTGGGAGTTCCGGGCGCGCCGCAATCCGCGACTGGTCAGGCTGTCTTATTGACCGGGCAAAATGTGCCTGCCCTGCTCGGCTACCATTATGGCCCCAAACCGAATCCTGAGGTGGCATTATTCTTACGCAACGGCAGCTTGTTTCGTGTTATAAAGCAGAAACACGCCCAAGCAGATCTCTTGAATGCCTATCCGCCGCGCTACTTCCATGCGATCGAATCTGGTAGACGTTTATATTCAGCCATCCCTTTGGCAGTCACCAGTGCAGGCCTCCCGTTGCACACCCAGGCTGACCTTGCCCAGGGGAAGGCGCTTTCCGCGGATTTTACAGCCGAAGGCTGGCGAACCCAATTAGGAATCGCTGAAATACCGCTGCTCGAACCCAGCCAGGCGGGGATAACCCTTGCCAGGCTGGCTCAAGAGCTTGATTTTGCCATGTTCGAATATTGGCTGAGTGATTATGCGGGCCATGGGCAAAATATGGAACAAGCCTGTCAACTCCTGGAGAGATTCGACCAGGTTTTGGAAGGCTTGTTAAGCACCTGGAATGTTGAGCATGGTTTGATCGTGATCACATCGGATCACGGCAACCTGGAAGATTTGAGTACGCGCCACCACACCCGGAATCCCGTTCCGGCGTTGATCATAGCTGAACCAGAGGACAGGCAGTTATTTACAGAGAATCTGCACGATCTCACCAGGATTTCACCTGCAATCTTGCGGTATCTAAGGCTGGGTGAACAATAAAGCAGGCTGAGCTTATTGAGTAGTACGGTTAACCAGCCAGATCCCCAATAAAATTGTCAGTCCTCCAATAAAACCGATCAGGCCCAATTTCTCGTCCAAGAGGAAAGCAGCGACAACTGCTGTGACAAAAGGCTCAAGATAAACGAAAGCTCCAGTCTGGGCGACTGGTAAAACGGAAAGTGCATCATACCAGAAGATATAGGCAACCCCAGAGCAGAAGACACCCAGAACACCCGCTATCGCTACCCAACCCTGCCAGAGCAGTGATTTGATTTCAGTCAGGCCAGGACCTGTGAAGAATAAAATCGAGGTCAACAGCCATCCAAAGAGCATAACATAGAGCATCATCAAAGCCGGAGGAAAAATCTTCAAACCTCGTCGAGAGAGGACAGAAAAAACTGCCCAATTGACCGAGCTAATCAGAACGAGAAGATCGCCAGGCTTTCCAAATTGACCTTGGAAGAGGGTTGCCAGATCTCCTTTAGTAACAACCAGGATCACTCCACTGGCTGCCAAAAACACCCCGACAACTTGCAGTCCCGTCAGGCTTTCTTTCAAAGCAATCCAGCCCAAGAGGGCCATAAAAATCGGGGTTGTGGCAACAATCCAGGCTGTTGTGGTAGCCTGCGAGGTAACCAGTGCGTTCGATTGCAGCCATTGGTGCAAGGTAATACCCAAAAATCCCAAGAGAAGGAAGTAGAGGGCATCTTTTACACCGATCCACCGGAACTGCTTACGGATGTAAACCGCCGCAGCCAGCACCAGGATGCCAATGGCAAAGCGCAGCCAAACTACGGTCACCGGAGATACATAACGCAGGGCAACCTTGGTGGCAACAAAGGATACACCCCAGACAAAAACAGCAAATATGGCTTTGAGGATGGCCAGGAGCTTTTTGTCCAACTACTCGATCCTCAGGTATATTATTCTTTAATAGAAAATTCCACCCATTATATCCCAGATATTTCGCTTAAATCGTCAGCACCACAATCCCTCCAATCGTCAGCAGCATACCGATGATCGTTTTCGCAGGGAGCGGTTCGCCGCCGAAGATGACCGCCATCAACGCGCCGAACAAGGGGGAAGTGAATGCAATGGGCATGACCTGGGTAAGTGGAGCACCTTTAATGGCCGCATAATAGCAAAGCATCCCTAAGGATCCAGCGACAATACCTCCGCCGATTACCAACATCAGCAAAGCCTTCGTCCCAGCCTGCCCGACCGTCTTCCACTGTGGGAAGCTGACCGCACCGAGAACCAGGAGAGCCACCGCTGTACGAATGGTGATGCCCATCTGAGGGGAGAGGTTGCCCAGGTACATGCCTTTCTTTTCGAAATATCCACCGATACCCCAGGCCATGGCAGTGATCAATGCTAAAAGTTGTGGCTTCATAATTTTCTCCTTCTCTGTTTGGGATTTACCAGATATCAAATACGATTGACATACTAAGATTTTACCCTACCTTTTGTTTAGATGTCTTACTGCGGAGAGATTCATGATTTGTGGAAGCACTCAAGTGCTTCATTTGAGTTTTCTAAGCTATTGGCGGAATGCTTCTTTTAAGGATAAAATTACCCCTAACATTATCCAAAACGAAGGGTAAAAAGGTCTTATTTGTGTCCACTCTCTCAGATCGGCTGCGCTCCCTGGGGGTTAAAGTAGGGGTTAGCGAAATTTCTTCTCCACCTAAGCTGGAGAAGTATACAATTGAGCGTGTGCTTCCTGGTACGTTTTTGAATACGGACCAGGGGCAAACCTATGTGGTTCAGCAAGACTACCCTGTAGATTACCAGCATGGGAAGCAGACCCTTCTAATCGATTCGCCGCTGTTGATCATCGAAAAATGGGCCCGGGAACCCGGATTGCATAACGTCCAGGCGGAAGCCTTCGCTTTTTTGGATACGGAAACCTCTGGACTGGCAGGCGGCACGGGGACTTTTGCTTTCTTGGTGGGAGCAGGGCGTTTCGAGAAGAACCATTTCCACCTGGCACAGTTCTTCATGCGCGATCCCAGCGAAGAGGGCGCACTCTTGTTAGCGCTGGAAGAATTCCTGGCACCTTGCAAGGCTTTGGTGAGCTTTAATGGGAAATCGTTTGATGCGCCGCTGCTCAATACGCGTTATGCCCTGGCGGGTTGGAAATCTCCCCTGGTGGACATGCAGCATGTTGACCTGCTGCACCTCGCCCGCCGGTTATGGCGCGACCGGCTGCCCAGCCGCACTTTGGGAAACTTGGAAGTCCAGATCCTGGGCACCTCACGTACCGGGGAGGAAGTCCCGGGTTGGATGATTCCGCAGATGTATTTCGATTATCTACGCAGCGGAGACGCCCGGGAAATGAAAAACGTTTTCTATCACAATGCAATGGATGTTGTTTCACTGGCAGCCTTGTTCAAGCATGCCGCAGGGCTGCTAGCAGATCCCTTGCACCAGGAGGGTTTAGATCCAATCGACCAGGCCTCGCTGGCCAGGCTTTTCGAGGATTTGGAGGATGCGGAATTAGCCATCCAACTTTACAGAAACAGCCTGCAACAGCGTACGGGTGCTTTGCGCGATGAGCAATATTGGAATGCACTTCAGCGCTTATCTTTCCTATATAAACACCGCGAGGAACATGTGCAGGCCATCTTTCTTTGGGAAGAGGCCGCTCAAAACGGCAAGTTATATGCGTATGTCGAGCTGGCTAAATTATATGAGCACACGCTGGGTGACCTTAATCAAGCGCTGGCTTGGACACGGCAGGCCATTAGATGTATTGAAAAATCCAGTTTTCCCACTTATGAAAGATCTTATTGGCAGCCGGAACTGGAACACCGGTTGGAGCGTCTGAATAGAAAGATTGCTGGGATAGAACCCAAGAATACAAGTAATAAAAGCCTGGCGGAACAATGAACCGCAAGAAAATGTTTTCATCCATAACTAAAATCGCGTTCCTAAAGGATAAGAAACATACTCTTTTCCTCTTCCTACTTTGTGGAATCCTGGTGAATTTGCTCCTGGGATTCGGTATCAGGCCATCCGCATCGGCCTTCGCACAGGGTGCGGATGGTTTGACGATGACCGTACAAGCGGGTTATGATGGGAAATTCAAGGATGGACTATGGATCCCAGTGCGGATTACTCTGGAAAATAATGGGACCGATTTGGAAGGGCTGATTCGAATTGAATTTAGCGATGGTTCCGCTGGGATGGATACTGTCGAATATCCGATCGATCTACCTTCAGTCTCAAAAAAAGAAGTGGCTGTTTACCTATATCCAGAGGGGTATTCCCGCACAATCCAAGTGTCATTCATATCAGGTAAGAAAACCCTGGATACAGCCCAACTTCAGCTGGACAATTATGCTTCCACAGATCTATGGTACGGTATTTTAGCCGGCAGCCCTTCGCAATTCAATATCCTTTCCCAAATATCCACTACCAATGCTACAGCCAGGACCATACCCTTGGAGATCACGGATATCCCTGAACGTGCCCAAATCCTGAATCCAATCGATGTATTGATCGTTTCAGACATCGACACCGGTAAGTTGACCAGCCCTCAAAGATCGGCCCTGATGGAGTGGGTAGCCGGTGGAGGCAGACTCGTGCTGACGGGAGGCGCGAATTGGCAGAAAACAGCCGCGGGGTTCATGGAAACAAATTTGCTCCCGCTCCTCCCTACTGGCTCAGTAGAAGTTAACAACCTGGACAATTTACTCCGTTTTTCTACCAGCTCTCAAGCCCTGCCAGAAACAGAACAGGGATTATTGGCGGCTACTGGCAGCCAGGCAGAAGATGCACAAGTGTTGGTTGAAGCGGATAATACCAATCCTTTGATACTACAGAAGTTATACGGAGCCGGGGAAGTGCTCTACTTGACTTTCGATCCGAACCACCCAATTATTAAAAATTGGGCCGGCAGAGAGGATTTCTTCCGCAGCCTGCTCTCCAATCCTTTGGATAAGCCATCCTGGCTGCCGGGTATCCGCAACTGGGTGCAAGCCAAAGAGGCTGCCCTGACCCTGCCAAACCTCAGCCTGCCCTCTCCTTTGTTGATCTGCGGTTTCTTGGGGATTTATATCCTGGCAATCGGACCACTTAATTACCTCCTCGTCCGATCCTTCAAACGGAGTGAATTGGGTTGGGTGACAATTCCGGTGTTGGTGTTCGGCTTTTCGGTGCTGATCATCCTTTTTGGGACCATATCACGGGGCAGCCGGGTGATCCTAAATCGGATAGCGATCGTACAAGTCTGGCCTGATGTTCCGCAAGCCAGGATCGATGGTGTACTGGGAATTTATTCTCCCACCCGGTCAACTTACCAGGCGGAAGTGAATGCGCCTGCCCTGCTGCATCCACTTCCTTCTGATTATGGAGGCATCACTGAATCCTATGTGATCCACGAAACTGGAAATAAAACCATGATCTCTGACTTAAAATTAGAAGTCAGCGGCATCGAGCCCTTAGCTTTTGAGAGCACCACCACTGCCCCAGTATTCAAGCATGATCTGAGGATCGAGTTGGGACCGACGATGGCTCAATTGAAAGGCAGTGTGACGAACACCAGCGACCTCACGTTGACAGACGCCGTTTTACTTTACCCGGGAGGATACCACCAGATTGGTAATTTCGTTCCGGGCCAAACCATTGATGTTCAACAGCAGCTTTTGAGAGCGCAGCTTGAGGGAGAGCCGAATTTAAACCCAACGATTCCATACCCAAACAGTTTATATACTTACGCGTCCCCTTACTCTTCGCCGACAGATACAACAGTCTCTGATATCTTGGGCACGAGCAATTATTACGATGATCGGAAGATCTACCGAAAATATTCATTCCTTAGCGCTGTCACGAACAATAATTATGGGACTGGCTCCAGTCGAGGTACCGGGATATACCTGACTGGTTGGACTGACCAATTACCCATCGAGGTGAACCTCACTAATACGATCACCAAAGTTCAAGATACCATCTTCTACGTGATCGCCTTACAACCGGTCTTTAAAGCTGAACAGGCTGGCAGTTCCGAGGAAGTTTTCACCCTCACTCCTGGGACGTTTAAGTGGAGTTTATTAGAAGGGAATGATCCCAGTTTATCTCCCTACAATGCCAATATTTATCCGGGTTTGGCTTTTAGCTTCCAATTCACGCCCATCCAACCCGTTGAATTCTCAAAAGTAAAGACTTTGAAATTATATCTAGAGGGGAATGCGAACGGCTATCTATTGAGCGGAATCAATGTAAGCTTATGGGATTTCAATCAGAATACCTGGCATGATCTGAAGGATCTCCACTGGGGCGAGAATAACCTTGGAAACCCAGACCAATATATTGGAAGGGATGGCGCGATCCGCATGAATATTACCAGTGGACAAACAGGCGGCATAACGATTACGCGGGCAGATTTCACCGTGGAGCTGGAAAAATAATCAAGGAATTTATGCTTTCAGTACAGGAAGAAATGTAATTAATGTCTGCGGTCATCGAAATTGTTGATTTATCCAAGCAGTATTCGGGTCAAGGAAGTCAAAAAGCCATTGACCATCTAAGCTTGAATATTGAAGAGGGCGATATATTTGGTTTTGTCGGTCCCAACGGCGCTGGAAAGACAAGCACGATCCGCATCATAGCAACCTTACTGCAAGCCAGCTCTGGAGACGTTCGGGTAGCAGGTTATTCTGTAAGGACTCAGCTTCGCCAGGTGCGCAATGCGATCGGTTACATGCCCGATTTCTTCGGGGTTTACAACGACATGTTGGTATGGGAATACCTCGATTTTTTCGGAGCTTGTTACAACATTCCTGCTAACCAGCGAACCAGACTGATCAAGGATCTTTTAGATTTGGTGGATTTGACTCACCGGCATGATGACCCTGTGGAAGGGCTTTCGCGGGGTATGAAACAACGCTTGAGCCTGGCGCGCACGCTGATCCATGATCCCCAGGTGCTCATCTTGGACGAGCCCGCATCTGGATTAGATCCACGCGCCCGGGTGGAAATTCGCCAGCTGCTGGTCGAGCTGGCACGCATGGGGAAAACGATCTTCTTTTCTACCCATATCCTTGCTGACGTAGCTGAAATTTGCACCCAGGTTGGAATTATCGAGGCAGGCAAACTCGTCGCTGCTGGGCCGTTGGAAGAATTACAGCAAATGCTGATGCCACACAGAAAAGTGCAAATCACGGTATTAGCCCAACCAGAGGAAGCGCTGACAACCTTGAAGGCTGTTCAAGGAATACGATCGGTAACCGAGTTGCACTCAAATGGAGAAACGCGTTCACGCTTTGAGATCGAATTCAATGGGGATGACCAGGCTCTCAGTGAGATTCTGGCGAGCCTGGTATCGAAAGGTATTCCTGTTTTGCATTTCAGCGAAGACAGCCGAGATTTAGAGGAAGTCTTTATGCGCGCCACGAAGGGATTGGTGACTTAGTTTATGAGTTTCAACTTGCTCCAGAACCCAGTCACTGTTAAGGAGCTGCGCGGGCGAATGCGGCGTGGCAGAGCCTACTTAATCATTACGATTTATTTAATAATGATGAGTATTTTAGTTGGGTTGGTCTACCTGGGGCTGGCATCTACGGCTAATAATGTGGGTAATTCGAGCTCAGCACAAGCAGTTGGAAAAATTGTGTTTGGAATTGTCGTCGGCGTGGAAATGATGATGGTCTGTTTTGTCGCTCCAGCCCTCACGGCTGGAGCCATCTCCTCCGAACGCGAACGGCAGACATATGACCTGCTGCGCACCACCTTACTGCCTACACGCTCTCTGGTGCTTGGTAAATTAACCTCAGCGCTTTCCTTCTTGCTGCTCCTTCTCGTGGTGGGCTTCCCATTGCAGGCTCTGGCGTCCTTATTCGGAGGCGTAGCGATCGAAGAGGTGCTGGTAGCATTTTTACTTTTAGCTGTCTCAGCACTGACATTCAGCGCCATTGGCTTGCTGGTCTCCAGCCTGATGAAAAGCACCCTGGCCTCCACCGTCATCAGCTACGTTGCTGCAATCATTGTCGTATTCGGTGAGCCAACCCTGATCGGCATCGCACTCAGCTTTATGGGTATGCTCAGTGGATTGGTATACACCTCAAGCCTGGCTCCGTTTCAGGTAAAAATCCTGGAAGTACTCCTTTATTCGATTGGGTATTTTTTAATCGCACTGAATCCCCTGGCCACCATCATTGCCAGCGAGGTCATGCTGATCGAAAATCAAACCTTGTTTATTACCACACTGCCAATGACCAGCGGGGGCAATTTCCCGATCCTGGCTCCCTGGATCGCATATGTTCTGATCTATGGGTTTTTCAGTCTGGTATTTATCTTGATCAGCATCCGCTTCGTCCGTCGAGTGGAAAAATGATTTCCTCCATCAAATGGTAAATTATGGATGACGAGACTCTGGCTTTTGATTTTCGATATCTTTTCCGGAGGTGGTCTACCTGGTACCGGCTGCGGAGAGCCTGTGCCTGGCTGCTCAAGGGATTGATCTTTGGTTTATCCCTGGCTCTTGGCTTCTCGCTGGTGGCAGCCTCTCAGGCAGGATTATTGAAAGATGAGTACGTTAAATTAATTGCCCAATTTTCATTATTTTCAACGGCGGTGGCAGGGCTGGCGGGATTGGTATGGCCAATCTCCCAAGAGCAGCTGGCAAGATTCTTCGACCAGTATTTTGGATTACAGGAACGCAGCAGCACCTCCCTCGAGCTGCTCAAGAACTTTAAAAAGATTTCCGAACCCATTCTCTCTGAACAAAACCAGGCAGGTGACCTGATCGAAAAACAGCTAAAAGATACGTTAGTGGCAGGCAGCCGGGTACGCCCTCAAACCCGATTCTTCTTCAACCTGACCCGCCTCCAGGGTATCTTAATTGGAAGCCTGATTGCTGGATTAGCTCTCTTGGGCACGGTTGGAGAACCGCTATTTCAGCGCGCCATGCAGCAGCGCCAAACGCGCCAGGCAATTGTTCAGGAAGCAGCCCGGCTAGAAGCGCTTGCGGAAGAGATCCGTAGAAATGAACAATTATCCCCAGCACAACGTGAGCAGATAACCCAATCCCTGGAAGAAGCGGTTAAAAAACTCAACGAATCCCAAACCACCGAGCAAGCCCTGGCTGTTTTGACCAGCACCGAAAATCGGCTCCGGTCTCTTGAGGACTCACAAGCCAAAGAACAAGCAGAAAGCCTGCAGAATGCAGGCAAACGCCTGCTGGACGAAAATCCAGCCGGTTCAGATACTCCTTTGCAGTCATTTGCTCAAAACCTTTCGGAAGGAAATCCTCTGGCTGCTGCTCAAGACTTGTCGGAGCTAGATCCTGGACAGCTATCACCGGAGGAAGCCAGTTCTCTGGCAGACCAGCTCGAGGCAGCCTCCCAAACCCTGGCAGAGACGAACCCAGAGTTATCCCAGGCATTGGATGAAGCAGCACAAGCACTAAAAAATGGAAATACCCAGGCAGCCCAACAAGCCTTGAAGACAGCTGCCCAGGCACTGGCCAATACAGGTCAACAAATCGCACAAGCTCAAACTGCCCGACAAGCTGCCGAACAAATCAACCAGGGGCAGGAACGCTTGATCCAGGCAGGTAGCGGACAGGCTCAAACTTCTCAGCCAGGGGCAGGCGGGCAAACCGGGCAGGGGCAAGGTAGCCAGGGGCAGGGCACAGGTGACCATTCTGGGATTTCAAGTGGAAATGGGGGTGGCAGCGGAGCAGGCGAAGGAGAGAGCACCGGACAGGAAAGTGAAGGTCCTGAAGCCGGAGCTGATCCAATTCAGCAGAACAACCAGGCTGGCGATGGCGGAATCCGTATCTATGAGGAAATTTATGCCCCGCAAAGGCTGGGAGGTTCCAGCGGAGATGAAGTTGCTCTACCGGAAAGCAGAGCGGACGGGGATCAAATCATTGGTGAGGGAGCAGCCGAACCAGGGAACTCGAACCCCAGTAGGGTGCCATACATCGATGTGCTGCCAGGCTATACCGAAGCCTACCGCAAGGCGGTTGAGGCAGGTCAGGTACCGGTCAGCTTACAGGCATTGGTGAAGAAATATTTCAGCTCATTGGAGCCTTAACAAATTCTGGAGGGAGCGACAAAATGACAATTTCAGCGGAGAAATTTCGAGAGTCTGCAGCGGCTATCGAAGATGAGGTTGGGAAGATAATCGTCGGGCAGAAGGAGGTTGTCAGGCATGTACTGGTCAGCATCCTGGGAGGTGGGCACGTCCTGCTTGAAGGCGTTCCCGGGTTGGGAAAAACAATGCTCATTCGAACACTTGGGCAAGTGCTCGACCTAAAGTTCTCCAGGATCCAATTTACCCCTGACTTAATGCCAGCCGATATTACCGGTACGGAGATCCTGGCTGAGCAAGAAGGGCAGCGGGTGTTTCACTTCCAGCCCGGTCCCATCTTTACCAACCTCCT
>Ga0209254_10007142_pt1 | contig 10298 bp, 11 predicted proteins | sample FrelakmetDIP11DI_FD_187148 | JGI IMG/M metagenome (GOLD analysis project Ga0209254, IMG submission 187148) | Freshwater lake sediment microbial communities from the University of Notre Dame, USA, for methane emissions studies - DIP11 DI (SPAdes)... | ecosystem: Environmental > Aquatic >... | reverse complement strand
GCCGGCGGGCATTCCTCGGCGCCGCCGCCCGAGACGGGCGTCGAGACGCTCGCCCGCGCCGTGCTCGCCATCACCTCCCGTCCGTACCCGCTGCGTTTCGACGGCCCCGGCGCGGACATGGTGCGGGCGCTGGCGCCCCAGGCGGGCTTCCTGGTGCGCATGGCCGTGGCGAACGAGTGGCTGTTCGCGCCGCTGCTGGTGCGGCAGATCGCCGCGACACCGGCCGGCGCCGCGAGCCTGCACACGACCATCGCGCCGACGATGCTGCGCGGCAGCCCGAAGGAGAACGTGCTGCCACAGGACGCCGCCGCCTGGATCAACTACCGCATCGCGCCCGGCCAGACCTCGGGCGAGGTGCTGGCACGTGCCCGCGAGGCGACGCGACACCTCGACGTGCGGCTCGCGTGGGCCCGGCCGCCCAGTGAGCCGCCGCCCGTGTCCTCGAGCTCATCGCGCGGCTGGCAGTGGATCGCCGCGGCGGCGGCCCGCGGCGGCGAGTTGCCGGTCGCGCCCGGCCTGGTCACGGCCACGACCGACAGCCGCAGCATGATTGCCGTGAGTCGCGACATCTACCGCTTCCAGCCGATCGTCGCGTCGATGCGCGAGTTCGAGATGATCCATGGCACGAACGAGCACCTGACCCTCGACAATCTCGGGCGCATGACGGACTTCTACGCGCGCCTGCTCGCCACGGCCGCCCGCTGAGCCGCAGGAGCGCGACGCAGTTCGCAGGCCGGCGCAGGCCGGCGCGGCCGGCATGCAGCGGAGCGGCGGGACCATTACACTGTGGCCGGCCGTGTAACGAGGGATGGGCATGGGGGCAGCGGACGACCGCGTCGCGGAACTGCTGGATCGCTGGCTGGCGAGCATCGAGCTGCATGCGCGCTACGTCGACCTCGACGACGATGCCTACGCCAGGGTGCAGGACTGGCCACGGCACCGGCGTCCGACGCGCTGGATCGTGGATCTCGCGCGAGCGCGGTGCCTGGAGCTGAAACGCCTGCTCGCCGAGCGCACCGCGCGCAGCGACCCGGGCTATGCCGAATCGCTCGAGCTGATGGCGTTTCTGACCAGCCTGCTGGGCTCGGAGCACGTCGAACGGTTCATACCGCTGGCGGCGCCGCCCGGCTCGAAGCCGCCGCGACCGGCCGAACCGGAGCCCGCCGCGGTGCCCCGCGCCAGGACGCCGCCGGCGCCGCGGGCCGGCCCCAAGGCCCGGCCGGCCCCATCCGCGCGGGCACAGGCCCGTCCCGTTCCGGCGCCGTCACCCGACGCCGAGGCGGCGACCGTCATTGCCGATGCCGTGCGCCTGCTGAAATGGGGTCGCGAGTGGCCACAACTGGCGAGCCTGATCTGCCGTCTCGCGGACCGGCCGGCCGAGCAGGAAGTGTGGGCCATCCTGCGCCGGTACCGGACCGACATCGAGGCGCAGGCGTCACGCCCGCCGGCCTGAGCCGGTCGCCTCGCGGCTGGCGCGGTGCCGGCGCCTGCGGTAAGTTTCGCAGTTCCCGTTCCCCAATCTCCGGAGTTCACCGACCATGCAGCCGATCCGCGCCCAGCGACTGGCCGTTCCCGCTCTCCTGCTCGCCCTGGCCTGCGGACACGCACAGGCGCAGGGACAGCCGAGCAAGGGGGAACAGGCGCTCAAGTACCGCAAGGCGGTGTATCAGGCGATGGCCTGGAACTTCGGGCCCATGAGCGCGATGGCGCAGGGCAAGATCCCGTACAACGCCGCCGAGTTCGCGATGCGCGCGGATCGGGTCGCCGCGCTCGCGCCGATGCTCTCGGAGTCCTATTCGCCTGAGTCGCAGACGGTGGCCGGCTCGAAGGCCAAGGCCGAGCTGTGGAGCAACCGCGCGGACTTCGACGCCAAGATGAAGGACCTCGTGGACCGCAGCGCCACGCTGGCCACGGTCGCCAAGGGCGGCGACGCCGCGAAGTCGAAGACCGCGTTCCTCGATACGGCCAACACCTGCAAGGCCTGCCACGACAAGTACAAGGCCGACTGACCGCCGGGCCCGGCCGCACGCCGGGCCCGCTTCAGTACAGCGCCAGCATCGCCTCGGGCGCCGCTCGCAGCGCGAGCGCGAGCGCGGCGGCGAGCACCGCGACGATCGCGAACGCGAGGGCCGTGCGCGAGCCCGGGATCGCCTCTTCAGGCGGCACCAGCGTGGCGGGCTTGCGGCCCGTGAACATCGCCCGCAGCAGCGGGCGGCGGCGCCCCAGGACGTGCCAGGCGACGGCCAGCACGTGCAACACGATGAACACGAGCAGCACATCCGAGAGCAGCCGGTGCACGCTGGTGATGCGGTTGCTGAGCCCGGGATCGATCCAGCCGTAGAACGGCCCCGCGTTCATGATCTCGTCGTTGGCGAACAGCCCGGTCGTGGCCTGCGCGAGCAGCAGCAAGAGCAGCGCGGCCACCCCGAGCGCGCCGAGCGGATTGTGGCCGGCCGGATCGACTCCCGAGGTCCCGCGCAGGTAGGCGAGGATCGCGCGCGGTCCGCGCAGGAAGCTCCGGAACCGCGCGTGGCGCGTCCCGACGAACCCCCAGGCGACGCGGAACGCGGCCAGCACGAGCACCGTGCAGCCGAGGCGCCGATGCCAGGCGAACCACTCCACGCCCGCGTAGTGCGTGGCCCAGCTGCCGGCCAGCGCGAGCACGAGCAGCCAGTGCGTCAGCCGCACCGGCAGGTCCCAGACGAGTCGTTCGAGCTCGGGCTTCATGTTCGGGGCGCTCACGGTGGCCCGCGCATCTTAGCAACGGCGCCCGTGACTACGGCGAGGGATTCGCATACCGTTGCGTGACTCCCCGGCGGCGCGGCGCGGCATGCCCACCTTGGATCCCGTGATCTGGTTCTTCGTGCTCGGCATCGTCGCCGGGGCGGCGCGCGCCGACCTGCGCCTGCCGGCGTCCATCTACGATTTCGTCAGCACCCTGCTGCTGCTCGCGATCGGCCTGAAGGGCGGCGTTGAACTGGCCCGCGGCGACGGCGGCCTGCCGCTTGCGGAGCTGGGCGGCGTGCTGCTGCTCGGCTTCCTGCTGCCGCTGCCGGTCTTCGCGGTCGCGCGCCACCTCGGCGGCCTCGGCCGCGCCGACGCCGCCTCGTTCGCCGCCCACTACGGCTCGGTGAGCGTCGGCACGTATGCGGTCGTGGTCGCCTACCTGTCGACCCGCGGCATCGCGTTCGAGGGGCGCGCGCCGGTGTGGGTCGTGCTGCTCGAGGTGCCGGCGATCGTCGCCGGCATCCTGCTGGCGCGCGGCCTGTCGGGCGAGATCGCCTGGGGCCGCCTGCTGCGGGAACTGTTCCTCGGTCGCAGCGTCGTGCTGCTGCTCGGCGGCCTCGCGATCGGCTGGGCCGCCGGCCCCGGCGGGACGGCGTCCATACAGCCGCTGTTCTTCGACCTGTTCAAGGGCATCCTCGCCCTGTTCCTGCTCGAGATGGGGCTGATCGCGGCCGCCCAGCTGCCGACGCTCCGCCGCCACGGCCCGTTCATCGTCGCCTTCGGCCTGCTGGCCCCGCCGGCCTTCGCAGTGGCAGGCGCGCTGCTCGGCCGCGCGCTCGGGCTGTCGCCGGGCGGCATGACCGTGCTGGCGACGCTCGCGGCGAGCGCCTCCTACATCGCGGCGCCCGCCGCGATCCGCACGGCGGTGCCCGAGGCCAACCCGGCGCTGCCGCTCACGGCGTCGCTGGCGATCACGTTCCCGTTCAACATCATCGTCGGCATACCGTTGTACGAGCGCCTCGCCGCGGCGCTCGCCGGCTGAAGGAGCAAGTGGCCATGGAGCATTTCCAGCGTCGCCTCCTGACGATCGTCACCGAAGCGGCGCTCGAGCGCGAACTGCTCGCCGAGTTCGATGCGCTCGGCGTGCGCGGCTACACGATCACCGACGCCCGCGGCAAGGGCGGTCGCGGCCGCCGCCAGTCGGAATGGGCGCAGCAGGGCAACATCCGCATCGAGATCGTGTGTGACGCCCCGCTCGCGGAGCGCGTCGCGGCGCGCCTGCGCGAGCGCTACTACGACCACTACGCGATGATCCTGTTCCTGCAGGACGTGAGCGTGCTGCGACCCGACAAGTTCTGACGCGGGACCAGCCGTGACCGACGCGACCCCCGCGCCCGCCGGACTGCTGCGCCGCCTCGGCGCGCTGCTCTACGACGGGCTGCTGCTGCTCGCGGTGCTGATGATCGCCACCGCGCTGTTCCTGCCGCTCACCGGCGGCGAGGCGATCGACCCGCGCGCGAATCCGCTGCTCGAGTGGGTATACCGGACGGTGCTGCTGCTCCTGATCGTGGGCTTCTTCGGCGTGTTCTGGACGCGTCGCGGACAGACGCTCGGCATGGCTTCGTGGCGACTGCGCGTCGAGCGCGAGGACGGCGCGCTGCTCACCTGGGCCGACACGGTGCGGCGACTCGCCGCCGCCGTGCTCGCGTGGCTGCCGCTCGGGCTCGGCTACCTGTGGATCCTGGTCGACGCGGACCGGCGGGCGTGGCACGACCGGCTGAGTGGCACGCGCGTCGTGGTCGTCCCGAAACCGGCCCGGCCGCGCTGACGGCCGCTCAGCGCGCGCGCGCCACCAGCACGGCCGTCAGCGCCGCGAGCAGCGCGGTCGGCCCCCAGCCGACGACCGCCGGTGGCAGGTCGAACAGCTGGCCACTGCTCTCCAGCGTCTGGCTCAGCAGTATGAAGCCGGCGCCGATCAGGATGCCGATGACCGCGCGAGCGCCCTGGCCCGAGGAACGCATGGGCCCCAGCGCGAACGGCAGCGCGAGCACCACCACCAGCACCAGCGCGACGACGCGCGCGAGCCGCGACCACAGCGTGATCTCGAACGCAGCGGCGTCGAGGTCGTTGCGCCTGAGATGACCGATGTAGGCGCGCAGGTCGCGGAGCCCGAGCGCCTCCGGCTCGACCACCGCAAGCCCGAGCAGGTCGGCCGAGAGCGTGGAGCGCAGCGGGTACAGCGGCGTGCTGCCGACGTCCGTCCGGCCGTCGACGAAGCGGGTCTCGCTGAAGCCCTCGAGGCGCCAGCGGTTGCTGGCATCCACGCTCGCGGACTCGGCCCGGCCCACGCTCAGCAGGTGCCGCTGCGCGTCGAACCGGAACACCTGCACCCCGCCATAGGTCGCGTCCGCCGACTGCTGCTGGATGCTGATGATCGTGTCGCCGTCGCGCAGCCAGGCGCCGCGATTCCCGGAGAAGCTGAACTGGCTGTTCTTGCTGAACACCTTCATCTGGCGCGCGTACTTCTCGAGCGGCGGCGCGACCCACTCGCCGAGGCCGACCATCAGCACCGCGAGGATCAGGCCCGCGACGCCCAGCCAGGTGCAGAAACGCAGGGTCGTGACGCCCGCCGCGCGCATCACCACCACCTCGCTGCCGCGCGCGAGGTTGCCGAGGCCGAGCAGCGCACCGATCAGCGCGGCGACCGGCAGCAGCTGGAACAGGTAGCTCGGCAGGTTCAGGAGCACGAACAGCATGGCCTGCGTCGCCGAGTAGCCGCCCGTGCCGATGTCGTCCTGCTGGCCGATGAACAGGAACAGCGCGCCGAGCGCGAGCAACACCAGCATCACGAGCCCCGTGTAGCCCAGCACGGTGCGGACGATGTACCTGCCGAGCAGCCCCATCTCAGGCCCCGGCACCGGTACGTCGCCACAGCGGGCCCGGCCGCTCTTCGCGCCACAGCAGCCAGGCCGCCAGCGCGAGCGGCAGCAGGTGCACCCACCACAGCCCCCAGGCGCCCCCCGGGCTGTCCTTCTCGATCCAGACGCGCACCGCGGCGACCAGGTTCGAATAGACGAAATAGGCGAGCACCGCGGCGCCCACGCGGGCGAAGCGGCCCTGCCGCGGCTGCAGCCTGGCGAGCGGCACCGCGAGCGCCATCAGCACCGCCGCCATCACCGGGACCGCGATGCGCCAGGCGAGCTCCGCACGGTCCGGGCCCGCGCTCGAACCCATCAGCTCGCGCGTCGGCCGGAGTTCGCGACGCTCCTTCTTCGGCGTGAACTCCGGCATGCGCACCGGGATACCGTGCTCGGCGAACTCCACGATGCGCCACTCGCGGCTGCCCGGAATGCCCTCGTAGCGCCGGCCGTCGAACAGCACGAACAGCTGCTCGGGCTGGCCCGCGCCGCGCTGCTCGGCGCGCTCGGCGACCGCGATCTCCACGCGCTCACCGTCGCGACGCTCGGCGAACACCCCCTCGAGCTGGCCCGTGCGGCTCACTTTCTCCGCGTAGAACACGGCCTCGCCGCCGGCGAACGTGCGGAATCGCCCCGCCTCCAGCGCGCCGAACTGCGCCGTGCGCAGCGCTTCCACGCGGATTGCCTGGGCGCGCCCCCCCGCCGCCGGCACGGCGCGCAGCGACAGCAGCGCGAGCAGGGCCACGATCAGCAGCGTGAAGAGCACGATCGGACGATAGATGCTGAGTGGCCCGACGCCGCAGGCGGACATGGCCGTCATCTCGCTCTCGTGGTAGAGGCGGCCGAGCGCCAGCACGATGCCCAGGAACAGGCCGATCGGCACCAGCACCGTGAGCTGCTGCAGCGTGGTGAGCCCGATGAGGGTCAGGACGATGCTGCCGGGCAGGCCGGTCTGGGCCGCCTGGCCGAGGACGCGCGCGAACTGATTTGACAGAAGAATGACCAGCAGCACGCCGGTCACGGCCAGCGTCGTCGTTGCGACTTCGCGAAGCAGGTATCGGTCTAGCCGGCTGAGCACGGGTCGCGGCTCCGGGCGGGAAACGGTAGACTTCCGCGGTTCTTGTGCGGCCGGGCGACCCGTCCAGGCGACCCGTCCGACCCGCGCAGGACCCAATTGTACCAACCCGACCCAACAGGGACAGCAACGATGCGTTTCTACGCCGTCAGCGGCTCGGCTTCGCAGCAGCGCACGGACTGCGCGATCGTCGGCCTCTACGAGTCCGGAGCCCTCTCGACTGCCGCAGGGCAGCTCGACGCTGCGCTCGGCGGCCGCATCGGACGTCTGGTCAAGCGCCGCGATGTGCGCGGCAAGGCCGGCGAGGTGCTGCTACTCGACGTCGAGGGCGGTCCCTGCGAGCGCGTGCTGCTCGTGGGACTGGGCAAGAAGGAGTCGCTCGGCCGCAGGCAGTACAAGAAGGCGCTGCTCGCCGCCGCCGCGGCGCTCGCCCGGACCGGCGCGCAGGACGCGGTGAGCCATCTCTCGAGCGAGCCCGTGGCGGAGACCGATGCCTACTATCGCGGGCGCCTGGCGGCGGAGTCCGTCGGCCATGGGCTGTACCGTGTGCCCGCGATCCGCAGCTCGCGACGTCCGCCGCTGCCCGCGCTCAGGAGCTTCGGCATCGCCGTCCCCCACAAGGACCAGAAGGCCGACGCGGAACGCGGGCTCGAGCACGGCAAGGGCATCGCCGCCGGCGCGGCCCTGACCCGCGATCTCGCCAACCTGCCGGCCAACGTCTGCACGCCGTCCTACCTCGCGAAGCAGGCGCGGGAACTCGCCAGGCAGTACCGCAACGTCAGCGTCGAGGTGCTCGACGAGCCTGCGCTGCGCCGCCTGAAGATGGGCGCGTTCCTGTCGGTGACGGCCGGCACGGACGAACCCGCCCGGCTGATCGTGCTGCGTTACCGGGGCGGCGCGGCCGGCGAGGCGCCGGTGGCGCTGGTCGGCAAGGGAGTCACCTTCGACTCGGGCGGAATCTCGCTCAAGCAGCCGCTCGCCATGGACGAGATGAAGTTCGACATGACCGGCGCGGCCAGCGTGCTCGGGGCCGTCAAGGCGGCGGCCGAGATCGGGCTGCCGCTGAACCTGGTCGGCGTGGTGCCGGCCTGCGAGAACATGCCGAGCGGCCGCGCCACCAAGCCGGGCGACATCGTGCGCAGCATGTCCGGCCAGACCATCGAGGTGATCAACACCGACGCGGAGGGCCGGCTGATCCTGAGCGACGCCCTCACCTATGCCCGGCGTTTCAAGCCGGCCGTGGTCGTCGACATCGCGACGCTCACCGGGGCCTGCGTGATCGCGCTCGGCGCGCACACAACCGCCGTGATGAGCAACGAGGACGACCTCGCCGCGGAGCTCACCGCCGCCGGCCGCCGCGCCGAGGACCGCGCCTGGCACATGCCCATGGCCGAGGAATACCACGACCAGCTCAAGAGCCCTTTCGCGGACTTCACGAACTCCTGCGGCCGCGACGGCGGCGCGATCACCGCCGCCTGCTTCCTCGCCAAGTTCACCGACGGGCTGCGCTGGGCCCACCTCGACATCGCAGGCACCGCCTACCAGACCGGCGCCCACAAGGGCAGCACCGGCCGCCCGGTGCCGCTGCTCATGGACTTCCTGATCCACCGCGGGCGACCGTGACCGGCACCCAGGTCGATTTCTACCTGCTGAGCGCGAGCGACGCGCGCGCGCGCCTGCTCGCCGCCTGCCGGATCGCGGACAAGGCCTTCGACCAGGGCCTGCGCGTCGCGGTGCGGACCACGAGCCCGTCGGAGACGGCCGAACTCGACGAGCTCATGTGGACCTTCAGCGACCGCAGCTTCCTGCCGCACGCGGTCTGGCCGGCTGAACCCGCGGTCGCCGAGCAGACGCCGGTGCTGATCTCGAGCAGCGCGCTGCCCGAGTCGCACCTCGACGTGCTGGTCAACCTCGCGCCGGAGGCGCCGGCGACACTCGCCGGATACCGGCGCCTGTGCGAGATCGTCGCCGCCGACGAGCCGGCCAAGGCCGCGGCGCGGGCGCGCTGGCGCAGTTACCGCGACGCGGGCCTCGCGCCGCAGTCGCACAACCTCTGAAGCCGAGGACGCCATGAGCCATCCGCTGGAAGCCATCCCGGTACTCACGGACATCGTCGAGGACACGCCGACCGCGGTGGCGGCATTCGACCCCGCCACGCTGGGCCTCGACGACCTCGAGGCCCGCCTCACGGCCGCGATCCACGACCGCGCCGAGGGGCTCGTGCACGCGGCCTGTCGCGACATGGAGGCGCTGCTGCTCGAGCAGGTCTCCGACCGCCTGCGCGCCGAGTTGCCGTCGCTGGTGGCACGCGTCATGGACGAGCACTTCCAGGACGCTGCGGGCGGCGGCTGAGGCACGATGGACAAGGGCTATTCGCCGGGGGACATCGAGTCCCGCATCTACCAGCGCTGGGAGTCGGCCGGCTGGTTTGCGCCCTCGGGCACCGGGGCGCCCTACTGCATCATGATCCCGCCGCCCAACGTGACGGGCACGCTGCACATGGGCCACGCGTTCCAGCACACGCTGATGGACGCGCTCACGCGCTTTCACCGCATGGAGGGGAACCGGGCGCTGTGGCAGCCCGGCACCGACCACGCGGGCATCGCGACCCAGATGGTGGTCGAGCGGCAGCTGAACGGCGAAGGACGGTCGCGCCAGGACCTCGGCCGCGAGGCCTTCGTCGAGCGCGTGTGGGCCTGGAAGGAGCAGTCGGGCGGGACGATCTCCCGCCAGATGCGCCGCCTCGGCGACTCGGTGGACTGGTCGCGCGACCGCTTCACCATGGACGAAGGCCTCTCGCAGGCCGTCGCCGAAGTGTTCGTGCGCCTCCACGAGCAGGGCCTGGTCTACCGCGGCCAGCGCCTGGTGAACTGGGATCCGGTGCTGCACACGGCGCTGTCGGATCTCGAGGTGGTCGCCGAGCCCGAGGCGGGCCACCTCTGGCACCTGCGCTATCCGCTCGCCGACGGCTCGGGCCACGTCGTGGTCGCCACGACGCGGCCGGAGACCATGCTCGGCGACACCGCGGTCGCCGTGCATCCGGACGACGAGCGCTATCGGCACCTGGTCGGGCGCGAGATCCGCCTGCCGCTCGCGGACCGGCCGATCCCGGTGATCGCTGATGCCTACGTGGACCCGGCCTTCGGCAGCGGCTGCGTGAAGATCACCCCGGCCCACGACTTCAACGACTACGAGATCGGCCGCCGCCACGGGCTGCCGATGATCAACGTGCTCACCGCCAGTGCGGCACTGAACGAGGCGGTGCCCGAGGCCTACCGCGGCCTCGATCGCTTCGAGGCCCGCCAGCGGATCGTCGCCGACCTCGAGGCCGCGAGCCTGCTCGAGCGCACCGAGGCGCACTCCTCGCCCGTGCCGCGCGGCGACCGCAGCGGCGCCGTGCTCGAGCCCTGGCTCACCGACCAGTGGTACGTCCGCATCGCGCCGCTCGCCGAGCCCGCGATCCGCGCCGTTGAGGACGGCCGCATCCGCTTCGTGCCGGACAACTGGGCGAAGACCTACTTCCAGTGGATGCGCAACATCCAGGACTGGTGCATCAGCCGCCAGCTCTGGTGGGGCCA
>Ga0209254_10007141_pt1 | contig 10298 bp, 13 predicted proteins | sample FrelakmetDIP11DI_FD_187148 | JGI IMG/M metagenome (GOLD analysis project Ga0209254, IMG submission 187148) | Freshwater lake sediment microbial communities from the University of Notre Dame, USA, for methane emissions studies - DIP11 DI (SPAdes)... | ecosystem: Environmental > Aquatic >... | reverse complement strand
GACGGCTGGTCATCAACGCGATCCGCAAGGAGGAGACCGACAAACACGAGCTGCTGAGCCTCGATTACCCGCGGCACCTGTGGCTGGAGAAAGAAATCAAGAGCGTGGCCAACGTCGCCCGCAGCGACGTCCGGGACTTCCTGGCCCTCGCGGCTGAGATTCCGTTACGCCCGGCGATCGAGACCTATGACCTAAAAGACGCCAACCGCGCGCTGCTGGACTTGAAGATGAGGCGTGTGCGTGGTGCGAAGGTGCTTGTCATCGGGTAATGTGGGCTTGGCGCCAGATGTGGGGTCGTTTGGCCAATTCGGTATCGGTTGCCCCCAGGGCTGAAATCAGCTCAACCGGGCCGCCGATAGCCTGAAGAAGGCGGCGAAACGTCATGACGCATCCCGGGCATCGATCGCGAGGATGTGCTCATCTTCCTGCGCCGGCACCTTGCGTTTCTCGAAGGGGAGCGGAAGCCTGATCAGAACGGGGATGATTGTGTGGTCATCGACGAGTGATCTGGTAGCGGGGCAGGGCGGTCTATCGTGGTATGACTTATTGACTTAGTCATACCGGCGGGGTGGATTGCTACACCTCGACGAGACCGAGGCTGATAAGGAGCGCACGGTCAACCAGAGCGAGGCGCTCTGGTGAAATGCGCCCAAGGCGTATGACAAGCCGTCGCTTGTCCACTGACCGAATCTGGTTGAGTAGAACCACCGACGGCTCGCGCAGTCCGCCCTCTGGTGGGGTGAGGAGTACCTCAGTAGGGTAGAGCGTATCGTCGAACTTCGAGGAAATGGCGGCGACGATGGTTATCAGGCTATGGCGATTCCCGATGTCATTTTGGATCACGAGCGCGGGGCGTGTCTTCTTGATCTCCGCGCCGACAGTCGGATCAAAACATACGAGATATACCTCGCCACGCTTCAGCGTTCCTATTTGTTTGCGTTCCATGCTTCTTCTTCAAGCGAGAACCACTCCTGTGCCAGGTCAAGATCGTGGCGGGCGTGGCGCTCGTATCCTTCCCTGAGCTGTGTCTGAAGATTCCTTTTGCTGATGCGGGAGATGTAGGAGGTGATCGCCCGGTCGATGAGTTCGCTCCGCCCACGCTTCTTTGCGATACGATCAAGAAGCTCGATAGTTTCTTCGGGCAGGGTGATGTTGATGCGCTTGTGCACGAATGTTCCTCCTTGCATATGGTACCATAATACACACTATAAGTGTGTGTAGAAAGTCCTGGTCAAGCGGCTTTCGCGCGACGGGTAGAGGGCGGTGTGTTGGGGTATGACTAAGTCATACCGTTGATGCTTCCGGATACGGCCGAGCGTAATGTGGCGTACGATTGTTCCCGTTTCGTACGCAAGCCCTACGAGGTGACCCGATGAACTCCACGATCACACAAGTACTCGCCTCCATCCTGATCCTGTTTTCGCTCACGAAGCTCGTCGTGGTTCTGGTGAACCCGCGCGCGTGGATCGGCTTTGCGAAGCGCCTCTATGCGAATCCGGAGGTGACGAAGCTCGGGGCTTTGCTCGTCGCGGGAATCATCCTTGGTCTCGTCCTTCGATCCGGCCTCGATATCGTGCAGATCCTTGCGGTCTGTTTGTTCGTCGTTTCCTTGATCGTCGTGGGGGTTGCGCCGTATGCGCCGCAGCTCTTCGCGTGGGTCGAGAAAGAAGACGTTGAGCAGTTGATCAAGAGGCAGTGGCTGTATGTCTCGGTGTGGATCGCGCTTCTCCTGTGGGGCTTGTATACCTTGCTGGCGTAGTGGAAACGGGGCGCGACGTGTGGTGAGGTTGAAGCAATGATTTCCCCGAAACCGCCTGCACTGGCGTCGACTGAAAGCACTCGTGTTCCCGTACCACCGGTCCTGGACGCGGTCCAGAAAGAAGTGAGACCTTGCGGGACTCTGCTCGCAAAGGGTGTGCGTATCGGAACACCGGCCGCGATCGCACTGACTGCTCACCCGCCAGGCTTGTCGGCGCACCCGGCACAATTCGGTCGGGATCACTCCCCGACCGCTTGGCGATAGCAGTAGTCGAACAAGAGCTGCCACTCGCGGAGCTGAATTTTTCGGCAGAGCATCTCGGCGGGAATTTTGCCCAAGCGGTTCGCTTCGCAGAGATCGATGAACGCGGACGGGTCCCACTGCTTCTGCTCCCGCAGGAAACGGGTTTCGGTTTGGGCGTCCTCTTCGCAGGCGAGCTCGCTTGCCGCTACACACAATGCAGGGAACACCGGGTGGCGGCCGACCCGGTCGAACCAGTACTTGCTGTTCCAGCTATCCGGTTCGCGGCGGTGCAGGATGCCATGCCAATAGCTGCCGGTGGGAGTGGCTATCGCCTGACTGATGCGGTGGCTCTCCTCGAGGTAATCGTGATAGAGCCAGATACCGGCCAGGCAAGCCTCGGCCATGGTGCGGTCTCGCACCGTCTTCGGGGCGAATGCGGTGCGTAAATCGATGTTGTCCAACAGGAAGCGGGCGGCCGGATTCGGCGACCCCGGTCCCAGCGACATCAGCCGTTTCTCGGCCAGTAACGGTGCGAATGGCGAATCTGGCGGCAGCGTGGTCGGCATGGCGGAATACCTCGATCGATGCTGGAACATGGTAAGCTCGAAACCCTGAACAGGGGAAGAGGGGAACTGGTCTGCGTTGCCTGGAGCAGCGAGTGTGAGGTCTCATTCGCGGGCATGAAAGGTTTTGGGTTCCGCAAGTGCGGTGGTGGCTTGCGGTTGACGATGGCCGAATCGTATGCGTGGTCGACGGGCTGGATGGATCTTCGCGATTGTGCTGTGCGGCGCGGCAATCGGCGCCGGTACATGGCTTACGGTGCGTCAGCGCGAGATGACGCGGCCGGTTGCCCCGGTGGATTTCACGACCCTGCTCCAGGCCTGGGAGAAGAGCACCGAGGCGTCTTTCCCACCTGGGGAGGAGACCCCTGCGCCGTTGGTGTTCCCGAAAGACCACGTCGGCCATGCCGGCACGCCGGCGGAGCAGTGGGATCTGGCGGTGAACCTTGCGTCCGGGGGGCGCCGGTTCGCTGTCCATTTCCGCCTGGACCGGCTCGGGGCGGCCCCGACGAGGCCGAATCGCCCCTCTGCGTGGGCGTCCAATGAGTTCTTCCGGAGATTCCTGACGGTGACCGACGTGTCTTCGGCCCAATTCCGCCCGTTCGAACGCTACAGCCGGGCGACGCTGGGTTTGAGCGGTTACGCACTCAAGCCGCCGCGGATCTGGCTCGACAACGACTCCCTGGAATGGACGGAAAGGGAAGGGCAGGAGAGCAAAGCATTGCTCAAAGTGCAAGAAGCGGGACTGGCGGCAGAACTTCATCTCGCCCCGGTCAAACCGATGGCGTTACCCGAAGACACTGGGTTTGGGAATCGCGGATGGCGCGGCTATGTTTATCCCCGGCTTCAGGCAACGGGAAATCTCACGATCGACGGGCAAACGTTCCCAGTGTCCGGTAGCGGTTGGCTTTCCCACAACTGGGGAAGTCTCCCGCCGGTGGGAGGACAGATCGTCTTCAACCGCTGGTTCATCCAGTTCGATGACGGGCAAGAGATCGCTTTGCTTCAGACGCGGCGGCGCGACGGAAGCGGTGAGCCTACGCCGCAAGGCGTTTGGTTCGGCAACGAGGGGGAACTCGAGCCACTGGAAACGGAGGATCTGACATTGGAAGCCACTGAGTTCGGCGGTCCGTATCCCATCGTTTGGCGCCTCGAATTCCCGGGCCGGCGCATCTCGCTGACAGTAAGGCCGGTCCTTGAAAAACAAGAACTGTCCAGTGTTTCTCAGACCTGGGACGGTGCGGTAAAGGTCGAAGGCACAGCGGCCGATGCGCTCGTCAGGGGCTGGGGGTTTATGGAGCTCAACGGGTATTGATATGGTAGCTGGCGGCGACCCAGAGTAAGATGCGATCCAGCTTCTTCGGCGGCGGGAATCGACCATGCAGTTGCGCGGAATTCTGAGCGCACTTGCGCTGAGCGGCCTGATCCTGTTCGGCGCCTGTGAGCGCGAGCATGCGGCACCGGTGACCTATTCGCCGGTTGGTCCGGTGCCTTCCGTGCCTCAGCGCCCGGGCGATCCGGCAAAAGGCTATCGTGCCCTGGTGAACGAGCCGTATATCCGGTGCGGTCTCCCGTACAGCGCGTACCGGCGCGCCGCGGAGCAGCCCACGCCGGACCGCCTTCTTCCGGGGCGGGAGGGCCGTAACGCCGAGCTCCCTTATTTCCTGACTGCCTATACGACGAAGAACGGCGTCGATCTGGTGGTCAACAACTGTCTGTCTTGTCACGCCGGTTACTTCAACGGCCGGTTGATCGTCGGTCTCGGCAACGAGTCTCTGGATTTTACCGAGGATCCTAGCCGCCGGGCCGAAGCGGCAGGCGCCTATGTCGAGGGAGAGGCCGCGGCGGCGGAATGGCGGCGGTGGGCCGATGTCTTGCGGTTGACCGCGCCCTATTCGATTACCGACACAATCGGCGTAAACCCAGCGATCTCCATTACCTTGGCGCTTCTGGCTCATCGCGATCCCGTGACTCTTTCTTGGTCGGCCAAACCGTTGATGGAGCCTCCGCCGCCTACGCCCGCTCCGGCGAGTGTGCCGCCGTGGTGGCGGATGAAAAAGAAGCATGCGCTGTTCTACAACACCGAAGGGCGCGGGGACCAGGCGCGAATCATGATGCTCGGTGCTTTACTCTGCGCCGAGGATCTCGATGCCGTGAAGGCCATCGATCAATATGCCCCGGATATCCGGGCCTATCTCGCCTCCATCGAACCCCCGAAATGGCCGTTTGAGATCGATGGCAACCTGGCGCAGCGGGGGAAATCGGTCTTCGAAAAGACATGCTCCGCCTGCCACGGAACCTATGGCGAAGAGGAGGCCTATCCGAATCTTGTCGTCGATCTCGAGACCGTCGGGACTGATCCGGCTCTGGCACGCTACGCAACCGGCGGCCATGCCGACCGATTTATCCGCTGGTTCAACCGATCGTATTACGGTGAGTTGGCGGTGTCCGCTCCCGCTGCCGGTTACATCGCGCCGCCACTCGATGGCGTTTGGGCTACCGCCCCCTATCTGCACAACGGCTCGGTGCCCACTTTGGAAGTGCTGCTGGACAGCGACAAGCGCCCCAAGTACTGGACCCGATCGTTTCGCTCGGAGGATTACGATCCGAGGGTTCTGGGGTGGCGCTACGAGGTGTTGGCCTACGGGAAGGGCGGGGCCAAGGATCGCAAAGAGCGGAAGCGGCTTTACGATACGACCTTGCCCGGCTATGCGAATCATGGACATACCTTCGGGGACCGGTTAACAGAGGACGAGCGTCGGGCAGTGCTGGAATACGTCAAGACTCTGTGAGGCGTTTCGGTATCCGAAGAAACACTTGACTGAAAGTTGCCGAAACGCGCTAGGATGAGTTTGGCATATCGGGCACTGAAGGCTCTGTAATCGGACCGCCTGATGAAAGAGTCGCTAAGATATAGCTGATGACCGCTCCGCTCCTTTAATTTGCGTCTGACGGGAAACGTGATGGAGAAGTTTCCATGATTGATCTAGGTCCAAGTTTGCTTCCGGGTGTGCGCGTGATGGCGAATCCCCACCCGCTGCTGGTTCACCTTCCGATTGCGCTGTTTCTCAGCTTTTTCGTGGCGGAGTTGGCGGCGGTTGTGACACGGAGCGCATCGTTGCGACACGCGGCCTCCTGGATGCTGTACTTCGGGACGGTAGGAGCTGCTCTGACAGTGGCCACGGGGCTATGGGCGGCGGAGACGGTCGAGCACAGCGAAGAAGTCCATGTCCTCATGGAGCGGCATGAAACATATGGGCTCGCTGTGCTGAGCCTAGGCGTCTTGCTATCGCTCTGGCGAATCGTCCAGCGGGCGACGTTTGCGGCTTTCGGTCAGTGGATTCATCTCACTGTGGCCCTCGTTCTGGTCGGGACGATGACGCTGGGTGCCGATCTTGGCGGAATGATGGTTTACGGACACGCCGTCGGCGTTCGGAATCCACCGCAGGCGCAAATGGACGCAATGCCGCTCCAAGAAGAGGCTGAGAGCCTTCAGCCCGAGCTGCTCGAAGAGGAGACGGACGAGAGCGTTCAGTCCGAACCGTCCGAAGAGCTGGAAGCGCCGCCGGCAGAACAGCCTTCACACATGCATACGCACACTCACAAACATCCGCACAAGCACGGAAAGCGGTAAGGGTACCGCACGCGCGCTGGGTCTGCTCCTCTTCCACCGTCCAGCGCGTCCGCAGGAGCGCGGCGCCCCCGAGAGCAACCAGAATCGGATGTAAAGGCCCTATGCCTTGAAACAATAAGTCCCGCGCTGACGGGGCGGCGGAGGAGCCTCGAGCCGACGGAACCCTTGTTCTCGGAAGATGAGGTAGAGGAAAAAACCCATCAACAGCATCAACGCCCAGGATTTGATCCAGAAGAGCAATTTCAGTTTGGCCAAGAACGCTGGGTGGCCGAGCAGGTAGGTGTTGAATTGGCCGAAAAAGTTCTCGAACATACTCGTAACCCTTGGACGATACGAGAATCAAGAACGCCGGGGGCGGCGACGCACGCTCCCGGCGCGCGGTTCGTGTCGCTTCCTACGCTAGGCGCAATCCCTCATCCAGCTTGGCCTGCACTCTCGCCACCCGAATGGGGGTAAGGCAGTGGATTTGTGATTGCTTCCTCCAAGAGCGGCAGGCCAGATCTTCATCGCTCGCGCCGTGGGGCGAGGTCAGCGAACGCTTCTGTCACGGCTTGACTTCGATATAGAAGGGTTTGAATCCGGAACAGCCGTCCTTGCTCTTGGCGTCGACGGTAATGCGGACCTTGCCGGGCTTAGCAATCGGTGTGGTCAGAGGCACCGTTACTTGCAGATCGCCGCTCCGCATCGGAGCGACGCGGGCGCTGACAGGCTGTCCGTCGACTTTGACCGCGATGCTTTCCGGTTCGGCATCCGAGGCAACAAAGGAAAACTCCGTAACGGTGCCGACCGTGGAGTTGTTGGCCGGGGATTCGTTCATGAACTTGGGTTCTGCACACCCTCCGCTGCTGCTGCCGCCGCCACCGCCATAGGGCCAGGTGAAACCGCAATAAGACATCGCACCGGTCGCCACAATGGCGGCAAAGGCTGTCCGTCGAGTTGTCATGATTGTCCTCCGTCGGCGACAAGAATGGTTTGTTGCTACGGAACCTTCGTGGAAGAGGAAAAGCGGGCCCCGCGTCCGTCTATCACACCGGATTTAATGCCTCAGGTCAACTCTTGCGAGGCCTTCAACCGAGGGCCTCGACAATCTCCCGAACCAGACCCGGGCCGCGGTAGATCAGGCCACTATAGATCTGCACCAGGCAAGCACCGGCTTCGATCTTTCGTCGCGCATCCTCTCCGCTATGGATCCCGCCGCAAGCGATGATGGGCAACTCGCCGCCCAACAGATCAGCGAGGCGAGCCACCGTCTCGGTGGACTTGTCCAGCAAAGGCCGGCCGCTGAGTCCGCCAGCCTCCTCCGCGTGAGGCAAACCGTCGACGCCCGGTCGGCTGGACGTGGTATTGGTCGCGATTACCGCGTCGATCCGATGCTTCCTCAAGGATCCAGCCAGTTCCCGGAGTTCGCTCAGTTCTAAATCGGGCGCGATCTTGACCGCGAGTGGGACGTATCCCCCGTGGGAGGCCGCCAACGTTTCCCGTTCGCTCCCCAGTCCATCGAGAAGCCGGTCGAGGCTCGCACCGTGTTGTAAGTTCCTCAGCCCTGGCGTATTGGGCGAGGAGATGTTAACGGTAACATACGCGGCGTGCGGATAGACCTTTCTCAGGCACTCCACGTAATCGTCGAGAGCATGGTCGACGGGGGTGCTCAAATTCTTGCCGATGTTGACGCCGAGCACGCCGCGAAATCGCATCTCTTGTACCCGATCGACCAAATAGTCGACTCCCTCATTGTTGAAGCCCATGCGATTGATGAGGGCTTCGGCCTGCGGAATGCGGAACAAGCGCGGTTTAGGGTTGCCCGCTTGAGGGCGAGGCGTCACCGTGCCCAGCTCGATGAATCCGAAGCCAAGGGCCGCGAGTCCGTCTACGTAATCGCCATTCTTGTCCATGCCGGCGGCCAGGCCGACCGGATTGGGGAAGCGAATGCCCATAATCTCCCGCCCGGCTTTGTCAACGTGCTGTCGCAAGGGGTTTAGAAGCCCAAGGTGACTGCTGAGCTGCAGGCTCGCCAGGCTGAGATGATGTGCCATCTCCGGATCGAATCGAAACAGCAGCGGACGGATGATGCGATAAAACATGTCAGACTGTCTCCAGTGCCGAGCCTTTATCAAGTCCTGAAGACCAGCGCCGGAAAGGTAAGCGCCGTCGGCGAGGGCGACGTGCATTGCTGGTCGCCTTGGTGTGGATCGGGCTCTGGGAGCTGTGGGCGACGCGGGGCAACGTCGAGATGACGGTGTCTCCGGCGGACAGCCAACCCGCAGACATCTTTCGTATCATGTCTGTCTGCGCCTTGATTACGTTCCAAGCGGTCGGCCACATCGCGTCATGGCATCGCGAAAATTGGCCAGGGCGTCTTCAATGGTGCCCCTTAGGAGGTTGTGCCAGTTTCCGGGTTGGTCGCGGTCTCTCGCGCGGGAGTAGAACTGCTGTCAACAATATGTATAGTCTCCATGTTGGGATTCGTGATCTTGCGCTGGCTCGCCCGGAGACTGAGCCTCTATGCGATTTCTGCTCGCTGTTATGGATGGGATCATTTTTCTTGGCGTGTTAACGATGGCGCCCTGGTTACTGGCCTGATGCGACAACCCCTCAGCTCAGATTAGAGTCGATGCCTCGTTTTCCGTCAACATACTTTCCATAAGTGCCCAGCATAAGTGCAGACGCCATGAGAATTCTCCTGTTCGGGGTGACTGCGGCCTTCTTCCTGGCTTCGACAGCCGCCGTGGCCGATAGGGATCTCGGCCACAGGGTCCTCGGGTCCGTCGGACTTGACGCCGGCACTCAGCCGGAGGAAGGCGTATACGCGGGGGATCGCTTCTTCTATTATTCCGCCGATCGACTGAGAGATCGGCACGGTGATCCGGTGCCCGTGAAGGGTCTCGAGATCGGCGCTTACGCAAATGTGGTAGGAATCTCGGGGACCCTCAAGCCTGAGGGAGCGCCCTACCTGAGCTCCGCGCTCGCGGTCCCGGTCGCATGGCTGTCTACGAGAGCCGATGTGCCGCCCACGGACGTCGATCTGTTTGGTCTGGGGGACATTTTTGTCCAGCCATTGATGGTCGGATGGCGTTCACAACGCCTCGATACGGTGGCCTCCTACAGTTTCTACGCGCCTACAGGTCAGGCTGAGCGCAAAGGGCTCGGGCAGCCGCAGTGGACACAACAATTCTCAATGGGCGGAACGCTTTTCTTCGACAGCGAACGAGCGTTTCGACTTTCCGCCCTCGCGAGTTACAACCTCCATCACAGGAAGATCGGGATCGACATCACTCGGGGAGACAGCGTGCAGCTGCAAGGCGGGCTCGGGGGAAGGTTGTTTCAGGTGTTGGATGTTGGCCTCGTGGGCTATGCGCTCTGGCAGGTCGCCGACGACCGGGGCTCCGATCTTCCGCTTGCACTTCGCGGCGCGCGGGAGCAAGTCTTTGGCCTCGGCCCTGAAGTCGGCATTACGATCCCGGCGCTTCGGGCGAGACTCACAGCAAGGTATGAGTGGGACCTCGGAGCGCAGGCGCGACCCGAGGGACAGGTTCTGGTGGTGAGTCTATCCTTCCTCACCTGGCGTCCGCCCTAATCCAGATGGGCGACCATCCCTCTGTTATGGCGTAAGTGTATTCCGCCCCGGCGCCATGGCGGGTATGCGGGCTATCGCCACAGGTTATTGAGCAGCCAGGTCTGGCCACGGCGCGATCCATCAGGCCTGGATGCTCAAGAAGGGACTCATAATCCCTTGGTCCTAGGTTCAAGTCCTAGAGGGACCACCAATAAAACAAAGGCTTGCGTATCAAATCCTCGCATCCTCGCAAGCCTTTTTCTCGGTAGACCTATGGTAGACCTTTGAGAGAGAAATCGACCGCTTCAAGCGACGTCTCGAGTGATGTGTGAGAGGGTGATCACCAAGCCTTCGTTGGCTCAGAGGGTCGAGCGCGGGCTGCTGTCTACCAACTGCCAGCCTGATCCAGGCCTATCCGGTTCATTGCCAAAGAGCCTCAACGAGGTCAGCTTCGGCCCGTCAGCCAGACCGCACCCGCATCCGATTTGCGCTGAGCTGCCTTTAGGGCCGAGCGGGCGCCGTGGATCAGGAGGGTTCGAAGATAAGAGT
>Ga0209254_10007140_pt1 | contig 10299 bp, 13 predicted proteins | sample FrelakmetDIP11DI_FD_187148 | JGI IMG/M metagenome (GOLD analysis project Ga0209254, IMG submission 187148) | Freshwater lake sediment microbial communities from the University of Notre Dame, USA, for methane emissions studies - DIP11 DI (SPAdes)... | ecosystem: Environmental > Aquatic >... | reverse complement strand
CTCAACGCACTCACCACACTGCATCTGGCCCCGTGACGTCGAGGGCATCAGCCTAGGCGAATCTCTGCAAACAGCTGCGAACGAAGCCTCAATGCGCCGTGTCTTGATATGCGCAGCCAATCATCTGTGCGACCAAGCGCAACTTCTTGTCGCGAGTCCAGATTCGCGCGCCCTCGGTCAGCGCTACCGATGCCAGCAAATGAACATCGACATACCCGATGCCCTTGGCATGCAAGACGTGGCTCTCGATGAACCGCAGAACTTCGTCGCCCTCGGCCACCGCCGCGGCCGGCAGATCCTGGAGTAGTTCGAGGATCGACTCGCGGTCGTGCAGACTGCCGCAGGCGATCTCACCAACCACAAACGGATGCATGACGACGATCGATCGTTCCAGCAGGTCGACAAGCCCTGGATCGCCACGCCGAAGGTGATCGACCCACACGGACGTGTCGACCAGAATCAAACTGGCCTCCCCTGGCGCCTGCGCGGCGCGGCCTTCAATGTGGGCTGCGTACCTCCCAACCGGGCAAGACGCCTGGCGCTTTCGCGTTCGATGAGGGCCTTCAAACCCTCGCTCACCATGGCTGTTCGATCCATCGGGCCAGCCAGCTTGGCGGCCTTGGCAAGCAACTCGTCATCGATATTGATCGTCGTGCGCATACTCTCGCCTCCTGGGATCGCCATCAAATATAGCATCATTTGATGCCTCTTCATGTGTTGATGAGGCAGCAGATCTGCGCCTCGCCCACACCTTCCTGCCCTCCGATGCTGGCCACAAACGGCGCCAGACAAGGAGCGTCAACTGGCGGGCAGACACACCGAGCGCCCGATGGCAGTTCTGCGCGACGGCATCAGGCCGCGCAAGACCGTAAACGCGCGCCTGTGCGCGGGCTGCACGGCGAGGTAGATGTCCGCGGCGGCGCAGGCCTCTTCGCGCTGGGCTGGATCCTCGGTCCAGGCTGGTGCGTGCAGCAGGCCGACCGGCGTCCGGGACAGGATGTTCTGCCACTCGGGCCGCAGCGCGTACCACTGGCTGTGCCCGCGCGGACGTACCCCAAACCAGCTGCGCCGGCCCGCCGCCACGTCCTGCAGTCCGGCCAGCAGCGCCCACACTGTCGGCGCCGATTGAAATCTGAGCCAACACTGTGCAGCAGCGGTGGCACTATTCATCTGGCCTGCGCGCGGCCAGAAGACCTCCCTCACCAGCCTGTGAGACTGACGGCTAACCCTTCGCTCAAGCGGAGCGCCAACGGCAGGCCACCAGGCCCGGTCTGGCGGTACACGGTACATTTTCGCCAGCCCGGACCTGGCGTCCTGCCGCTGTCGCCCGCTTAGCTCAAACGCTAGGCAGCACAGGAACCACTTTCTTTGGCCCTCATGCTGAATTCGAAACCCATGAACACGCGCCGCGAAATCGTCCTCGCAACCACGGCTGCTGCCGGACTCAGCGCATCGGCATGCGCCACCACAGTTCAGGAGTCGCAACGAATGGAAGCCCGTGTCACCCCAGAGTCGGTCGTGCAGTTCCTCACTCGCTTTGAGGAAGTGGCTATGAACGAAGACTTCAGCCTCCTCAAAGACATGATCGATGAACGAGCCTACTTCCGCTTCAGCGACGGGGACTTCGTAGGTCGCGAAGCAATCCAAGCCGTCTTCGAGAAGACCTGGAGAGGTGACCCCACAGTCAAGAAGGCTCGGTTCTACCTGTCTGAGATTGTCGTGCTCACAACCGACAGAGCCTCAGCGTCGGCAACCTACACCTACAACTGGGAAGGTGCCCAAGGAGGCCGCGAGTTCAAGATTCAAGGCCGAGGCACCCGCGTCCTCGCGCATGAAGGCGGAAGGTTCCGAATAGTGCATGAACACCTCAGTCGTTTCCCCCCGCGCGGTGCTGCCTAACCTCTCGCTCAAGCCGAGCCCCAACAACGTGCCGCGCCAGCCAGTAAGCGCTGGACCTGCGGCCCATTTTGCGCTTGCTGTCCGGCACGTCACGCTGTCGTCGCCCGCTTAGCTCAAACGTTAGGCGTCTCGGGCCCCATCGCCGCGGCGCTCTCGCAAGTTCGTCAATTTCGTCCCGCAGACATCTGCTTCACTTCTCGTGGCGGAAGCCGGAGGGAATCATGTACGAGTCGTACAAAGCCAAGCCGCTGCCAGCGAGTGCGTTTGTCGCACGCCTGGCAAACCACCTTGCTGCCGCACTCGGCATCCTTGGGGCCTCCGTGGCGCTCGGGATGTATGGCTACATCAAGCTTGAAGGCCTGTCTGCCCTGGATGCGTTCTTGAACGCAGCTATGCTTCTGGGCGGCATGGGGCCTGTCAACGCGCCCATCACTTCAGCCGGAAAGCTTTTCGCCGGCGTCTATGCGCTATACGCCGGGCTCGTATTCATTGTCACCGCGGCACTCATCTTCACGCCAATCGTTCACCGAGTTCTTCATAGGTTCCACTGGGACTCCGAGCTATGAAGGTTGAACTTACAGCGGAGACGCCTTACCCGGCGCTCAAACGGACGCTTTGCTGCATGCCACGCATGGTCAGTCAACATTCCATTCTGGGCCATGCGCGGCCTGCCGCAAAGCGCCGGTTAGCTCTACGTTAGGCATCACAAAGCTATGACCACCTCGCCCACGTATGACCCCGAGATTCAGCCGAACGCGGACGACTGGCTCGCACTCGACGAACAGGAACGAATCACGTTGGCTGAGAAATACCACTGGCGCGCGAAGATCGACCTGCCGAGCGTGAAGGCACACGCCGCCTTTCACGCGATTGTTGAGAATCAGATTGCGCTCAATCTTGGGCCAGTCGTGCGCGCAATTCCGAGACTAATGAAACAGGGTCTTTCGCGTCACGATGCGATTCACGCAGTCGCTTCAGTCCTCACGGACCAACTTTACGAACAAGCAACTGCGGAGAGCCGAGATTCAGCTGAAGTGCTGCAAGCCCGATACGATGCCGGGGTTGAGAGGCTGAACGCCAAGGAATGGCTTGCCAAGTCTGGTGCCCGGTGATGCCTAACCCGGCGCTCAAGCGGAGCCCCAATGGCAGGCCACCAGACCCGGCCTGGCGGTACGCGGCACATTTTCGCCAGCCCGGGCCTGGCGTGCTGCCGTCGGTGCCCGCTTAGCTCTACGTTAGGCGTCACAAACCAACCATGTCTCAGTTCCAGCGTGTTGAAGACGAGATCCGCGCGCTGGTGGACCGCGAGACCTCCGCTTGGGATCGGCTTGACGCCGACTCGCTGGTTGATCTGTTCCATCCCGATGCAGTTTGGCCATGGCCACCGCACTCCTCGGCACACGATCCGGAGAACTGGGTAATGCCTCTCGGAAGATTCAGCCGTTCACGATGGAAGGCCGCTTGGGAGTCACTGTTCTCGGAGTACGAACTCGTGCACAACAAGCGGCGAACAGTTCGCATCCAGGTCTCCAAAGAACAAGATGGCGCCTTTGCGGTCGTGGACGTCGATACTCTATGGCGCCACAAGAACACAGGGAAAGAGCAGCATTGGGCAGGTCGTTCGTGCAAGGTCTACACGAAAGTCAACGAGCGGTGGTTCTTTATTCATCAGACCGGCCTGCTTGAGTACGCGCAGTGACGCCTAACCCCTCGCTCAAGCGGAGCGCCAACGTTAGGCCTCACAAACGCGCATCCCGCGGTTCGCAACGTTAGCAACAAGCCCCGCGGTCCTTGCCCAAGTAGTCCCTTCAGGAGTTCCATCGTGCTTCATCACGTCGAAATCTACGTGAGCGACCTTGAGCGATCCGTCGCCTTCTGGACCCCGTTCATGGAGAAGCTCGGGTACGAAGCAGACCGCTGGTCCGAGGCATGAACTACGTGAAGGAAGGCCACGCGTACCTGTGCTTCCTCCAGGCACCGAGCGAGCACTCGGCTGCGGGCTACCACCGCAAGCGTGTGGGCTTGAACCATCTCGCCTTCACAGGCGCGTCCCGGGCACTGGCGCGCGAGTTCTTACACGTCGTCTCCGTGCAAGCTGCCATGGCCGGCGACGAACGAGCCTACTTCCGCTTCAACGACGGGGAGTCACGCATGGAAGCCCGCGCCTCGTCCGCCGTCTCGCCGCTGTACCTGCTGGAGCGTTCCGAGGTCGGCATCGTGCAACTCGACGCCAACCGCCATGTCGTCGGCATGAACGACTTTGCGCGCCGCGTGCTGCCGGTCGACGAGACCCAGCCGTTCGAGCGTTTCGTGCTGTCCTTCCACCCCGAACGTTCGCAACTGGCCTGCGGCGCATTGCTCGAAGCGCCGGAGCGCGGCGTCCCGGTGCCGCAGCGCCTTGCGCTGCTGGGCTTCGGCGATTTTTGCCATTGCGCGCCAGCTCAGCCCGGCGCTGTCCAGAGTCCGGCTGCCCCGCCACGCCATCGGCGCCGAAACGGCGCGTTCGCTGCTCGACGCCCTGCGTCGCGGCAAGCCCGCAGTGCCGGTCTCGCTGCCCTGGGCTCTGGCCGTCCGTGGCAGCACGGCACCGGCCGGCGCCACCGACCCCGCATGATGCATCCGATGCGGCCGCCCGACCCCCGTGCGCCGCACGGTGCGGGTTTCGCGCTCAGGCGCGCCTGACCCTGGGCGCCGGCCCGGTGGATTCGCGCAGCACGAGTTCGATCTCAACCTCGGTGGCTACCTGCAGCGGTGCCTGCTCCAGCGCCGCGATCACCCGCTCGGCCACGGTGCGCCACAGCAGCGGCGTCGGCACGTGCAGCGTGGTCAGCGCGGGCTGGATGTGGCGCGCCATTTCCAGGTCGTCGAAGCCGATGATCGAGAGTTGTTCCGGCACGGCGATGCCCAGCTTGCGTGCCTCGAGCAGGGCGCCGAAGGCCAGCACGTCGTTGCCACAGACGATGGCCGTGGGCGCCGGCTGAGTGGTCATCAGCAAACGCAGGCCCTCGCGTGCTTCGGCCAGGCCGTACGGGCGTTCCACGAGGTGCTGCGGCGCCAGCTTCAGGCCAGCCTGCTTCAGCGCCTGGCGCACCCCCGCGATGCGCGCCGCCGCGCGGTCGTTGTGGTGCGCCAGGCCCGCCAGCATGGCCACGCGACGGTGGCCCAGGTCGAGCAGGTAGCGCACCGCTTGCCCGATGGCCCGCTGGTTGTCGAAGCCGACACAGATGGTGCCCGCAGGCGCCGGCCAACTCATGGCGTGCACGGTGGGAAAGTCGCGCCCGCGCAGGAACTGCAGCAGCGCCGGGCTCTGGCCCAGGCCGCAGAGCACCAGCGCGTCGGCGCCGCGCGTCACCAGGTTGATGGCCTGGCGTGCTTCGGTGTCGACGTCGTAGCCGCTGGTGGCGATGAGCAGTTGCAGGCCCGCCTCGGCCAGGCGCTGCTGCAGCGCGTCGATGGCCTGGGCGAAGATGGCGTTGTCGATGGTCGGGAAGACCGCGCCCACGGTGCCGCTGCGCTGCAGCTTGAGCGCCCGCGCCCCGGCGTGCGGCACATAGCCCAGGCGGGCGACGGCGGCCGTGACCCGAGTGCGCAGGGCTTCGCGCACCGACTGCGGCTTGTTCAACACGCGCGAGACGGTGGCCGTCGAGACGCCGGCCGCAGCGGCCACGTCCTCGATGTTTGGCAGCGTGACGTCCTTCGCTTGCATGCCAGGAATGTAAGCGTTTTCTATGCCAGCCGATTCCTGACTCAGTACCCATCACAGAGGGAAATCCCTCACCCGACCTGGCTTGACAGTGCAAGGAGCGCCGCCGATTATTCGCCAATGCTGAAATCGATTACAAACCGTCGTCGCCTCACGGCCGTCTGACGGCCACTCCGCATGCAGCCCCGCGGCAAGACAAGGCACCTGCTGACAGCTGCCGCCGTCACGCTGGCTGCGCTGGCCAGCGTGGTGCTGGTGTGGCACCTGCTCACGGCGGTGTCGGGCATCATCTCGCCGGCACGTTTTCCGACGCCTCTGGAAGTGGGTCTGGCGGTACGACAGATCGCCTTCGACGGCTACAGCAACGGCCGCCTGCACGAACACGTGCTACGCAGCGTGGGCCTGGTCACCATGGGCTTCGTTCTTGCCTCCAGCGTGGGCGTGGTGCTGGGCCTGGCCATGGGCGCCAGCCGCACCGTCGAGGCGCTGGTCAACCCGGTCTTCCTGCTGTTGCGACCGATCCCGCCGCTGGCCTGGATACCGCTGGCCATCGTCTGGCTGGGCCTGGGCAACGGCGCCAAGATGATGGTCATATTCTTTGCCGCCTTCGTGCCTTCGGTCATCAACAGCTACACCGGCGTGCGGCAGATCGACAAGCCCATCTTCGAGGCCGCGGCCATGCTCGACGTGCGCGGCTGGCGCTACTGGCGCGAGGTGTTGATACCCGGTGCGCTGCCCAGCATCTTCACCGGCCTGCGCCTGTCGCTGCAGGCCTCGTGGACGACGCTGGTGGCCGCCGAACTGGTGGGCGCCGTGGCCGGGCTCGGACAGATACTGAACCAGGCCGCGCAGGACATCTACCCGGCGATGATCCTCGTCGGCATGATCAGCGTGGCCGTGTGCGGATGGTTCATGACGCTGGGCCTGGTGTGGCTGGAACGCGCCGTCATGCCCTGGAAGCCGCGTTGATGCTGCAAGCGCGCCTGGCCCCTTCGCGCACCGCCGCGCTCAGCGCCGCGGGTGCCGCCGCCTTCCTCGGGCTGTGGTCGGTGGCGGCGCTGGCAGGCATCACCTCGCGTGACTTCCTGCCCGCGCCCTGGGACGTCGCCGAGCGCTTCGCGCAATTGGTGGTCGAGCCCTTCGCCGGCTACACGCTGCTGCAACATCTGCTGTCGAGCTTCCAGCGTTTTGCCACCGGCTTCGTGCTGGCGGTGGTGGTGGGCATTCCGCTAGGGCTGCTGATGGCCTGGTTCAGGTGGATAGACCGCATCGTCTCGCCGGCCTTCGACGCCGTGCGCTTCGTCGCACCGATCGCGTGGGTGCCGTTTGCCGCGCTGTGGTTCGGCACCGGCATCGGCGGGCCGGTGCTCATCATCTTCATGGGCGCCTTCCCGCCGGTGCTCATCAACACCTACCGCGGCGCGAAGAACGTCGACCGCAAGTATGTCGAGGCCGCACAAATGCTGGGCGCCAGCCACCTGCGGGCCATGACGCAAGTGCTGCTGCCCGCCGCGGTGCCATCCATCGTGGCCGGGCTGCGCATCTCGGCCGGGCTGGGCTGGCAGTCGCTGGTGGGGGCCGAGCTGATCGTCGCGTCCAGCGGCGTGGGCTACCTCATGGTCAAGGGGCAGGCGTCGGTCTCCACCGCCACGGTGATGAGCGGCATGGTGGCCATCGGCATGGTGGGCATCGCCATCGACGTCGCGCTGCGCCGCGTGCAGCAGCACATCGAAACCCGCCGCGGGCACTGACCCGCACCAACCGGAGCACGACCCCAGTGGCCAGCATCAGCTTCAGCGGCGTGGAACGCGTCTTCCGCCAGAACGGCCAGGACTTCGTCGCCTTGAAGGACGTGAACCTCGTCGTGCACGACCGCGAGTTCGTCGCCATCGTCGGGCCTTCGGGCTGCGGCAAGACGACCTGCATGCGCATGGCCGCGGGGCTGGAACATCCCAGCACGGGCACGGTCAGCGTGGGCGACAAGGTCGTCACGCGCCCCGGCCCTGACCGTGCGGTGGTGTTCCAGGCCTTTGCCCTCTTTCCCTGGAAGACGGTTTGGGACAACGTCGACTTCGGCCTCGTATCGCTGGGCATAGCCCCCGCCGAGCGCAAGCGCCGCATCGAGCATTACATCGGCCTGATGGGCCTGCAGGGCTATGAACAGGCCTACCCGCACCAGCTCTCGGGCGGCATGCAGCAGCGCGTGGCCATCGCCCGCGCCTACGTGCTCGACCCGCAGGTGCTGCTGATGGACGAGCCCTTCGGCGCGCTCGATGCTCAGACGCGCGTGGTGATGCAGGAAGAACTCGTGCGCCTGGCGCGCCGGCACCCGCGCACGGTGCTGTTTATCACCCATGCCGTCGAAGAAGCGGTGTACCTGGCCGACCGCATCGTGGTGATGACGGGCCGCCCCGGCACCATCCGCGAAATCATCGACGTGAAGACGATCCGCCAGGCCGAGAACTGGGATCAGCACAACCGCATCGAGGACGTGATGGACCAGCCCAGCTTCGTGCACCTGCGCTCGCACGTGTGGAAGCTGCTGCGCAGCCCCGGCACCGGCGCCGACGTGCACTGAAGCCCCCCGTTCCCCCGCCCCGCCCAAGAGCCCCCCAAGGAGACACGACGATGAAGCTCAAGATCACCCTGGCCGCCCTGGCCACCCTGGCCACCACGGTGCTGGCGCTGCCGGCCGCACAGGCCCAGGCCGCGCTGGAAGAGATCAAGGTCAGCTACCAGCCCGCGCTGTACTGGGCGCTGCCCTTCTTCGTGGCGACGGAGAAGAACTGGTGGGCCGAGGTCGGCCTGAAGCCCGTGTTCAGCACCTTCCCGGCCGGCGTGCCGCAGATCGCCGCGGTGGCCAGCAAGAGCTGGGACGTAGGCGGCACGGGCTCGGTGCCGGCGGTGCTGGGCCATGTGCGCTTCGGCATCAAGACCATCGGCATCACGAACGACGAATCGGCCGGCAATGCGCTGCTGGTGCGCAAGGACGTCGCCGACAAGATCGCCAAGGACCCGAAGTCGATGAAGGGCCAGACCATCCTGCTCACCGCCAACTCCACCGGCGACTATGCGGTGCAGTCCTGCCTGAAGCGCTACGGCCTGAGCAAGGCTGACGTCACGATCAAGAACATGGGCCAGGCCGAAATCATCTCGGCGGTCTCCAGCAACAACGCCGACCTCGCCGGCCTGTGGGCGCCCAACATCTACACGCTGGAAGAGAAGGCCGGCGCCAAGGTCCTGTGCTCGGGCAAGGAAGGAGGCGTGGTGGTGCCAGGGGCGCTGATCGCCCGCGGCGAATACGCCGAGCAGAACCCGCAGAACGTGGCCAAGTTCCTCGCCGTCTACCTGCGCGCCTGGAGCTGGATGAACGCCAACAAGCCGGCGGCCATCGAGATGATGAAGAAGTTCTACGCCCAGGGCGGCGTGAGCATCAGCGAGGCCTCGATGAAGAAGGAATTCGACACACGGCCGACCTTCGACCTCGCCCAGCAGCTGACACGCATGGACCGCACGCGCGGCAATTCCGACATGGATGCGTGGTTCGCCCAGATTTCGATCTTCATGCGCGGCACGGGCGCCATCCAGAGCGTGCCGCAGTCCAGCGACTTCATCACCGACAGCTTCATGAAGCGCGTGCAGGCCGACGCCAAGCTGCGCGACTTCGCCAACAACAGCAAGTAAACCTCACCGCGACCGCAGGAGCCCGCATGGCCATCACCTACCTCATGAAGGCGAGCAAGACGCCCGAGACCGAAACCGCCACGGCCCAGGCGGTGGTGAAGGACATGCTGGCCGAGATCGATGCGCACGGCGAAGCCGCCGTGCGCGCCTATGCCCGCAAGCTGGACCAGTGGGAGGGCGAGATCGTGCTGACGCGCGCCGAGATCGACGCCCGCGCCGCCGAGGTGCCGGCCCAGGTGCGGCAGGACATCGACTTCGCCATCGCGCAGGTCAGCGCCTTCGCCTACGCGCAGCGCCGCTCGCTGAACGAGTTCGAGGTCGGACTGCACCCCGGCGTGACGGCCGGCCAGCGTGTGCTGCCGGTCAACGTGGCGGGCTGTTATGCGCCGGCTGGGCGCTACGCGCACATCGCCTCGGCCTACATGGGCGTGGCCACGGCCAAGGCGGCGGGGGTGAAGACCATCGTCGCCTGCTCGGGGCCCTTCCGCGGCGGGCCCATGCACCCCTACCTGCTCTACGCCTTCGACCGCGCCGGCGCCGACGTCATCATGACGCTGGGCGGCGTGCAGGCCATCGCCACCATGGCCGGCGGCCTGTTCACCGGCAAGCCGGCCGACGTCATCGTCGGCCCTGGCAACAAGTTCGTCGCCGAGGCCAAGCGCACGCTGTTCGGCAAGGTGGGCATCGACGTCTTCGCGGGGCCTTCGGAAGTGGCCGTGATCGCCGACGACAGCGCCGACCCCGAGATCGTCGCCAGCGACCTGGTCGGCCAGGCCGAGCACGGCCACGAGTCCCCGGCCTGGCTCTTCACCACGCACCGCCCGCTGGCCGAGGCGGTGATGCGGCGCGTGCCCGAACTCATCGCGCGACTGCCGCCCACGGCGCGCGACGCCGCGGCCTGCGCCTGGCGCGACTATGGCGAGGTGATGCTCTGCGACACGCGCGAGGAGATGGCCGCGCTGTCCGACCGCTACGCCAGCGAACACCTGGAGGTGCACACGCGCGACCTCGAC
>Ga0209254_10007139_pt1 | contig 10301 bp, 12 predicted proteins | sample FrelakmetDIP11DI_FD_187148 | JGI IMG/M metagenome (GOLD analysis project Ga0209254, IMG submission 187148) | Freshwater lake sediment microbial communities from the University of Notre Dame, USA, for methane emissions studies - DIP11 DI (SPAdes)... | ecosystem: Environmental > Aquatic >... | reverse complement strand
GACCTGCTCGAGACCCTTTACGGGACGACGGGTATCGGGCTATCCGCTCCCCAGGCGGGGATTCGCCAGGAGGTCCTGGTGATGGACCTGTCAGGCAGCGCATCAGCCCCAGAGGTCTACATCAATCCCAAGATCCTGACGCGCGCCTTACCGGGTCTGGTCGAGGAGAGCTGCCTTTCGGTACCGGGCGTTGTCGGTAACGTGGTACGGGCAACGCAGGTCCGCGTCCGCGCCCACGACCCCGCGGGCCAGGTCTTCGAGCGCGATCTCGAGGGCATGCACGCCGTCTGTCTGCAGCACGAGATGGATCACCTCGCCGGCAAGCTGTTCGTCGATCGGCTGTCCCTGCTTCGGCGCCTTCGCGTCCGTCTCGCCGCGGCGGCCGCGGCGCGCAACGGGGCGGTGCGGAGCGCCGACCGCCCCAGCGCCGCCTGAGCACCCAGCCTTCGCGTGCCTAGGATTCGGCGGGCACGGCATCCGGGTCGCCAAAGTCCAGCTCGTCTCCAAGGAAGTCCGGGGCGCGCACTTCGGAGAGTGGCGGCAGGTCGTTGAGGGAGCGCAGGCCGAAATAATCCAGGAAGCGGCGCGTGGTGGCATAGAGGGCCGGCCGTCCGGGGACATCCCGATGGCCCACCACCCGGATCCATTCACGCTCCGTCAGGGTCTTGACGATCTGGGTGGTGACCGCCACCCCGCGGATCTCCTCGATCTCGCCCCGGGTGATCGGTTGGCGGTACGCGATGAGGGCCAGGGTCTCGAGCAGGGCCCGAGAGTAGCGTGCGGGCTTCTCGTCCCACAGCCTTGCCACCCAAGGCGCAACGCTCGCTCGCACCTGCACACGGAAGCCACCGGCGACTTCCGCAATCTCGATGCCTCGCCCCTCATAGTCTCCTGAGAGCTCCGCCAAGGCGGCCGCCAGTTCCGAGCGCTCCGGGCGCTCGTCCTCGCCGAAGAGGGTCTGAAGCTGCTCCAGGGTCAGGGGCGCGCCCGCCGCGAACAGGGCGCCCTCCAGGATGGCCTTGAGCCCTGGCCGACTCGGATAGGCTAAGCTCAATCGTCCTCCTCCAAGGTCCCATCCGCCACGACCGCCCACCCCGGCCCTCCAGCATGCTCCCGGATGCGGACATGGATGGGGGCGAAGGGCTCCGGCTGGACCAGCTCCAGGGTGGCGGCCTTGATCAGCTCCAGGATGGCCAGGAAGGTCACCACCACCCCGGCACGCCCCTCGGTGACATCGAACAGGGCGGTGAAGCGCACGAAGCCCCCGCCCCGCACCCGCTCCAGGACCAGCGACATGCGCTCCCGAAGGGACAGGGACTCCTTCTCGACGCGGTGACTGGTGAAGAGGTCGGCCCGGGCAAGGACCGCCCGCAAGGCCAGCAGGACCTCCCGCAGGTCCACCTCCGGAGGGATCCGCTGGAGGTGACCGGAGGGAAAATTGGCCTGGCCGGAGAATACGTCGCGGTCCAGGCGCGGTAGCTCGTCCAGGTCCTGGGCGGCCCGCTTGAACCGCTCGTACTCTTGGAGCCGGCGGATCAGCTCGGCGCGGGGGTCTTCCTCGTCCTCCCCCGATTCGCTCGGGCGCGGTAGCAGCATGCGTGACTTGATCTCGGCCAGCATGGCGGCCATGACCAGGTACTCCGCGGCCAGCTCCAGCTTCAGGCCCTTCATCAGCTCGACGTACTCCATGTACTGATCGGTGATGGAGGCAATAGGGATGTCGAGGATATCCAGGTTCTGGCGCTTGATGAGATAGAGGAGCAGGTCCAGGGGCCCCTCGAAGGCATCGAGGAAGACCTCAAGGGCATCCGGGGGGATGTAGAGGTCCTGGGGCAGGGTGAGGAGCGGCTGCCCCTGGACCAGGGCGAAGGGCATCTCCTGCTGGGTGCCCCAGGCGGGACCCGGTCGACCCCCGGGCGTCGCGTCCCCCGCGGAGACCGGCGGCGGGTCCGAGCCCCCAGTCCCGGATCCGATGGCCACCTGGTCGGCGCCCCTCTCCACGCCTGGGGCAGCCCCTAGGGCAGGACCAGAGACATGGCGTGGCGCACCTCTTCCATGGTCTCACGCGCCACGTCCCGGGCCCGCTCGCAGCCATCGTTGATGACGTTACGCACCAGGTCCGGCTGGGCGGCATATTCCGCCGCCCGATCGCGCAAGGGGGCCAGCTCCGCGAGCACCGCCTCGATCACCGGTTGCTTGCACTCGATGCAACCGATGCCGGCGGACCGGCAGCCCTGCTGGACCCAGTCCCGCACCGCGTCGCTGGAGTAGACCTGGTGGAACTGCCACACCGGGCACTTCTCCGGGGTCCCGGGGTCGGTGCGGCGCACCCGGGCCGGGTCCGTGGGCATGGTACGCAGGGCCCGCTCCACGTCCGCCGGCTCGTCCCGCAGCGCAATGGTGTTGTTGTAGGACTTGGACATCTTCTGGCCGTCAAGCCCCGGCATCTTGGAGGCCTTGGTCAGGAGCGGCGTGGGCTCGGGCAGGATCACCCTTCCACCCCCCTCCAGGAAGCCGAACAGCCGCTCCCGGTCCGCCAGGGTGATGTTGGCCTGATCCTCGAGAAGGGCCCGGGCCACCTCCAGGGCCTCCTGATCTCCCTGCTCCTGATAGGCACGCCGCAGCCGGTCGAACAGCTTGGCGTTCTTCTTCCCCATCTTCTTCTTGGCCTCCTCGGCCTTCTCCTCAAAGCCCGGCTCCCGGCCATAGATGTGATTGAAGCGCCGGGCGATCTCCCGCGTCAGCTCCACATGGGCCACCTGATCCTCGCCCACCGGCACCTGGCCGGCCTTGTACATCAGGATATCCGCGGACTGGAGCAGGGGATAGCCGAGGAAGCCGTAGGTCGCCAGGTCCCGCTCCTTGAGCCGCTCCTGCTGGTCCTTGTAGCTCGGCACCCGCTCCAGCCAGCCCAGTGGGGTAATCATGGACAGCATCAGGTGCAGCTCCGCGTGCTCGGGCACCCGGGACTGGATGAAGAGGGTGGCGGAACCGGGGTTGATCCCGGCGGCCAGCCAATCGATCACCATCTCCTTGGTGCTCTCCGGGATCAGGGAGGGCTGTTCGTAATGGGTGGTCAAGGCATGCCAGTCCGCCACGAAGAAGAAGCACTCAAACTCGTGCTGGAGCTCCAACCAGTTCTTCAGCACGCCGTGATAGTGGCCCAGGTGCAGGCGGCCGGTAGGACGCATGCCGGATAGCACGCGCGCATGTTGAGCGGAGACAGACGTCAAGGGAAGGACCTCGGATTAGCGAAAGAACAGCTCCCGTACCACTCCGGCACCGGGCAGCAGGCCGACGGTGCCGGACACCAGGGGCAGGAGCACCGAGCCCAGGAGCCCGGTCAGGAGGAGCGCCAGCAGGATGAAGATCCCATAGGGCTCGATGCGCGAGAAGACGGCGGACCAGCGCGGCGGCAGGAGCGCGTTGAGCACCCGGCCCCCGTCCAAGGGGAGCAGGGGCACCAGGTTTAGCACCATCAGAAACACGTTAATCAAGACCCCGGCCGCGCCCATGTAGATGAGCGGCAGGGCGACCCACTGGCTCAGCTCCCAGAGCGCTACGCCGGTCTGGATGGCGAGGCCCCACAGGAGTGCCATCGCCAGGTTGGCACCGGGACCTGCCACCGCCACCAGGGCCATGTCCCGCCGCGGATGGTGCAGGTTGCGCATGTCCACCGGGACCGGTTTCGCCCAGCCGAACAGGAAGCCACCCAGCAGAAAGGTCGCCGCCGGCACCAAGAGGGTCCCGATGGGGTCGATATGCTTCAAGGGGTTGAAGGTGACGCGGCCGAGCATCAGGGCGGTCTTGTCACCTAGCCGGTTCGCGACCCAACCGTGTGCCGCCTCGTGGACCGTGATGGCGAGCAGCACCGGCAGGGCCAGCACGGCCAAGAGTTGGATCTGGTTCAGGGCTTCCATCGCGGGATTATACGGGAAAGCCAGGACCCCGAACTGCGAAGAAGCTGACGGGACACCGAAGGATCCGGAGCCTGAAAGGGGAGCCAAGCCCGAGGCCCCCGGAAGCACTATCCAGCCCGCCCCCGTGAGGCGCTCCAGAGGGAGCGCTCAAATCTGAGTGGGTAAAGCGCGCACGGGAGCCGCAGGCCGAGTATAGGTGGAGCGCCATCGCCCCCAGCGCGGGCTCTGATTCCGCTGTTGGCTCAGCCCTCGAACACGGAGGGATCCCCCTTGCCCACCCGCGCCACCTGGGGCGGGTCGGCGATCATATCCACCACGGTGGTGGGCTCCAGTCCGCAGAAGCCCCCGTCGATCACCAGATCCACCAGCTTGTCCAGGCGTTCCCGCATCTCGTCCGGGTCGGTGAGGGGGCGGTCGTCATCCGGCAGGATCAGGGTGGTGGAGAGGATGGGTTGATCCAGCTCGGCGAGCAGGTCGCGACAGATGGCATTGTCCGGCACCCGGATACCGATGGCCTTGCGGCGCGGGTGCAGGAGACGCCGCGGGACCTGTTTGGTTGCCTCGTGGATGAAGGTATAGGGCCCGGGGGTGAGGGCCTTGAGGAGCCGGAAGGCCTGGTTGTCGATCTTGGCGTAGGTGGTGATCTCCGAAAGGTCCCGGCACACCAGGGTGAAGTGGTGCTTGTCGTCCAGGCGGCGGATCCTGCGGATGCGCTCCATGGCGTCTTTGGCCCCGATCTGACAACCGAAGGCGTAGGAGGAGTCCGTCGGGTAGACAATGACGCCGTCACCCCGCAGGATCTCCACGGCCCGGCGCACCAGCCGGATCTGGGGATTCTCCGGGTGGATCTGGAAGAACTGGGCCATCGGCAGGCGTTCCGGTGCCTCAGGCCGCGCTGGGCACGGGCTCCCGGGTATCCGTGACCTCTGGCCAGTCGCACCACAGGGGGCTGCAGCCCTCCGGCAGCGCCGGCAGCCGCCCGAGGCTGACCCAGGGGTGTCCCGAGACGGCGAGCTGGGGTCCGTGGAAGTCGGACCCTGTCGAGGCCAGGAGCCGTTGCTCCCGAGCGAGTTGAGCGAAGGCAAAGATGTCGTCCCGGCTGTGGCTGCCGGAGACCACCTCGAGACCCGCCCCGCCCAGCTCGCGAAATTCCCCAAGGAGCCCCAGCAGGCGGGTGCGGGTGAGCCTGTAGCGGGCCGGGTGGGCGATCACCGCCTGGCCACCGGCGGCTCGGATCCAGCCCACGGCGGACTCCAGGGTTGCCCAATCGCCGGGGACGTGGCCCGGTTTCCCGTTCACCAGGAAGTGCTTGAAGACCGACCGCTCATCCACCGCCAGGCGCCGCTGCACCAGGAAGCGGGCAAAGTGGGTGCGCCCCACCAAGCGGCCGTTGGACAGGGCCTTGGCCCCCGCGTACGCGCCCTCGATCCCCGCCTTGGCGAGACGCCGGCCGATCTCCTCCGCTCGCCAACCTCGGAAGTCCAGGAGCCCGGCGAGACCGAGGGTTAAATCGGGGTTCTCTCGATCGACGCGTAACCCGACCACATGAATGGTGCGCCCGCCCCAGGTAACGGAGATCTCGACCCCCGGGATCAGCCGCATGCCCCGGCGCGCGGCGGCTGCCCGGGCCTCTTCCACCCCATCGGTGGTGTCATGGTCGGTCAAGGCCAGAACCTCGACGCCAGAGGCAGCGGCGAGGTCGATCAGGGCCGTCGGGGTCAGGGTCCCATCCGATGCCGTGGAATGGGTATGGAGGTCAGGGGTCTTGCGCATCCCTGCATTCTACCAGGATGGGACGCCCAGTCCCGCAGGGACGGTCCCGCAAGACGGCGCCGGGTTGGATTGCTATCATCTGAGGCATGCTGCCCCCGATCGATATCCACTATGTGGCGCAAGAGCTGGCGCGGCTGGGCGAGGAGATTCAGCGCCTGGCGGAGGAGTCGACGGAGAGCCTGGAGCCCCACCCCGAGGTCCTCACCGATGGGCTGGCGGACCTCCTCGACACCCTGGCGGCGGCCGAATCCCCAGGCATCGCCGACTCGGATTCAACCCTGCAGGGGCGCCCGGGCGGTGAACCCGACGGGCTCCTGACCCATGGGCTGGACCTGCTGTCGCAGCTCGCAAACCTGGCGGGACGCCTGCACCAGCCCCAGACGGCCCGAGCCATCGAGGGGCTCGCCCTGCCGCTCGCCTGCTGGCTGATGCGGCGCGGGGCCGAGCTGATCCACCCGGAGTCGGTGGTCAACGCGGCCGCCGCCCTCGCCAACAGCCTGCAGGAGCCGGACGATCTCGCCGCCCTCTATGCCTTGATGAGCGAGGTGGTGGATGGGATGAGTCCCCTGCGGACCCAGGAGATCGAGGGGGACAGGCCAGGCCCAGTTCCGAACCGGCCCTGGCGGGTCCTGCTCCTGAACCGGGCCATCGTCGCCACGCGCAGCCACCACCCGACCCTCATGGTGGAGGCCTTCCAGGCGGTGTGCGAGCACCTGCCTGAGGACGCGCCGTCCTTCTTCCGGGAGGGCATGGGCCAGATGGAGGCCCTGAACTACCCCCAACCGGTACGCGACGTCATGGACCGCTATTACAACCTCTGGTGCGCCGGCCAGCGCCTCCACTGAAGCGAACGGGGCCGGACGCCCCTGCACTAAGCCGCCGCCCGTTCCGCCTGGATCCCATGCCGGCGGGCGACGCCCCGAGACACCCTGCCCCCTCGGTCGTCCTCGCCGGCACGGGAGCCCGCTTGGGAAACAGCGGGCGGGGTTGCAGAAAAATTCCTGAATCTCAGTCTAAGATTACAGTGTAACCACTGACGAAGGTGCGATTTCTCTACCGTGAACAAGCGCCATCTCGCGATAGGGGTCGGTCTCGCGATCCTGGTTGGATATTGGATGCTCCGGGACGAGGGGGAGGCGCCCGCGCCCCAAGGGTCCGCCCAGCGCGCACCAGAACGAGCCCAGGCCCCGCCCGTTGAGCGACCCCCGATACCCCGATGGACGCCCCCTGCCCAGGTGACCGAGGTCCCACCCCCGGCCGTTGGCCCCGGTTACCCGGGCTACTCAGGGCCCTATCCCCAGACCCCAACGGGGCCGTACCCGGTGGAGGAATCCTATCGGTTCAGACCGCTGGGGGAGCGCGACCGTCGCCGCATCGAGGAGCAGGCAAGGGCTCCCCGCGGACCTTCCTACCCCTATCCGGCGGCAAGCGATTCCTGGCCGCCCCAGAGGCAGCCGGGCACAGGCTCGCCGCCCACCTACGGGGTTGACCCCGCGACCCGGGATCCTTGGATGCGGGATTGGGGGGGTCGCGGTTGGGGGACCGAGGGCTATGGATTCAGGCAGACGGAGCCGGCGCGCCAAGGCGGTGACCGCTGGCAGGGTCCCTATTCCAGCCCAGTCCAACAGGGGGATTGGTTACCGCCGGATCCTGGGCTCTTTCAGGAACCAAACCAATGGGGCGCCATACCGCCGGAGCGGACCCCGCCCTCCTACCGCATGTATCCATCCCTGGATGCACACCGGGACCGCAGACTCACGGCTCGTTGACCCGACGGCGCTCCGCCTTCAACGTGCTCCAAGTTAAAGGCCGCCGGGCACCGGGTCAGGCGGGTATCAGATGCTTCTGGATCCGGTACAGCAGGGTGTCGCGGCTGAGCCCCAGGAGACGCGCGGCGTGACTCTTGTTGCCCCCGGCGAGGGAGAGGGCCTGACGGATCAACTCCGCCTCGAGCTGGTTCAGATCGATGCCCTGGGGAGGCAGGGTGAAGCCGGCGGCGCCCTCGCTGTCCCTGCCGTGCCCGGTGATCAACTCCCGCGGAAGGTCCTCCGGGAGTACCTGAACCCCGGGGTAGAGGATCACCAAGCGCTCGCAGACATTCGCGAGCTCACGCAGGTTCCCGGGCCACAGATAGCGGCGGAAGATTCGCTCCGACCCTCCGGATAGTCGCGGGGCCGTCAGCTGATGACGGGCAGCGGCGGCGGCAAGGAAGTGGGCGCTCAGGGCCGAGATGTCGAGCACCCGGTCCCGCAAGGGCGGCACCTCGATCGGCACCACGCACAGGCGCAGGTTGAGATCGCGGCGGAAGCGCCCTTCGCGCACCGCCGCCCCGAGATCCAGGGCAGAGGCCGCGATCACCCGCGGCGCCGAGCCAGGGAAGGCGTCCGCCGCGGCCATCAGGTGCAACAGGCGCGCCTGATCCGTGCTCGAAAGCTCGCCGACCTCGTCCAGGTACAGGGTCGCCTGGGTCACTCCGCCGCCGCTGGGTATCCGCATCAGGGTGGCCGAGAGCGCACCCTCCGGCGCCCCCGCGCAGGTGAAGGCGACGAAGGGGCCCAGGGCCCGGGGACTCTGGGCGTGGATCTCCCGAGCCAGGGACGCTCGTCCGCTGCCGGGCTCCCCGAGCAGCAGAACCCCCACATCGGTCGCCGCCACCATCCGCGCGGCATTGCGCATCCGTTGGAAGGCAGGCGAGCTGCCAATCAAACTGCTCTTCATAAGACCGTCCTCTCCCACCCCCGAGGCAACCGAGCCACCCGACGGGGATGAATGTCACAGCGTCACATTGTATCCTTGGAAGTGCAGGGTCGACAGGCCAAGCACGATGACGAGAAGACCCGCGGCGGCCTGAAAACGGCGATCCTGGCCCAGGCGATAGAGTCGGCCGGCCAGCAGCCCTCCCGTCAATAGCACCGGCAGGGTTCCCGCCCCGAACAGGGCCATGTAGAGAGCGCCGCCGGCGGCCCCCGCCTGGGCCGGCGACCCGATCAGCATACTATAGACGAGGCCGCAGGGCAGCCAACCCCAGACGGCGCCGTAAAGGATTGCCTGGAGGGGTGTGCGCACCGGCAATAAACGGCGTCCGATGGGCTCCAGCAGGCGCCATAGGGGTTCCCCCAGCCGTTCGACGACCACAAAGCGCGGAAACCAGCCACCAATATAGAGCCCAATCCCGACCATGACCAGGGCCGCCAGGACCCGCAGGGCGTCGTACAGCCAGACGCGGGCCTCGCCCGCCAGCAGGGCCCCCCCGAGCCAGCCGAACAGGGCACCCGCGGCGGCGTAGCTGGCGATGCGGCCCAAATTGATCGCGAGCAAGAACCCCACCAGTCGCCGCGGTTGGGTACGGATGTCCGGGGGAAGCGAAAAGCTCAATGCCCCCAGGATGCCGCCGCACATGCCGATACAATGAAGGGCGCTGAGCAGGCCGACCACGAAGGCTGTCACATAAGCCGTATTCATGGCCGAAAAGGATGGGGGCGGGAGCGTCGAGCCTGAATCATCCACTCAAGGAGTCGTACCATTGGAGCTACTCAAGGCCTACCTGGACGCCGGCGTCGTCGCGGTGCTGGGGTTCATGAGCTTCCTCGCGATCGCGTTCGTGATCGAGCGCTATCTCTATTTCGCCCGAATCGAGCTCGGGACCTTCGATCATCCGGACGACCTGGAGATCGCCCTGACCCGCCACCTCACCGTGATCGCGAGCGTCGGCGCCAATGCCCCCTATGTGGGGCTCTTGGGTACCGTGCTCGGTATCCTGATCACCTTCTATGACCTAGGTCAGAGCGGCACCATCGAGACCGCATCCATCATGGTCGGGCTGGCCATGGCCCTCAAGGCGACGGCCCTGGGGCTGGTGGTCGCCATCCCGTCCATCATCTTCTACAACGCCCTGCTGCGCCGCGTCGAGGTGCTCAAGGCCCGCTGGCATCGCGCGTCCCGGGGGCACGGCAACCCATGAAGCGGATGGATCAGATCAACGTCATCCCCTTCATCGACATCATGCTGGTCCTGCTGGCCATCGTGCTCACCACCGCAACCTTCATCGCCGAGGGACGTCTGCAGATCCGCCTGCCAGCGGCCTCCAGCCAGACCCCGCCACCAACCCTCGAGCGCGTGGAGATTGCCATCGACGCCGGCGGCGGTCTCTTTCTCGGCGGCGAGCCCCTGGGGACCGGCGCGGCTGGCCTCGGCGCCCTGGACCCCCGGCTGGATGCCCTGACCCTGGACACCCCGATCGTCCTGCGGGTCGATGCCGAGACCCGCTTCGAGTCATTCATCGCCGTGGTGGACCGGCTCAAGGGCCGGGGCCTGGAACGGCTCACCATCCTAACCCGCCGGCCGTGAAAGGGCGCGCCCGCTGTTGGCGCTGTGTCGCCCTGGGTCTCCTGGCGTCCGGCCTCATCCACGCGGCGGCGGCGGGCTGGTGGCTGCGTGGCTGGCCCCCCCCGACCAGCCTGGCGGAGACCCGGCCCGAAACGCAACTGGTTGAGCTCGATTTCGCCGTCTTCGGATCCGCCCCCGGCGAAGCCCTGAGCGAGCCGGCCGCTGTGCCCGAGACGGTCGCTCTGGCCGCAGTCCCCGAGCCGGAGCCCCTCCCAGAGCCCG
>Ga0209254_10007138_pt1 | contig 10301 bp, 11 predicted proteins | sample FrelakmetDIP11DI_FD_187148 | JGI IMG/M metagenome (GOLD analysis project Ga0209254, IMG submission 187148) | Freshwater lake sediment microbial communities from the University of Notre Dame, USA, for methane emissions studies - DIP11 DI (SPAdes)... | ecosystem: Environmental > Aquatic >... | reverse complement strand
CGAGCTGGGAGAGATCGAGAACGCCCTGGAATACCATCCGCAGGTGCGCCAGGCCGTGGTGATCCTGCAACATGCCGAAACCGGCGATCATCTGGCGGCTTACATTGTCCCAAACTCCAGCTGTAGCCTGGATAGACAGCAATTGCGTGAATATCTCAAAGGCCGCTTGCCAGAATATATGCTCCCTGGCGATTATATTATCTTGGATGCCCTACCGCTCACTCCCAACGGGAAGATCGACTTGAACCGGCTACCCAGGAGCGAGATAACTTCACTGAGCGACCCTAAAAACTATGTCGCACCGCGCTCGCCCCTGGAGCAAATCCTGACCAGGTTATTCTCAATGGCCCTGGAAAAGGACAAGCTGGGCGTCCAGGAGGACTTTTTTGAGCTGGGAGGACATTCCTTGCTGGTGATGCGGCTGGTCGCGCAGATCAACGATATATTCCAGTGTGAGCTTCCATTGATTACCCTGTTCAAATACCCCACTGTAGAGCAGCTGGCTGATTTCATGCTCAAGGACGAACAGGAGCGCCAACGGATCGAGTTGACGGCTGATTTTATACTGGGTCGGGATGCAATGCCAGATTAGAAAACGCGTAAAACTTTACTGGTACAATGCATGCTGGTCAGTTGGCTGCGATCACCCAACACTCCAACCACGGGGAATTACTGAGGGCTTGCATTCTGCTGCCATCGGTTCCGCAGCAATAGAATGACCCCCCAAATCATATAGACCACCAGATCTACGATACCAACGGCAAAATAGATGAAGCGCGAGAGACCGCTCCATTCGGTGCAGCCAAACTCAGCGATCTGGCAATCCGGGGGCTGACCGGCGGAGGCGCAGGCCTTGCGCAGGCAATCCTGGATGCTGGCGGAGACCGTCCACTACAAGATGAACTCTACCAGAGCGATTATGGCCAATGCCAGGATCACGCCCAGGATGGTCTTATTCCTTTTGGCAAACTGGGAGGTAAGCGCCAGCGTAAGAGTCGTTACTATGGCTACTTGAAGGATGAGCAAACATAGGAAGGTTATACTCATTTGCTTGTTGGCAGAATCATGTATTCCGAAGGTGCACAGGTTTTTGAAAACCTGTCCAGACTATCTGGAAATCGCAGACACCCAGGCCTTGATGGCTGGTAGATGGTCATAATAATGCCCGTACGATTCGCTCTTGAGCATCTCGAATGGCTGCACTTCATACGGCACGCCCGCGACGTGATGCGACCCAAAGAGGTAGGACTCGCTGTGCGCTACGACTGCCTGAACCATCTCGGCGAATACGCGCTGAGAATCGGCCAGCACCTCGGCGGGGTGACGGTCGATGATCTGACTATGTAACGCGGCATTGAACTGGTCCAGGCTGAGATCGGCCAGCCAAAAATCGGGTGGTTTTTGCAATCTCAACGCCAGACCCAGCCCCAGCCAGCGATCGTATTCGGTGGTGTGGGCCAGAATGTCCTTCACGGACCACTCGCCGGACGCCACAGGTTCGCACATGCGCTCTGGTGGGACTTTGGCGATCCAGCTATCCCAGAGGCGGCGCGCCGCGCGCATGGCTGCGAGCAACTCGGTTTTGTTGGTAGGGTCTTTCATGGCAACCTCCTGCTGGATGTTTCTGTGTTCTGCAGTCATGAGTTGCTTATCTACTACCTACTTGAATTCTCTCAAGTGGGATAGTTCTTCCAATTCCTTCACCTGGAAAAACCAGCTGAGCATATCGATCAAGGATTTGGGGGCTTCGACTTCAAACTCTTTGCCACTGTCTTCCCGTTCGATGCGCACCTGACAATAGGTTCTGGAAGAGTCATCTGACCTTTCAGAGCCTGGAGAATAATAATAATGATACTTAATACCTCGTTTGCGACCGAAAGGCTTCATGTTAAGTAATCGTTTGATCGCCTGGCAAGATTCCGGATCGATGTCAAATTCAAATTTCTTCCTGGCACCGGATATTGAAATAGATACCACCCCAAAAGAATGTCCAGCTCTTTCGAAGGCGGTGATGATTTCTGGTAAACCTTTATGATGATTTCGCATCGAGTTCTCCTTCGGGGACATCCTGGCGAGAGGGCTGTACCAGCTCTCTGGCAGCGGCGCAAATGCGCTCCACGTTGGGTAGAGTCTGGTCCTCCAGATGGCGGGCGTATGGGATAGTCGTCTGAGTACAAACGCGCGCATACTTGACCGAGAGGCCTGCCTCCAGTAAGAGAGCGGCTACTTCTCCTGATAGACCGAATCCCTGATAATCTTCGTCCACCACCAGCAGATGACCGGTCTGGGAAGCAAGCTCGCACAGAGCGGTCCGGTCAAGCGGGGAAACCGTCCTGAGGTCCAGCACATTGGCAGACAAGCCTTCTTCTTCCAACCTTTCTGCAGCTTCCAGGGCGCGGTGCACACCTATGCCGAGGCTGACGATGCTCAGGTCGACGCCTGTGCGTCGCAGTGCAGCTTTGCCAATTGGCAGCGCTTCCCATTTCTTTAGCACGGGGCCGCGCCTCCCGGAAGCTGGGACAGCATACTGTACCGTAGCTCGCCCGCCAGATCCCAGAAACTCAAGCCAGGTTTCTGAGAGCAATTTGGACTCCAGAAAGATGACCGGTCCATCCAGCTGCAAGGCTGCCAGCATCAATCCGCCGGCATCGGCGGGTGTTGAGGGCACAATCACCGTCAGGCCAGGGATATGCGCCAACCAGCCCCACAAGGACTGTTCGTGTTGCCCGCCATCCCCATAACCGCCGCTGCATGGGCAGCGTACAACTAGCGGCGCACTCCATTTTCCGCCAGAAAACGCAGCCACTTTGGCAGCGTGGTTAAGCAGAGCGTCCATGCAGACGCCCAGAAAATCCACCATATACATTTCAACTACCGGGCGCAGACCAGCCATCGCTGCCGCAACGCCTGCCCCCAGGAAGGCGCTCTCGCTGATGGGGGCGTTGCGGACACGATCGGGGCCGAAGCGCGCTAAGAGGTTGCGGCGTATCAAGGGAACATCTTCGCCAAACAGGATGATGCGAGGGTCAGCCGCCATCGCCTGAGCGAGTGCATCGTCAATCGCCTGGGTAAAAAACATGTTTCTCATCATGACGCCTCCTGTGGAACAGAAGCAAACACAGAAGCCACGACCTGACTGATCTCACTCGCAATCTGGTCTTCAAGCTCTCGTAAACGGCTCGAGTCCTGTTGAAGCGTGATGCGCGCCCGCACCAACGGGTCACTGGTTAGCTCCCGGCGTGGGTCGTGCAGGGTTGAAAGAATAGATCCAATAATGGTCTTCAATCCGGCCAGGCGTTCGCGCAAAGCAGCACCGCCAGGTTGCATGAAGGATTGAGTCAATGGGGTGGCAATCTCCGGCATCTCTTTGAGCGGATCGCGCACGACCCGGATCAGCTGAAAGCCCAGAAAGTGACCTTCAAAATGAACGCAGGTGGCATGCAGGAATCCTGGCCCCTGACCGGAACGAGCGCTCTGAAGCGCCGTATGGGCGACCTCCCAGACCGCACAAACGTCGCGACCATCTACATCATAAGTGGTTAAACCCAGGCTGTGAGCGCGTTCGTTCAAATCCCCACCGGTTGACTGGCTGGATTGGGAGGTGATTGCCCAGCCGTCATCCTTACAGACGAACAAGACCGGCAATTTCCAAACCGAAGCCAGGTTCATCGATTCCAGCAGCATGCCCTGGTTCATGGCGCCCTCTCCAAAAAAAGCTACCGCGACTGCACCAGGATGGTTAACCTGCGCCGCTAAGGCAAAGCCAGCCGCGCATGGGCCAGCCGCGCCGATGATCCCTGAAGAAGCCGCCAGATACTCCTTAGAGAACAGATGCATGTGTCCACCTTGCCCGCCGCACAGGCCATCTGGATAACCCAGCAGCTCGCGCAGGATCATGCCCGGCTCCACACCACGCATGATCAAGGCGGCGCTGCCACGGTGATCCAGCGCCAGCGCGTCGCCGGCGCCTAATTGAGCAACCACACCGGCGATGATGGCTTCTTCACCCGTTCCCAGATGCAGCTCTCCCGAGATCAGACCTTCGCGCCAGAGCTGGGCGGTGGCTTCTTCAAACAGGCGGCTTTTCAACATGAGGGGATAAAGCGACCATAGGTCAGATGGCATAAGTAGCTCCTTTTGGGTATTTCAACCCCGTCTCCAGCTTATTTCTCACTTCGTGTTTCACTCGCCCCGCCAACACTCCCTCATATTCATCCAAAAACGCCCGAACTGCCTGCGGATCGTGCACGACCAGCTCGCGCAACGCCCAAGACAGGGCTTTTACCACCATATCATCCGGGTCATTCACCAATACCCGGCACACCGCCAGCGTGCGCGGGATGTCGCCCTTCCCGCCCTGCGATCGGATATTCAATGCCACCGTGCTGACCAGCGCCGCCCGGCGCCACCAGCGATCGGGTGAATGCGCCCATTTGAGGATTAACTCATTAGAAATCTGCCCGGCAAGCCAGGCTGAACCGGAGAGCGTGCGGGCGAAGGCGTCGGTAGTCCACCAACTATCGATACCCTGACCCAGATCTTCCAGCTGCGCGGCGCCCAGACGCTTGAAAGCAGCCGGATGAGCCTTCACCAGTTCATAGCCAAACCAACGATAGCGGCCCGTCTGGCGTAGCTCCCTGGCGATTTGGAGCACCATATCGCCCTCCGCTCCCTGCAACATGCAGGAATACTTGCGGCGGATGAGGCGCAAGCTGGGTGTGTTCCGGACGGGTAAGGCATCGCACTCCGCCAGGACCAAAGCTACAATCTCCGGCGCACTGCTCAATCTGTCCACCTATTTTGGGTTTCTTCCTCAAAACTCCACAGATTTTGAAACCGGTTAGGTTTGGTACCTCAATAGGGCAATTATAACCCTGTCGTCTCCGCAGCAATATGGCGGAACGATAATCTGGGTTTCATCTTCCTGATTATTTGCGAACCAGTGGCAGATATTGAATTTCCGGCAAAAACAACCACAACCGGCTGCTTGGACCCAATGAGGTTACGCCCACAAACATATTTCCTTGAAAATCGACGATCGAGTTCCTGCCATTCGGGCCGCGGGTGTTCGGGTCACTCCAGCCATCGAAACCTACCTGCTCCCAATATTTCCCATCGCTGGTGCGCCAAACATCGCCGCCTGCGCTCAAGTCATAGGTGAATAAGAAAAGTTGCCCGTCAAAGACAGACAGCGCCGAGGATGCCATGAGAGTCCCCGCCTGGCTGTTGATCGCCTGCGTCGCCGTTTCAATCTCGGTCCAGTCTACCCCGTCTTGCGAATGCCACAGATCCAGGTAGGGGGGAGTAAAGCCATTATCCAGCCTGGCGGCATACAGCTCGCCCTGGAATTCGGCCAGGGAGATGATGGTCGAGGTGGGCGGCGTCCCCATATCGTGCAACACTTGTGTCCAGGTAATCCCGTCTGTATACCATAAAGCCGCGTTTTGATTGGCGCGATCACGCCCCCCAGCATAGAGATGCCCGTTAAAAACACTGAAGGTGTAGGGATCAAAATCCTCTAGCGAGCTGGCATGCCAGGATAACCCATCCATTGTCTGCCACACCTCAGCCGTCTGGGTAAGGATATTGGTCGTGTTAGCAATCACATATAAAGTGTTGCTGTAAACCTGCAAGGGCGAAAAAAACTGATACAGGCTTTGATGGCGAGTAATGACCGGAGTCCAGCTTAAGCCGTCTGGAGAACGCCAGATGGCGCCGCCCTGCGCCCGATACAGGGTGCTGGCGTAGAGATAACCATCAAATACCGCAAAATCCAGTGTCAGCGCGCCGATGTATGGGTTATGGATATGGACGCCGTCATTGGTCATAACGCCAGTCCAGGTGATCCCGTCCACTGAACGCCAGATCTCGGTTTCAAGCGTATTATTCGTCCCGGCGTACAGGAAGCCGTTATATTCTTCGATGGCAGGCAGGTTGAAGTTCCGGTCAGTCCCAAAACCGTTGCCATTGACCAGCTGCCAATGCACATTCATATTTTCCACGCCCGTGGTCGCTGCGCCGGATGGATGGATTACACCCTGGATGAACAGGAAAATGGCGCACATTCCCATGCCAATGGATGCCAAGACCAAGGATTCTTTTTTGCACATTGCTAGCTCCCTACCATTGTATACGCCAAAAACCCTGCCAGCGTAGCAAAGGCCGCGCCGGTGCGCACCTCGCCCGTCTGTGGGTCGAACGACTCGCAAGCCAATCCATGATCCAGTTTTATTTGTGCAATCATGGCAGAGGCAGCCGGGTCTTTGCGCAGCAGCCGGTTTGCCAGGTCGAAACAAGACGGGAAAGGGAAGTGCGCAGCGCCAACTCCGCCGAACGGTCCCGGATAGTAGTAGGGGTTATGTTCCGAATAGATCCATTGCACAGAATTCACGTAGAGCGGGTCGTCGGCTGCGCAGAAGCCATAATGGGGGAACAGGCTCCAGCTTCCGCCAGGCAGATCGTTCCAGTCGCAGTTGCCCTGCGCGCCGACTGCTGCCACGTATTGTGGCCCGTACGGTCCATCTCGGACGCATTTCTCCTGGATCGTCTGTTTCAGCTTTTCTGCCTGCTGCCGCAGGTGCAATGCACTTTGGAAGTGTGTCGCATCCATGTCTGACAAAATATTCAGCGCCCGCCAGACCAGTACATTGTTATAGGTTATAAAAGGATAACCGGTCGGGTCGTCATGCGGGGTCAGGAAAGTACTGTACAGGCCAACCTGTGGATCAAAACGCTCAGACAACGTGTCATAGACCAGGTGGAGGGCAGGGGGCAGCCAGGGCTGTTCGAAGATGTCCCGGTCACCGGTGACCTGCAGGTAGTAGTCCAGCGCGATCAGCGGGGCGCAAGCCTGGTCCAGCTCGAAGCCAGGGTAGAGGGTTTGTCCATTCAGATACAGCGCGTGCTGGGCGGCATTCAGCAGGTAGCGGGTCAATATTACCTGCAATGCCCGGCGTGCCTGCATTGGATCGACCAGCAGCAGCCCTGGGAAGCTCCACAGGCAGGCGTCGCGTGCCCAGTATGCCGCACTGACGTAATAGCTGCGACTGCGCGAGGTCATCAACGCCAGCTCGGGCTGGTCCAGGCAAAGTCCCTGGGCGTAGAAGTAGTTGAAAAACAGGTTTTCGTGGAAAACGCGACATAAAACCGGGTCGGCGAGCGGGCGGCTATGTTTCTGCAGCCAGAGGCGAGTTTCTTCCAGCAAGCGCTGCCAGCCCACTCGCCGCAGATGCATGGCCCCCGTGCGTGCGCCATCTCGCTCCAGGTTTATTGAGACGTAGAAAGCTGCCTGGGCTCTCTGGCCCGCTTTCAGGTCAAACGGGATTTCCCAGCGGTAATGTTCGCCCTCCAGAGCCAGCTCAGCCTCCCGATCTGGCTGCATGCCCCAGGCCAGAAGCGGCAGCCCGCAGCTGGCCTCGCCCACCAGGCTGCCGGTCCAGCTATCCTGCCAGACCAGCCGCTGCGCTTCCAATGGACGGGCTGAAAAGACCACCAGATCCAGGCTCTTCCACCAGCCTTCAACCCCCAGCCGGAGCCTGCAATCTTGATCGCTGGAAACCTCCAGCAGATAGACAAAACCTTTCTCATCCAACGGGGCAAAGACCGTCCCACTGATTTCCAGCTCTGCAACCTGGCAGTAGAAGCGCGGCAGCCAGCCTTCCAGCCGCTCCCAGCGCAGGTCTGCCAGCTCCAGCTGCCGGCCATCCAACTCTACCAGCGGGCGCAGGAAAGGCAGACTTTCCTCTTCTAACCCACACAGTTCCAGCAGAGCGTTATCCTTGAACGAGATCACCCCGGCAGAATAAATCCCTGCATCGAGGCGGCACAGGTGCGGCAGCGACACATACAGGTTCCCGGTCGGGATCCAGTCCGGCGGCGCTGTCAGCAGCGGTGCAGCAGTCATCAAGGAGGGCATATTACCTGTTCTCACACCCGCAACAGCACTAGATTTTTCTTTTGCTTCAGCGGCAGCTCAACCCTCAGCCGCCTGGCGGCTTCGACCAGCCTCTCCCCCGTTACGGACCTTAATTGAGGTAGCAGCTCCGCCACCGGCACCGCCCGGAAGGAATATTGCCACACAAGAGGGTCGTACACCTGCCCATCGAGGGTAATAATATCAAAATCGATCGGGCGCGGAGCATTCTTGTCCTTGTTACGCACCCGTCCCAGGCGCGCCTCCAACGGGCGCAGTACCTGCCACTTGAGCGCTTCCGCCCCGAACGGGGTTTGGCACAACAGCGCCGCGTTCAGGAAATTCGGTCCGCGCGCGCCAACCGCCGGGCTTTCCCAGACGGACGAAGCCCGCAAGACGGTCAGGATCTCGGCAAGCTGCTGGACCGCCAGGGGCAGGTTGCGCTCAGGCTGGATGTTTGAGCCCAGCAGCAGGCAAACTTGATGCTGCGGGCCGTTCCCTTCACTCTGGATTGGCTCTGGAACGTTCAATTTCTACCCCCACCGAGCATGCGAAACGCACCGCGCCCGGTTTTTCCACCCGCACACGCGCCTTTTGCACCTTTGGGTCCTCCAGACACAGACTGGCGATATCGGCAGCTAAGGCTTCCACGGTCAGGCGTTTGGCGCTCTCGGCGTGCGCCAGGGCTTTCTTGGCGATCTTACGGTAATCGACGCTGTCGCGCAGGTCGTCACTCTCGCCCGCCTTTTTCAGGTCGGCATACAGGACGATATTAATCGAGATTTCCTGCGCCTTTTCGCGCTCCCAATCATTGATACCGATGATGCCGCGCGCTACCAGGTCTTTGATAATAATCTGATCCATTGAATTTCTTCTCCAATTGATTAATTATATGAGGTGCCTGCCGCCGTCGATGTACAGGATATCGCCGGTCAGATATGCCGGGCCGTCCAACAGGAAAAGCAGCGCCTGGGCTACCTCGTCCAGCTCTGCCCAGCGCCGGGCGGGTACTTTTTCCAGAATGGTATTCACCGCTGCGCCATCACTAGGCGGCAGGATGGCGCCCAACGCCAACCCATTGACGGTCACGCGCGGGGCCAGCGCCGCCGCTAGGCTTTGGGTGAGCGCTGCCAGCGCGGCTTTGCTTATTGTATAGGGCAGGTGGTCGGCGGCGGGGCGCAGGGCGCGCCAGTCCAGCAGGTTGACGATCCGTCCGGCGGCATCTTGCGGCAGGCTGCGGGCAAAAGCCTGGCTCAGCAAGAATGGTGCGGTCAGGTTTACCCGCAAATGGCGCTCCCAACTCTCCAGAGTGGTGTCCTCCCAGGTCAGCGGCTCGAATATCGAGGCGTTGTTGACCAGGGCGAACAGCGGGCCTTGCTCCAGAGCGCGCGGGATTAAATCCGCTGCCTGCTGCGGGTCGTCCAGGTCGGCCTGTAAAATAAGCGCCTTTCGACCCAGTGCGATGACCTGGTCACGGACGCTCTCTGCCTCAGGCTGCGATTGGCCGTAGTGGATGATCAGATCCCCGCCGGCGGCTGCCAGCGCCAATGCCAGGGCGCGCCCCACCCGCCGCGCCGCGCCGGTGATCAATACACGTTTCCCTTCCAGCGACATCGCACCTCCTCTATCACGAACTTATCTCTCCAGCCCACTGGCGGTGAAGAATTCCGACCGCAAAGAATGATCAGCCGCATACAATCCGCGCCAGACGGTGGTGCGCGTCTTGGGAGACTGCTCACGCACGCCGCGCATCTCCACACACAGGTGGTGCGCTTCGAGGTATATGGCGACGCCCTGCGGGTGCAGCATCGCTTCAAGCGTGTCAGCAACCTGCTGTCCGATGCGCTCCTGGACGGCGAAGCGCTTAGCGAATATGCGAACCAGCCGGGTGAGTTTGGATATCCCAATGATATTCTCCTGGGCGATATAGCCCACATAAGCCTGCCCGTAAAATGGCAAGGCGTGGTGCTCACACAACGAAAAGAAGTGGATCGGCCCTTCGATCACCTGGCTGACACGGCAATCTGGATCGCTGAAGCATTCGGTGGCAAAGGTCTTGAGCAGTTTGGGGTCGCCGTCGTACCCTTCGGTCGCTTCGATCAGAGCCTGGATATAGCGGCGCGGGGTTTCATGGGTCGACGGCGTGTTGATGTCCATGCCCATGGCAGTCAGGATTTCGGCCGCGTAGCCTTCGAACTTATGGATCTGTTCTTCTGTGATTTTACGTTTTTTCGGGTTGGCAGCCGTGAACAGGTCTCTTTCTTCCATCTCGTACGTATCGAGTTTAAATTCCATTTTGTTCTCCACTTGGTTGAAAAATTTTCCGTAGACCCGCAGAGTTGCTGCCATCCGCAAGCTCGCCTACCCTGCAGTTCTGGTTGGATTCGAT
>Ga0209254_10007136_pt1 | contig 10302 bp, 9 predicted proteins | sample FrelakmetDIP11DI_FD_187148 | JGI IMG/M metagenome (GOLD analysis project Ga0209254, IMG submission 187148) | Freshwater lake sediment microbial communities from the University of Notre Dame, USA, for methane emissions studies - DIP11 DI (SPAdes)... | ecosystem: Environmental > Aquatic >... | reverse complement strand
GGACTGAGCCAGAAGTTCCCGCGCCTGTTCGGTGGCGGCCAGGCCTACCTGGAACTCGTCGGCGACGACGTGCTCGAAGCCGGCGTCGCGATCATGGCCCGCCCGCCCGGCAAGCGGAACAGTTCGATCAGCATGCTGTCGGGCGGCGAGAAGGCGCTCACGGCGGTCGCGCTCGTGTTCTCGATCTTCGAGCTGAACCCGGCGCCATTCTGCCTGCTCGACGAAGTCGACGCGCCGCTCGACGAGAACAACGTCGGCCGTTTCTGCGACATCGTGCGCGAGATGTCCGACCAGGTGCAGTTCATTTTCGTGACGCACAACAAGACGACGATGGAACTCGCCAACCAGCTGCTCGGCGTCACCATGAACGAACCCGGCTGCTCGCGCCTCGTCGCCGTGGACGTCGACGAAGCCGTGCGCATGGCCGCGATGTGAGGCACGCAAGGACCCCAGGGAATCGATGAACGAACTGCGCTGGATCCTGCTCGCCGCCGGCATCGCGCTCATTGCCGGCCTGTACCTGTGGGGCATGCGCTCCCGCTGGCAGGGACGCGGCGAGGCGGACGCTGCGCGCCGCCCCGCGGTGTTCACGGGTGGCGCGCAAGGCTTCGAGACTGCCGTCGAGGACCCGGCGCCCGACCTCGAAGAGCCCGCCGTGCTGCGCGCGGAGACTCGTGCCGAGCGCCGCATCGAGCCCAGTTTCGGCGACGAGGACGTTGCGGGCGTGGCAGATCCGCACCTGCGGCGGGCTGACTTCGACGACGAGGACGAGTTCGAAGCGCCGGCGATCGGGCGGCGGGAACCGACGTTCTCGGCGCGGTCCGAGCCCGCGACACCGTCCACGGAGCCGGCGCTCAGGACCGAACCGACCTTGCGGCCTGTGCCGGAGCCTGAGGCCGCGCGACCGGTGACCCAGCCTGAACCCGTGGCGGAACCCGCGGCTGCGAAGCCCAGGCGCGCCCAGAAGATCATGGCCATCCGCGTCAGCGCCCAGGCGCCATCCCGCTTCGAGGGCCCGGAGTTGATGGCGGCCTTGCGCTCGGAAGGGCTCGGCTTCGGCCGCTACGAGATTTTTCACCGGCTGCACGACGACGGCCGGCCGATCTTCAGCGTGGCCAGCCTGCGTGAACCGGGCACGTTCAACCTCGAAGAAATGCCGACGACGCATTACCCGGGCATAGCGATGTTCACCGTGCTGCCGGGGCCGGTTGCGGCGGGCGAGGCGTTCGACGAAATGATCTTCACCGCACGCGCGATCGCGACCTACCTCAACGGCGCGCTGGCCGACGAGCGTGGCGTGCCGCTCACCGCCGTGCGGGTCGGCACGCTGCGCGAGGAAGCGCTCGAGTTCGAGCGCACGGCCGGGTCGGCCTGAGGCGCGGATGGCGGCGTCGCGCGAGGTGGCGAGACGGGCGCGCGAGCTGCGCGAGCTGATCGAAACCCACAACTACCGCTACTACGTCCTCGACGATCCGGAGATTTCCGATGCGCAGTTCGACGCGCTCATGCGCGAGCTGCAGCGGATCGAAGCCGGGCATCCCGAACTCGTCGAACCCGATTCGCCGACACAGCGCGTCGGCGGGCTGCCTTCACGCGAGTTCCGCGAGGTCGTGCATGCGGTGCCGATGCTCTCGCTCGACAATGCGTTCACCGGGCAGGACATACTCGACTTCGACCGGCGCGCGCGCGAGCGGCTCGACGTGGAGCAGATCGCCTATTCGGCGGAGCCGAAGATCGACGGCCTCGCGATCACGCTGCGTTACGAAGAGGGGCGGCTCGTCCAGGCGGCGACGCGCGGCGACGGCTCGCGCGGCGAAGACGTCACCGTCAACGTCCGCGCCATTCGTTCAGTGCCGCTGCAGCTGCGCGGCAGGCGCCTGCCCCTGCTGCTCGAGGCGCGCGGCGAAGTGTTCATGACGCGCAGGTCGTTCGACGCGCTCAACCTGCGGCAAGCGGAGCGTGGCGACAAGACGTTTGCGAACCCGCGCAACGCCGCGGCAGGCAGCCTGCGGCAGCTCGACCCCGCGATCACGGCCGAGCGCTCGCTGGATCTGTTTTTCTACGGCGTCGGTGCGATCGAGGGGTGGGAGACTCCGGCGCGTCACAGCGAAGTCCTCGCCGGCTTGCGCGAGTTCGGCCTGCGCACCTGTCCGGAGATCGACGTGGTCGCCGGCGCGGCCGGATGCCTCGGGTACTACGAACGCCTCGGCGGCCGTCGTGACCAGCTCGCGTACGACATCGACGGCGTGGTCTACAAGGTCGACCGGCTCGACTGGCAACGCGACCTGGGGTTCGTCGCCCGCGCGCCACGCTGGGCGGTCGCGCACAAATTCCCGGCGCAGGAGGAAACGACCGTCGTCAACGACGTGCAGTTCTACGTCGGCCGCACCGGCGCGCTCACCCCCGTGGCGCACGTGGCGCCCGTGTTCGTCGGCGGCGTGACCGTCAGCAACATCACGCTGCACAACATGGACGAGGTGGCCCGCAAGGACGTGCGCGTGGGCGACACCGTGGTGGTGCGCAGGGCCGGTGACGTCATACCCGAGATCGTGCGCGTGATCCCGGAGAAGCGTCCGCGCGACGCGCGCAGCGTCAAGCTGCCGGAGCGTTGCCCGGTCTGCGACTCGCACGTGGTCCGCACGGAAGGCGAAGCCGTGGCCCGTTGCTCCGGCGGTCTGGTCTGTGCGGCACAGCGGCTGGCCGCGATCAGGCACTTTGCCTCGCGCCGGGCCATGGACATTGACGGCCTCGGCGAGCGACTCGTCGAACAGCTGATCGCAAGCGGCCGGGTGACGACGCCCGCTGACCTGTACACGCTCGAGGCCGCTGAACTCGCGGGGCTGGAGCGCATGGGGCCGAAGTCGGCTGCCAACCTCGTTGCGGCGCTGGAACAGAGCAAGCAGACCACGTTGCCGCGGTTCCTGTACGCGCTCGGCATCCGCGACGTGGGCGAGGCCACGGCACTGGCGCTGGCAGAGCATTTCGGCGACCTCGAGCTCCTGCAGGCGGCAACCTTCGACGACATCCAGCAGGTGCGCGACGTCGGGCCGATCGTGGCCGCCCACGTGCGCGAGTTTTTCGACGAGGAGCGCAATCGATCGGTCATCCAGAAGCTGCGCACCGCCGGGGTGCGCTGGCCGGTGATCGAACGGGCGGTTGCCGCAGGGGACGGTCCTCTGACGGGCGAGGTGGTCGTGATTACCGGCACTCTCGGTTCGCTGTCGCGCGAGGAGGCGAGGGCGGCCGCGCGCGCCGCGGGAGCGACGGTCACCGAGTCGGTGTCGAAGAAGACTACGCTGCTGGTCGTTGGCGCCGAGGCCGGCTCGAAGCTGCGCAAGGCGCAGGACCTGGGCGTTCGTATCGAGGACGAGACCGGGTTCCTCGCGCTGCTCGGCCGCGGCGGGCGAGCCTGATGGCAGCGGGCGCAGGCTGACGCGATGCTGCGTTACGCCCTCGGCCGCCTGGCGGGCATCGTGCCGACCCTGCTCGTCATCGTGACGGCGGCGTTCTTCGTGATGCGCCTGGCGCCGGGCGGGCCGTTCGACGAAGAGCAGGCCATCCCGCCGGAGATCGCGGCGAACCTGCAGGCAGCGTATGGCCTCGACCAGCCGGTGGTCGTGCAGTACGGCCGCTACCTCAAGGGGCTGGTGCGCGGCGACCTCGGGCCATCCTTCAAGTACAAGGATTACCGCGTTTCGGAACTCATCGCGCGCGGTTTGCCGGTGACGTTGACGATCGGCGCGCTGGCATTGCTGCTCGCCGTGGCACTGGGCGTCCCGCTCGGGATGGCCGCCGCGCTGCGCCACGACGGCCCTGTCGATCATGCCGTCATGGGTGTGGCCCTCGCCGGCATCGCCATTCCCGGCTTCGTGCTGGCACCCGTACTGGCGCTGCTCTTCGGCGTGAAACTCGGCTGGCTGCCCGTGGCCGGCTGGGACCCCGGCAGCGTGCAGCACATGATCCTGCCAGTCGTGACGCTCGCACTGCCGTTCGTCGCCTACCTCGCGCGCCTCACGCGCGGCAGCCTGCTCGAGGTGCTGCAGGCACCCTACATGCGCGCGGCCCGTGCCAAGGGCCTCGACCGCGGTGCGCTCATCCGCCGCCACGCCTTGAAGCCGACCCTGTTGCCGGTCGTGAGCTTCCTCGGGCCGGCCGCAGCCGCGCTGCTCACCGGCTCGCTGGTCGTCGAGCAGGTGTTCGGGCTGCCGGGAGTGGGCCGCTATTTCGTGCAGGGCGCGATCAACCGCGACTACACGCTGGTCATGGGCATGGTCATCTTCTACGCGGCGCTGATTCTGCTGCTCAACCTCGCCGTCGACCTCCTCTACGGCTGGCTCGATCCGAGAATCCGGCATGGTTGAGACTACGGTCGCTGCTGCCACGGGCGGACAGGGTCTGTGGGGCGGTGCGTGGCGGCGTCTCAAGCGCAGTCGTGCGGCGCTCGTTGCGGCGGCACTGCTGCTGCTGGTCTGCGTGATGGCGCTCGTTGGCCCGTGGTTCAGCGCCTGGTCCGTGTCGCAGGTGGACTGGTCGCAGGCCACGCTCGCCACGCCACCGTCGCTTGCGAACGGGCACTGGTTCGGCACGGATGCGAACGGCCGCGACCTGTTCGTGCGCGTGTGGATCGGCACGCGCATGTCGCTGCTGGTCGCGCTGCTCGCGACGCTGGTGAGCGTGGTCATCGGCGTGGCCTGGGGTGCGACGGCCGGCTACCTCGGCGGCCGCGTCGACGGCTGGATGATGCGCTTCGTCGACGTGCTCTATGCGTTGCCGTACATGTTCTTCGTGATCATCCTGACGGTCGTGTTCGGCCGCAGCCTGGTGCTGATTTTCCTCGCCATCGGCGCCGTCGGCTGGCTCACGATGGCGCGCATCGTCCGCGGCCAGGCGCTCGCACTGCGGCAGCGCGAATTCATCGAGGCGGCGATCGCGCTCGGGCTGCCCGCGGGGACCATCATCGCGCGGCACATCGTGCCTAACGTGCTCGGCACGGTGATCGTCTACGCGACGCTCACGGTCCCGCAGGTGATCCTGTTCGAAAGCTTCCTGAGTTTCCTCGGCCTCGGCGTGCAGGAGCCGCTCACCAGTCTCGGCCGCCTGGTGGCGGAGGGCGCGCTGGAGATGGAAACCTCGCCGTGGCTGCTGCTGGCGCCGTCGGCCGTGCTCGCGACGATCCTGCTCTGCCTGAACTTCCTGGGCGATGGCCTGCGTGACGCGCTCGATCCGAGGCAGCGCCGATGACCGCCGACGCCCTGCTGCAGGTCCGCGACCTCGAGGTCGACTTTTCGACGTCGCAAGGGACCGTGAATGCCGTCGCGGGCGTGGCGTTCGACGTGCGCGCCGGCGAATGCGTCGCCGTCGTCGGCGAATCGGGCTCCGGCAAGACCCAGGTGCTGATGGCCTGCCTCGGGCTGCTCGCGGCCAACGGATCGGCGCAGGGTTCGGTCACGTTCGCTGGTCGCGAACTCATCGGTGCCGGCGAGCAGGCACTGAACACCGTGCGCGGCACCGGGATTGGCCTGCTGTCGCAGGATCCGCTCAGTGCGCTGACCCCGCACCTGCGCATCGAAACGCTGCTGACGGAAGGGCTGCTCGACCGCGGGCTGGCGAGCCGCACTGAGGCGCGGGAGCGTGCGCTGCGTGCCCTGCGTGACGTGGAGATTCCCGATCCCGAGTCGAGGCTGCGCCAGTATCCCCACGAACTGTCGGGCGGCATGCGCCAGCGCGTTGCACTTGCAGTTGCCCTCATGTGCAGCCCACGGCTCCTGTTCGCGGACGAGCCGACGACGGCACTCGACGTCAGCGTGCAGGCGCGGGTGCTCGAACTGCTCGCGCGCGTGCGTGACCGCGGCCTCGGCGTGCTCATTGTCACGCACGACCTCGGCGTCGTCGCCGGGCTGGCGGACCGTGTCGTGGTGATGTACGCGGGCCGTATCGTCGAAACCGCCACCACCGCAGACCTTCTTGCGATGCCGCGACATCCCTACACGGCTGCCTTGCTCGCTGCCGTGCCACGCCTGCACGGTGCGGCACAAGCCCGGCTCGTCGGCATTCCGGGGGATCCGCCGCAACCCGCCGAACGGCCGCCGGGGTGTGCATTTGCAGCGCGCTGCGATTTCGCGGATGAGCACTGCGCGCAACGCCGACCGGAACTGCAGCAGGATCCGTACCGAGTGGCCGCAGTGGCCTGTCACCGGCCGCTGCGCGCCGGGACGGAGCACGCATGAGTTCCGCAACGCCCCTGCTGCGCGTCGAGCATGCGGGCGTGCGTTACGTGCTGCGCGGCGGAGGATTCTTCGCGCCGCCGAGGACGCTCGATGCGCTCACGGATGTGTCCATCGCGATTCCGGAAGGCGGCCGGCTCGGCGTGGTCGGCGAATCCGGCTCGGGCAAGTCCACGCTCGCGCGCGTGGTCCTCGGGCTGGTCCGCGCGAATTCGGGCCGCGTGCTGTGGGAAGGGCACGTCGTCGACTACGACGACGCCGGGACGATGCGCGCGTTGCGCCGCGGGATGCAGGTCGTGTTCCAGGACCCGTTCGGCAGCCTCGATCCGCGCATGACGGCCGGACAGGCGGTCGGTGAGGCGCTGCAGGCGCTGGCAGGCCCGGTGCCGTCCGTGGCCGCCCAGGACCGCATCCGGGCCGCGCTGTCCGAAGTCGGTCTCGGCGCGGCATTCGCGAACCGCTACCCGCACGAGTTGAGCGGCGGCCAATGCCAGCGCGTGGCGATCGCACGCGCGACGGTCGCGCGGCCGCGACTGCTGGTCTGCGACGAAGCCGTGAGTGCGCTCGACGTCTCGGTGCAGGCGCAGATCGTCAACCTGCTGCACGAACTGAGCGAGCGGCACCAGATGTCGTTGCTGTTCATCAGCCACAACCTGGCGGTCGTCCGTCATCTCTGCGAGGACGTCGCGGTGCTCTGCCAGGGCCGCGTCGTGGAGCAGGGCAGCCGTGACGCGATCTTCGGCAGTCCGCAGGTACAGTACACGCGCGACCTGCTGGCGGCCGTCCCCGAGCCGGATCCGGCGTTGCAGCGGGCCCGCATCGCGGCAGCCCGAGTGCAGACTTAACGGCCGGCGGATCCGGTGTCCTTGCCGTCCGGCGGGAGAGCCGATACGCGGAACGGCAAGGACACCGAACCCACCGCTCGAATCGCGGCGTCTCAGCGTGTTCTCGCCGCGAGACGGGCTTTCACTGGCCGCGTACCACAGCCGGAGTCCCCATGGCGCCGGCCGAACGGAGTAACCTGTCGGCCGCACCCCGGCAGAGGGAGCCAGGTGCCCAACGTCGTACACAGAAGGGGGATGATCATGTTCACTCGAATGGTGGCCACGGCCACAGCCGTGCTATTGCTCTGCACAGTTGCCGACGCAGCATCCGCACAGGAATGGAGCGCTGAGCAGCAGGAAATCTGGAAGGTCGAACAGCAGCAATGGAAGATGTCGGCGACCAAAGACATGAGCTGGATCGACACGATGGTTCATCAGAACATGAAGTTCTGGGAAACCGGTGCGCCGATGCCTCGTGACAAGGCCTCGCTCAAGCACTGGAGCCGGTTCGATGCCGACAACGGCTCGACCCTCGAGCAGGAGCTGTTCCCAATCTCGGTGACCATCACCGGCAACGTAGCGGTGGTGCAGTACAACTACATGGTCGCTCGCGAGAACTACAAGAAAGAACGGGAGACGGTCACCGGCCATTACACGGATGTGCTGGTCAAGGAAGGCGGCCGCTGGTTGTTCCTGACCTGGGCGGGCGGCGACGATCCGAAGAAGTGATGTTCCCAGCCTTCAGGTTGGCTTGAACCAACGCAGACGTGACCCCGGCCCCGCGCCGGGGTCTCTGTTTCTGGTGCTGGCCCGTAGGGGATTCCCGCGGTTGGCAGGCCCCGGGTCCTGTGCTTATCTCCTCGTTCGAGCCGGGCCCGAACCGGCTCCGTCGGGAGAGGCGTCGACATGGACCTCGGGCTGCTGGTGGTAACCGCCGTATCGATCGGCTTCGTGCACACCGTGCTTGGGCCGGACCACTACCTGCCGTTTGTCGCGATGTCTGCGGCCCGCAACTGGACGCGCCGCAAGACCATGCTGATCACCGCATTCTGCGGGGTCGGCCACGTGCTGGGCTCGGTCGTGATCGGCTTCGTCGGCATCGCCCTCGGCGCATCGCTCCAGCGCCTGCAATGGCTCGAGGGTCTGCGCGGCGACCTCGCGGCCTGGGCCTTGATCGCATTCGGCCTCGTGTACATGGCGTGGGGGTTGAAGCAGGCCTGGCGCAGCCGGAAGCACGCCCACGAGCACGTCCATGCCGACGGCACGCGTCACCGGCATGCGCATGGCCACCACACGCAGGACGAGCACGCGCACGTCCACATCCAGCTCGACACCGACAACGTCCGCAGCATCACGCCGTGGGCGCTGTTCGTGATCTTCGTCCTTGGTCCGTGCGAGGCGCTGATCCCATTGCTGATGTACCCGGCCTCACAACACAGCTGGTGGGGGCTCACGGCGGTGGTCATCGCTTTCGCCGCCGCCACGATCGCCACGATGACGGCAATCGTCTACCTCGCCACGCGCGGCCTCGAGCGCTTCCCGCTGGCCTCGGCAGAACGGTACGCCCATGCCCTGGCCGGTGCGGCACTGAGCCTTTGTGGAGTGGGCATCGTTCTAGGCCTCTGACTGGTGCGATAATTGGCGGAACGATTCCTGCCAGGCAGCGACGACCATGTCCACCCGTTCCGTCCGCCCGAGCCCCGGCCTCGCCAATGTCCGCTACGAGATTCGCGGCAAGCTTGCCCGCCGCGCCCAGGAAATGGAGCGCATGGGCTATGACATCGTCTCGCTGAACATCGGCAACCCGGGCGCCTTCGGCTTCCGCACGCCCGAGACCATGCGCCTCGCAATGATCGAGAACCTGCGCGCGGCCGAAGGCTACTGCCATCAGAAGGGCATCTTCCCGGCGCGCGAGGCCGTGGTCATGCAGCAGCAGGAACGCGGCGTCCGTGGCGTCACGGCCGACGACGTGTTCATCGGCAACGGCGTCAGCGAACTCATCGACCTCACGTTGCGAGCGCTGCTCGCCGCGGACGAGGAGGTGCTGGTCCCGAGTCCCGACTATCCGCTGTGGACCGCCGCTGTGAACCTGAACCGCGGCAAGGCGATGCACTATCCCTGCCGTCCGGAGCGCGGCTTCGTGCCGGATCCAGAGGAGATCGAATCACTGATCACCAAGCGCACGCGCGCAATCGTGGTGATCAACCCCAATAACCCGACGGGCGCCGTCTACCCGCGTGCAGTGCTCGAAGCCATCGCGCGCATCGCCGAGAAACATCACCTGGTGGTGTTTGCGGATGAGATCTACGACCAGATGACCTACGACGGCGCGGAGTTCGTGCCGATGGCCACCGTCGTGCAGCACACGCTGTGCTGCACGATGAGCGGCCTGTCGAAGGTCTATCGCGCCTGCGGCTACCGGGTCGGCTGGGCGGTCTTCTCGGGCGACATCGAGAACTCGCGCGAGTACCTCTCCGGCCTCGAACTGCTCTCGTCGCTGCGCCTCTGCAGTAACGTGGCGGGGCAATGGGCCGTGCAGACGGCGCTCGGTGGTTACCAGAGCATCCGGGAACTGGTGCGGCCGGGCGGGCGGCTGTACGAGTCACGCAAGGCCATCATCGAGGCCGTGGCACGCAGCAAGTACCTGACCCTCACTCCGCCGATGGGGGCGCTCTACGGCTTCGTGGGCGTCGACACGCGACGCGTGCCGGGTTTCGACGACCGGCGATTCGCGATGGACCTGCTGGAGCACAAGCACGTGCTGGTCGCTCCGGGCACGAGTTTCAACGTCTCCTACAACACGCATTTCCGGGTAACCAACCTGCCGGAGCCCGAGGTCCTGACGGACGTCTTCAACCGCATGGAAGAACTGCTCGACAACTATGCTGCCGGCGATGAGCCCGTCTCACGCCCGACCCCCCTGCGCGCGGTGGAAGTTTAATCTGGATTCTTCAAAAGAACGATATATATCTGAAAAATAAGGAAACAACCCGAGACTCAAAGGACGAGTTAAGGCCGGGCGTGAGCTATGTCACCCCGACCCGGCGCCTCGCGCACTTTCTGCGCACCCGTCACGACATGGCGTGCCAGGCCCGCGGACTGCGCACCTGGGCGACACCCGACGTCGTCACCTGGTCCGAGTTGCTGCGCCGCCAGTTCGAGGCCGACCGCGTGGCTGGGCGCACCACTGCCCGCTGGCTCGAGCCCAACCACGGTCTGCTGGTCTGGGAGCAGATCGTTCGCCGCGACGTGGA
>Ga0209254_10007135_pt1 | contig 10303 bp, 6 predicted proteins | sample FrelakmetDIP11DI_FD_187148 | JGI IMG/M metagenome (GOLD analysis project Ga0209254, IMG submission 187148) | Freshwater lake sediment microbial communities from the University of Notre Dame, USA, for methane emissions studies - DIP11 DI (SPAdes)... | ecosystem: Environmental > Aquatic >... | reverse complement strand
CCGGCGTTGGGCGGGGTTTGCCTCAACGTCGGCTGCATCCCCTCGAAGGCGCTGCTGCATGCCGCCCAGGTGATTCACGAGGCGGCGGAGAGCGCGGCGTTCGGTATTCGCTTTGTGGAACCGGAGATCGACCTGGCCAAGCTGCGGGACTGGAAGAGCCGCGTGGTCAAGACCTTGAACACCGGTCTCGCGGGTCTTGCGAAGCAGCGGCACGTGACGGTGGTCCAAGGAACCGGGCTATTCACGTCGGACCGCAGCATCCAAGTGCAATCGCCTGAGGGCAGCCAGATCGTGTCGTTCGACCACGCCATCATCGCGGCCGGATCTCAGCCGGTCCAGATTCCGGGATTTCCGGACCACGACCCGCGTTTGATCGATTCGACCGGTGCGTTGGAACTCGCGGACATCCCCGCGCGCCTCCTGATCATCGGTGGCGGCATCATCGGTCTCGAGATGGCCTGCGTGTACCACGCATTGGGCTCGAAGATCACGGTGGTGGAATTGCTGGACCAATTGATCCCGGGTTGCGATCCCGATCTGGTTAAGCCCTTGGCGCAGCGGATTCAGAAGCAGTACGAGAACATCTTCCTCAGCACGAAAGTCACGCGCGTGCAGGGGGAGGACAAAGGGCTTCGGGTCTTTTTCGAGGGGGAAGGCGCGCCAGAGTCCGACGTGTTCGACAAGGTGTTGGTCGCTGTCGGCCGGCGCTCGAACGGCTCGGCGATCGGCGCCGAGGCGGCTGGCGTTCGCCTGGATGAAAGGGGCTTCATCCCAGTCGACGAGAAGCAGCGAACCAATGTCCCCCATGTTTTCGCGATCGGTGATATCGTCGGGAATCCGATGCTGGCGCATAAAGCGACCCACCAGGGGAAAGTCGCCGCCGAGGTGATCGCCGGCTTACCCAGCGCCTTCCAGGCGCTCACCATCCCTTCCGTCGCTTACACCGACCCCGAAGTGGCATGGATGGGGCTGAGCGAAAGCGAAGCGCAAGCCAAAGGAATCGAGGTCGAAAAGGCCGTGTTTCCTTGGGCGGCGAGCGGCCGTGCTCTCGGAAGCGGCCGTCGGGAGGGGATCACCAAGATGCTCTGCGAAAAGAATACCAAGCGTCTTCTCGGCGTCGGCATGGTCGGGCCTCACGCCGGAGACTTGATCGCCGAGGCGGTGCTCGCCCTGGAGATGGGCGCCGACGCCGAGGACATCGCCTTGACCATCCATCCTCATCCCACGCTCTCGGAAACCTTCGCCTTCGCGGCGGAAATGATCGAAGGCAGCATCACCGATCTTTACTTGGGTAAGAAGTAGGCTAACACGGCGTCGCATCGGTGGCGGATTCCGCGAATCGGGTGGGGGTGCGATTGTGGCGATTCGTGGGAGCTGTGCCCCCCGTGCAAAGCGGCGAGACGCCGCTTCCACCGTAGCAGCGGCATCTTGCCGCTGATCCCAAGTGGCCAGAGGCCGCTTCCACCCTGGCAGTGGCAGCTTGCCGCGCATCCCAAGCGGCGAGACGCCGCTTCTACAAACTATCGGGATGATCGCGCCGGGGCCGAGCGCGGCTTGGCGATGACACCATCACCGCCATTCCAGGGCGCCACCTTGAAGAGCAGCAGCATTCCTGGGATCGCCACCAGAAAACAGAGCCAATAGAAGCGCTCCCAACCGAGCGCTTCGATGTGGAACAGGGGGATGTCTCCCAAACGCACGTCCCCCCCCTCGACGAGAAAGCCCGTGAAGGCGTTCGCCAGGGTGCGTGGCGTCGCCGCCAGGCTCGTAAACAGCGCGAACTGGGTCGCCGTGTAGGCCGGATTGGTGGCCTTGGCGATGTAGGCTACGAAGGCGGCGGTGCCAAGTCCGACCCCGAAGGCTTCCGCACCGATCACGGCGGCAAGGCTCACCAAGCTGTGGCTGGCGGTCACCAGCCAAGCGAAGCCCAGGATCACCAATGCCTGCAACACGCCGAAGACCCACAGTGCGCGATGAGTGCCCAGGTAGACCATCCAGATCCCGCCGATGACGCCACCTGCAACGTTTGACCACAGGCCCGCGTGCTTGGCTACCATGCCGATTTCGGTCTTGCTGTATCCCAGGTCCAAGTAAAAGGGCGTCGCCAGGGCCGTTGCCATGCTGTCGCCGAGCTTGTAAAGGAAGATAAAGGACAACACCGTGAGGGCACCGATCCAACCCTTGCGGCCGACGAATTCCCGGAATGGCTCCACCACGGCTCCGCGCAAGGTAGGGGGTGCCTTGCGGGAGAAGTCGGGTTCCCTGACGAACAGTGTCAGGAGCAGTCCCGGCAGCATGAACAGCGCCGTAACCAGATACACGACCTGCCAGGACAAGTGGTCCGCGAGAATCAGGGACAGCGAGCCCGGCACGAGGCCCGCCACCTTGTAGGCGTTGACGTGCACGACGTTGCCCAGGCCCTGTTCATCGTCCGTCAGTATTTCCCGCCGGAAGGCGTCGATGGCGATGTCCTGGGTTGCCGAGAACAGGGCGACGATCAAGGCCAACCAGCGGATGGTATCGAGGTCGGTCTGGGGCACCAGCCAACCGAACCCCGGGATAGCCAGCAGCAACGCGAGTTGGGATACCAGCATCCAGCTCCGGCGCCGGCCGATGATGAAGCCGTAGCGGTCGCAGAGGGGCGCCCACAGGAACTTCCAGATGTAGGGGAACTGCACCAGAGCCAAGAGTCCGATGGCCTTGAGGTCGACCCCGCCTTCGCGAAGCCAGGCCGAGATCAGGCTGATCAGGACGAACAGCGGCAACCCGGAGGAGAAGCCGGTCAGCACGCAGATCAGGATGCGCCGGTTTAGCAGCCGTTCAGGGCGGGAATGGATAGTCATAGTCGATGGTCAAGGGGGCGTGATCGGAAAAGCGCTCATCCTTATAGATCGCCGCAGCGCGGATCTTGTCGCGAAGGGACGGGCTGACCACCTGATAATCGATGCGCCACCCCACATTCTTCGCCCAGGCTTGCCCGCGATTCGACCACCACGTGTACTGCTCAGCCTCTTGATTGACGGTGCGGAACGCGTCGACCCATTGCTCCTCGCCGAAGACGGCATCCAGCCAGTTGCGCTCCTCGGGCAGGAAACCGGAGTTCTTCTGGTTCGATCGCCAGTTCTTCAGGTCGATCGGCTTGTGGGCGATGTTCCAGTCTCCACAGAAGACATAATCCCGACCGGATGCGGCACAATGCCGCAGTTGTGGCAGAAAGCGATCCAGGAAGCCGAACTTGACCGCTTGGCGCTCGGCGCTGGAAGAGCCGGACGGGATATACAGGGAGACCACGCTTAGCCGGCCGAACCGCGCTTCCAGGTAACGGCCCTCCTTGTCCATATCCGCCCACCCGAGGCCTTGGATCAGTTCGTCAGGCTCCTTCTTCGCATAGAGGGCGACACCGCTGTAACCTTTCTTCTCGGCCTCCAGGTAATAGCAGTTGAAGCACTCCGGCCAAAAAACCGGATCGGTCAACTGCTCCGTTTGTCCCTTGATCTCCTGCAGACAAACGATGTCCGCTTGGACACCTGGTAACCAGTCGAAGAAACCCTTCTTCGCTGCCGAGCGAAGGCCATTGACATTCAGCGTGATAACCCGCAAATCTCGTTCTCGTTGTTTTGCCCAGTTTCTGATGTCAATGCAATGTAATCTGCCGAAGAGGTGGGCTATTGCTGTCGATCGAAACTGTGGGGGTGAGGGATGACATTCATGGCGCTGCGGAGGGTGGGTTAGAGGCACATGACTGCCGCGCCATCAGCATGCTCCAAGCTTGCGCGTCGTAACCCACCAAGGCGACACCGAAAGTCTCGACCCGCTGTTCGGTGGGTTCCGGTGTGCGGAAAGGCGGTTCTTCAACGGCAAGTTCACCGCGCGGCTCCGTCCAACCCACCCTTCTGCGGGCTGCGGGCTGGATTATCAGCCGGACAGGCTTAGTTTACCAAAAGTCGTTAGGCTTCCGTCCGCGTTCCCGCGATTCGTGATCGAACGGGCAAGTGCCGCCCGTAGCCGCCGCAGGTCGATGGGTGCCCCGCGCAGGCTCATGATCTGTTCCGCCTCGGCCAACACGCCAAGGAACACACCGGCTCTGAACTTGCGGTTTTCCACCCAGCGGGTCTTGGTACGAGCGAGGAGAATCCCGGTCTCAGCGAGCCGAGCCAGTTGTTCAAAGCCCGTCTGTGTCCGGGAATCGGGCCAGCTACGGGCGGCCAACTCGGTAAACTCAGCCGCGCCGTCGAGATCGAGGCCTTTGAGGAAGTTCAGGATGCGGGTCGTCACGAACAGGGTATAGATGTCCTCCCGGTCGAAGCCATCGGTATCGACGCCCATCGCGGTCAGCCGTGCCCTTACATAATCCCGCTCGGTCAGGTGCAAACCGCGTGCGATCGGCATGTCGGGCGTCCGATAGAACGGCGAAGCACCCAGCAACACCGGCAGGCGCGCATTGAACGCGAGCGTCTGCACCATGCTGTCCAGACTCTCGTTAGGAAGGCCGAGGATCTGGTAAGAAACCACCTTGAATCCCAACCTGGCAGCATGGTCGACCACTCGCAAATAAGCCTCGATGGTGTGCGGTCGCTTGGTGGTCCACCGCACCGTCTTATCGGAGCTGACCAGCGCCAGGTTAAGCTGCGTGAACCCCGCCCGGCGCATCAGTTCCAGCGTCTCTTGGTCCAGACTGAGGTAACTGATGCCGTTCATCGCCACGAATTCCAACTCGCGCCGCGGAAATCGTTCGGTCAACGCACGGCAAAGCGTCTTGAACTCATCCCCATAGTAGGTAAGGTTGTCATCCTCGAAATCGATGACGCGGTAACCTTGGGCATAGCGAAGCTCGATCTCCGACAAAACGTCCCCCACGGACCGCCGCCGGTAGCGCTGGCCGAAGGTGGTATGCACCGAGCAGAACGAGCACTTGTGGGGGCAGCTGCGCGAGGTGATCAGGAAGGTCATCGGCTTGCCCGCGAGTCGGTAGTCTTCCGGTGAGAAATCGCTCAAATCCGGATGCGGCAGCTTGTCGACGGCGTAATTGTCCGCCAGGGGGTTGAATCGCCGGCATCCCGCGACTTTGTAACCCAGGTTAGACACGGCCTCGACCGGCTGTCGCCCGAGCAGATGCCGCAGCAACTCGACCACCGGCCGCTCGCCTTCACCGCGGATCACGAAGTCCACGTTCGGATCGGACAACACCGACTCCGGTGCCGCGGAGACATGGGAGCCACCCAGAACCACGGGTACGCCCAGCCGCCGCTTGACCCGTCGCGCGACTTCGAGCGCCTCGCGGTGATACGCGGTAAACAGCGCGGAGATGCCGACTACATCCGGCTGAAGGGCTGCCAGGTCATCCTCTATCGCCTCGAACGAGCGCCCGAAGTGGTAGAACTGATGAAACACCGAGAACGGCGAGCGATCGGGAACGGGATAGAATTCCGCCAGGTCGGCGAGTTCATCCGGTAACGGTACAGTCTGCCGCCCGCCGCCGTGATGAAAGTCGCGGATGATCACCTGCACTTCCGGCAGGTATCGCGTCAATGCAGCCTTCAGATACGCAAGGCCGAGCGGCTGCAGACGAACGTCGGTATTGTAGAAATCCCGCACCGGCGGCTGGATCAGGACCAGGCGCACGCCGGCTCACCATGCCGCGGGGAGAGATTCGAGCCCGCGAATGGTCAGCGTCGGCTTCCAGCGCAGACGTTCCGGATTCTCCAGGCGGAGCTTCGGCAGTCGCCGGAACAATCCTGCCAAAGCCATCTCCAGCTCGATGCGTGCCAGCCGCGCCCCCAGGCAGTAATGCATGCCCCCGCCGAACGCCAGATGCTTCGGCGTCGTATCGGGTCGGGCGATCAAGAAGCGGTCGGGCTCTTGGAACGGGTCTGGATCCCGGTTCGCCGAGCCGAGGTTGATGTACAGGACGTCCCCGCGCTGCACCGTCACGCTGTCGACCACGACGTCTTCCAATGCACCGCGCGCGGCGATGTGTACCGAGGACTCGTAGCGCAGGCATTCGTTCACCGCAGCCGGCATGAGCGATGTTTCTGCGCATAGCCGCGCCCGCTCCTCGGGATGGCGAAACAATGTCAGCAGCGAGTTGCCAATCATGTTCGCGGTGGTCTCGTGGCCGGCCAGGAACAGCAGGGTGATGTTGGCGATGATCTCGTCCTCAGTGAGGCGGTCGTCGCCCTCCTCGGCCTGCAGCAGCAGCGAGACCAAGTCGGAACCCGGCCGTTGACGTCGTTCCTTCAGCAAGTCCCGGAAATACTCGCTGAAGACCTGGGCCGCCGTGTTGGCATCCGCGATTTCTCCGCTCGTCAGCGGATTGATTTCGAGAACCTTGACCAGTGCCTGCGTCTCGCGCTGAAACGACGACTGATCCTCCAGGCCCAGGTTTAGTAACGCGCAGATGACCGCAATCGGCAGCGGATAGTTGAATGCAGAAACCAGGTCCGCAGGGGATTGGTCAACCAGGCGGTCCAGCAGACGGTCCGCCTCGCCCGCCACCAGCCTGCGCAGATCCGCAGCCTGTTTCACGCCGAAGGCCTTGCTGAGCAGCACCCGGAGACGGGTGTGTTCGGGTGGGTTCATCAACAGCAGGAAACGGCTCACCATCCGGAATGCCGGTTCCTCCATGATGGCGGGCCCGTAGCGCAATTTAGCCCCGGCGGAAAAATCGCGGCCGAAGCGGCTGTCGCGCAAGATCGCATCGGCCGCCCGGTAGCGGCTCACCAGCCACACCCGCGGCATCATGCGCACGAGTGACCCCAGTCGCCGCAATCGGGCATAGGTTGGGTAAGGATCGGCGAGAAATTCAGGGCTGGCGAAATCGATGGTGTCCATGGACGTGATCGCCGTGTCGCATTGCGGCGCGACGCGCCTCGCGCGACTTACCTGATCGCGAGCATGCATCCGCCTTAGGTCGGGTGAGCGCCGCCCTAACCCGACATCGGGAGACCGCCGACACAGGCGATTTCGGGTGTTCCGGCGGCATCGTTGCGATGCCGCCGGAGACTATCCTTCTCAGACTTTCTTCTCCGTCGGATTGGTACTCATCCCCAACAACGTGTAGGCCGGACACGTGTTCAGGAACCCCGTCGCCAGTGGCACGATTCCGATCCAACCCCACAACCCCACAGTGCCCGTGGCCGCCAAAGCCATCAGCAGGCCTCCGGCTCCAATACGGATGTACTTATCGACTGGACCCACATTCTTTATAAGGTTCATGCTGTTTACCTCCTGATGAGCAAGATGCAGCGTTCGCAGTGGCGTCGACGAAGGAGGGAAACCCCTCACGCTAGCGCGAGAGCGATTACTGCCAGCTCCATGGTAATCTGAAACGGTTGCCGGGGTAAGGTCAACGGATACTTTTCTTGGCTTGAAGAAGCCCGGATACGCCGGGGGCTCGGTGGGCGAACTCAGCGCAAGAGTTCCGCCTTGTCCGTTCGCTCCCAAGGCAGCTCGGTGAACGAGGCGCCGAAATGACCGTGAGCCGGCAGCTTCCGATAGAACCCGCTCTTGTGCTGCGCGGGCAACCGCCGCAAGTTGAAGTCTCGGATGATCGCCCCGAGGCGAAAATCGAAATGCTGCTCCAGGCGCTTCTTGATGCTGTTCTCTCCGATGGACCCGGTACCGAAGGTCGACACCTGGAAACTCACCGGGTGCGCTTGGCCGATGCTGTAGCTGAGCTGGATCTCGCACTCTTCGGCCAGCCCTGCGGCCACGACATTTTTCGCTGCGTAGCGCGCCGCGTAGGCGCCGACCCGGTCGATCCGCGACGGATCCTTTCCGCTCAAAGCCGACCCCGCGTGCCGCGCATAGCCGCCATAGGTGTCGCTGGCGGTCTTGCGGCCCGTCATCCCGGAATGGGCGGCCGGTCCGCTCTTGTGCAGCATGCCGCGCGGGTTGACGAAAATTTCCGTTTCGGAGTCTGGTTTGATCAACTCCTGGGCAAACACAGGACCGATGACGTAGCTCTCGAGGTCATTGCGCAGTTCGGCGGGGCCCATGCCACGAACACCTTGCGTTCCGGCGATCAACGTGATGCTGTGGATACGGCTTGGCTTGCCGTTCTCGTACTCCACTCCCACCTGTGTCGTGCAATCCGGAGAGAGATAGGGTACCTTGCGTGCGCACCGGGCCGCGGTAAGCGCATGCGCCAAGCGCGTTGCGATCACAATGGGAAAAGGCATCAGTTCCGCCGTCTGATTGCAGGCGAAACCGAATTGCGTCACCTGGTTTTTCACCATAATGCGATCCAACTCCTTTTCGCTCATGCCCACCTCGTCCTGCTCGGAGCGGTCTTCGAGCGACTGGGCGGTGAAGCTGGTGACGACGGTGCACTCCGAAGCGTTGAATTCGTCGCTGCGGTACCCGATCTCTTCAATTGCCCGGCGAGCCACTTCCGGTATGTCCACCACGGCTTTGGAAGCGAACCGCGCCGCCAAGAAGACGACGCTCTTCGAGATCGCGCACTCGGTGACGACCCGTGAGAAAGGGTCCTGCTGCAAGAAACGATCGACGACGGCGTCGCTGATGATGTCGCAGAGACGATCCGGGTGGCCTTCGGTAACCGACTCGGAAGTGAAGAGGAAGCTTTTTTTCATGATCTGCTCTCGCTATCAGTGCCCGGAGATGGCAGGTGTTTGATCGCTTCGTTGACCACGAACGGCAGACAAGCGCCAGCCGCGATCGCCAGCCAATCGGCTGGACCAACCGGACTCAAACGCAATAGGCTGCGGAGGGGCGGCAGGAAAGTCGCCGCAATCTGCAAGGCCAAGGAAGCAGCGACTCCCGCTGCCAGCACCCGGTTACCCTCGCGCTTCCCGAAATCCATCACCGATGTCTGCTCGGAGCGGCAACTGATGGCGTGCAGCAACTGGGCCAGCGTGAGGGTCATGAAGCTGTTGGTGGACGTGTGAGGGCCAATGCCGTAGCGGGCCAGGCTATAACCGTAGACACCGAGCGTACCGGCAGAGATAACCGCCGACTGACGCACCAACCGCAGGATATCGCTACGCCGCAAGATGGCCTCTTCCGGATCTCGCGGCCGTTCTTTCAGCACATCACTCTCGGGCGGTTCCAATGCCAGACCCAAAGCAGGCAGAATATCGGTGATGAGATTGATCCACAGCAACTGGATGGGATTCAAGATCTCTCCGGCGCCGACGACGGTACCAACCAACATGATCTCGATCTCGGCAAGGTTGCTCGACAGCAGATATTGCAGGCTCTTGCGGATATTTCGATAGATCGTCCGCCCTTGCTGGACTGCAATGATCATGGTGTGGAGATTGTCATCCTCGAGGACCACATCCGCGACCGAACGCGCGACCTCGGTACCCTTTTCACCGAGGGCTACGCCAACGTCGGCCGCTTTCAGCGCTGGGCCGTCGTTGATCCCGTCGCCGGTCATGGCCACGACTCGCCCGGTCTCCTGCAAGGCTTGCACGATCCGGAGCTTATGCGCTGGGCTGACCCGCGCGAAAACCGTGGTATCGCGAACGATGCCCTTCAGCAATTGCGGGTCCAATTTGTCCAGATTAGTGGAATCGACGATTTCCAAGGCCTTGTCGCGGCTCAGGCCCAGACGCTGGCCCACGGAAAATGCGGTCGCGCTCTGGTCACCGGTGATCATCACGGTTTCGATTCCGGCTTCCTGGAATTGCGCGATCAAGGCGTCCATGCCCGGACGAATGCTGTCTTCCATGCCCACCAAACCCAACCAGATAAGGTTGCGCGTGACCGCCGCGGTGGACGTCTCCAGCGAATGACCGTAGGCGATCCCTAACACCCGTAGCGCCTGACCGGCCATCATTTGGTTCTGATCCAGGATGGCCGATCGCTGCGTCTCAGCGAGTTTGACGAGCTTCGAACCGAGCATGCGCCGGTCGCACATCGCCAAGATCTCTGCCGGGCTACCCTTGACGGCAATGAGCAGTTCTTCTTCGCCCTTGCTGTGGACGGTGACCATGTAGGGGCGCCCTTCGGCTCGGTGGACGGTCTTGACGATGGGGTACCGACGCCGTATCGCTTGAATATCTTGGCTTGCGCACAGTGCGATTTCCGCTAGCGCGGTCTCGGTCGGTGAACCTTCCAGTTGCGGCCCCTCGAGATCGCCATTGAGCTTCACCTCGCTGCACAGCGTCACCACCTCGATCAAGCGGCGCAGGTCCGCGGCCCGGTTGGGTCTGATGGATTTGCCCTCGCTCCAGAACTCGCCGTCCGACGACAGCGCGATGTTGCGAGTGGGGGTTTGGATGTTGACCACACGCATCCGGTTTTCGGTCAGCGTGCCGGTCTTGTCGAAACAGAG
>Ga0209254_10007134_pt1 | contig 10305 bp, 7 predicted proteins | sample FrelakmetDIP11DI_FD_187148 | JGI IMG/M metagenome (GOLD analysis project Ga0209254, IMG submission 187148) | Freshwater lake sediment microbial communities from the University of Notre Dame, USA, for methane emissions studies - DIP11 DI (SPAdes)... | ecosystem: Environmental > Aquatic >... | reverse complement strand
CCGCCTGAACGCGGCTCTGGATCAGCGCTGGGTCGTGGTGATCGACGCCGGCGATCAGAGTGTTCTGACTCGCTACAACGAGGTTAAGACGCTGAGTCAAGTCACGCAATCGAGCATTGACTCGATCGGGCAAGCACAGCTTATGGATCTACCGAGCCTCGGCGCAGTAAGCGGTTCCGGGGTCGATCTGTTTGGCCGAACAAGACCATTGAGTGTTTGGCAAGACACTGACGGACGGTTCTACATGATCGATACCAGCAAGCGCATGTTCACACCCAATCCGTTCAATGGCTTCCTTGGGATATATGATGCCGTGCATCAAACAAGTGGCACCTTCTACCCAGTAAGCTCTTCGCAAAGCAATATGGGCTGGTTGGCCGACGGGGTCAGTGCCGCTTACAATCTTTCCAAGATCTATGACTATTATCTGTTCCGTCATGGACGCAATTCCCTAAATGGTCATGGGGGCAATATCCGAACGGCTGTACGAGTCGGGCAAAACTGGAATAACTCTGTTTGGGCCAACGAAGCCATCTATATTGGCGACGCAAGGCCTTATGCGGGGGCGCTGGACGTCGTGGAGCACGAAGCGGCGCACGGGGTTAATGACTACTCCGCCGATTTGATCTATCAGGATCAGTCGGGTGCTCTGAGTGAGTCGTTTGCCGATATCTTCGGCCAGAACGTGGAGGCTTACGTTGTGGGTTCGACCGATTGGTTGGTGGGGGCAGAGCTGGGTCTGCCCATGCGGAGCCTAACGAACCCCTCCTCGCTGCAGTTCTTTCCAAACTATCCGTATCCCTCCAAAATGAGCCAATACGTAAGCGGCTCGGTATTGGATAACTTCGTGAACCGCGACAACGGGGGAGTACACATCAATTCCAGTATCGTCAACTACGCATATTATCTGCTAGCGGCAGGTCCCGATGGGATCGGCCTAAACGACGCGGAAAAGATCTTCTACCGTGCATTGACGGTACACCTGACCCCGAGTTCGCAATTCTTGGATGCCCGACTGGCGTGCATCCAGGCAGCAGAGGAACTGTTTGGCGCGAAATCGTTCCAGGCAGCGCGCGTGGCCACAGCCTTCGATGCGGTCGAGATCTACGATCCCTCAGTCGTCTCCTTTCAGCGCTCCTCTTGGAAACGCGCATTGGCCCCTTAGCCGGCCGGGAAGACGCTTCTCTCACCCTAAGCTGAGTGAATCGTCTCCAACAGCACCAGAAAGGGTCAGCGCCGGAGTTACGGCTGTTGGTCTTCGCCAAAGCTCCAGTCGCGGGTTTCGCGAAGACCCGGCTTATTCCCCTACTCGGCGCAAAAGGGGCGGCACGACTGCAGGCCGAGTTGATCCGGCACACATTGCGCACCTGCTCCGCGGCGGACGCTGGTCCGATCGAGCTGTGGTGTGCCCCGCGAGCCGAACATCCATTTTTCCAGCAATGCGGGCGAGAGTTCGGCGCGAGCCTGCGCCGACAGCGTTCCGGCAACCTGGGCGAGCGCATGTATTCCGCGTTGCAATCCGCTCTCCGGCGCAGTCGCGCGGCGGTCCTGCTGGGCACCGACATCCCTGGTCTGACCTCGGACGACCTTCGCTCGGCGGCCCGTGCACTGGGCACCGGCGCCGATGCCGTGATCGCCCCAGCGCACGACGGCGGCTATGTTCTCATCGGTGTAACCCGCGTCGCACCCGAACTGTTTGTCGATGTCGAGTGGGGCACCGACCAAGTGTTGGTGCAAACCCGGCAACGGCTCCGGGAGCTTGGTTACTCTTGGGAAGAACTGCAAACGCAGCGCGATATCGATCGGCCCGAGGATTGGTTTGATCTCATTGCCGAGTCGCCGGAGTGGGTCGAGCGGACGGGCTGCCGGTCATGGAAGGCGAAAGACAAGTGAACGACCGGGCGAAGTCTCTCTAGCGCACGCCATCAACTGGCGCACACCGGGCGAAATGGCGAACGTCTGCGCGAAGTAACGCCTCTTTACTTCGGAACGAGTGGACCGCTGGTCCAGGTCGTGTCGCCCCTGGCGTTGATAACACGGACGCGCAGTGCTCCGGCCTCGTTCACTTCGATCGCGCCGATGTTCATCCAATGTTTCGCGTCTTGGAATGTCTCGACCTTTGCCGACCCCTCGGGTCCGAAGAAAAAGAGGCGCTCCGGCTTCAAGGTGGGATCGAGCGTTCGGTTGGGAAACAGCCCCGCGCTCATCGGACCCGAGACGAATTCGTGGACGACAAACGCGGGTTCTTTCGCGAAGGCGCCAAGACGAAGGCCCTGGGCAAAATGAAGATCCGCCGCAAGCCAGACGGCGTTCTTGATCCCCTCCTCCTTCATGTAAGCGAGCAGATTCAGGAGTTCCTGCTCGAACCCCGTGGACTGGTCGCCGTTCGCCCAGCCATCTCGCCCCTTATCCGGCGTCGAGCCGGTTGGCGTCGAGATCGACACGCTGCTGACAATGAATTTCCAGGTTGCGTTCGATGCCTTCAATTTCGCCTTCAGCCACGTCAGCTGCTCACGTCCTAACATGGTCTTGGGACGGTCGGCCCGATCCTCCGCTGAGTTGGCATCGCGGTACTGCCGTGTGTCCAGGAGCAAGAGCTCAACATGTTTGCCCCAGCGAATGTTTCGGTAAAGGCGAAACGGCACTTCGTCCCCCGGTACGATCGGGTTGTAATCGAGAAACGCGGCAAGACCAATGGGCAGCAGGTGTTGCCCAGCGGTATAGGGTTGCCCATCGCGGGTATCCTGCAGCGGGCCGAAATCGTTGACGACCTCATGATCGTCCCAGACCGGCAGGTAAGGGGTAGTCGACAGAAGGTCTCGGAACCCGCGGTCATCGCGGCTGTATCGCCAGTGCGCCCAGAAATCAGACTTGTTCGCCGCAGGACCGAACTCCCCGGGCACTTGTTCGTTGCCGTACTTACCGCGGGCGTCGCAGGCATCATCGGCGTAAATCATGTCGCCCATGGCGACGAAGAAGTCCCAATGTGACCGGTTGAGGGCTGCGAAGATCGGGAATCCCTCGCGCGCGTCGCGACAGACGTTCTGACCGGCGAGATCGCCTCCCCAGGCAAAGCGGACAGACTTTGCAACGTCCGGCGCCGGCGCCGTGCGGAAGCGGCCCGAAAGCGGGTCACGCAGCGGGGGCGAGGCGTCCCCGCCGAAACGGACCGCGTAGAGGTAGTCGCTATCCGGTTTCAAGTCACGGAATAGAACTTTTCCCGTGTAGTCGTGATCCGGGCTCACGGCGATCTGCCCGTGAGAGAGCGCCCCTCCCCCCGCGGGTCTCAACCAGGCGTGCATCGTGGACTCGCGATCGGTGCGCGACCAGATGACTGCACTATCCTGGTTGACCTCACCAACCATGACCCCGTGGGTAAGCGGTGAACGCTCCTCGGCGGCGTAAGCGGGAGGATATTGAAAGAACGCCAGCGAGCTCAAGAGCAAGATGCTGGCACGAATCAGGTGGATGCTCATGAAGCGGCGAGACTGGAACGTCAAATCGAGATGCTACCGGCGCCTTCGCGGGAAGGTTTGTCCGTCTCAGAAGGGAGTGTGGCGCTGCGCTGACAAGCGCATCGAACCGGCAATTGCCGGCTGCCACACATCGGTATCTTTACAATATCACACACGTAAAGAGCAGTTTAATGAAAAGAAACCCAGGTCCCGCGTCGCTATGGATCACCAACCTCAGACCAGCAATCCGGTCCTGGTGTTCCAGGCCCGCCTCAGCTTGAGGATCCTGGCACAAGTCAAATTCCTGCTCCATCCGCCGCCAGTTGCGCTCCACTTTGAGCCAACGGGCTGCGCGATTGACCCGCGACAAGGGGCTCAGCCAGAGTACGACGCGTTCACACGGTTCGGTCCGGGTTGCTGTGGGAAATCCCACAACCAGTGCATGGCTATTGCCCCCCTCGGCTGCTTCTTGGATTGCTTCTGCCATAGGGGATCCTTTCGCGAACAGGAGGGTTGGCGCAACCGGGCTGTGAGAGGTGTGATACCCATCCGCAACCGCTGCGCCTAACGGGCGGCGCGCCCGTGTCGTGCGAACCCGCGTGGTCATCCGATGGCGTGAAAGGCTGGGGTGAGAAAGCTCCATCCCCTGTACCCGTTGGGAAATTCGCGCCTCCCATTACTCGGGCCCGCACAGAGAGATAGCCTTGCAAACTGGTCAGGCGGGCTCGGGCTTGTGCGGCTGCCGACCGCCACCCATGCGGCCTGCGCACCAAAGTGTGTGAAATGCCACACCTTCCTGTGTGACAGCACGCAATTCCGCGGCAACATCCGTCTGACTCGAGGATTAATTCCCCAATTTCCATAGGGATAAGACTTCGGCACATTTATTGAATCCACTATTTGCGTCAGCTTGACAATGCCATCCACAAATAAATTAAAGACCGGAACGGAAGAAACTTATGACCGCCAACGCCATCGCCACCGTCGCTTCTTCTTCTACCCGCAGCAAGGATTCGGGCAAATTGCTGCTGGGTACGGGTCTCGCATTCGCATCCCTCATCCTCGTTCCCGCTCTAGCGACGCAAATCGGGCTAGGTGCGAGCCTGACCGGTGCGCTGCGCATCGCGCTGATGAGAGCATCGAGCCGGGCCATCGGAGGATCCTCCGCCGAGGGGGAGGGCGCGGCGACCTCGTTCAGCTGTCACTGATCACTCCCGCCTTTCCGTCTTCCTTCGCACGCCCGGAAGCCCCACTCGGTCCCGCGTCCGGGCTTCTTGCTTGATCTCTGATCCCGGGGGGCGCCTCGCCCCCTCGAACCTTCCAATTCGTTCTATCCGTGCTTTGCTGGACAATGGCTTGCTTTGCCGTTACAGTTTTTCTGATGCGGCTTAAGGACCACCCGATGTTCTGCCACGATGATCGCCGAGATGAGATATTCAGAGGAGAATGAACCTTATCCTTGTGACCTCTGCGGGTTGCCGGTTGAGGTAGAGGAATTTGAGCTGCTTACGCACAGCGGACAAAAGCGATTCTGTTGCGAAGGTTGCTTCGGTATTTTCCAGATGCTGCACGAAGACGAAATCTTACTTCAAGATACCTCGAAGTAGGCACTCGGATGAAGTCGGCGTTGCGGTAGCGCTAGAGTGTCACGCCCAAGCAATCGTGTTTATTTTCCAATACAAGGAGACTGACTCATGGCGCATGTACATGGTGAGAAGATGATCGCAACCGCCGCAAAGGCCGCAGGGAAGGGCCACTCCGATATGATGATGGGCGGCGGCATGGGAGGGATGATGGGCATGGAGCACGGTGCCGGGATGGGTGGCATGATGGGCAGCGGCATGGGCCAGAAAATGATGGGTATGGAAGGCATGAAGGGAATGGGCGCGATGATGAGCCCTGGCGCCGTTGCAGGCGTCGCGACCGGCGCGGCAGTGACGGCTTCGTCAACAACGAGACAATCGATCATGAGCAAGCTTGCGAAACATCCGTGGATCTTGTTTGGCGCCGGCCTCACCGTCGGTTACCTCATCCACAAATACCGTAAGGAAATCATCGAAACGGCCAATCGTGCGACTGAAAAAGGCAAGGACTTCGTGCTGCAGCAGCGCGAAAACCTCGAAGACATCGTTGCCGGGACCAAGGAGGCGGCCGACGACAGCGGCAAATCCTGAACTGGAAGAGTCTTCACCGATCCGCGGGATGGAGTGGGCCGGATCACCGGACTCCGCACCGCGGGCCAGCCGTTGGCCCTGTCTGAAGTGAAGTTATGGCGATCGCCAAAGAAATTGCTATCCGTTATCGGGCCCCGGGGCACGTGCGATTCCAGCTCCCGGCGGCGCTTTGCAGTTCACCGACGAAGGAGCAGCTCGTCACCGAACTGCGCCGAATCGAGGGAGTTTATCGCGTCGATCTCTACCCGAGGCAGAAAAAGCTCTCCATTCGTTTCATCGAAACCATCTGCGATTTTCCGGCCTTAAGCCAAGCGCTCTACCGTCTGGTCGGCGCCGCCCATATACCCGCACCCGTCCCGAGTTGCTGCGCCGAGTCTGAGCCCCAGACGACCGGTTTGAGCCGACGGCTGCCGGAAATCGGCCCGGTTCGCTGGCTTCGGAGCAAATGGCGCGAGGGGGGGGAAACCGCGACGGCTATGGGGATTGTCGCCCGCCAACGCATCGCGCGACCGGGATCTGGGGCGATAATCAAGGAAAGCACCGTGATCGAGTTTCTGAACGATGCACTCGTGCTTTACCTCATCAAACTGCATTGGCACATGATCACTCAGCACTGGCTGCGCCAACCCTGGCGTTACCGGTACGAGTGGCTGGCGGTCTTCTACCTGATCTATCTCCTCGTGCGCTCGCGCCGTCCGAAGAAGTGAGCGCTGGTGAGTTTTTCGCAGCGTGCGCCGGGCGCACGATTCAAGGGATTGATGCTGGCTGGAACTCTTTCGCTTGCATGGCGCACGCTACCCGGGGTTTTTTCACAAACCGCTGAGTCCAGGGTGCGTTACCCTACCCAGCGACTTCGGATCATGCTTTTCGCAGAGTTACCTCTCTCACATTGATCGAATTCGAATTGGACTGAGCGATGGACACACTGACCGGCTTCGGTTCCGCAAAGCTTTTCGAGAGTTTCACCCTGGTTCATGACTTGCGCCGGCGCGTTCGGGTTATCGCGCCAACCCTGCGCAAGGATCTCGAAAGGACCTATGCGGCGGAGATTCTTCTCCGCAAGCACAAGGGCATCCGACACGTCAGGACGATTCCACAACTCGGGTCCGTTGCGGTCGAGTTCGATCCGGCTCGCCTGCCGAAGGAGAACTTGTTGCGTCTGCTCGATCGCTTGATCGACAACCTCGGCCGAGGTACTCCCGCGAGTTCGGCGGCGCCGGTCTGCGAGGTCGACCCGGATGCGCCGGCCTACGAGTACACCCTCGCCGTCGACGGAATGACCTGCGCCTCCTGCGCCCTCCTGATCGAAATGCTGCTCCGCCGAGACCCACGCGTAAAGCAGGCGGTAGTGAACTATGCGACCGAAACCGCGATGATCAGTGGCAAACTGACGAAAGACTCCCTGGTGCAACTGATCGGGCGCTGGGGCTACACGGCTCAACCCCTGGGTTCTCTGGCTCAGCGCAAGCTGCAACTCGCCAAGGAGCACCAACGCCTGGCCGCCGCACGCCGGCGCTTCGTCTGGTCAGGCGTGCTGAGCCTGCCCGCGGTCGTTATCGGCATGGCGATGCCCCATGGCCGCATCTTCCATTGGCTGGAGTTACTGCTGACCGCGCCAGTGGTCTGCTGGGCCGCACGCCCGCTGTTCGCCAAGGCGTGGGCACTCGCCCGACAACGGTCCGCCAACATGGACACCCTGGTCGCCTTGGGTGCAGGCGCGGCCTACGGTTACAGCGTCATCGCATTGGTAACGCGGCAGCGTGAACTCTACTTCGAAGCCGCAGCAGGAATTGTCACCTTCGTTCTGATGGGGCGTTACCTGGAAGAAAAGGCGCGAGGCCGTGCCCAGGAAGCCATCCGCAGCCTGATCGATCTGCAACCACTGACCGCCAACGTCGTACGCGATGGCCAGGAGATCGTGGTCCCGATCGAAGAGGTTCTGGTCGGCGAGATCATGCTCGTCCGACCCGGCGAGCGCATTCCCACCGACGGCGAAGTTCTCGAGGGACTATCGACCGTCAACGAGTCGATGGTAACGGGTGAGAGCCTTCCGGTCGTGAAGGAGCCCGGGCACAACGTGATAGGCGGATGTGTCAACGGCAACGGCGCACTGAAGGTCCGGGTCACGGCGGTAGGCGCGGACACCGTGCTGGCGGGCATCGTCCACATGGTGGATCACGCCCAGGCGACCAAGCTGCCGATTCAGAAGACGGTCGATCGCGTCAGCGCCGTGTTCGTGCCGGCGGTCATGCTCGTCTCCGGGGCCACTTTGCTCGGTTGGCTGAGCATCGGAGCAACCGCCACGAGAGCCTTCTCGAATGCGGTGGCCGTGCTGCTGATTGCCTGCCCCTGCGCGCTGGGATTGGCGACACCCGCCGCGATCATGGTTGGCACCGGCCAGGCCGCCCGGCGCGGCGTCTTCATCCGCAACGGCGAGACCTTGGAGACTGCTTCACGCCTGAACGTCGTGATCTTCGACAAGACCGGCACGATCACCGAGGGTCAACCCCGGGTGGTCGACGTGATCAATCAGTCCCGGCTGAGCGACCAAGAGCTTCTCGGGCTCGCGGCCAGCGCGGAGGCGAACTCCGAACATTTCCTCGGCCAAGCCGTGGTCGCGCGCGCCCGCGAAGTCGGCGCCCCGATCCGCGAAGCCAAGGACTTCAGCAGCGTCCCGGGTCGAGGAATACGCGCACGAGTCGGACGCTATGACCTGCTGCTTGGCAATGCCGCCTGGCTCACCGAGCAAGGCATCGCGCTCGAGTCTTGGGGGAGCATTGCCGAGAGCCTCGCCGGCGAGGGCAAAACGCCGGTTTATTGCGCCATGAATGGCCGAGCCGTGGCGATTTTCGGCATTGCCGATCGTCCGCGGGACAACGCACCTGAGGCGATTGGCCAATTGCACCGAATGGGGGTCCGAACATTGCTAGTCACCGGCGACGTACCCGCGGCGGCTCACTACATCGCAGGGTGGGTCGGCATCGACGAGGTGATGGCCCAAGCGCGGCCGGAGCGCAAGCTCGAGATCGTGCGTGAACTGCAGAGCCAGGGCGCCCTAGTGGGAATGATCGGTGACGGCATCAACGACGCCCCTGCCCTGGCGGCTGCAGACGTCGGTTTCGCCATCGGGAGCGGTACCGACATTGCGATGGAGACCGCCGACATGACCCTCGTTCACGGGGACATCACCAAAGTCGCCGAAGCCATGAGCTTGAGCCGCGACACGTTGCGGATCATCCATCAGAATCTGTTCTGGGCCTTCGCCTACAACACCGTCGCGATCCCGGTCGCTGCACTCGGCAAGCTCAATCCGATGATCGCATCAGCCGCGATGGCGCTGAGTTCGGTCTCGGTCGTGCTCAACTCATTGAGACTGCAACGACGCTAGCCGCTCTTAAGCCCCTGGTGAACCCAACTGCGACTCACGACTGGAACTTGTAAGCTTGGCCGCATGGGCTCTCCACCGCCGGGCTCAGAGCCTTGCGCGGGTCGCCACGCCCAAGCCCACGCCGCAAAGCGCAGCTTACCCGGAGATATCTTGTCCAAGACGCTCGTCGGGCGGTCCTGGGTCGACTGGGGCATCCGGTTTGCAGGAGTGATGATCGCCGACGTCCAGCTGCATTTGCCGGAAGCTATTACAGCCCAGCCTTCCTGAGCCGCTCGATGAAACTCGGCTTTCGGGCGTGGGCATGCCGCAGCGTATCCAGGCGCATCCGGAAGTGGCCTCCCTCACCGCGGGCATCAAGATCCCGCAGGTCGAGGAGAATTTTCACGGCCTGGTCGTAGCTGCTCGGCTGCTTGGTGGCGATCAGGCTGTCGACCTCGGCCCACAGTTTTGGCTCGCGGCCAACGAGACTGTCCAGATGCTTCTCCCGGGCGATTGCGGCCTCGCGCTCGCGGCGGGCCTTCTCCCTGGCGCGTTGCTCGGCCTCGATTCGATTCCTTTCCTCAGCGTACGCGTCGGCCGCCTGAAGAAGCTGTGTCACGGTCCGCCTCGCAACCGACCCCGCCGTCGACTCAGGCGAGCGCTCCTTGAGGAAACGCTGCAGCAGCTCCGTGACCCGACAGTGGTCGGCGTCCACGATGAGGTTCGCGATCAGCTCATCCTTTTCGTTGGTCGCGAGCTTGCCGACCCACGCTCGCACCTCGTCGCGATCCAGCCCCGCGTCTCCGAGCGGCTGGCTGGCCTCGGCGGCCACGTCCAGCAGGTCGCTGTCGATGCGCAAGAATTCGGCCAGGCTCTCCAGCGAGGCGCTGAGCCGACCGAGACCCGGTGGCACAGGAGGCTCGACATCGTCGTCTTCGAGCTCACCGGCCTGCGCACGGAGGAGCCAGCCCAGGTAGAGGGCCCGCAGGTCACCCCGCGCCAGCTCGGCGCGGACAGAGATCATCGAGGAAAGCTGGCCTTCACCCTCGACCCACTCGCCGCCCTCCTCGTCGTCGGACACGAAGCTCAGGATAACCCTGCCGGACTTCTCGCCGACGGAGGCGCTGTCGCCACCGCAGTATTGCCTGGCGGTCGCTGGATCGAGCAACCCGGACGGCAGGCGCAGCTTCAGGACATGCGTGCCCCAATTGGCGAGGTACAGGAACGCGTCGAAGTACTTCTCCATCCACGCATCCTCGTCACCCTTGAAGTTGCCCCACGCGTAGTCGTTGACGAAGCTCGTCGGGGT
>Ga0209254_10007133_pt1 | contig 10306 bp, 7 predicted proteins | sample FrelakmetDIP11DI_FD_187148 | JGI IMG/M metagenome (GOLD analysis project Ga0209254, IMG submission 187148) | Freshwater lake sediment microbial communities from the University of Notre Dame, USA, for methane emissions studies - DIP11 DI (SPAdes)... | ecosystem: Environmental > Aquatic >... | reverse complement strand
ATCCTGAGGGGGGTGATAGTGTAGAACCGGATCATGGGCACCACAGGATCGGTGAACGGGAACTCGAACTCCCAGGACTGGTCGGGGAGGATGAGGGGGGTCTCATCGAAAGTCCGGGTTGCCACCAGGGACCGGTTGGCATCAAGGTAATCGATCCGGAGTTGTACCCGCCGGATGGGAAGGTCGGCGGTGTTCACTGCGGTCCCGAAGACCAGGAAGGTATCCCTCACATCGGTGACACCGACGTAATTGGTAAAATTCAGCGCCCTGAGGTTGCTATCTTCCGTTCCATCCTCACCGGAGACTGAGAGACATCCGGCACCGATGATGGATATCACGACCAGGAGACCGAATATCGGATAAATACTCTGCCTTTTCATTGTCATGCTAAGTCCGCTCCCTCCCTTGCCATTGATAAAATCCCGAGGCCGTCTTCCAGGGACGGCAGGGGGTCATGTCCGGATTGCATACCATGGTTCCTCCTCACCCTTCCTCATTGAGGGATTTGACCAGTTCCTCGTACGCTTTCTGCCGGTCCTCCTCCGCTCCCCCTGACTCTTTCTGATCGGCCTTTGTAAAACCCGGCAGTTCGATCTGCGAGAGGAGATCGATGAGTGCCCCCAGCCCCGGGATATCCAGGTCATGAAGGGTGAAGACTGTGCTGATCTCCCGCGCTTCCCCTGGTGAAAGGTAAACCTCCTCGGTATATGCCCGGTAGAAGGGGAGGAGGATCATGATGTCGTACTTCCCGGGCTGGAGGTCCCCGGCCCCTGCCGGGGTCAGGCCAACGAACCGGTTGTCGATGTAGACGTCCGCACCAGGGGGATCGGAAGTGAACCGGAGGTGGCACGGAGCACCGGCTGTTCCGGCAGTGCTCCCCACGCTACCCTGGGCCGGGACCAGCCGGACTGCTACGGTTGTTCCCTGCCCGGAATAAACCTGGATATCAGAGCTGTACTCCTGGTATCCCGGGAGAGAAACCTTGAGGGGATGGATACCAGGGTCTGTCTCCCGGTTGGTGAGGGGGGTCACCCCTGCGGGTACCCCCTTGAGGCTCAGTGACGCTCCCGGAGGATCAGAGGTAACGGTGAGGTATCCCTTCTCTCCTCCTGACGGCAGGGGGGCCGGGTTGAGGGTGGTCGCGATATCCAGGATCTGGCGCTCGATCACCGTGACGGTGAGCGTGGTCTCGTGGTACCCCGGCAGGGACAGGGTGAGGGTGTGGGGGCCGGCCACCACCCCCTCGAGGGTCACGGGGGTCTCACCCTTCCTGGTCCCGTCCAGGAGGACGGCTGCATTGCCGGGCTGGCTGGTGACCCGGATCGATCCCTTCGGCAGGTAGGGGTCCTCGGGTGGCCGTGCTCCGGGGACATAGCTAATGGAACGGGTGTGGACCACCTCCGACCCGTTGATGGTGCTGTGGGGAGTGGCCTCAGCTATCCGGATTATGGTCTTGTCCATGGTCGAGCTGACGTTCGGGGCGATCCCCTTCAGCGTGACCTTCAGGGAGACCCGGCTCCCCGAAAGATAAGAGAGGTCCCAGGCGGTCATCACCATGTTCCGTGAGTTCCGGACCGGAAGTTCGGTCAGGATCCCGTCGCGGGACAGGAGCGGGGTCCAGACCGGGTCCTGGAGGTCGGTCCAGAACTTGAGCGTATGGTCCTCCGAGAAGGTATACTGGTCTTCAGAGGTGATGTCCATAAGGGCCATCACTTCTACCGGGGTCTGGTTCCCGATGATTCCATCATTCGGGGTGATAACTACAGTATATACATTCACCCTTGCGGAAACACCCTGGATGCAGCAAAGGGCAAGGAGCAGGAAGAGGATAACCGTCCATCCCTTCCCTTTCCCGGCTCCTTCCGGCAGGTTCGGTATTCGTCTCATCGATTATCCTCCTGTGCTTGTTGCAGTGGCCCCGGTACTCATGCTGACACCCTGGCAGGTAGCACTGATGGTGTAGCTCCCGTCGGCCGGGCCGAGGATGACCTTTACCGACGCCAGACCTTCTTCATCTGTCCTGTCCGATGGAGGCTGCACGATCCCGCCCGGCTCGATCCTGAAGCTGACATCGGCCTTGTCTATCGGATTCCCATCAAGGCCGGTGACCTGCACCACCAGCGGCTGGGTGAGGGGCAGGCCCGGGAAACCATCCTGTCCACCACCGGAGATGATGGTTATCCTCACCTCCCCGGCAGGCGGCGCCTCGGCAGCCGGGAGCAGGAAAAAGACGCAGGCAAGGTATGCACCGGTTATCAGGATCACGGTATGTTTCAGCCCGTACCGGGCCTCCCCCTCGGTGATCTTCCCGATAATCAGGCCCCCGAACAGGGCATTGATGATGATCAGGTGGAAGAACCCCTGGGCAAAGTTGAGGCTGGCCATCTCCCCCGACCCCAGCCCCAGAAAGCTGGTGGTGCTGATGTCCTTGAGGTAGGGGAGGAGGGAGGTGGTCAGGGTGAACGCGATGAAGAAGAGGATCCCCTGGGCAAAATAGAAGATCAGGGTGTACTGGGAGAGGTTTCCCTCCTTCTCCCGCTCGATGCCGAGCAGGCTCCGCATGTCCTCGGAGGCCTTGAGGATGAGGTCGGAGGTCGACCCGCCGCTGTAGGAGGCCTGGACCACCAGCATGGTGTAACGGGTGATGAGCTCGCTCTTCAGCGTCCGGGTCATGGCCATCATGGCCTCTTCGAACGACTTGCCAAAGCTCATTCCCGTGGCCGCGATCCGGATGTGCGGGGTGAGCTCGCCGAGGTTGGTCTTCGCAAGCTCCATGACCGACTTGACCGGATCGAGCCCCCCCCGCATCAGCTCCGAGAGCTTGAAGAGAAACTCGGTGTAGAGCTCTTCCTTCTTCCGGGTCCGCCTCTTATCGAGCGTAGTATCGATGGCATAGGGTGTTACAGCCAGGATGAAGGCGATGATCAGCAGGTGGTCGAGCCCGGGCTTTTTCATGACTGCCGCCGCCTCTCCCGTGACCGCCGCTGTCCCGGTTACGGCCCCCCCCTCCGTAGCCTCAATCTGCTTCACCAGTTCCTCGTAGGCCTCCTGCCGTTCGCTCTTCACCACCTCCTGCTGCTCTCCGGGAAGGGCCACCAGTCCCCCGGCAATCGCACCGGCAACCAGCAGGATGGTAAGGGCAACCGGGATACCGATGGTAAAGTATTCCCGCCGGATATCGTGTTTCAGGGAGAGGGTTTCGAGGAATTGTTTCATGGGGATCACGGCGTGGTCGAGTACTTGACCCCGAGCATGGCGAGGAATATGATGTTCACCACTGGCGTCACTATGTAAATCAGGACATTGAAGGTCTGGGAGGGGGTGAGGAGGCCGAAATCAATCCCCAGCGCCCCGGAGATGACGATCCCGAGAACGGCGAGGGTGATGATCATGATGATACCCCCAAGGTATCCCTCGGCATATACCGCCAGCGACTCCACGAACTCCTTGTAGATCTGCCGCCGGCTGGCCATCAGCTCCTTGGACTTCGCCTCGAGGTAGCTCTTCAGCCCTCCGCCGCTGTAAATGATGTTGGTGATATCGATGCAGATGTCCCGGAAAATCTCGGACGGGGTGTTGCTGACCAGCGAGTGCATGGCGGTCACGGCATCCTCTCCTAATACATCGGTCCGGAAGAGCACTTTTTTGAACTCGTTCGAGATGTGCCCGTAATCCTCGCGGCCCACCCGCCGGATGATCTCAAGGGGGGTAGCCCCGGAGCTCGAGAGGATGGACATGAAGGAAAGGGCATAGGGGAGCTTCCGCTCGATGTCCATCTTCTTGTTCGATATCTGGTTCTGGAGATAGAAGGGAAACCCGCCGCCCGACACAACCGCACCGGTCCCGGTCAGCAGGAAAATGGTAAGCCAGGGGTCATCGGTGTAGAACGTGCTGAACGGAAAATAAAAAAGGAGAAGTGAGATTCCAAGGAAGGTCCCGGTCACCAGGGCCGTGCTCACCACCCAGATGGAAATGAACATACCAGGGGTCATCTCCGCATCAACCTGGTAGAGGGTCCGGGCAACGGAGGGGTTGGGATTCAGGTCCAGAGTGCGGCCAAAGATATAGCAGAATTTCTTGTAACCATCGAAAAGGTGATGGGACTGCATTCAGAAGCCTCTCCCGGAAGAGATAATATTTATATATACACTATCGAAACATACTGGTATACGAAATTCCGCCCTCACATGACGGATTTCGTTCGCAGATTTCATCAAAATTCATCCCCACAGTCTTTTTTAAAAATCTCCCTGAAGGAATTCTCCTAGGTTACAAGAGTCGGGAGATCATATAGAATTAATGTATTTTTTCTATAGTTAGATATATAGGATATAGAGAATTGTTGACCGATGATCAGGCCAGTAATGCTCTTCTGAATGGAATAAAGGGGGAGCGTGGCTTGTCCAGGGAATATTTCTTCAGCCTGCTATAGACACCGGGCAGGATGGGATAGAGTTGGAGAGACCCTCCCTTCCTCATACAGAGATGACATCCTGCCTGGTTCTGCTCTATCGTTGAGAGTGTCCGGAGGGTGGGAGAATATGCCGGGGATATCTCTGATAGTATTATCAATTACCTCATCGAGGAGAAGATATAGCGGGGGCTGTCTCCCTCCAAACAACCCTACTTCTCCCCGCCAATCCACCCCATCTGCACGTACCACTCGTACTCGTGGGACCACTGGTCCTTGTTCCCCAGCACCAGCTGCCGGAAGTAGTCCCGGCGCTGCCGGAGATACTCTTCCTGATCGGGATAGCGGTGTTCTCCCCGGATGGACCGGGCGAGCTTCCTTCCCAGCGCCACCGAATCCTCCACCGCCCCGGGGAGGGCTCCGGGGTCCCTGCCTACGGCCACGCCCACCCCGCCGACCGTGATGACCCCGAGTGCCGAAAGGGCATGGTTCATGTACTCCACCACCCTGTCCTGGTTGCTCCCCCCGGCAGTGCAGACCGAGCAGCCGAACTTGCCGAGGAGCATCTGGCAGTGGATGGCATCGGCCATCCGGTCAAACACCGCCTTCAGCGGGGCAGGGACCGAATCGATGTAGTTCGGGGCCCCCAGCACAATCCCGTCGGCGTCCATCAGGGTAGCGAGGAGATCGGGGTAATCATCAGGCAGCGTGCAGTCACCGGTGGCATAACAGGTCCCGCAGGCGGTGCAGTATTCAATATGCAGTGCATAGACATCGATGAGCTCCGTCTCTGCCCCTTCCTCCCGTGCTCCCTGCAGCACCCCGTTGACCAGCTGCAGGGTCCGGCTCTCCTTTCCGCGGGGACTGGCAATGATTCCGACGACCTTCATGGAAATCCGCTCCTCCTCCTGGTACGGGGGAATCGGGATGGGAGGCGCATAAAGCTGCCGGTCTGTCAGGAACCGGCGGAGCTTCCTCCAGATCCCGAGGCTCATTCAGGAGTATGAGGGAAGACCAGGCAGGAGGCACCGATAACCAGTCATCATACTTTATACGTGAGCAGCAATAAGGCTGAAATGTTACGAGTGGAGGCCTGGAATGTCAGAAAAAATGAGGGAGTATTTCCCTAAACAACCGACCTTATCAGGGGTTCTGTCATGAATCCGGAAGAGCAGCTGATTGTTGCCATCATCGATGACACCATTACCACCGATACACCGCACGGGAGGGCCCTCAACCGGATCATCAGGGGGCTCTCCGGCTTTGGCATCGAAGTATTTACCATCCAGTCTATCGAGGGAGCCAGGTCTGCCTATGCCAACCTCCCCGAAGCAAACTGCATCCTGATCAACTGGAACATCGGTGATGATCCGGGCCATGGGGGAGCAAAACAACTTATCGGGGAGATCCGGGACCGGAACGAAGATATCCCGATCTTCCTGATGGCCGAACCCACCGGGGAGACCCTCGGCGATGTCCCGGTAGGGACCCTGCGGGAGATCGATGAGTTCGTCTATATCATGGACGACACCCCGGAGTTTATTGCCGGGAGGATCACTGCAGCGGCCAGCCGTTACAAGGAACGGCTTCTCCCGCCCTTCTTTGGGGAGCTGGTCCGGTTCTCAAAAGACTACGAGTACTCCTGGCACACCCCCGGTCATGCCGGCGGCACCGCCTTCCGCAAGTCACCTGCGGGAAGGCTCTTTTATAAATTCTTCGGCGAACAGCTCTTCCGTTCCGACCTCTCCATCTCGGTGGGGGAACTGGGGTCGCTCCTCGACCATTCCGGGCCCCTGGGGGAGGCCGAGCGCTACGCGGCAAAGGTCTTCGGGGCAGACATGACCTACTTTGTCACCAACGGCACGTCAACGGCAAACAAGATCGTCTTCTTTGGCCGGGTCTCCCGGGACGATATCGTCCTCGTTGACCGGAACTGCCACAAGTCGGCCGAACACGCCCTCACCATGACCCATTCCGTTGCCGTCTTCATGGTTCCTACCCGGAACCGGTACGGGATCATCGGTCCCATCCCGCCGGCCGAGATGACCCCTGAAAAGATACAACAAAAGATAGCCGCCTGCCCCCTGACCGCGGACCTTGACAGCAGGACACCCATCCACGCCATCATCACCAACTCCACCTACGACGGGCTCTGCTACGAGGTCACCAGGGTCGAGGACCTGCTCGGAAAAAGCGTGGACAGCATCCACTTTGACGAGGCCTGGTACGGGTATGCCCGGTTCAACCCCCTGTACCGCGACCGGTTTGCCATGCGGGACGGGGCAGATGGCCCTGAAGGGCCGACGGTGTTTGCCACCCAGTCCACCCATAAACTGCTGGCCGCCCTCTCCCAGGCCTCCATGATCCATGTCCGGAACGGGCGGGTGCCGGTCGAGCACTCCCGGTTCAATGAAGGGTTCATGATGCACAGCTCCACCTCGCCCCTCTACACCATCATGGCCTCCCTCGATGTCTCCTCAAAGATGATGGACGGGGCGGGGGGACGGGCGCTGACCACGGAATCGATCGAGGAGGCGATCCGGTTCCGGCAGACCATGGCCCGGGTTCAGCGGGAGGTCAGCGGAACGGGCAGGCCGGACGGCTGGTGGTTCGGGATGTGGCAGCCTGAGAGCGTGACCGACCCGGAGACGAACAAGAAGGTCCCCTTTGCCACAGCCCCGCTCAATCTCCTCCGTGACAACCCGTCCTGCTGGGTCCTGCACCCCCGTGAGCGCTGGCACGGGTTTTCGGGGCTGCCGGACAACTACTGCATGCTCGACCCGATCAAGGTAACCGTGCTGATGCCTGGTGTGAACGATGACGGGTCGCTTGCTTCAGGGGGGATCCCGGCTGCCGTGGTGGTAAAGTTCCTTGACACCCGGGGGATCGTGAACGAGAAATCGGGCGACTACTGTATCCTCTTCCTCTTCTCGATGGGGATCACCAAGGGGAAGTGGGGGACGCTGGTCACCGAGCTCTTCGAGTTCAAGCGGCATTACGATGAGGAGTCGCCGCTGGAAGAGATCTTCCCCGACCTCACCGCTGCATGGCCTGACCGGTATGGGGGCATGACCCTGAAATCTCTCGCCGATGAGATGCATGCCTTCAAGCGGGAGCACCGGGTATGTGAGCTGCTGGAGGCGGCATATGCGGGCCTTCCCGACGCTGAAATCACCTACGCCGACGCCTATCGGAAGCTGGTCCGGGGCGAGGTGGAACAGGTGCCGGTCGAACAGGCAGCCGGCCGGATCGTGGCCACCGGGATATTCCCCTATCCCCCGGGGATCCCGGTACTGGCCCCTGGAGAAAATATCGGGAAGAAGAACGGCCCAATCCTCCAGTACCTGAAATCCCTGCAGGATTTCGACCGCAGGTTCCCGGGCTTCGAACACGAGACCCACGGAGTTGAACGTATCAAAGGTGAGTATCTGATGTATTGTATCAGGGAGGGGTAGCCGTGGGTGATGAGACGGCTGCTCCCCGGTCCGATAACCGGGTGAAGGTCCTCGGGGTCTTTGCCCTGGCCATGATCAACGTGGCCGCTGTACTTTCTATCAGGAATTTCCCCTCGATGGCCGTTTATGGCTGGTCGAGCATCGGCTGGTACATCATCGGAACCGTTTTGTTCCTGGTCCCGATCTCGCTGGCTGGTGCGGAACTCGCGACAGGATGGCCGGAAGGAGGAGGCCTGTATGCCTGGGTACGGAATGCATTTGGCGAGAAGGGGGGGTTCGTGGCCATCTTCTGCGAGTGGTCAAACAACCTCGTCTGGTTCCCTACGGTCCTTGCATTCATCGCCTCCACCCTCGCTTTTGCCCTTACCCCGGACCTTGCGAATAATGCCATCTACATGTTCTCGGTGATGATGCTCGCCTTCTGGGGCACCACGGCCATTGCGTATTTTGGTGCGGGGGTCACTTCGAAGTTCACCAACATCGGGGTCATCCTCGGGAGTATCATACCGGCTGCCCTGATCATCATCTTCGGCGTCTACTGGCTGGCGTCAGGCCAGCCCCTGGTCATCCCTCCCTTCTCCTGGAGCGAGGTGGTACCCACCATCAGCATGGCCACCCTCCCGTTCTTTGCCACCGTGATCCTCCTCTTTGCCGGCATGGAGATGGCAGGGTTCCATGCCCTCGAGGTAAGGAACCCCCAGACCGATTACCCGAAGGCCATGTGGCTCTCGGCACTCCTCATCTTCCTCCTGACCGTGTTTGGCACCCTGGCCATTGCCTTCGTGATCCCGGCCGACCAGCTCGACCTTGCGGCCGGCGTCATGCAGGCCCTCCAGTACTTCTTTGCCAGCCTGAACCTGGCCTGGCTGGTCGCACCCATGGCCGTCCTGATCACCATCGGCGGGGTCGTCCTGCTCGGGGCCTGGCTGATCGGTCCGGCACTCGGCCTCGGGGTGGTGGCACAGGAAGGGAATATGCCACCCCTGTTCAACCGGCACAACCGGTACGGATCACCGGTTGCAGTGCTCGTTATCCAGGCACTTATCGGGACTGTCATCTCCCTCCTCTACGTCTTTTTGCCATCGGTGAACCAGGCCTACTGGATCCTCTCGGCCATGACCGTTGAACTCCTCTGCATCGTATACGTCTTTGTCTTTGCAGCAGTAATCAAACTCCGGTACACGGCCCCCGCACAACCCCGGGCCTTCACCATCCCGGGAGGGATGGCCGGCGTGTGGCTGGTCGGCGGGATGGGGGCATTCGGGGTGATTTTCACCTTCATCGTCGGGCTCATACCCCCGGGCCTCATCGGGTTCAGCGGCATTGGCTACGTCCTGGCAGTGCTGTTCGGTACGTTCATCCTTGCCGTACCGCCCCTGATCTTCCTGAAACTGAAGAAGCCGGAGTGGAAAGAAGGAGGAGGCGGTGCGGTATGATACCGCCAATGGCCGGATACCGGATACTGCAACCGGAGGGCTTCGTATGAGCGACGGCAATAGTACCGGGACAGCGGCCATCATCATCCTCGTGGTCTTCTTCATGGTCCCGTTCGGGCTGATCCTCCTCTCTGCCCCGGCTGAGCCCTATTATCTGGTAACCGGTGAACCGGTCCGCGAGGCTGCTGCGGCTGCTGGTTTCCATATCGTCACTACAACCGATGTCCAGTGGCCGATACCCGGGGCAACCGGGGGGAAGACCTATGTCCTTGAAGACGCTGCCGGACACGAGCTCATCATCAGGACCCAGCGGTTCGACAGCGGGGAGTCACGGGATGCGGTAGTCCGGACCTACCATGCCACGGCAGCGGGGCGGGGGAGGCCGGCAGGGTTCCTCATCGTCCGCGGCCAGGAACTCATCTCCATTATCCCTGACCGGGAAGGACTGGGAAGTCGTATCGGGCAGGAACTGGCCGCCGGATCGGCATCATGACCCGGTCCCGGCCATTTTTTCCGGAGGGCTTCACCTGACATCACCAGACCATCCCGGGATACGGCCAGGTAACCCGGAACCGGGTGTTGGGAATTTCACGAAGTCCGGGGGATAGGATCATGGAAGCGATCGGTTCAGGAATCTGGCAGGAACGGGGCTCCTCACCCTCGCCCCATCTCATTATCCTGGGGGGTGTCCACGGTGATGAAAAGACCGGGATCGAGGTGGTAAAAAACCTCCATGCTCTTTTTCATGGGGGAGAGGAGAGACTGTCCCGGGGAACCCTTACCCTGGTCCTGGGAAACGAGGAAGCGATCCGCATGAACCAGCGGGGGACCTCCCCGGAACATAACCTCAACCGCCTGTTTACGGAACACCATCTCTCGGGACCGGTCCTGGATTTCTATGAATCCCGCCGAGCCCATGAACTCGCCCCGCTCCTTGAGACCGCTGACATTTCTGTGGATATCCACTCCACCTCCGTTCCCAGCCGGCCGTTCCTCCCCTGTGC
>Ga0209254_10007131_pt1 | contig 10306 bp, 5 predicted proteins | sample FrelakmetDIP11DI_FD_187148 | JGI IMG/M metagenome (GOLD analysis project Ga0209254, IMG submission 187148) | Freshwater lake sediment microbial communities from the University of Notre Dame, USA, for methane emissions studies - DIP11 DI (SPAdes)... | ecosystem: Environmental > Aquatic >... | reverse complement strand
ATAGCAGCTAAGCCAGCCTGACCCCCCTAGATGAAAATGCGCATTGGTTTAACTACCCGGTTTTATCCTCCTGATGATATAGGAGAGATTCCCCGCCAAAGACAGATCCTGGCTAGAGCCTTAGTCAATCTGGGACATGAAGTCCACATTTTTACACAAGGTAATAAACCAGATGCATTCAGCAAAGAGGGAATTTGGTTCCATTACGTAACAGAACCATCCAATATTATTCCATTCTCAAATAAATATCCTGGAATCAATGATTTCCTGACCTATAGCCTGAGTGTCCATAAAAAGATCCATTCGCTCCATCGTGACAAACCATTAGACATTTTAGATACCCCTTTATGGAACCTTGAAGGATTTACTTCACTCACCACCAAAGAGCTACCTATTGTATTACGGTTGCAGACGACACAGGCTCATTTGGTTGAGATTGAGAAGCGATTACCAACGCATGATGAACTTGGTGTCATAGCCTTAGAAAAAATTAGCCTGCAAAATGCGAATGGGATCATTGCCTACTCACAAACTGTTCTTTCAGATATCGAGCGATTTCTTAATGCTAATATAAATAAGTCCTTCTCACGAGTTATTCCTCTTGGACTCCCTGATCTTGCAGAGTATCATTTTTCTCTGTCGAACAATAGACAGAATGTAGAAGCGTTGGTGGTAGGCAGATTGGAGAAATGCAAAGGGACACAGATCCTATTCGATATACTTCCAAGACTCCTAAAAGACGAGCCAAGCTTTTCTGTTCGCTTCATTGGCGTGGATGATAGTCGTTCGGATAGTCTTAGAGAAGAAGTTAATCAGAATTACTTCGAAAATCTCAAGGAACGCTGGCCAAATTTAAGGGGGCGTGTGATTTTTGAAGGGTCAGTTTCGGAAGTTCGATTGCTCGAAGCTTATACTCAAGCAGATTTTATAATTATTCCTCGGACCCATGAGTCCTTTGGGTTGGTTTACCTGGAAGCGATGCGCGCTGGCCGACCGATAATCACTTTTGCTACCAACACTGCACAGGAAATTTTTCCGAAAGGGGAGGAAAATGGCGCAATACTCGTTTCAACAGAGAATAACGATGCCTTAGTTCATGCGATTCTAGACTTGACAGCCAGCTCAAAACGAAGGACAGACCTTGCTATTAAAGGACGAGAGCAATTTTTAAATTATTATCTAGATACCTGTATGGCTAGCGCAACCCTGGTTTTTTACGAGGAAATTCGAGACTCGATTTCTCGTCCGAAATTACACAAACCACGTCGTATTTTTCAGGTGATGGAGGCGCTAGATGTGGGGGACGCGGTCAGCTCGATTACGTTACGCAACGCAGAGCTACTGCACGAGATGGGAGTCGGAGGAACAATTTTGGGTATCCACTATAACCCACAGTTGGCTGAGAAGATTTGTCCCATCGAAAATCTCGACCTGGAATCGGAAGCCGCTCTGATCTTTCACTATTGGAATTACAGTCATTTGGAACAATTCCTTCGCAAGTTCCACGGACCAAAAGCGATTCACTTCCACAATATTACACCACCTGAATATTTTTTGCCAGGAAGCTTAGCCTATGAAACGACCAGCCGGGGGTATAGGCAAATCGATCGTATCATGGATTGGTTCGATTTGGTGATCGGTGATTCCTCTTTCAACCTGCAGATATGCCAAAATTACCTTTCGAAACCAAAACCTTCAATCATAATTCCACCTTTAATTGACCGGCAAGAAATTCTATCCAGGTCTTTCGATACAGCGTTGCTGGAAACCCTTCGCTGCCAAGAGGGACGCAAGTTCCTATCCGTAGGAAGGATTGCGAAGAGTAAACGGCAAGATCTGCTGTTAAAACTATTTGATCATTATTATAGGTGGATTGATTGTCATGCTTGGCTTTACCTGGTTGGCAATGATCGTGGAAACCAGACTTATCGGGAGGAACTGGAGGCACTTCGACAAAAATTGCCTTCGAAAGAGCACATCATTTTCACAGGGAAAGTATCCGATCAGGCTTTATATTCCTATTATCGAGCTGCAGATATTTTTATCAGTGCTTCGGAACATGAAGGCTTTTGCGTCCCGATCGTCGAGGCCATGGCATTGGATATACCAGTACTGGCATTCGGCGCGACTGCCGTGCCTGAGACGATGGGGGAAGGGGGGATATTGATCCACTCTTGGGATATAACACGACTTTCGGAATTGTTATATATACTTAGCAATGATGTTGTTTTGAGGTCAAAGATCTTGGAGGGTCAACAGAAAAACCTTGAGCGTTTTTCTGCCAATGAAATTCGCGCACGTCTTCTTGCAGCTGTTCGTTACCTAGAATATGGTGATACTAGCCCGTTTTTTCTAAAAGTATAAGAATTCTCAGCATAAATGAAACCCCTCTCCTGTTCAATAATTGTCAGCACCTATAACCGCGCATCTTACCTGCAGAGACTGCTGGCCAGTCTAGGGCATTTACGCGGTACCGAGTTTGAAGTGATCGTGGTCAATGGTCCCTCGACGGACAAAACTGCGGTAATTTTAGACGATTTCTTAGGTCGTATCAAAGCTGTAGATTGTCCGACACGCAATCTTTCACATTCACGCAATCTGGGCATCGCTGCCGCCGCGGGGGACATCATTGTGTTCATCGATGATGATGCATTACCTTCTGACGAGGCTTGGCTTTTGCGTTTTGTAAGTGCCTATACAAATGATAACGAAGGACTGCTCGGGGGAGTTGGTGGCGCGGTCCTTCATGGTAACACAGATCGGTTTGAATTTAAGAATGGTGCTACATCAGACTATGGCTTGCAGGTTTTTGAGCAATCGAAGTTAAATAATTTATTACTTGACGGAAATCGATGGGTTTGTGGGATACCTGGTGGCAATAATGCGCTCAGGCGCAGCGCACTAATCCAAGTGGGTGGTTTCGACGAGTTCTACGTTTATTATTTGGATGAGACGGATGTATGCGTACGACTATCGAGGGCTGGATATCATATCCTAAGCCTTCCAGAAAACGGTATTCGTCATTTTGCAGCGCGTGCAAATCAACCAAATAGTATATCAAATAATCGGTGGCGAACAATCACCCGAAGCGATACCTACTTTGCTTTAAAGAATGGAGCAGACTCCTTACCTCTGCGCCTTTTGAAAACCATTTATCTGGCACCTCAAAAGCATTTTTATAGAGAGATGGTAAGCTTCATGGGTCAGAAAGGTATTCCCCTTAAAAAAAGAGCGGAATTGATGACTCAGTGGCTGACAGGTTTCCTGGAAGGTTTGCTGGCGGGTCTGTTTCGCACACGCCACTTAGGTGATTTTATCACGCCAAATCCTACGTTTTTGCCATTCAATCCACCCCAGCCCGAGCAACCTTTACATATTGCGCTTCTAACCCAAACTATTCCAGGGCAACCCAATTATGGCGGAGTTGGACGTTATACTTTTGATCTCGCAAATGGATTACACGAGCGCGGTCATGAGGTGCACATTATCTGTAAAGATGAACAATTTGTACAATATCAAAGTTTAGGGTTTGTCATACACGGCATTCCAGCTTCGGAATATGCTTCTTGTCAGATAGATCCCGGACGGCCAGTGTTGAGCAAGAACCTTTCGTATAGTCTGGCTGTAGTACGCAAATTTACTGATTTATACGCCCAGGGGATTTCATTTGATGTTGTCCATGCTTCGAACTGGGATGCGGAGGCGATCGCGCTGATCCGGGCGCAGGTATATCCCACTGTACTAATGCTGGTATCACCGTTAGCACAGGTGATCAATACTGAAAAGTGGATTGTAAACGATGATTTGAAGGCTTGCGTCGCTTTGGATCGCTGGCAGATTGAACAGGCAGATACCATTTGCATCCCTTCCAAGGGTGTACTCGCCAGTTATCAGTATCTGATGAATATAGATCCCGATTCACTCCCCTCTTTGAATGTGACCCCATTAGGTATTAAACCGGTAAATGGATCCACACCTAAACAAACGACAAAACGCATTAGAAAGATATTATTTGTTGGACGTTTAGAGAGACGCAAGGGCGTGCACACTCTGCTTGAAGTGTTGCCAGAACTACTAACAACCTACCAAGGATGGGAATGTCACCTCGTGGGTAATGATCGTTTATCACTTGCCGAAGGAGGTACTTTAAAAGAGCGGTTTCTATCGCAATACTCTGGCGCTCCATGGCTCAAACGCGTGGTTTTTCATGGTGAAGTGAATGAAGGAGAGTTACAACAACATTACCAAGACTGCGATCTATTCGTGGCCCCATCTCTCTTTGAATCATTCGGACTAATATTCCATGAAGCCATGCAGTTCGGCAAGGCTGTGGTTGGCTGCCGTACAGGGGGGATACCTGAAGTGGTACAAGATGGCGTTGAAGGATTGTTGGTGAAACCAGATTGCCCAGATGAATTGCGGGAGGCGCTTGCACGCCTTATGGCTGATGATGGACTGCGCCAATGCATGGGGCAGGCAGGGGAACAACGCGTGTACAACCGCTCAAACTACCGCACGATGGCTGAGGGTTTAGAAAAAGTTTATTTGGAAAGTATTACGAGAGTTGGAGAAAGGCGACGGGCAAAGCGTGAATGTTTTTGGCCAAAGGAAGTGCCATTATTTCAACCTTCGCCCCTGGTTCGTATCAAAGGTAATTGGAAAACCAAGGAAAATAACCTTAGTCTGCTTTATTTAATGGGTAAGCCGGGAGCTGAAATCCACGCCCAAGCCTGGGGTGATTCGATGCTACGTCTTGTATGTTTACGCCATCCTTGGAGTGGGATTCTTGAAATCCAATTCAATGGTAGTGTGCTTCGCTATCTGAACCTTTATAAACCGGGAGAGTCAGAGCCGCAATATTGTTTTGCCCTATTATTGCCGGGGAATCCCCAAGATCTTTATGAAGTCACCTTACGGGTGCTCCAGGAACGCCATCCAGAGAGCCATGCCTCGGAAGTTTGGATAAATCGATTGACCATGCATTGTCACCCATGGATAAATGGACTCTAAGATGATCATGAAAGAGGGATTGATTAACTAAGGCATCAATTCACCAAGTGATTTAATAAATCCGAGGAAACAAATGGGCAAGTTGTTTTGGCGATTGGCCGTTTCATTTCCAACTTATTTTAAAATTCTATCGATCGATCTCGAAATTAAAACCAGGTCATTCCTTCGAGAAAAAAATTTTCGAAATTGCGATCGGTAAGGGAATTTCGTTGTCTTGGTAGTAAGTTTTTTTTAAGATTCTTATTTGATTTAACATTAACTGGAAATAAGCGATATGTTCATTCTCGATCTTCGTAATAGAAAATATCGCCACCAATAATAGTACATTTGTAATGTGTTTGGGGATTCATCGTTTCAACAAATAATTCCGGGTATGGAAAAAAATGAAGGTGTAAATTGGGGGTAACACGGTAGGGACGTTCTTTAGGTACAACGACAATTAGGCGCTGTTTCGTGATTCTTCTGAGTTCTTCGATCGCCCATTGGATGTTTCGGATATGTTCTAACACATGAGTACAGATGACTGTATCATAAATATTTGATTCAAAGGGTAAATGTTCTATCCGCGCTTCTAAGAAATTTATATTGGGATAAGACCGGGCGAGTGAAGATGAGAGAACAATGTCCACTCCCGTGACACATGTTTCTGTTCGCAGGGCTAATTTTTCTACCAGAAAACCATTCCCACAGCCAATATCAACAGATTCATACCCCTTTACATGATGAATAATGGCATTGATCGTCGCATCGGTCAGGTCGCTTTGATCGTCTTGACTTTGAGCTACATGTCGATATATATCTCTATATTCTCGGTCAGTGAGAGTAAATGCTTTTTGTTTAAAGTTCTTGACATATATAGAGTTTGCGCCAAATGCTAGTTTCAAGAGAAGGCTAGAAAACCATCGCGAGTCACGTAAAATAGGAGGTAATAATTCTTCTAGGATAAACTTTATCTTAATCTCAGTTGATCTTTTCATAACTTCATACTCGGTCGTTTTTAGGTAAAATATTTTGAATGGTCATTTATAATCCAAAATCCCTTGTAGAACCAAGCTTAATCAAAACAAATTGATGAACCAATCGATTCTAGGAATCTATTCTTAACCAATTAATTCATCGATCTTTTGTAATCTTTATCGAACCACATCGCGAAAAGAACAAGTTGTAATCCGGATGTAAATAGAAAAGCAGCAAAAATCGCACTTGTCTCTTTTACAAGATCAATGAATAACCGAAAGATGATTAAGTAAATCCCTAAAAAGAAACCAATAAGTAAAAACATGATACCAAAAAAATAGAAAAACACCAGTGGATGAAAGTCGCGAATAATATATTTTTGTTCTAAGCGCCATATGAAAGCACGTAAAAGGAAAAACGAGAAGGAGAACAAAGCTATCCAATGTACGATACCAGATTTTTCACCAATTCCATAAACTGCCTTGATAGGAACATCTTTTACCCTCAAATCCTGCACATTAAGTTGAATAAGTAAGGAATTTTCAAAATGATAACCTCGACTCAGAGCGTCTAGATCTAGTTTTTCGAGTGATTGGCGAGTAATTGCCGTGTAACCACATTGTGGATCGGCGATGTGCCAGTAACCAGAGGCAATTTTATTCAGCATAGAAAGCCCTGCATTCGAATAAAAACGTAAGCGCGGCATATTCTTCCACGCTTCTCCATTAAAAAACCGATTTCCCTTTGAAAAATCAATATCACCTTCTATCAGAGGATCCAATATTTTCGGTAGATCATCCGGATCCATCTGGGCATCTCCAGCCATTATGACATTTATTTCAGCACCCTGTTCTAAAGCTTTTTTATGGCCAGTAACAATAGCTCCGCCCACACCAGTATTTTTTTCGTGACGAATTAAAAAGATACATCGATCAATCTTTTTTTGAAGAGAGCTAACAACGCTACTTGTGCTATCTTTGCTTGCATCATCTACAACAACAATTAGATCCACAAAATCTGGCATTGTGGTAATTACCTTTTCGATTAAAACCTCTTCATTATAAGCAGGTACAACGGCAGCTACTTTTTTCCCTTTATACATTGATATTGCATCTCCATAATACAGGATAAGTTGAGCATCTACTTTAAAACAGATCAGGTGATAATCTTAAATTTTTACTTTGTATCCCAATCACCATTACTTGCGCTAGCGTTTTTAAACAACTGTAAATCTTGAGTGATGTAATTCTTTTTTTATAATATCCCGTATTGATCAAGACCATACGACTCACTTTATTTTATTGGGGTAACCAGTTAGTTTTCAGTATGCCAGCCAACCCATCTTCTATACGCACTAGACAAGTCATAAGATCCTATGGCTGAGTATTCAGCCTTTGCTTGATTTCGGTAAACACTCGTATTATATCTATTCCTGTTATTTTTTGCATTATATCGAGATCATGAACAGCAAGACCATCACAATGCCTACTTCGTTAATTAGGGTCGGGTAAGATACACAACAGCATGACTCGATATCGACACTCGACCAATTTCACCATTTCCTATTCGCTGTCAGAAATTTACGGTCGCGGGCTTATATTATTCACTATGCCGGCAAATTAATATTCTCATTAGGAATTTTTATTTCATATTAACCATCATACTGATCAAATGTGATCAGAGCTTTCATCATCCTTTCCACAATGCCTACCGACAAAGAAGAGGAAAGGCCAGAATACCATACATGCTAAGTAAACAGGATATTGATATCTAAAATCCTGGCTACTCATACTGATTGCCAGAAAAGCAGAATGAGCTAAAACCGGAACCGCTAATATTGTTACCCGCCAATCTTTTGATCGTAAATATAAGAAAAAAATGCCCACCAAGAACAGATAAAGGTAGCCTGCTGGTCGCCAAAGGAGGCTGTTTCTAGCGGGTCTACCACTCCAGAAGATGAATTCCGCCAAATAATTTTCCAATTTGGGCCATATAGAATCAACTTCTAATACAACCCCCTCTGGAAAAGTAACGATTCCTTCTGGAATAGTAACAATTTTTCCATTATTTATCTGGATTGGAACTGTATTAAAATAATCTTTAGAATGCTGGTATGGTTGAATTCTCCATATCAATGAAGTGGAACAAAGTTCATGTTGTAAATCAACTACTGGTTCCCTTTCAAGCAAGGTAAAAAAAACTTGACTAAGTTTATCTTGCTGAGAGAACACATATGAAAGATCGAGTTCAGGATTGTAAAGGAATGTACCGCTGTAATTACAGTTGTAATACCAATCTGTATCAACCGGGAGCACCTGATTGAGAAATTTCTCCTCTTCTTTTGTAAGAAGTGTATCGGCTTGTAAATGAGCACCTATATGATAAAGAAGTTGGTTAGCGATAAATAAATTAGTCGAAGGTTCAATCCTCAACAACTTATAAACTGGACCCTTCAGTCCAAACCAGAGAAAAATTGTAAGCGCGGACGCAACGGCAATTTGCTTCCATCGTGCTGGATAGAAAATGAATAAGAAAAAAAGAGTTCCCATGCCCGCAGCAATACCGTTATGGCGAAGATTGATTACGGTAAATGCAACAAATGCAAATAGAATCAAGTTGGGTTTTCGGTCTAACCACTCTCCCTGGCTTACCCATATTTTTAGAAGCAAAATTAACAATGCTAATATAGAGCAACTGTAAAGGATATCTTTCCAAATCGTTATCACCATGGAACTATTTACTGGTGAAAGTGCAAACAATACTGCTGCTATCCATAAAGCTGGAGTAGGCACAAGCAATTGGTGGAAATAACCAAGAGCAAAGGCAACCAGCAGAGATAAAATGACAATTTGGGAAAGCGCGACAAGACCAGGTGTAAGCCATATGCGAGAAACGAACCACATAAACAAGGTATGAAGCGCTGGATGAGCATCAGTAAATCTACCGTTTACTACCTCGGACCACTGTCCTAGTGAATCGTTACTCATTAACCCCGGCCAAAAGGTTAATAAATATATTATCCATGTAAATAGCATAGGTATTGTAAAGAAAAACCAATCATTTCTTCCAGGCTTTTCTGGATATAATGAAACTAAAGGAGGTTTGCTAAACCAGGAGACTATTCCAAACAAAAATAAGGATATTACAAATCCACACGTAAGAACAGGTAGAATCTCTGAGAACCAACTTGGAGAATCCTCTACAAAATAATTGGCTGTATAGTTACCGGTTTCATTCGAATATAAGTCTAACGTCTCTTCTTTTCCATTCCAGCGTACTTTCACTAATCCAGACCAAGCATGGGTTAGAAATGTTAATTGAAAATCTTTTACCCGTCCTTCCCACGAAAGAGAAGCGGGTTGATCTTGATACGAGACAAGAGCATTATCCCTTTGCTCCCATCCTTGCTGCCAAGTAAAACTCTCTAATTGAACAGGAACACCGCCAATCATGGAATTGATCAGCCAAACCTCAGAGCCTTTCGCCGCAACATTCTTCTCACCCGTTGCGATGATATCTAAATGTGACACGGGTGTGGGTAACTGTAATGGTTTCATTCTAATGGGGATAACCAGTACCAAAAAAATTCCTGCTAGAATTGATCCAACTAGCAAGCCCCAGCGGATTCTATTGGAATAATTTGCAAGCCTCGGTTGAGCAAATACGAACAAAGCCCAATAACTGAAAACAGAGAAAAAAAACGATAGGTACAGTAATATCGTGAGATGGTATCGGATTGAATCCTTCTCAATGTTTAGAAAGGCTGTTTCATAAGTAATGGCGCAACTAGCACCGAAAAACAATGCCAGCACAATTCTTAATGATTTACCGAGGGATATCTTTGTTGCTAATTGTTTCAGAGTTGGCATGTTCCAAAAAGTCAGTTCAGACAAATATTATCCTATTAGAATTCACGAACCAATCCACAGCCTCATGAACTCACCTGTAGGTTGCATTGATTGGCTACAGCCTGTCAAATATCCTTGCCAGCTACTACCTAAGCCAGCTAATTCGTATTTTACTTAACACTCGATAGGAACGCGATTGAGGATTGGTTTCTACTTCAGCAACGAGCCGTTACTGGCGCTAGTCAAGTTCAGCAACAAAGCATTCCTTGAGTTGTATTAATCAATGTCATCATAGATTCAGTTACCAAATAACAATTTTAGGGATGATATTGACTGCAAGCGGCTATTATAGCATAAACACCGAGCGCCGAATTGGGTCTGTTATTCGTTTCAGGGCAATTGCATCTCAACCAGCCAAAACCTTGAGTAAGTAAGCCTCATCCCAGGCGGCCTGAAGACGTTTTGCATGAATGCCGCCCTTAGCCGTTTTC
>Ga0209254_10007129_pt1 | contig 10309 bp, 12 predicted proteins | sample FrelakmetDIP11DI_FD_187148 | JGI IMG/M metagenome (GOLD analysis project Ga0209254, IMG submission 187148) | Freshwater lake sediment microbial communities from the University of Notre Dame, USA, for methane emissions studies - DIP11 DI (SPAdes)... | ecosystem: Environmental > Aquatic >... | reverse complement strand
CCGCTGGATCACCTGAAGCGCCTCTATGACGAGGCCCTGGCGCAGGAAGATGTCATCGGCCTGTCCGTGGGGACGCGTCCCGATTGTGTCCCCGATCCCGTGATTCGGCTGCTTGAGGGATATGCACAGAAACAGCATGTCTGGCTGGAGTTCGGCCTGCAATCCATACATGACAGGACGCTGAATCTGATCAACCGCGGACATTCCCTGGCCATTTTTGTCGATGCCGTGCAGCGGGCCGCCGGGAAAGGAATACATATCTGCGTCCACATCATCGTCGGGCTGCCGGGCGAATCGCGCGAGGACATCCTTAAGACGGCGCGGTTCCTCGCGGCGCTTCCCATCCAGGGCATCAAAATTCATGCCCTGCTTGTCTTGCGGGGAACCGCCCTGGGTAAACATTATGAAGAAGGCCGAATCGCGCTGATGACCCGGGACGATTATGTCCATACTGTCTGCGATATCCTGGAAATCCTGCCACAGGAGATGGTTATCCAGCGCCTGACCGCGGACGGCTACCGCGACATCTTTCTCGCACCGCAATGGGCGGCCAATAAAATGGAGGTGCTAAACGCCATTGATCGTGAACTGGAGCGGCGCGGGACCTGGCAGGGGCGCCATGCGGGGGGCGTTTTGTGAGCTCTGAGCATGGGGCCGAGCAAGGCCTTGTTGATAGGATAGAAGACTGGTAAATGGGGACAGATTTGAAATCTGTCCCCATTTACCCAAAAAGCCTTTTTTATGATATGAGAGCTTTGCATAACCGCTGAAAAATTGTTCGTAAGTGGCGAATGAAAGATTTTTCGCATTTCCATAAATTAGAATAACTTATTGATTTTAAAAATATTCAGTCTTTATAATATTTTATGCGAAAAAGATTTTGAGCCGCGGCGAAGCCATTTTTCAAAGGTCTCGATATATGTTTCACGTGAAACAAAGGAAAGATAAAAAAATGATAGCCATCGTTGATTATCGCGCCGGGAACCTGACCAGCGTTGCCCGGGCGCTGCATTACCTGAACCAGCCCTATCGGATTACGGCAGATCCGGAAGTCCTGCAACAGGCCAGTCACGTGATTTTTCCGGGCGTCGGTGCGGCCGGTGAGGCTATGGCATATCTGCGGCAAACCGGCCTGGATCGGCAGATTCGCAGCCTTGTCGCCGCCGGGAAGCCGCTGCTCGGGATCTGCCTGGGCACACAGGTGATCTTTGAGTACAGCGAGGAAAACGATACATCCTGCCTGGGGATCGTTCCGGGTTCAGTCCGCATGTTTCCCCACAATCTGCAGCTGGAGGACAGGCCGCTGAAAATTCCCCACATGGGCTGGAATGAAGTCGCCTTTACGAAACCCCATCCCGTGTTCAAGGAGGTCGAGCAGGGGGCCGCCTTTTATTTTGTGCATTCCTACTACCCGGCGCCGGCCGACCCCGCGTGGATTCTCGGCTCGACCGACTATGGTATGCGTTTCTGTTCAGCCATCGCCCGTAAAAACCTTGTGGCGGTGCAATTTCACCCGGAGAAAAGCGGGCGCCCGGGTCTGCGGATTTTAGAGAATTTCTGCCGCTGGGGAGGCCGGGATGCTGAGTAAAAGAATCATTCCCTGCCTGGATGTGCGCAACGGGCTGCTGACCAAGGGCATAAAATTTCAGGGGAATGTTGATATCGGCGATCCGGTGGAGGCGGCCCGGGCCTACTATGAGCAGGGCGCCGACGAGATCGTTTTTTATGATATCACCGCGTCTTCCGATGGCCGCGCCATCATGATCGATGTGGTGAAGCGCGTTGCGGAGACGATTTTTATTCCCTTCTCGGTAGGCGGCGGAATCCGCACCGTGGAAGACATGCGCAGCGTGATCCTCGCCGGCGCCGAGAAAGTGAGCATCAACACGGAGGCGGTGCTCAATCCTCTGCTCATCGCCGACGGCGCCAGGGCCTTCGGCAGCCAGTGCATCGTGCTGGGAATGGACGTCAAGAGAGTCGAACACAGTGCTACAATTCCAAGCGGGTATGAAATGGTCATCCAGGGCGGCCGGACAGACACGGGGATCGACGCCCTGCGGTGGGCGAAGGAAGCCGAGCGTCTGGGCGCCGGGGAAATCTGCCTCAACTCGATCGACGCCGACGGGACGCAGGACGGCTATGAAATCGCCCTGACGTCCATGATTTCCGCGAATGTACGGATTCCTGTGATTGCCTCGGGTGGGGCCGGGCGGCCGGAGCACTTGCTAGATGTGCTGACCCGGGGCCGGGCCGATGCCGCCCTCATCGCCTCGATGGTCCACTATAAAACCCACACGATTCCGGAAATAAAGACATTTCTTGACAGGCAGTGCGTTAAAATGAGGATGCAGTGGTGACTCGCCGCGGGTCTTGATTATTGGGCTTGACGTGTATATAGTTATAGGTATAAAAAACCAACATGAATTTCAGGTGAACAGGGGGGAAGAGAATCAGTGGACGCAAAACGATATGAACTGAATGTCCAACTGGCGCAGATGCTCAAAGGCGGCGTCATCATGGACGTGACCAATGTGGAGCAGGCCAGGATTGCCGAGGAGGCGGGCGCGGTGGCCGTGATGGCCCTGGAACGCGTTCCTGCCGATATACGCCTGCAGGGCGGTGTTGCCCGCATGTCCGATCCCGCGATGATTGTGGAAATCAAGAAGGCCGTATCGATCCCGGTCATGGCCAAGGCGCGGATCGGCCATTTTGTGGAAGCCCAGATTCTGGAGGCGCTGAAAATCGATTATATCGATGAAAGCGAGGTGCTCACGCCGGCCGATGAGGAGTGCCATATCGACAAGACAAAATTTCTCATTCCCTTTGTCTGCGGCGCCCGCAACCTGGGCGAGGCCCTGCGGCGCATTGCTGAAGGGGCCGCCATGATCCGGACGAAAGGCGAGGCTGGAACCGGAAACGTGGTCGAGGCGGTCCGCCATATGCGCGCCATGAACCGGGAAATCCGCCAACTCATAAACATGCCCCTCGAAGAGGTGACGGGATTTGCCAAGGCCAACGGTATGCCCTATGAACTGGCCCTGAAAGTCCGGGAACTGAAACGATTGCCGGTTGTGAATTTTGCTGCAGGCGGGCTCGCCACGCCGGCCGATGCCGCCCTGATGATGCAACTCGGCTGCGATGGCGTCTTTGTCGGATCGGGAATCTTCAAATCCGCCAATCCGTTACTGCGCGCCCGGGCCATTGTCAAAGCGACGGCCTATTTTAAAGATCCGCAAAAAATCCTGGAGGCGTCCATCGGGCTCGGCGAGGCCATGCCGGGATTGGAAATATCGGAAATCCCCGAAGGCCAGTTGCTTGCCGGTCGCGGCTGGTAATGGAAATGCGATGGGGGTCCGCGAAGAAATCATCGGCGTCCTCGATCTTCAGGGGAGTGTTTTCGAGCATCTCGAGCATCTGGAACGGATCGGCATTTCGGGCCGTCCCGTAAAGACGCCGGCCGACATCCTGACCCTCAAGGGCCTGATTATCCCCGGCGGTGAGAGCACCTGTCTTTCCAGGTTGATGAGCATCTTCGGCATTGATGACGCCATCAAGTCAGCGTTTGCGCGCGGCATGAACATCTGTGGCACCTGCGCCGGCGCCATTCTTCTGGCCGATGCCGTTATCGGCGAATCATCCCATCTGGGTCTGATCGAGATGGATATCGAACGCAACAGCTTCGGCAGCCAGCTCGACAGCTTCACCGCCACAGCGGTAATCCCAAAGCTTTCTACCGAGCCTCTCCCCCTGACCTTTATCCGGGCGCCCAAAATCTGGCGGACAGGTCCGGGGGTCGCCGCGCTCCTGAAGATAGATAATTATATTGCCGCCGCGGAAAGTGATCGGGTGTTGGTCACGGTATTCCATCCGGAACTGACCGGCTGTGTGGCGTTTCACCGCTATTTCGCACGCAAGTGCGGGCTTTTACCGCTCGATGAGAGCCAGGTCCCCGATGTCGATCCGGCCTGGAACCGGAACAGCTGGATGCGCGTTGTCCCTGCGCTCCGAGGTTGACAAACTGTTTTTATTGTCCCTCTGAGGAGTCGAAGCGGCCCCCTCACATTCAGGTAAAATTTCTGTGAAAAAATCACCGGATATTGTGGATATTCGTTGACTTATCAAAAGATGCTGGGGATCACATGATTATTTGATCAGGTCGATTCTTTGCTGCGTCACATCCGCCTTTGTCTGTTCGTTTAACGATGCATAAGAATCCCGCAGCTTGCTTAGATAAACCAGGAGGGCCTTTTTCCAGCCCTGTTCGGAGGCCGTCCGGATGGCCGTATGAAGCGTCTCTTCATGATAAAGTTGCGTTTGAACGGCCAGGCCGGATGCAATGAGTCTGGACAGCGGATCTTCTATCGCCGTGATCGCGAGGTCGATGTCTGACTGTTTCCCGTTCTTACAGGCACGCAGAAATTGCCGGTATTGCGGGGGCAGGTATTGTTCGTCCACCCGGTCGAAGGCGCCCTGCAAAAATGCGTGGAAATGAATGTTTTCGGGATGCAGCTCGATGGCCTCCAGCTTGCGATATTCCTGACCGACAAAGCTCTCGAGTACCGCAACCCGTAAGGCATCTCGGGAGAGATAGACGATTTGCAGAAGTCGTAAGTCACCGCCGGATTTAATTTCCAAGACGGATTGTTCAAAGCTTATTTCAGCCAGGCGATCCCGTCCCTGCAAATAATGCTTTTTGTAGCTTTCCATTTGATTTTGGCCCGTTTTTATCCAGTCCGGGACGGCTTTTGCGCTGCATCCCGCAAGCAGAACAAAACAGGACAGTAGATATATGATTCTTTTCATGGAAGTTTCAGATGCGTCTCCTTTTTCAGGGGAATGAGCTTGTCAATGTCATTCACCAAACTGTTGATGTCGTGGATCATTCGGTCAATGTCCTGCCGCAGCAACTTCACATCCCCGGTTGTATCCGCCGTATCGGCGCTGATTTTGTGGATATTATCGAGAACCGGGTCCATTTTCCTGAGCTTGACGCTCAGATCCTTAAGAATGGTCTGGATATGCGCCAGAACGCCCTGACTGCCGTAGAACTGTTCGTCTGTCTTTTCCGCCATCGCGTCAACTTTTTTAAGGATCCCGTCGGCCTGCTTGGTAGCGTTCTTCGTATTGCTCAGAATTTTGGTCAGATCGCCGCCGGGATCCGCAAGATTGGACGTCAATGTCTCGACATGGTGCGTAATGCTGCTGATTTTTTCCAGGATCGGTTTAATGCTTTTCACGGCGTCGTTAATGTCATTAGCCTCAACAATCTTCGGAATGGTCTCTTCAGACAGCGCAGGAGCGTCAAGATTCGCCGTGGCAACAGAGATTCTGGCGGAACCGATCAATGGTTTTTCCAGGATGAAAACACTGTCCGCACGGACCCATCGGAGATGCTGGTCGGGCACCTTGATTTTTATGACGACTAGGCTGGCCGCGTTGAGTTCCAGTGAATCAACCCGGCCAATCTTGAAGCCGGAAAAGACAACGGGCATCCCTACCGTCAGGTTTTCACCGGATTTCGAAGACAGGGTGTAGGTATGCTCTTTTGCGAAGACGCCTTTTTTATACGCCACATACCCAATGAAGGCAACAATCATCACAGACGTAATGATAATAAACAAACCCACCTTGAACTGAATGTTACGCGGCATCGCTTATCCTGTATCGTTCTTTAAACCAGAGATAATCAAAAACACAGCTTTTATCATATAAATCAGCAATGATATGAAGGCTGTCATCGATAAACCGGCAGTTATGAAGCGCAGGCAGAAGCTTAAAAGGCCGGTCGATAACGACGATAGCATCTGCCACCATGGCTGCCCTCAGCAGCATGACTCGGAATCGTTGCTCATCCGTAAGAGCATGGGTCCGTTTGTGGGCAATCATCTCAAGCTGATATCTGCGCAGATACCCCATGACCTCCTCCTGTGCCGCTTCGCCGGAAAGATTCTGATGATACTGCTTGATCAGCGCAATATTGATCCACACATCCAGGTTTGAGATGAGCGGCACATCTTCGGAAACCATCCCGCTGCGCTGCCGATGCAGATTCGTGAAGGCTGCCAGTTCGCTTTTCAAAGCCGCCTCACTGTCAAATAATTTCAAATCATTCTTATCAGTAATGACAGTACCTCGATGATCAGGATCGCGATAAAAACCTTGACCATGCCCCGCAAAACCGTTATGGGGACGCTGGTTAGTTCATCTGTGGCTGCGAAACCGGAGCGAATGGGAATCATGGTAATAAAAAACCCGAAGGTCGACGCCTTGACGATGGACAGGATCAGATCGCCGCTGTTGGCAGAGTCCAGCAAGACGCCGGCATAGACGGCAGCGCTCATGCCAAAGAAAATATTTGCAAAAAGTAAACCGCTGACGACCACGACAATGGAAAAAAGGCTGCTCAACAGGACCACGGAAACGATTCCGTTGACAATTCTGGGAATAAAGAGGTAGTCGATAACGTCGATGTTAAAAGCCTCCAGCGTGCGCATCTCCCGGTTCACTTTCATGACGGCGATCTCTGCATTAATGGCGGAACCGGAGCGCAGCGCGATCAGCAGCGCCGTAATCAAAGGGGCCAGTTCGATGACCAGCAGACCGACCAGAATGTTACCCAGGTAGTTCGCCAGACCGAGATCCATAATAATTTTAAAGACGACGCCGATCAAAAGGGAGCCGAACAGGATGGAGCCGACGAGAAAAAGGGGCAGCGTCTGCACCGCGGTAAAATAAATCTGGTTCAGCAGGACGACCCGGGTGGCGCTGTTGTAAGTTTTTATATCAAACATTCTCATGACGATCCTGCCGGCAAAAGACAGGGTGTCATGAAAGGCGCGGCCTATGTCGATTCCGACCTGGCCGATATTTTCTACGACAGGCGCCATTTTATCTGCAAAAAAGGACTGCGCGTTTATAATGGACAACGCTTTACCGTGGCCTCGCGTACCATATAACAGGATATGATAAAAAGCAAAAGACATTGCATGACAACTTCGTAAAGAGTCCGGATACGACGCTTTTTCTGCGAAGCCGTCGAATGTGGACAAAGAGATGACTTATTACGAGTCCATCATCAGCGAGGGGTTGATATTATGAAGATCATACGCTTTCTTTCGGACGATCATCGTGAGCTATACGGACAATACGACATGGATCGACCGGATTGTGCAAGAATTATCAAGGGTGATATTTTTCGGGATTTTCATGTTACGCTTGAGAACGCAAAGATCAAAAGCTTCCTTCCGCCCGTGCAGCCGATCAATATCCTGGCGATGGGTCTTAACTATCGGTGCCATGCGGAGGAAACCGAAATGGCTGTTCCGGATTATCCGATCCTGTTCATGAAGGCGACCAGCAGCGTCATCGGGCATCAGGAGCCGATTCTGTTACCCGCAGCCGGACCCGGGAAGGTGGACTATGAGGCGGAGCTGGCTATAATAATCGGCAGAAGTGTAAAAAATGTCAAGACATCGGACGCCATGGACTGTGTTTTCGGATATACCTGCGCCAATGACGTCAGTGCGAGGGACTGGCAGCTTGAAAAGCAGAAGGGCCAGTGGATACGAGGGAAAAGTTTTGACACGTTTTGTCCGCTCGGGCCCTGGCTCGTCACGAAGGATGAAATCGCCCATCCGGACCGGCTTCGTATCCGCGCCATGCTCAATGAGGAAGACATCCTGCAGGATTCCAATACCGCCAATATGATTCATCAAGTTGCGGCGATCATCAGTTTTTTGAGTCAGTCGATGACGCTGCTGCCGGGGACTGTCATTTTATCGGGGACGCCGGAAGGGGTTGGTTTTACAAGGCAACCCCCTATTTTTTTGAAAATGGGAGACTGGATCACCGTTGAAATTGAAGGCATTGGTCGATTAAGTAATCCTGTGATCCAGGAGCAACCGCATTCGAGTTGACAAATGACGCCAAGTGTTTATATTATCTGAAAAAAGTGGCTGCCGAGGGGATGTGGGAGCGCCGTCGGTCAGGGAAGGCCCTGACAGAAAAGTTCGTTCGTTGTCCGGGAGGATTCCATGAAAAAAGAAAGTCAAAGTCGAAAAACCTTCATGATGTTTTTACTGGCCTGTCTGATCGGGTTTTTCATCGTTTCGGTCGTCGAGGTCCTTCGCTCATCCCTTGTACCTTCCGGGCCGGGGCCTGATGTTCAGCAAGCATCAGCCACCACTCCCACGGACGGCAGCCGGCCGTCGGTATCATTTGCCGATCTGGTTGAGCGGTTGAAGCCGACAGTCGTCAATATCAGCACCACGAAAACAATCCGCAGCGGCATGCGGTCGCCCTTCGGCGGTTCTCCCTTTGACCGTTACTTTGGTGGTGATGATTTTTTTGATCGATTTTTCGGGGACACCCCGAGGCGGGAATTCAAACAGAGAAGCCTGGGGTCCGGCTTTATCATCAGCGCAGACGGTTATATTTTTACCAATAATCATGTGATTGAGCGGGCGGATAAAATTCTGGTCAAACTATCCGACGGTCGGGAATACAAAGCGGATGTGATCGGCCGGGATGCCAAAACGGATATGGCCCTGATCAAGATTAAACCCGGCAACAGCCTTCCTGTCGTTGAAATCGGTGACTCTGAAAAATTAAGAGTAGGGGAATGGGTGGTCGCCATCGGCAATCCCTTCGGCCTGGAGCAAACCGTGACAGCGGGAATCGTCAGCGCCAAAGGGCGTGTCATCGGCGCCGGACCCTACGACAACTTTATCCAGACGGATGCCTCCATCAATCCAGGCAACAGCGGCGGGCCGCTGTTTAACATGGAAGGCAAGGTGATCGGCGTCAATACGGCCATCGTGGCGCAGGGTCAGGGGATCGGCTTTGCCATCCCAATCAGTATGGCCAAGAACATTCTGCCAGATCTGAAATCCAAGGGGAAGGTCACCCGGGGCTGGATGGGGATTTCCGTCCAGGAAGTGACGGAAGATATTGCCAAGAACCTGAAGCTCGGCCAGCGCAACGGCGCACTGATCTCAGAGGTCTTCAAGGGCGATCCGGCGGACCAGGCGGGGCTTCGGCCGGGCGACGTGATTCTGGAAGTTAATGGGAAAAATATAAATGATACCCATCAGTTGCTGATCCTGATCGCCTCTTTTCACGTCGGCGACAAGGTCAATGTAAAAGTTTCGCGCGATGGACAGGAAAAGACCTTCCAGGTGACTGTTGCAGAAAGAAAGGACCGACCGGAGATTGCCAGGGACCCCGGTGACGGTAAGGCATCCTTTGGGATGACCGTTCAAGACATAACCCCGCAGATTGCCCGTCAGCTCGGTATTCCCCAGACAAAGGGTGTTGTGGTGACAGACATTGAGGAAGGCAGTCCTGCAGACGAGGTGGGCATACAGCCGCGGGATGTCATTCAGCAGGTCAACAAGGTCAATGTCAGTTCGCTGAAGGAGTACCTGCGGGAAATTGCAAAACCGGCTGCGAAAAACAGTATTTTACTGCTCATTAAACGCGGGAAAACGACCTATTATGTTGCGCTACGCCGATAATCCGGTGACAGGATCAGGATGCCTCAGGCGACACAAAAACGTGTTTCGCTTCTAAATATCTACGAGACCCTCCAAGATCACTTCGGAGATCTGCACTGGTGGCCTGGTGATTCCCCTTTTGAGGTCATCGTCGGGGCGATCCTGACCCAGAACGCGGCCTGGAAGAATGTGGAGGCGGCCATCCGTCGTCTCAAAGCGGAAGACGTGCTCCATCCGGCAAGATTGCGTCCATTGGCCGACCAACACCTTGCCGACCTGATCCGGCCGGCGGGATATTTCCGGGTTAAAACAAAACGTCTGAAAGCCTTCCTTAATTTTCTCTATCAGGACTATCAGGATGATTTAAAGATACTGTTTGCCGAAGACCTTTGGGTTTTAAGGAAAAAATTGCTGCTGGTCCACGGGATCGGCGAAGAGACGGCAGACAGTATTCTGCTGTATGCCGGGGGGAAACCCGTTTTTGTCGTGGATGCCTATACCCGCAGGATTATGCAAAGGCATCACATCATCAGCGACAAGGCCCGTTATGAGGACATTCAGACACTTTTCATGAACGGCCTGCCACGGAGCGCGCCGCTGTACAACCAGTACCACGCGCTGCTGGTGAACACCGGCAAGCAGTTCTGCAGGAAACAAAACCCACAATGCGAAATATGTCCGCTGCAATCGTTTCTGTGATGTTTCACGTGAAACACGTATCTTACGCCAGCATTCCCCCGTCCACCACGATACAGGCCCCGGTCATGTAGGAGGCGGCGTCTGAAACCATATAGAGAACGGCGCCGGCCATCTCT
>Ga0209254_10007128_pt1 | contig 10310 bp, 11 predicted proteins | sample FrelakmetDIP11DI_FD_187148 | JGI IMG/M metagenome (GOLD analysis project Ga0209254, IMG submission 187148) | Freshwater lake sediment microbial communities from the University of Notre Dame, USA, for methane emissions studies - DIP11 DI (SPAdes)... | ecosystem: Environmental > Aquatic >... | reverse complement strand
CGCGGCGGATGACGTTGTCCCCTTCCCCGCCGGCTTGGTAGAATTCTACGATACTCCCCGGAGCTTATCCCGCCCTTCGCCGAGAGACCCGCCGATGAACGCACGCCTCGCCGCCGCCCTCCTTGCCGCCTTGCTCGCCGCCCCCGCGCTCCCCGCCTCCGCGCAGGACCACGCCCGGGCACGCCAGATCGTGGGCGGCAAGTGTTTCCTTTGCCATGGCATGACCGGCGAGAGCTCGAGCGAGGTCTATCCGCGCCTGGCCGCCCAGAATGCGGCCTATGTCGCCAAGCAGCTTCGCGACTTCCAGTCGGGCCGGCGCAAGGGCACCACCATGAACGACATGGTGGCCGGTCTCTCCGCCGAGGACATGGACGCGCTCGGGCGCTTCTACGAGGCGCAGACGGCCGAGCCCCACGCGCCTGGCGACGCGGACCTGGCCGCCATGGGCCGCTATCTCTACGGGAAGGGCAATTCCTTTTCCGGGGTGGCTGCCTGCGCGTCCTGCCACGGCCCGAAGGCGGCCGGCACGGAGATCCTGCCGCGCCTGGCGGGCCAGCAGGCCGCCTACCTCGAGGAGCAACTCAAGCTCTTCAACAAGCGCGAGAGGAACAACGACAACGCCGTGATGCACTCCATCGCGACGAAGCTCACGGCTCTCGAGATCCGCTCCCTCGCCGAGTACCTCGCCTCGCTGCCCTGAGCGCCCCGCAGAAAGCGGAAAGGCCGCCCTTGGCGGCCTTTCCGGTCCCGGGGTAGCCCTTGCGTCAGGCGAGGGTATCCGACCAGATATTGGTCGCCCAGTTGAGCGCGTAGCCGGCCTCCAGCTCGTTCATCGCAGCGGACACGCCGCCCGAGCCGGGCACCGTCTTCATCGTCCGGTCCTTCTCGTCGTACTTGTGCACGGAGGCCACGTGCACGACGAGCTTGTCCGACACGAAGCTGTAGCAGGTGTTGGAGAGCGTGGGTGACGGATTGGGCGCCTCGCCGTTGAGGAGCGCCACCACCGCCGCCGCGCACGCCTTGCCGTGCGCGTTCGCCATGTGGCCCGACTTGGGCATGAGAGGCGCGATCTGCAGCGAATCGCCCAGCACGTGCACGCCCTTGGCCGCCTTCGACTCGTAGGTGAGCCAGTCCACCTCGCACCAGCGCTTGTTGGCCGTGATGAACGGGTCGGCGATGCGCCCCGCCTTCATCGGCGGCAGGATGTTCAGCACGTCGCCCTTCACGTCGTCGAGCTCGAGCTTCACGACGCTCGACTTCACGTCGACGTCCACGGCCTTGCTGTTCGGACGGTACTCGACGATGCCCTTGTAGAGCTCGGCCCAGGCCTTCTTGAAGAGCGGGCCCTTGGAGGTGACGTCGCCGTTCGCGTCGAGCACCAGCACCTTCGAGCGGGGCTTCGCGGCCTTGAAGTAGGCGGCGACCTGGCACGCGCGCTCGTAGGGGCCCGGCGGGCAGCGGTACGGCGCCTCGGGCACCGCGAGGACGTAGACGCCGCCGTCGCGCATCTGCTCGAGTTGCCGGCGCAGGTCCACCGTCTGGGGCCCGGCCTTCCAGGCGTGCAGGATGCGGGCCTGCGCTTCCGGGGACTTCAGGCCCGGGATGGCTCCGTCGATGAATTCGATGCCCGGCGCGACGATGACGCGGTCGAACGGCAGCGGATCGCCCTTGGCGAGGCGCACCTGCTTCTTGTCGACGTCGACGGCGACCGCCATGTCCCTCACGATGCGCACGCCGTGGTTCTTCTCGAGCCCGGTATAGGGCGTCGTGATGTCGCCGATGGTCTTGAAGCCGCCCAGCACGAGGTTCGAGATCGGGCAGGAGACGAACACGTCGTTCGGCTCGACCAGCACGACCTCGATCGAGGGATCGAACATCCGGATGTACTTGGAGGCCGTGGCCCCGCCGTAACCTCCCCCGATCACCACCACGCGCGCCTTGGGTTCGCCGCTGCGCATGGCCGCGCAGCCCGCGAGCCCCGCGAACGTGATGCCAGCCGCTCCCGCCTTGAGGAAATTCCTTCTTTGAATCTTCATGGTGGCCTCCGATCCCTAGCGCGGTTGGCGCGAGAAGTGGTCCGCCAGCGCCTCGAGCTCCGCGTCGGTGTATCCCTTGGCGAGCTGGTGCATGAGCGTGGCCGGCTTCTTCCCGGCCTTGAACTGGTTCATCGCGGTGAGCAACTCCTCCTTCGGCTTGCCGGCGAGCCCGGCCAGTGTCGAGCCCGGCGCGGGGCGCCCGTTGGTGCCGTGGCACGCCGCGCAATTGGCGGCCAGCGCGCGAACGCCCGCGGGCGTGAGGTTCGACGGAGCAAAGGCGGGCGGTGGCGGGGCCGGTTGCTGGGCCTGCGCGACGGCGGCAAGGGCCGCAGGCCTCGCGGCCAGGCGCTTCAGGTGGACACCACCGGCTCGGCCGGCTGCGCGCTGTTCGTGGCGATGTCGAGCTTCACCTTGCCCTCGGCATCCACGTCGATGGTGACGCGCCCGCCGCCCGCGAGCTTGCCGAAAAGCAGTTCGTCGGCGAGCGCCCGGCGGATGGTGTCCTGGATGAGGCGGGCCATCGGCCGCGCGCCCATCAGCGGATCGAAGCCGTTCTTGGACAGGAACTTCTTGAGCGCCTCGGTGAACTGCACCTCGACCTTCTTCTCGGCGAGCTGGGCCTCGAGCTGCATGAGGAACTTGTCCACCACGCGCAGGATGATCTGCTCGTCGAGGGCGGCGAAGGAGATCGTCGCATCCAGGCGGTTGCGGAATTCCGGCGTGAACAGGCGCTTGATCTCGGCCATCTCGTCGCCCGGGCGCTTGTCGGAGGAAAAGCCGATCGAGTTCTTGGAGAGCCCTTCGGCGCCGGCGTTCGTGGTCATCACGATCACGACGTTGCGGAAGTCGGCCTTGCGCCCGTTGTTGTCGGTGAGGGCGCCGTGGTCCATCACCTGCAGCAGGATGTTGAAGATGTCCGGATGGGCCTTCTCGATCTCGTCGAGCAGGAGCACGGAGTACGGATGCTTCGTGATGGCCTCGGTGAGGAGCCCGCCCTGGTCGAAGCCGACATAGCCCGGGGGCGCCCCGATCAGCCGCGAGACCGCGTGGCGTTCCATGTACTCCGACATGTCGAAGCGCACGAGCTCCACGCCCATGATGAACGCGAGTTGGCGCGCGACTTCGGTCTTGCCGACGCCGGTGGGGCCGGAAAAGAGGAAGCAGCCGATCGGCTTCTGCGGATTGCCCAGCCCCGATCTCGCCATCTTGATGGCGGCCGAGAGGGCCTCGATGGCCTTGTCCTGGCCGAAGACGGTCGCCCGGAGGTCGCGGTCCAGGGTCTTGAGCGCCGCGCGGTCGTCGCTCGAGACGTTTCGCGCCGGGATGCGCGCGATCTTCGCGACGATCTCCTCGATCTCGGGCTTGCCGATCACCTTCTTCTGCCTCGACTTCGGCAGGATGCGCTGCAGCGCGCCCGCCTCGTCGATCACGTCGATCGCCTTGTCGGGCAGGTGGCGGTCGTTGATGTAGCGGGCCGAGAGCTCGGCCGCCGTCGTGAGGGCGTTGGCCGTGTACTTCACGCCATGGTGCGACTCGAAGCGCGACTTGAGTCCGCGCAGGATCTCGACCGTCTCCTGGATGGAGGGCTCGTCGACGTCGACCTTCTGGAAGCGGCGGGAAAGCGCGTGGTCCTTCTCGAAGATGCCGCGGAACTCGTTGTAGGTGGTCGCCCCGATGCACTTGAGCGCCCCGGAGGAGAGCGCGGGCTTCAGCAGGTTCGAGGCGTCGAGCGTCCCGCCCGAGGCGCTTCCCGCGCCGATGAGCGTGTGGATCTCGTCGATGAAGAGAATGGCGTTGGGGTTGTCCACGAGCTGCTTGAGCACGGCCTTCAGGCGCTGCTCGAAGTCGCCGCGGTACTTGGTGCCGGCGAGCAGCGCGCCCATGTCGAGCGCGAACACCTGCGCCTTGGCGAGCACCTCCGGCACTTCGCTGTCGATGATGCGCTTGGCGAGCCCCTCGGCGATGGCGGTCTTGCCGACGCCGGCCTCGCCCACGAGCAGCGGGTTGTTCTTGCGGCGCCGGCACAGGATCTGGATCACGCGCTCGAGCTCGGCCGCGCGGCCGATGAGCGGATCGATCTTGCCGTCGGCCGCGAGCTGGTTCAGGTTCTGGGTGAAGCTCTCGAGCGCGCCGCCGGCCCCGGGCGCCTCCTGGCCCTCCGGCTCGCCCTCGCCTTCCTCGCGACCGCCGCCGGACTGCGGGTTCTTGGTGATGCCGTGCGAGATGAAGTTCACCACGTCGAGGCGCGAGACGCCCTGCTGGTGCAGGAAGTAGACGGCGTGCGAGTCCTTCTCGCCGTAGATGGCGACGAGGACGTTGGCGCCCGTGACCTCCTTCTTGCCGGAGGACTGCACGTGCAGGATCGCGCGCTGGATCACGCGCTGGAAGCCGAGCGTGGGCTGCGTGTCGACCTCGCCCGTCCCGGCCACTGTCGGCGTGTGCTGCATGACGAAGTCCGCGAGCGCCTTCTTCAGGTCGTCGATCTTCGCCGCGCAGGCCTTCAGCACCTCCGAGGCGGAGGGGTTGTCGCAGAGCGCGAGCAGCAGGTGCTCCACGGTGATGAACTCGTGGCGCTTCTGCCTCGCCTCGACGAACGCCATGTGCAAGCTGACTTCCAACTCCTGGGCGATCATGTTTCCTCCATCGCGCACTGCAGTGGATGCTGGTGTTGACGCGAGTATGCCGTGACCTGCTCCACCTTGGTGGAGGCGACGTCCCGGGGGTAGATTCCGCAAACGCCCCGCCCCTCGGTGTGCACCTTGAGCATCACCTGGGTCGCCCGGTCGCGGGACAGCGAGAAAAAAGTCAGCAGCACCTCCACGACGAACTCCATCGGGGTGTAATCATCGTTATACATGACGACCTGAAACATCGGCGGCGGCTTGGTCTTGGCCGCGCTCGGCTTGAGTAACGTGGAGCCGTTCGACTTGCTGGGCATGCCTGGGGGCGCGGGATGCTGCGGGAAATACCGCCGGGGATGAAAGCCAATATGGACAAAGGGACGACCTTTTTCAAGACCCCTCCGTGCGGCCGGTGGCGCGCCACCTGCGAAAGCGCCCCGGTTCGGTGCCTTGGCAGCCGGATGGACACCGGTCTATTGACTTGAGTTCCCAAGCGGCGTAAAAGGCGCGTTGGAGTTTGGCTTCAAGGATTTCGCATCGCCTCCCGGCTTGTGCGGGCCTCGATCCGAACGATGTGCGGGCCTCCACCCGTTTTCCCCGAGAGGTAGGCAAGGCAATGGCAACCGGTACCGTCAAGTGGTTCAACGATGCGAAGGGCTACGGATTCATCACGCCGGATGACGGCAGCGAGGATCTCTTTGCCCACTTCTCCGCCATCCAGATGCAGGGCTTCAAGTCGCTCAAGGAAGGCCAGAAGGTTTCTTTCGAAGTGACGCAGGGGCCCAAGGGCAAACAGGCGTCGAACATTCAGGCCGCTTAAGAGCCTTCGCCACGAATTGAGAAGCCCCCGGGACTCGCGTCCCGGGGGCTTTTTGTTTGCGCCGCGCGCCGCACCGGTTTCCGGCGCCCGGCCCGCTCCGACGAAGCCGTCAGGCCATGCGGCGCTTGAGTTCCGCGTCGACCGCGTCCATGTACTGCTCGGTCGTGAGGTACGGGTGGTCCGCGCGGATGAGGGTCGCGAGATCCTTCGTCATCTTGCCGGACTCGACCATGTCCACGCACACCTTTTCGAGGTCGAGCGCGAAGTTCACCACGTCCGGCGTGCCGTCCATCTTGCCGCGGTACTGCAGGCCGCGGGTCCAGGCGTAGATCGAGGCGATCGGGTTCGTGGAGGTGGGCTTTCCCTGCTGGTGCATGCGGTAGTGGCGCGTGACGGTGCCGTGGGCCGCTTCCGCCTCGACGGTCTTGCCGTCCGGCGTCGTGAGCACCGACGTCATCAGGCCCAGCGAGCCGTAGCCCTGCGCGACGGTGTCGGACTGGACGTCGCCGTCGTAGTTCTTGCAGGCCCAGAGGTAGCCGCCGCTCCACTTGAGGTTGGAGGCGACCATGTCGTCGATGAGACGGTGCTCGTAGGTGAGCTTCGCCGCGTCGAATTTCGCCTTGAACTCGCTGTCGAAGACCTCCTGGAAGAGGTTCTTGAAGCGACCGTCGTAGATCTTGAGGATGGTGTTCTTGGTCGAGAGGTAGACGGGGTAGTTGCGGTTGAGCGCGTAGTTGAAGCAGGCGCGCGCGAAACCGCGGATCGACTCGTCCAGGTTGAACATGGACAGGGTGATGCCGGCGCCGGGGGCCTGGAAGACCTCCTTCTCGATGGGGGCGCTGCCGTCCTTCGGGATGAAGGACAGCTTGATCGTGCCGGGGCCGTCGAACTTGATCTCGGTGGCGCGGTAGACGTCGCCGTAGCCGTGACGGGCCACGACGACGGGCAGGTTCCAGTGCGGCACGATGCGCGGCACGTTGCTGCAGACGATCGGTTCGCGGAAGATGGTGCCGTCCAGGATGTTGCGGATCGTCCCGTTCGGGCTCTTCCACATCTGCTTGAGGTTGAACTCCTTCACGCGGGCCTCGTCCGGCGTGATGGTCGCGCACTTCACCGCGACGCCGTACTCCTTCGTCGCGTTGGCCGAGTCGACCGTGACCTTGTCGTCGGTCGCGTCGCGGTGCTCCATGCCCAGGTCGAAGTACTTGAGGTCGATGTCGAGGTAGGGGAGGATCAGCTTCTCGCGGATGCGCTGCCAGATGATCCGCGTCATCTCGTCGCCGTCCATCTCGACGACCGGGTTCTTGACCTTGATCTTGCTCATGCGCAGGGCTCCTGTGGGATCTTCTCGTGGAGGCGCCAAGGCGCCGTGGCCCGTCGAAGGGCCGGCAAAGACGAAAAATCGCGCAATTGTAGCAAAGACCCCCGACTCGCCCTTGACCCAACTCATACTTCTCAACAAGCCCTACGGCACGGTGTGCCAGTTCAGCCCGACGGGCGGGCGGCCCACCCTCAAGGACCTGGTGCCGGTTCCGGCCGTCTATCCGGCCGGGCGGCTCGACACCGACAGCGAGGGCCTGGTCGTGCTCACCGATGACGGGCCTCTCCAGGCCCGCATTGCCGACCCGCGAAACAAGCTTGAGAAGCGCTATTGGGTCCAGGTGGAGGGCCTCGCCAGCCCGGAACAGCTCGAGCTCATTCGCCGTGGGGTGGACCTGGGCGACTTCGTCACCCGACCGGCCGGCGCCATCGCCATCGATGAGCCGCAGTGCCTCTGGCCGCGCGATCCGCCCATCCGCCACCGGGTGGCGATTCCCACGTGCTGGCTCGAGATTCGATTGCGTGAAGGCCGCAACCGGCAGGTGCGCCGCATGACCGCGAAAGTCGGCCTGCCCACGCTGCGGCTCATCCGGCAAGCGGTGGGGCCCTGGACGCTCGAGGGGCTCGCCCCGGGGGCATGGCGGAGAGTGCCGGCAGCCCTGCCGGGCCGCGGCGCCTAGCCGCCGCCTGTCAACCGGCGCAACGCCGGTGGCGTTATATCCATCGACGAGGCTGGCTTCCAGCGCAGTCGAAGCGTTCATCCCCCACTCTCCAAAGGAACCGAAATGAAGAAGCTCACCTCCCTGGTCGCCGCCGTGTTCGCCGCCACCTCGCTCGGCGCTTTTGCCCAGGCCCCCGCCAAGCCGGCCGATGCCCCGAAGCCCGCCGGCGCGCCGATGGCCGCCCCGGCCCCCGCTCCTTCGGCCAAGTCCGAAGCGCCCGCGAAGGCTTCCGAAGCCAAGCCTGCGGAGGCCAAGCAGGCCGCCCCGGCGAAGAAGGAGAAGAAGAAGTCGAAGCCGAAGACGGAAAAGAAGTCCTCGACGTCGACGGACAAGGCGTCCACGACCGGCAAGTCGGCCGACGCCCCGAAGGCCAAGCCTGCCGACGCCCCGGCTCCCGCGCCGAAGACCGAAGCGCCGAAGAAGTAATCGGAACCGCCCCGGTTGCAGGAAAGGCAGGGCCGCGAGGTCCTGCCTTTTTCGTTTCCGCCACCCGCTCGCGTATCCTCCCGCCATGAAAATCGTCGTCGGTCTCTCCGGAGGCGTGGATTCCGCGGTCGCCGCCCTGCTGCTCAAGCGGGAGGGGCACGACGTCGTGGGCCTGTTCATGAAGAACTGGGAGGACGACGACGACGGCGAGTACTGCTCCACGCGAGAGGATCTCGTGGACGCCGCCGCCGCCGCCGAGCGCATCGGCATCGAGATCGAGGCGGTCAACTTCGCCGCGCAGTACCGGGAGCGCGTCTTCGCGAGTTTCCTGGCCGAGTACCGGGCCGGCCGAACCCCGAACCCCGATGTCCTGTGCAACGCGGAGATCAAGTTCAAGGCCTTCCTCGACCACGCGATCGACCTCGGCGCCGACCGAATCGCCACGGGACACTACGCCCGCGTGGAGGAGCGCGCAGGCCGGTATGCGCTGCTGAAGGGGCTCGACCCTTCCAAGGACCAGAGCTACTTCCTGCACCGGCTCACGCAGGCCCAGCTTTCGCGCTCGCTGTTTCCGGTGGGGCACTTGCGCAAGTCGCGCGTGCGCGGGATTGCGCTCGAGGCCGGCCTGCCCAACCACGCGAAGCGCGACTCGACCGGCATCTGCTTCATCGGCGAGCGGCCTTTCCGCGAGTTCCTCTCGCGCTACCTGCCGCGCGAGCCCGGCCCCATCGTGGACGATCGCGGCCGGCCCTTGGGCGAGCACATCGGGCTCATGTACTACACGCTGGGCCAGCGCCAGGGCCTGGGCATCGGAGGGCTGCGCGGGGGCGACGGTTCCGCGTGGTACGTGGCGGCCAAGGCGCTCGAAACCAACACGCTCGTCGTCGTGCAGGGCAGGAACCACCCGCTCCTCGAATCGCACCGGCTGCACGCTCAGGACGCGAGCTGGATCGACGGCACCTGCCCTCGCGCCGACGGCGTCGCACCCCTCGCGGCGAAGACGCGCTACCGGCAGTCGGACGCCGCCTGCCACCTCTCACGCACGGACGGGTCCTCGTTCGACCTGGAGTTCCCGGAGCCGCAGTGGGCGGTGACGCCCGGCCAGTCCGCCGTCCTCTATCGCGGCGAGGAATGCCTGGGCGGCGGCGTGATCGCCTGACATACGGAACCTCGGAACAAGTTTCGAGGTTCCCTAGGCGGGCGGGCGCGTCTCGGCGAAGGAGGGACGGGCCTCGAGCCGCTCGATCCATCGACCCAGGGCCGCGTGGTTGCGACGCCACGCGAACTCGGGCATCCGGAACTCGAGCCAGAGCAGCGCGCAGGCGCAGGCGATGTCGCCCAGCGTCATCGCGTCGCCGTGCAGGTAGGCCTTCCCGCCCAGCTCGCGCTCGAGCGCCGCGATGCCGGCCTCGACCTTGCTCGTCTGGCGCGCCATCCAGGCGGGATCCTGCAGGTTCGCGGCTCGCTTGCGCTCGAGAAAGATCGCGAGGCCGGCGTCGGTGATGCCGTTGCCGAGCGCCTCGTCGCGGCGCACCTTCGCGCGGTCGAGTCCCGCGGGCGGGATGAAGACGGGGGCGCCGAGCGGATCGAGGTACTCCGCGATCACCGACGAATCGTAGAGGCACGTGCCGTCATCCAGCACGAGCACCGGAACCTTGTTGAGCGGGTTGTGGCGCGGCACGGTCGAGTCGGCGTTCCAGGCGCTTTCCTCGACGAGCTCGAACGCGATCTGTTTCTCCGCGAGGAGGATGCGGACCTTTCGCGCGTACGGGCTGGTCTTCGAGGCGAGGAGCTTCATCCCGGGTTCTCCGTGTTTTCGTGAGGCCGGCTCAGAGGGCGACGGAGTATAGCACCGCCCTCCCCGATGCCCGGCCGCCGCCAAGGCGCGTGATAAAATCGTCGCGATGTCACACCCCCTCACCGCCCTCTCCCCCCTCGACGGGCGCTACGCCGCCAAGACCCGGGCCCTGCAGGAGCACTTCAGCGAGTTCGCGCTGGTGCGCTGCCGCGTGCGCGTCGAGATCGCCTGGCTCGAGGCGCTCGCGGCGGAGCCGACCTTCACCCCGCTCGCGCCCTTCTCGCCCGCCACGGTCGCGCACATGCGCGATGTCGCCGCGGGCTTCGCCCTCGCCGACGCCGAGCGCGTGAAGGCCATCGAGGCGACCACGAACCACGACGTGAAGGCCGTGGAGTACTGGCTGCGCGAGCGGTTCGCCTCGAACGCGGAAGTGTCGGCGGCCGCGGAGTTCATCCACTTCGCCTGCACGTCGGAGGACATCAACAACCTCTCGCACGCGATCATGGTGCAGGGCGGTCTCGCGCAGGTCCTGCTGCCGGCGCTCGATCCCGTCGTCGCACGGCTCGA
>Ga0209254_10007127_pt1 | contig 10311 bp, 9 predicted proteins | sample FrelakmetDIP11DI_FD_187148 | JGI IMG/M metagenome (GOLD analysis project Ga0209254, IMG submission 187148) | Freshwater lake sediment microbial communities from the University of Notre Dame, USA, for methane emissions studies - DIP11 DI (SPAdes)... | ecosystem: Environmental > Aquatic >... | reverse complement strand
GGCCTCACCAGCCTTGCGGTCCTGGCCGGGGCTGTCGGCGTATGGCTGGGGTTTCCCCTGGCGGACCCCATCGTCGGACTGATCATCACCACGGCCATCCTGCGCATCGTCTGGCAGTCCGGTAAGGCGGTCTTCACCCGGCTCCTGGATGGCGTGGATCCGGAGGTAATAGGTGAGATCGCCCACGCCGTCTCACACGTCCCCGGAGTGCGGGAGGTGACGGGAGTACGGGTGAGATGGCTGGGCCACCGCATGCATGCCGAGCTAAACCTGAGCGTATGCGCGGACCTCACGGTGGAGGAGGGCCACGATATCGCCATGGAGGCCCGCCATCAACTACTCCACCACCTGAAATACCTCTCCGACGCCACCATCCACATCGATCCCGAGCACGCCTCCGGAGAAGAGTTCCACTGCATAGAAGACCACGCACACGATGACCTGCCCTCACATTCCCACTGAAGATTTTGGGCACGACAGCTGCATGTTTTCCTTATCTCGAGCACGCCTCGGGAGGGGAGTTCCACTGTATCGAGGACCACGAACACGATAATCTGCCCTCACATTCCCACTTAAGGTCATGCTGCAGTTGAGGGCCGCAAAGCCATTAAGCTGCACTGTTATCTCAGTGAGACCGTGGTTTAGATGCACTATTGACAATAGTGCAATAGTGAAGGATACTCTGTATAGACGCTCGTTCAACTTACAGGTCAAGGAAAGGTGAGGAAGATGTTTTTTGCGGGTTTACACAAAGGAGAGGATTGTGGTTGCGGAGGGCACCACGGGGAGGATTTTCGCCAGGGTCACATGCATATCGCGAGCATGATGGCCGATCGCTGCAGTTGCGGTACGGACATCAGCAGGCGTTTCATGAGGCCCATGTTGATGCTCCTCCTGGCGGAGGAACCGGTGCATGGATACGAGCTTATGGGGCGGCTCAAGGAGTTCGGCATCGGCCAGAGCGGCATGGATCCCTCGCTCATCTACCGCCTGTTGAGGCACCTGGAGAGGGGAGGCCTCGCGGAGAGTTCCCTCGACGATAGCGGCGCCGGTCCCGCCCGTAAGGTCTACCGCCTGACTGCGGAGGGCATGGAGATGCTGGATATGTGGGCGGCCAACCTGGATGAGGTCTCAACCCTCCTGCAGCAGTTCAAAGAGCGCTACGGCAGACTGGTTAAGTAATCCCGCGCTCCAGATCATTTCGATCGCGCGGAAAGCCCGCCCCTGGACGCCCGGCGGGCTTTTTCGATACGATCATGCGCGATCGCACAACGACAACCTTGCGGCGAGAGCGGGAGAGGCGAAAAAGACAGGCGTAAGGCGCTCCCGTAAGGTGATAACGGTGCGAAGATCGCGTTAACAACAAGGCGTCCGCGGGCAAGATATAGATGAATAAAGGATAATCCGCGGTGAGAGGTTTCCGCGGGCGAAATGGTCATATGGAGGTATCGACATGGCGGATTGGGTATGCAAGAAGTGCGGTTTCGTGAGGGACTCCCGCTGCAAGCCGAAGAAGTGCCCCAATTGCGATGGGCCTGGCCCCTTTGAGAAGAAGGAAGAGGAAGCCAAGAAATAGATCACAACAAGCATACTCGCGCCATGATGCCACCAGGTCGGCGCGCAACCCGGCGCGTAAGACCGGAAAGACACAGGCGTGATGGATCTCTATAAAAAAGGCATCTACCTTGAATATTTTACCATAGGATACAACCTCGTCGAGGCCGCAGCATCCATCGCCTTCGGAGCGCTTTCTGGCAGCATCGCCCTCATCGCCTTCGGGCTGGACAGCATCGTGGAATCCCTTTCCGGGCTGGTGCTCATCTGGAGGTTACGGCAGCACGGCAGGGTCTCGCGGGAGCGGGAAGAGATGGTGGAGAGAAGGGCGACGCGCTTTGTCGGCACCACCTTCTTCATCCTGGCTGTATACGTCCTCTACGAATCGGTCACCAAGCTGGTTTACCGGGAGATCCCCGAGGCCTCCCTGCCCGGGATCATCATCGCCCTGGTCTCCCTGATCGTCATGCCCGTCCTGGCCCGGATGAAGAACGATACCGGCACTCGCATCGGGAGCAGGGCACTGGTGGCCGATTCCAGGGAGACCCTGGCCTGCGCTCTCCTCTCCCTGGCGCTCCTCCTCGGCCTGGGAGCGAACTTTCTCTTCGGTTTCTGGCAGGCCGACCCCATCGCGGGCATGGTCATCGTCATCTTCCTCCTGCACGAGGGTTACGAGGTATGGAATGAAGCCGGCGAAGTGGAAGAAGAAGAGGAGCCCGACCACCGGGAGAAGCGGATTCCTTAGAAACGATGCGGGCCCTCCACAGGGAAGGCCCGCGTTTTTCATATGGTCAGCTCACCATAGCAGCGACTTCGCGAAGCCCTCGTACATCCCGTCGGCTACCAGTTTACCGGTGAGGGCGGAGAAGACGATGCCTCCGGGCCAGATGGCGTAGTGTCCGGCCAGGTAGAGGTTGTTCAGCGGCGTCTTGAACTGCGCGAAGCGCCCGAAGAGCGGGGTCTGATACATATCGTATGACCATCCCATGATGGAGCCCTGGGGATTCAAGGTGTAGCGCGACAGCGTGCGCGGCGTCGCCAACTCTTTGTATTCCAACTTGTCACGCAGGCCGGGCAGGACGTATTCCGTATCCTCGATGACGTCGTCCAGCACCCGCTCCTTCAGCTTCCTGTAGGCGTCATTGCGGGCCATGGGGTCCGACGAGCCGGTGCCCCAGCCGTCCATCCAGTCGTAGGGGACCGGTATCTGCACGATCATAGAGTTCTTGCCGTCGGGGGCCAGGCTCTTGTCGTGCATGGAGCACCAGCTGAGCATGGCCCAACCCTTGCGGTGCAGGTCGGGGTCGTAGATATCGGAGGGGACGTTATACGTCCTCCAGTAGAGGGTGTGGTGGGTCTTCATGGTCCTAGCCAGTTCCCCGTCGGACATGTCCAGGCCCAGGAAGGCGGTGATCACCGAGACGCTCACCGCGCCGCTCTTGATCTTCTCCCGGAACTTCGCGGGCAGCAGGGAGGGATCGATCATCTGCGTGACCAAGCGCTTGGGGTTGCCGGTGTTCACGATCTTCTCCGCGCGGTATTGTTCGCCGTCCGCCGTTTCCACTCCCACGGCGGTGGAGCCCTCGGTCAGTATCCTGTCCACGGTGCAGGAGAGCCTTATCTCTCCGCCCTTCTCTTTAAACGAATCGGCCAGCATGTTGGCCAGCGCCACCAGGCCGCCCTTGGGGTAAGTGTAGTCGTAGAGGAAGCTGTACCAGAAGGCATAGTACATGAAGAGCAGCATGTTGGCGTTGCCGAACTCCCCGAAGAGGAAGGCCAGCCGCGGGTCGCGGAAGATCTCCCTCCCCTTTTCGCTGCCCGGCTTCCTCAGGGTCTCGGGCATGAGCTTGAGCATGGGAAAGCCCACCTTGGACATCTTCGCCATGAGGCGGTACTTGTCGGCGCCCCGCGGCAGCAGCGGGAAGGGGGTGCCGCCCATGAGGTCCTTCATCATGTTGCATCCCGGCTCGATGAAATCGAACCACTTATCGATATCCCCCCCGGACTCCGGGAACGCGCTCTTGAAGTCCGTTCGTATCTGATCGAAGTTGCGCAGGACCACGTCGCAGTCTGGGGTCATCCAGCGCCAGTCAGCCTGGTCCCAGTCGTCGGGATTGAAGATGCCCAGGTCCTCGAGGATGGGGAAGAGTATGCCCACGTTCTCTGTGGACTGCGAGCCGGCGTCGAAGAAGAAACCCTTGCGGCGGATGCCCTGGATGTTCCCCCCCACCATCTTGCCGTGCTCGAGTATCAGCACCTTCTTACCCTTGCGGACGAGGTAGTTCCCGCAGACGAGGCCGCCTACGCCGGCGCCGATTATTATCACGTCGTATTTGCCCTGGCTATCAGTCATCGTTCTCCTCCTTCAGCGGCGAAGGCTGGGTTATGCCTATATATGGAACACCTGCAGACGGGAAACCCGTCCGGGATGCACTCGTCGATCACCAGCATCGTGCCGCAATAACCGAACATCTTGCGGTCCATGTCCATAGCCGCGTCGCAGACCCCCTTGTGTCCTGGCTTGTTGAACCCGTAGGGGCATCGCTCGACCACCAGCTGCAGCCTCTCCTCGTCGTGTCCGGTCACCTCGACGGGAAGGCCCGCCATCTTCACCAGCCCCTCAAATCGTTTCCTGAAATCGTCCATGGAGTAGAAGTATTTGATGCCGTACGGGGAGCGGTAATTAATATATGCTATTGCGCTGCAGATGAACCTTACCATCATGTCGCCGACGACCGGAACCAGGTACAGCAGCCGGTAGAGAAACCCGAGCGCGAGGAATAACAGTTTGCGCACTTCCATCAGCCGAAGTCCTTGTCGATGAGGTCTCCCGCCACCATGCCCGAACCAATGGTGGGCGCGATACCCCCGCCCAGATGGGTGGAGGCCCCGGTCAGGTAAAGCCCTTTCACCGCCCGTGAGCGCGTACTCGGCCGAAAGGCCGCGGAACAGGTGACGTCGTTCTGCAAGCCGTACACCGCGCCCCTGGGATGACGTAGCATCTTCTCAAAATCCTTGGGAGTATTGACCTTGGCCACGACGATATGGTCCCGGATGCTGAGGCCGAAGTTTTTTTCCAGGACGTCGAGCTGCGTCTCCAGGTAGCTCTCTTTTATCTTGTCCCAATCACCTTCCGCCGGTTCGTAGGGGGCGAAGGCTATCATGTTCAGGATGTGATGTCCCTCGGGGGCCAGGGAGGGGTCGGCGTGGGTGGGCCAGGAGATGAGCCCCGCACCGAAAGCCGGTATACGGTTGTTGAGGTATTCGTTGAACCAGATGCTGTTCATATTGTCGAGGGTAGAGTAGGGGATAGTGTGGTGGGCTTCAAGATCGGGCTTGGTATCCAGGCCCAGCATGATCATGGGAGAGGGCATGGAGACCTCATAGCTCTTGATGGCCCGCTTCGCCCAGGCGGGGAGGTTCTCCTCGCCCACCAGGTCCAGGTAGAGTGTCTTGGCGTTGATGTTCGAGATCACCATGCGGGACCTTATCTGGGTCCCATCCGCCAGCTCGACGCCGCAGGCGCGTCTGCCATCCAGCAGGACCCTCTTCACGGTGGCGTTAAGTTTCATCTCCCCCCCGAAGCCCTTGAAAGCCCGGGCGATACCCTCGGGTATGGCTACCATCCCTCCGCGAGGGTAGAAGACCCCCTCGTGCTCGGAGTAAGCCAGGAAGGCCACGTATCCCGGGCAGAGGGCAGGCGGAAGCCCGATGAAATAGGATTGCAGGCTCATGGATGCCCTGACCGTATCGTTCTTGAAGAACTTGCACAGGGTGGTCTCGAAATTGAGGATGAAGTATTTCATGTATTTTATGAGGGCGGGGTTCTCCATGCCCACTTTGATCATGTCCTTCATGGTCGCCATGGGCTTGGCCATCACGTTGCCGAAGGCCTTCTTTATGGCCTCCGAACCTACCTCGGCAAAACGGTCCCAGGCTTGCGCATCTTCCTGCGACAGGCCCGCGATGACCTCCCGGGTTCCCGCCACATCCACGGGATAGGCGAAGCGCCTCCCGTCGGCGGTGATGAAGCCGTAGATGGGATCGATGGGCATGAAATCCATGAAGTCGGCGGTCTTCTTTCCCACCCGCTCAAAGAGCTCATCGATGACCCAGGCCAGCTCCACCACGCTGGCACCGATGTCGAAGCGGTATCCCTGGTGGTCATAGGATGAGCAGCAGCCCCCTACCTGAGAAGTGTTCTCGCATACCAGGGTCTTGAATCCTTTCTGTGCCAGCACGGCGGCACAGGAAAGCCCCCCTAGACCAGCGCCTATGACAACCGCGTCGTATTCCATAGCCTATACCCTCTCTTTTTCAAGTGGTCTTACCCTTCCTTAATTTACCCTTCTCTAATAATAGATATTAGCACCGCGGGTAAATATTAGCCAGTATTTATGACCACTAGGTATATATATGCTATCCGCATGAGGAATCGTGGCCAGGACCTGCCTTTTTGGGGGTGGATACGTATATACCATCTCGGGAGGGTTGAGCGATAGCAGCCGTAACAGCCGGCGACGTGGGCGATCGATCGCTCTCGACTTCGCGAGTTATGGGGGTAAAAAAAACAGCATGACCTGACGATAAAGTAAAGAAGGACGAAATGCTTGCAACCCCTGCGATCACCGCGTGCAAAACCACAAGGTTGCTACCTCACAGCCTGTTTTGCGTAGGTGAGGGTATTGAAGGACGAGAACAAGACCAAGGCCGAGCTCCTGCGCGGGCTCGAGGAGCTGCGCCGGCAATCCCGGAAATTCGAGGCGCTGACTCTGGAGGGTCTGCGTACGAAAGATGAACTCGCCCATGATGGGGAGCCCGGGAAGGATCCCTCGCATCACCCCGCGCAGGCATCTCACGGTACGAATGCAAAGGCTGTTCCCCATGCTGCCGACAGCGCCCGGGATGATAGCTCGGAGCGTGGTGAGTACAGGGCGCCGGCGATGCCCATGGATGAGATAAAGGAGCAGAAGAAGTTCCTCGAGGAACTGGTAGAGGACCGCACGCTTCAGGTTATGATGGCCAACGAAAGACTGCAGAACGAGATCGCCGAGCGCATCGCTATAGGGGAAGAACTCATCGCACGCAATGTCGAACTCGAGACCTTCGCGCATACCATCTCCCACGATCTGCGCAGCACCGTGGCGATCATCGAGGGTTACGCCCAGGTAGCGCTGGAAGGCAGGGAGGACTTGCTGCAGGAATGCCTGGAGAAGATCGTTCACCTGGCCCGCCGCATGGATAATTTCATCGGGTCCCTGCTCTCATATTCCGAAGCGGGGCGTCCGGAAGGAAACCCGATGGCGGTGGACGCCCGCGAAGTGCTGGGCGAAATAGTTATGGAGAGGGAGGCGGAGTTAAAAGCCAGGAAGGTCAAAGTGATGATCGAAGAAGGGTTACCCATCGTGCGGGTAGACCCCTTAAGGCTGCAGCAGGTCTTCGCCAACCTTTTGGACAACGCCCTGAAGTATATGGGTGACAATCCCGCTCCGGTGGTCGAGTGCGGCGCGGACGCCAGGGAAGGCGCAGTGGTCTTCTACGTCAGGGATAACGGCATCGGCATCGCCAAGTCGGAGCACCGCAAGATATTCGAGCCCTTTCAGCGCCTCAGCAACGAATATCACCACGGGCTGGGGATCGGTCTTTCCACCGTAAAGCGCGCGGTTGAAGGGTGGGGTGGTGAGGTGTGGGTGGAATCAATCCCCCGCAAGGGGTCCACCTTCTTCTTCACCGTCCCCATCGGTGGCAGTACGTCCTGAACGGCCCTCGATGTGTCTCGGGTGAGGCTATTCCCTGCCCTTGGCGAAGCCGTAGGTCTTCTTCCCCTTGTTCGTAAGTTCGAACAGCCCGCCTGAGGTCACCCCCGATACGATCCCATCTTCCTTCATGTGGTGGTCGCTGATGGACAGGCTGCCGTTCGGTTTGAGTACGCGGTACAGCTCTCGCAGCACGCCGTCGGGGTCGTCGAGCATGTGGAAGATATCGTACAGCAGGACGACGTCTACGCTCGCGTCGGGCAGGCCGGTCGCGCGGTCGGACTGGATGGTCTCCACGTTGGTCAACCCCTTGTGCGCAATGAGCTTCTCCACCCTGCGGATGGCCCGCGGGTTTCTGTCCAGGACATAGAGCTTCCCGGCCAGGCCGACCAGGTCCAGGGTGGCCAGGACATACCCCCCGGGGCCGCAGCCGTAATCCAAAACGGTAAAACCCGGTTCTATCCCTACCTCGCTCAACACCTTGTCGCGGGGGATCAAGATATCGCGCACCTTGAAAATGGCGGACATGCCGTAGAAAGTGATATTGCCTAACCATCCAGCCACCATGGTCACCTCCCTATACCGGGTAACCCCGGAAGTCTACTTCAATTCCTCGTACTTGCCCTTGAACCACGCGATGGTCTCGGTCGCCCTCTCGATGAGCGCGGCCAGGTAGGTCAAGGTCTCATCGCCTTTCTTCGTGAGGCGGTACACTTTGCGCGCGGGCCCCCGCTCACCGCTGCTGTATTCGGATACCGCCAATCCATGCTCCTCGAGCATGCGCAGGACCTTGTAGATAGAGGATGGGTCCATGTTCGCGTCGACCACTCCGACTTCGGCGAGCTTCTTGAGGAGTGAGTAGCCATGTGACGGCTCTTCCTTCAGGAGCAGCAATATGGACGGGATAAAGAGGGGCGGGAGCAGTATCCCTTTGGGGATCCTCATGCCGTGAAAAGGGATCGCTCCCTTATTGGCTCTACCGTGCCCTGCATGCCTGCCGCCGGCTCTTTCGTCCTTTGCCATCATAGCGACTCCCAGCCTCTAGAGAATTGTCTATCAAACACTATTGTCATATTGACAGTAATGTACCATCAACAATAATTCGTGTCAAGGCTGGTTCCGAGCGGCCTTCTCTCCAGGAAGGGACACGAAGAAGACGACGAAGAGCGCGACCAGGATGCAGGCGAGGCCCGCGAGCAGCAGAGCGGTCTGCACGGAGAGGGCGTCCGAGAGGAACCCGAGCAAAAGGCCAGGAGTGAACAGGTGGAGCGTCAGTGCGTCAGCGGCTGGCTGCCTGCATGTAGACCTGGCCGAAGACGGCGGAGTTGACCGACTCCTTGCTGGACCAGTAGCCGGGTGATGTCCCCTCTCCGTTGGGCCGCTCGGAACCCGTACGGAAGGCCTGTGCCGCCAGCTCCAGCAGGTCGCCGCCGCCTCCGTAGAGGTAAGCATAAGTGAGGCAGTCGGCGGAGAGCAGGTGCCAGTTGCACAGGTTGACCACCCCGAAGGTCTCGTCCGCCACCCCGGCGTAGCTCCAGGCATACGGGAAACCCCGGTAACCCTCTTCCCCCCCGCGCCAGCATTGCTCCACCTCGTGCCGCAGGAGGCTCACCAGGTATCCGGCCGCGTTCCCGGTATCGGACAGCCCCGACGCCGCCAGCATATCGAGGTGGCGTCCCAGGGAGAAGGTGAACATATCCAGGGAGAAGATGGAAGTACCTCCGTCCGCGCCCGCGAGGGGGGCGGCCAGGAAGGGATCAGCGGCGCGGTGGGAGTTCTCGATCATCCAGTCGGCCGTGGCGAGATACTTCTCATCACCGCTGGCCATGAAGGCCTCGCCCATGATGCGCAGGCCGTTTGCGAAGGGCCGGAAGGAATCGCTGCCGTAATCGTTGTAACCTTCGGCCCAGCCCTCGCCGTTGCCCCTGCCGTAACTGTTCTCGTAGCGGTAGCGCGTGTTCTCGATGACCTCGAAGGAAGCCTCCCGGGACTCCTCGTACCCGGTCAGGTAGTAGTGGAGGAGCCCGCCCGACACCGCGAAGCAAAGGTCGGGGTGGGGGGCGCCGTAGTTGCGGTGGGGATTGGAGTCACCCGGCTCGTCGTGATAGGAGTGGCCGAAGTAGCCCCCGTCCGACCAGTGGTCTATGCCGCCCTCGTAATGGAGGACATCCTCGTCCGCGACATGGCGGCAGGCGGGCACGGCCAGCTCCCACCACCTGTAGTCGCCCGAACGCAGGAACTGTATGAGCATGCCGTAGTCGAAATCATACTTCAGGTTCATCTGTCCGGAAGGGGTCTCGTAATCCAGCGGGACATCCCCGTAGTCGCACCAGCCGTAGAAGTCGTTCTCCTCGATGCTGCGCAGGAGCGAGTTTCCGGTGGTGCCGATGGAGGGGTCGAAGGCCGCGCGGTTCTGGTCCTCGTAGGCGGAGAAAACAGCATCGGAACTGTAGGACGCCATCCTGCCCAGAGCCCCGCTTTCAGCGTACCAGGCAGGATCGGCGAGGGCGAAGAGGGGTGAATCCATGGCGGCCATGGTCTCGGCCACTCCCGCCTCGGCAGCGCCTCCGGCGTGGAAGTAGAGGAGGACCTCGTGGGTCTTGTGCTCGCCGGGGCGGAAGCTGAAAACCCCGCCGTACTGCTCCGGGAAGAGGGCCAGGCGCATCCCGCCCCCGCTTGCGTATATACCCTTCGGATGGTTCTGCCAGAAGCCCCTCATCCCTATCGCCAGGCCCTTGCCGCCTCCGGAAAGGTCGAGCCAGGGCTGGGCGCGGTCGCCACTGGCGACCTCCGCTCCGCCGCGCAGCGCCTTCCAGCCCCGGAAGGACACGTAGGATTGCGGCCGCGGGAGATGGCCGCGGTGGACGTCCCACCATGCGGAGCCCGAGGAGTCCTGGTAGAGGGAGAGGCCACTACCCGAACTTGATAGTGCCTCCCCGCCCTCCTCGCCAGGGTCCAGGGTGGCGGTGGGGGAGGACCCGAGGTCGGGATAGAGGGCGAG
>Ga0209254_10007126_pt1 | contig 10311 bp, 9 predicted proteins | sample FrelakmetDIP11DI_FD_187148 | JGI IMG/M metagenome (GOLD analysis project Ga0209254, IMG submission 187148) | Freshwater lake sediment microbial communities from the University of Notre Dame, USA, for methane emissions studies - DIP11 DI (SPAdes)... | ecosystem: Environmental > Aquatic >... | reverse complement strand
TTCCCATCCCCGATTACTGTAAATTCAATACCGGCAAACTCAACAAACAGTGCTGTATCATCCGAAAATATGAAATGGAATACTTATATTGGACAAATATATACATTTACATATCCGCATGATTGGAATAACGAGACAAAAAGAAGTTCAAAAGAGGTAGTTTTAATATCAAAAGAAAAAACAATGGAGTTTACTATAGAAACAAAAACAACAGAATACGGGACGGAATGCTTGATGCCCTCAACAAACCAAACAATAGATATTATTTTCAACGGTCAGAAGAAAACAGTTGATATCAATAAAGGATTTTCTGACGAAATCTGTAGTAACGAAGGCTATAGAGAAGTGTCGTTTGGAGAAAACCACGAAAACGAATTTTATATATTCTCTTTTTCTTATAGAGAAGACAATGAAATCTTAGCATTGGAAACACTAAGCCAAATAATGTTCTCTTTCAAATTCATTGACTAACTTCTTATCTAAAACTGCTCGCTCGGATGGATTCGAACTCTTAAATTAATTTCTTAAAAATTTCATAGGTGGCACGAATGTCAGAATCGGGTTTGTGTTGTTCGATATGAATTCCTAAGCGGCGTGACACACTGGGAAGATTGATAAATTTCATATCCGGGTCCTGATAATATCTGGCATAAGCCAGGCTGAACACTTCAATTAATTGATGTTTGTAAAAATAGGGAATCCGCTCCTGCTCTAATGCATGATTTAAAAAATCCCACTCGTTTTGAACACACCAACCCGCCAGAAAACAGTTGGGCGCGAAATCTGCCAGTTCCTGAAGAGCTTGATGCAGGGGAATTGCCTCTTTCCAGTCTTTTGCTGAATAATTAATGATTTTCAATGATTTGGGATCCCCTGTCTCAGGATGCAAGGGCTTAACTTTGGTATAAAAAGAGTTGACAACTGTGAAATCCGGCTGATTTACCAGAAGGGCAGCAATTTCAACAATTTCATGCTTGGCTACATCAAGACCAGTCATTTCTAAATCAATAAAAAGAATTGGGCGGGATTTGAAATCGATGGGGGGAGAATCCAATAAGTATGGCATGTCAGCGAAGATACGGGATGATGGCAGACAAACCGGTGAGAATAAAATAAAAAGCGATTAAGTAATTGAGCAATTTTGGAAACATCAGAACTAAAAGACCAAAAATTAGGGAAATTAAACCCTGAAAAGCAGTGCGGTTGGTAAAAAGAGAGGGATTGACTGTCATTAAATTATTATATCGTATTCAATAACTCACCCCCAGCCCCTCTCTTAATTTAAGAGAGGGGAGCGAATAAAGCAGAGCTTTACACCTGGAGGTGAGTAAGCCAGATTCTGTTATCAACCGCCTTCGCTCTTACGAGCTTTGGCGAGTCGAGCGCGACAATTTATCTGACGCCCTCATGCTTTAGGCCTCGGGAAAGCTACCTATAACGGCCAATTCGGAGGTTGCACCAGGGAGGTTTTCCTCTTTTCACCCTCTTCCCCGGCTTACGCCGAGGTGAGTCGTAGTCTCTGTGGCACTATCTGGCGGTTACCCGCTCCCGCTTACACGGGACGCCTTGCTTTCTGGTGTCTGGACTTTCCTCCCCGCACCAGAGCTTGCACTCGGTACAGGGCTGCCGCCCTACCTCCAGGCAAGTTATATTTTACCCTTTTCGTCTAATTCCGATATATCTTCGAGGTGAGAAACCGAAAAAAAGCGTAGACCGATACTTTGGATAATCAAAATGGTAGGAATAGCTAGTATTGCCCCAACCACTCCGCCAAACCGAAAGCCAATCAGTAAACCTAAGATACTGGCTAAAGGACTAACTCCGGTGGTTTTTTGCATAATTTGAGGAACGAAAAAATTGTTTTCTAAAAATTGGATCAGGAAATATAAGGCGATGGTAGATAAGCCTAGAAAAGGATGAATAACTGTGGCGATGATTACCGCAGGAATGGCGGAAATAATGGGGCCGATAGTAGGCACTATTTCCAAAAATCCGGCTAAAATGGCCAGAGGTAAGGCGGTGTCTAAACCCAGCAAAAGCAAACCTAAGTAGGTCATAATACCTATGATAGTCATGAGTAACAGTTCACCACGAACCCAATTACCAATTTTATTTTCGATTTGAATAATTACCTTTTTAACATCCGGAAGCACTTTCGGGCTAATAGCCATAGACAAATGCTGGTCCAAATTTTTCCTCTCCAGAAGCAGGTAAAATGACAGGATTACAGTAGTAAAAAGATTTATGATATTGCCGAAAACGTTTATAGCCACCTTAAGTACATTTTCAGGAATCGCACCAAAGAGAGAGAGAACCTGGTTGGTAATCTCCTGTTGATTATTATTAAAATAATCAAAGTTTGATATAGCCTGAGGAAGCAGTTCGATAAGTTTTCGGGTCTGGACGACAAGGGGGGGAACAATACTAGCGATCACTGTACCCACAATGATCCAGAGTACTACATAAATAAAAATTATCGCCAAAGCCCGGGGAATTTTGAGTTTTTCTAAATTGTCGACCGCTGGCTTGAGGGCTGTCGTAAGAATAAGTGAAACAAAAAACATAAGAATAATGTCCCAGATTTGTGAAGCAAACCATAGGATACCCAGGAAAAAAGCGATAAAGATTATCGTCCGATGCGAGATTTCAATTCTTTTGGGCATATGATAAAAATTTCTAATTTCTAAATAAATTCTAAATCCAAAATCCTAAATATTTACTATTAATTATTATACCAGTTATTAATCAAGCTCACTGCGAAAGGCTGCCAATTGGAAACGGAAATGTCAAACCAGTGAATCCCGGGTTGTTTTTTGAACCAAGTAAGCTGACGTCGGGCGTATTGATGTTCCAAAGTTTTCCACTTACTAATTGGGTTAGAATCTAAAAATGCCCGATAGCCACTAGCGGTAAGAGAAGGTAAATTCCGGTCATATCTGGATAAAATAATTTTCGATTCTTCTGCAGCACCTAAAGCTTCTCTGGCATCCACCCGGTTATCAATCCGGGAATAGAGGGTATCCAAGGGAGCGGTAAGACCAATTTGAAATAGTTGATAGTCGATAGTTGAGAGTTGAGAGTTAACTAATAATTTAGACGTTAAAGATATTTCGATTGCACGGATCAAGCGACGGGGGTTATGACGGTCTGAGGCATTGATTTTCGCTGATAAAGACGGATTTAACTGATTTAAATAATTAAATAGATATTCGGGATTTTTATCTGCAAGGTCTTCACGAAGTTTTTGATTTGGACTTATGCTTATCTGGTCTAAATTTTGAGTTAGTGATTTTATATATAAACCGGTACCACCAACCACAATTGGCAATTTATTTCTTTTATGAATATCTGAAATAACTAAATCTGCACATTCCTTCCAATAAGAAACATTAAATGATTCGTCTGGATTAACTACATCATAAAGCCATATTTTAATACCGCTAATATCATAATAGGACAATCTTTTATTTTTCCATTGAACATTACTCATTAAACATTGAGCATTTCTGGGTAAGTCTTTGCCTGTGACAATGTCCATGCCGGTATACACCTGGCGGGAATCGGCAGAAATAATTTCACCATTAAATTTTTTGGCTACCTCCAAAGCAAACAACGTTTTGCCCGTGGCTGTCGGGCCACAAATAATAAGTAGTTTTTGCATAAAGGGATTTTAACCCTATTAACCGGAGAGATGGTAGACTGGTAGTAATATGAAAAAGTCCTTAGAATACGGACTTCGAGCGGTGAATATTTCCTGGAAGGCTAATGGTTTTTCTGCCTGGCTAGAAATTGTCAGTAAATTGTATGACAGTACGATTTACCCCTTAATTCAGGTTTTTTTACTGGCAAAATTGTTGGATTTATTGGAAACCAACCGAAGTATAAAAATTGAAATATGGTGGATTGTGGGTAGTTATTTAATTGGATCAATAGTTAAACTTTGGATGAAGAGTTATATAGACATTAAGGGAGCATTCCTGCAAACACGAATGGAAGGGTATGTTGATCTCATGATTAACCATAAGTTAACTGAGTTGGATCCGGCAACTTTTGAAAAACCTGAATTCCAAAGTCTGATTGCACAACTCGAGGGGATTAAGGGAACACTCCAAATGCACTTAATTCGTTTCACGGGATTAGTAGACGCAGCATTTAAATTTGTCACAGCGACAATAGTAGTATCAGCAACTTTTCCAATTTTTGCACCTCTTATTCTTATTGCCACTATCCCCTCCTATTTTGCCTGGGATAATACCAGGAAAAGAACATGGCCGTATTATGTTGAAAAAAAGTCATTATTGACCAGGGTTACCCAATATGTAAAACATTTACTATCGTCAGATTTGACTTCGAAAGAAGCGGCAGTATTCGGAACTGGCAATGTTTTATTATCTAAAATCAAAAAGGAACAGCAGCTTTATTTAAAAGATTTTGCCAAGGTAAATGATCCTTGGATTATTAAGATTTTTATCGGAAGAATAATCCAATTTTCAGCTTTTGTTTACAGCCAATATATAAACTTACTAAGAGTATTTGGGGGGAGCCTTAGTATTGGCCAATTTACCCTAATATTCCAACAGACTCTTAATCTAACTTTGGGTGCTGAAGAAATTCTGAACCAATATTCCAGTATGTCTGCCCGAAATAAATATCTAGATAAATTTTTCGATTTTCTAGATACAAAACCTGCGATTCCAAATCCATCACACCCGAAAGATATTCCCACCAAACCCAATCCCCCCTTACTGGAATTGAAGAATATTTCTTTTCGTTATCCTGAAACGAGGCGAGATATTTTAAAAGATTTTAATTTAACTATTAATAGCGGAGAAAAAATTGCCTTGGTGGGAGAAAACGGTGCTGGTAAATCCACATTAATCAAACTATTACTCAGATTTTACGATGTGAGTGAAGGTGAAATATTAATTAATGGAGTGGATATAAAAAATGTTGATTTGAATAAATGGCGCCATGAAGTGGGAGCTTTGTTTCAGGACTTTATAAAATATCAGTTTACATTAAGAGAAAATATTGAGTACGGAAACATACAAGGAAAGAGTGATGAAAAATTGTTAACCGATGCAATAACCAAGTCTGGGGTGGACGGATTTATTGACCAGCTACCTGAAAAATTAAATCAAGTGGTGGGAAAGATGTTTGACGGGGGAATAGATTTGTCAGGAGGACAATGGCAGAAATTAGCTCTGGCCAGAGCATTCTATAGAAATGCTCCTATTTTAATTCTGGACGAACCGACCAGTGCTATAGACGCTAAAGCGGAATATGAAATATTTGAGAGAGTCCAAAAACTACAAAAAGATAAAACGGTAATAATAATCTCCCATCGATTTTCAACAGTAAGGAATGCCGACCGAATTTTAGTCTTGGATAACGGAAAAATAATTGAAGAAGGTAACCATGAAAAACTGATGAAGAAAAAAGGGCTTTACGCAGAACTATTTAATCTGCAAGCAAAAGGATATAAGTAACTTAGGAATTAAGATGAGGCGGATTGATAGTGGCGGAGGGACCAATTCCAAGCGACTATACTAAGCGAAAAGTAGGTAATTGATAATATTATTGATAATGTGAGCATTTGCCAAGAAAGCAGCCCCATGAGAAGCTTGGCAGGAAAGGTAATCATAATCCCCAGGGGGATGATGAAAGTTAAGATGGAACGAAGAGGTTCGATATAGACATCAATAGGAATACGCAATAAAGATGTCAGGTCGCGATAGATCATAATTAAGTGGTCGACTGTAATAGTAACCACGCTAAAAGCTAAAACTGATATATGAAAACCAGCGGAAACGAGAAGGCCATTTACAACGAGAGCCAGAAAGCCTAACCAAGCTATCCAATCGGTAGTAATATATGCAACTCCGAACCAAACAGTAATAATTACTAAAACAATACACATAATCAAATCCAAAACATCAGCTCCTCCCAGTAATAATTTGAGTAAGGGATGAACCGGTTTGGTAAGGACGAAATCCAAGTTACCAGTAATCAGATAAGACCGGAAATGATATACCTGACGAAAAAGCAACTGGCTCAGAGTATCGATTAAATTGAAGGAAAGATAGAAAAAAATAATTTGGTTACGAGAAAATCCTGCCAGATCAGTAGTCCCCTGAAAAATGAAGTGCAGAAAAACCAAGAATAATCCAATCCGAAGAGATTTGGCAAAGATAAAAACACCGGTAATAAAACGGTTAGATAGAGTCTGTTGGAATGAATTGATGGTATAGAAAAACCAGATTCTTATTTCTTTCATGATTTACCTGCCTTCGGATGAATAAACTTTTAATCCTTTTTGCCAGATAAAACGGGCGATGATAAACATAACGACGGTCCAAATAAAGGTTTGAGCGAGAATCCGATAAAATTCAAATCCTGAAACCTTACCCAACAAGATGACTACGGGATAATAAACCAGATACGGAAAAGGGGTAAATTGAACTGCGGTTTTGGCCCAAACCGGTAAAACATCCAAAGGAAAGATTATCCCGCCTAAGGTTTCATAAAAAATGATAATCAAAAAAGCCAGTCCCCACGTATTTTCCGGAGTCCAGAAAGAAATAAACCTGGTAGATAAATTTATAAAATAATAAAGAGGCACTACCAAAACCAGAGTAATCAGAAATGGAATAACCTGGAAAGATTCTGGGAAAATTACCAGGACCGGCTGAAGCAGATAATACAAAAGAAATATTTCTCCGATAGAAAATAATAGATTGAGTAATTTACTGGAAAGATCACGGGCAAACCAATATTTGATATAACTGACCGGCTTAACTAAATAATTACTCAAGTCACCACTGCCGATTTCGCCACCGATATTATCCGACGAAGGAGCCGACAGCACTATGGCATGGACGATCATGACCAGAAAGACGTAACTAAACATCTGAGATTGGGAATAACCAAAAACCGATTCGGTGGAGGTGAAAACTCCCAACCAGAGAAAGTAGGTTAATAACAAACGAAAGACATTACGAACACGCCAGAAAATGAAATTAAGGCGATATATAAATTGGTTTTGCCAATCAATGGCAAAAACAGTGAGATATTTGCGCATGGGGAAATACTAAGCTAAGTCCTTGCCTGTGAATACTTCACGGATGATATCTTCAATCTGGGGCTCTTCGATATTCAGGTCGGCTACCGGAAAATTCTGCAATAGTTCAGCAGCAGCTAAAGAAGCAGTAGCCCGCTTGACGGAAATAACGGCCTTGGGGAAATCAAATTCCTTAACATCACCAATTTGCTTGAGATCAGTCTTTTTTACAGGCTTACTAAACACGGCGGTGATTAACTTATGACTGGCAAATTTATTAATAATCTGTTCCAGTTTGCCGTCAAATAGTAATTTGCCTTTATCAATAATCACTACCCGATCACAAAGTTCTTTGACATCATCCATGTAATGCGAAGTGAGAATAATTGTCGATTTGTAGCGACGATTATATTCTTTGATAAAATCACGCATTTTTTTCTGCATAACTACATCAAGACCGATGGTGGGTTCATCTAAAAAGAGAATTTTGGGGGAATGAATAAGAGCAGCTATTAATTCCATTTTCATCCTTTGGCCTAGAGAAAGTTTCCTAACCTGAACCTTGAGAACATCCTCCACCTCTAAAAGCTTAACCAGTTCATCCAGGGTTTTTTTATACTGATCGTTACTTACTTCATAGATTTCCTTATTTAAAATGAATGATTCGATAGCCGGTAAGTCCCACCAGAGTTGATTTTTCTGACCCATAACCAGGGAAAATTGTTTCTGAAAGGCGGGTTTGCGATCCCAGGGAGTAAATCCCAAAACGCTGACATGTCCTGAAGTCGGATAGAGCAGCCCGGATAAGACTTTTAGGGTGGTAGTTTTTCCAGCACCATTGGGACCAATAAAGCCAATCAGCTCTCCTTCCCTTATCTCAAAAGACACATCATCAACAGCCTTGACGTCGTAATATTTGCGGTGAAACAAGGAACGGATAGACCCGGAAAGACCGGGTTCCTTTTGGTGAACTTTATAATATTTTTTTAGATTTTTGACGCTAATTACAGGCATGTTTTGATTTTAGCATTATTTGATAAAAAACTTACACTAAGTAACTTTAGTAACTTAGGTAACTTAGGAGTTGTATTAAGACGAAGCGGAGGAGTAGTGGCGAAGAGCAAAATAGAAAAATTTTCGGGCAATATAAAAAAGAATTAGGCTAGCAGTCGACTCGAGTAGTATAAATTGATACCCAGAGTATCCAAGAATAATCTGTGACGGTAGAGTGACAATTATGATTAAGGGAAAAAGCAGTGAATTGCCGATCGCATTATTTTTGGTAATAACATCAATGGGAATACGTAATGTCTTAGTAATGATGTCATAAACGGAGTGCAAGGCCGTCAATCGGGTAAAGAAAAAAGACAGGGTGGAAAATATAAGGATAACAGAATACATACCCAATAAACCGAAAGCCACAAGAATAAATAATTTACCAAAAAGGAGAAAAGTAAAATCGAATTTTAGTAAAGACAGGGAATACCAAACAACTAAAAAGCCTGTGAGCAAAGTCCCAATTTCATCCAAACAGAAATAGCGGGTGCTAATCAAAAATAATGAATTAACGGGGCGGGTAAGAAGCAAGTCCAAATCTCCAGAGCTGATATTTTCAGGTAAATTGAGAAGATTTTTGTAAAAAAATATATGAAAAATACCTTCAATTATCCTGAAAAGGCCGACTAAAAGAAATACCTGAGACTTGGTCCAACCTAATAGATTGTCGGTAAAATTGAAATAAATTCCTACCATGGCTACTTGGACAAGTACAAAAAATACTTCCACTACAATCCATAACATGAAACTGGCTTTGAATTCCATCTCACGAGTAAGATTATTTTTAAACAGTCCTAAAAGTATATTTGGATATTTTGGCATGTCAGTTACCTGAGGCAGAGTATTTTTTTATACCTGTCCTCCACAGTTTTTTATATAAATAAAATGCTGCCAAAACTAAAAATGCTTGAATCAGCAACCCTTGAAATAATTGGAGGCTGGATAGTTTATCAAGTATAATTTCCAGAGGCAGGGAAAGAGTATATCTGAAGGGAAGATATGTTGATATCTGCTGAAGAACAATCGGCAGAGTAAATAGCGGGACTATTCTACCTGAAAAAACCAGGTGGAGGATAGAATAACCCTCTCTAACGGCATTTGAATCATCGAGCCAGAAAGCTAGCAGGCCGGTGGAAACATCGATTAGGAAAGCCAGAATACCTGCCAAGGCAACACTGACAAAAAACATTATCCATTTGAGTAAAGTAAGCGATGGCCAAGAGAATTGAAAAATTAGTCCGAAAGTAATAATTATCGGGATGAGATAAATTGTTTTTAATATTTTTTCCGAGATATTATTTCCTGCCTGATAGAGAATAAATGAAGCGGGTTTGATAATCCATGCCGACATTTTTCCCAATCTGATATCCCGGGATATGAAGTAGGCAGCCCAATTGGAAACCCACACCCCTACAACCGAAAGAAATAAATAATATCTAACGAATTCGGACCTGGATAGAGGAGACAATGAACTGGAATCAGTTACAGCAAACCACAATAATAAACTAGTTACCGGAAGCATTACATTACTCAGTGCATATAACAAAATATCACCCCGATATTCCAATGCGTCAGTAATTGAAACTTTAAAATAGGCCAAAAATGCTCTCATTGGCCAATTTTATATGAAGATAAGTAACTTTAGTAACTTAGGTTACTTAGGAGTTGTATTAAGACGAGGCTGAGGAGTAGTTGCGAAGCGCGGAAGACCAAACCTGATGGGAAAGAAAAGTAAAAATAATGAAAACTAATAAATAAGCAAGAATTAACTCTTGAGATATAGGTTTGGTGAGCAAGGCGACTGTGGGAATAGTGGTCATCAGGACGGTGGGGTAAATTAGGAACTTTTGCCAAAATGGTGACGGAGTAAAAATGTCTGCCGGATATTTAAAGATTTCCTGGATTTCGAATGCGGCGGAGGAAGTTCCCGGGATAAAACCATGACGGAAATTAATGGAAGTGAAAATTAAGCCCAAACAATGAAATATCCACAAACTAGTAGCCAGACTAAAACAGTAAAGAAATATAGCAGGAAAAGAAACCAGGAGTTGATATTTTTTGAGAGTATAAATAAGATAGCTAAGACCTAGTAATGCAGACAGGAGGTTATGAAAACTGCCGTTTCTAAAATAACTAATAAACCGTGAATTGACCGGTTTGGTGAGTAAAACATCATAAGTTCCCCGATTAATCTC
>Ga0209254_10007125_pt1 | contig 10312 bp, 11 predicted proteins | sample FrelakmetDIP11DI_FD_187148 | JGI IMG/M metagenome (GOLD analysis project Ga0209254, IMG submission 187148) | Freshwater lake sediment microbial communities from the University of Notre Dame, USA, for methane emissions studies - DIP11 DI (SPAdes)... | ecosystem: Environmental > Aquatic >... | reverse complement strand
CGACGCCGTCGATGGAGCAAGGGGATGGAGTCCCTTGGGCATGGGGATGTCGCCGCCCTTGCGGATCTGATGCTGGATATTCATAGTCATTGAATTCATGTGTGTGCCTTTCTGTGAAAGGTGATCAGCATGATCCATGCCAGAATAAAATGTGTGTTAATTCATGTAACTATGAAGAAAGCGGCGAACCCGCGGGGGTCTGGGTCGGAAAATAATACCGGTTCAGGGCAGACGTGGGAAAAAATTTCCGGGGGTGACCTCGCGACGGGAGCGGAGGGGCCAGGAGACGCTGTTGAAAGGTCATTTCAGCCAGTTTCTGAGAAGCTCGGCAAATTTCTTTGCATTGAGCGCCGCCAATTGACGGGCCATTTCGACTTCCGTCAACGACCTTTCCTCAAGCCCTCCGAGCGCCAGCGGCGCGGGCTGTCCGCTCAATTCCACCGAAATGCCGCCGGGGCCTATGGCGGGAGGACCGGTGATGGTTCGTGTTTCTGCCCGTTGGGACATTAATGCAAGATTCCGGATCAGGGGCTTCATCACAAAAAGGATGACCAGTACGAGCGCAATGAGAATCACGACATACCGGACGATCGGAAAAAAGGGCGCCACGCGGTCCTGCCAGGGCAGGGCCGTCATCCCCTGCTCCAGTTCAGGCCGGCTGAACGGCATACTGCTGACAACCACCTGATCGCCGCGCTGGGCGTCGAGCCCGGCTGATTTTCGAACCAGATCTTCCAGCGCCTCGATATCTTTCCGGGGCCGTTGCTGGAAAACCATGGCGCCGGTGTTGTCTTTTTCATAGATTCCGTCGACAAGGACGGCAATGGACAGTTTTTTCACACCCCCGACGGGCATGACCGTTTTGCTGACGACCTTGTTAATTTCGTAGTTGATGATCTCTTCCGATTTTTCTTTTTCAGCTCCTGCCGTTTCAGTTGTGGCGGCCGTCCTGCCCGCTGCAACCACGGGCGGCCCGGTGGCCTTATCGGTTTGCTTCTGGGAACTGCGCACAACGGGAGACTCGGGATCGAAAAGCTCTTCCGTCTTTTCCGTGATCCGGAAATCGAGCTCCGCCGTAACCCGGACCGCCGCTTTACCCGAGCCGACAACATTCTCCAGCATGGACTGAATCTTGCTCGCTATATCTTTCTCGATATTCTTCTTGTAATCCACCTGTGAGGCGGACATCTGCGCGAGGCGGGAATCACCGGCGCCGATCTGCGAGAGAATATTGCCCTGGCTGTCCACGATCATGACATCGGTGGCGCTCAATCCTTCGACGCTGCTGGCGACCAGGTGGCCGATACCCTCGATCTGAGATGATTTCAGCTTTTTACCCGCCTTGAGCCGCAAGGTTACCGATGCGGTCGTCTTTTTCTGATGCTCTACAAACAGTGAGTCCCGTGGAAGGACGATGTGGACCCGGCACTTCTGAATTTCGTCCAGACTGCTGATCGTTCGAGCCAGTTCTCCCTGCAGCGCGCGCCGGTAGTTGAGCTGCTTTTCAAAATCCGTCGTACCGAAGGACTTGTTGTCGAATATTTCGAAGCCCACGCCGCCGCCCTGGGGAATGCCCTCGGCGGCCAGTTCCAGCCGCAGTTCGGACACCTTGCCGGAGGAAACGGAGATAACGTCGCCGGCCGGGGAAATCTGGTAGGCGATCTTCTTTTCCTTGAGTTTGGTGAGAATGGTTGCGGCATCGCTACCGGACAGGTTCGAAAACAGGACGCGATAATCTTCCTGGTTCGTGACATAGACGAAGACGCCCATGCTCAGGGCGACCATAAGGGTCACAACGGCAAGCGTCATTTTCCGTGCTGTGGGCAGGGCGTTGAACCCGCCCAGGAGTTTTGCCAGGAACCCTTCCATGTCAGATCTGCATCCTCATGATTTCCTGATAGGCTTCGAGTACCTTGTTGCGCACCTGCAGCAATGCCCGGAATGAAATGTCCGCTTTCTCAAGGGCAATCATGGCCTGGTGCAGGCTTCCGGTGTCGCCGGCAACGACTTTCAGCGCAGAGCCTTCCGCTTCCTGCAGCAGGTTGTTGGTCTCCTGGACGGCGCCCTTGAGCATATCGCCAAACGGAGCGGAGGGCGTGGGTGCGGCCGTCTGTTTCAGGGCAGGCGTCGCATAGCTTCCGATGCCTTTGATAAGGATGTCATGCATGTGAAACCTCCCGCATTACTTTCCGATTTCGAGCGTTTTGATGGCCATATTCTTGGTCGCATCTAAGGCCGTTACCATGGCTTCATAGGCCCGGCCGACCACGATGAGATCCGCCATTTCCGAGATTACGTTGACATTCGGCATGGCGACGTATCCGTTCGCGTTTGCCTCGGGATGCGCGGGATCGTGCACCATTCTTGGGGGTGACATGTCTTCAACGATTTCGGCGACCTTAACCGTCTTCATGGCGTCCTGCAGGGTGCCGCCAAATCCCTCCTTGAGTTTTTCGGATGCGAGGACGGCGATTTTTTTCCGGTACGGGCCCCCTTCTGCCGTGCGCGTCACATCGGCATTCGCGAGGTTCGAAGTGATGACATCCATTCTCGCGCGCTGGGCGGACAGCGCGGAACCGCAAACCTTGAGAGTATCCGATATATCCATGGTATCTCCTTAAACAACTGATTATACTTATTATTTTGTTTGATTCAAGGTGTTCTGCAACCCCTTGAACTTGCGCGACAGGATCTCCATTGTTGTGTTGAACATCAAATGGTTTTCCGACAGCCTGGACATTTCCGTATCAAGCTTGACGCTTTCATCGGACGCTTTGATCTGGTAGTTGACGGAACTGCGCCTGCCCGCTTTTCCCGGCAGATGCGCGGGATCAGTCTGCGTCAGGCTGATCTGGAGGAGATGCTTTGCTGTCCCGAGAGCCTGCGTGAATGTCAGTTCGGACGCTTTAAAGTCCGGCGTATCGATATTGGCGACGTTGGACAGGATGACCTTGTGCTTTTGGGCCCGCACATCCGCCATGTCGCTGAGCGTGTTGACCGCTTTACCGAAAAGTTTTTCCATATTGCCTCCCTGAAAGGGGTTTCTTGCAAGGCATGTACCAATCAAGTCTTTGCGTCCGGGGCCGTGTTGTGTTCATTGAGCTTGTTCCAAAGCGTGCGGACGCTGACGCCGAGAATTTTTGCGGCCTGCGTTTTATTTCCCGCCGTTTTGTCCAGCGTCGCAAGGATCAGCGAGAGTTCCGCGTCCCTGAGCGTGACTTCGCCGGCCCGTATATGAGCGGGCAGGGCAGAGCGGTCGGGCAGATCGAGCGTGGCCTGCGGGATCGTGAGCCCCAGGGTTTCGGCCTGAACCACACCCTTTTCCGTGAGCAGCGTCGCGCGTTCGACGATATTTTCCAGTTCCCGGACATTGCCCGGAAAATCATAATGGTTCAGCATGTGCATCGCCTGTGGGGAGAGTGTCGGTTTACGCTTTCCGTTTTGTAGGCTGAATTTCTTCAAAAAATGCTCGGCCAGCAGCATAATGTCGCCCCTGTGTTCCCTGAGCGGCGGAATATTGACGGGTATGACATTTAGCCGATAGTAAAGGTCGCCCCGGAACGTCTTGTTTTTGACCGCCTCCTCGAGATCGATGTTGGTGGTGGCGATTATGCGGACATCTACCGGGATGGGCGCCCGTCCGCCCAGGCAGTCGACTTCCGATTCCTGAATAACGCGCAGAAGTTTGGCCTGAAGCTGAATATCCATTTCGCTGACTTCATCCAGCAGTAGCGTGCCCCCCGAGGCAAGCTCAAATTTGCCTGGCTTGCGCTGCGCGGCGCCTGTGAAAGCGCCTTTTTCAAATCCAAACATTTCACTCTCCAGCAGGGTTTGGGGGATGGCCGCGCAGTTGAAAGCAATGAACGGTCCGCTCCGGCGGTTGCTGTTGCGATGAATAAGACGTGCAATCAGTTCTTTACCCGTGCCGCTTTCTCCCCGGATCATGACACTGGATTTGCTCTTGGCGATGTTCCTGATCATATCGAGGATGGCCTTGAACTTGGCATCCCCCGTGATGATTTCCGGTCCGATGGGCAGCGGAGGATGTTCTGGACGGTGTCTGGTTATAGCCAGTACATGCGCGACGGCGTTTTCAAGATCCTCCAGAGAAAAGGGTTTGATGATGAATTCGGCAGCCCCTGCTTTCATCGCCTCAACCGCAGTGCTGACCGTGCCGTAGGCCGTAATCAGGATGACAGGGGTCTGGGGGGAAAACTCCTTGATGTTCCTGAGCACCTCCATGCCGGTCATGCCGGGCATGCGCATGTCCGTGATGACCAGATCGAAGCGATTTTTTTTGAACAGGATCAGTGCATCTTCACCGTTATCTGCTGCGCTGGCCTGGTAACCGCAGATCTCCAGGGACTCCGCAATGGCAAGGCGCATTGAGTTGTCGTCGTCCACAACAAGGACTTTCCGCTTTTTCATGGTCTTTCGTCAAAAGGGTTGATGACCTTTTCTGTTCTGAGGGGAAAGGATAGAATAAACGACGTATTTCCCTCGGAATCCTGTTCGATCCGGACCGAACCCTGGTGCATAGTCATGATATGGTGGATGATGGCCAGTCCCATACCGGCGCTAGTCTCGGTTCCGGAGACCCGGCCCAGGAATTCCCGGCCCGCCGCGCGGAAATGAATCTCTATAAACGGCGGCGTCTGGATGTGAATGGTTAAGATGTCCAGGCGGCCCGACAGGGGCAGCGATTGCAGAGCGATGAGAATCAGGCTCAGGAAAATCTGCCGGAGCATGTCCAGGTTTCCCTCGACAAGGGGTTCCATATCCGCGGCCCGCAGCGAAAGATAGATCGTTTCGCGATCGATTACCTGTTCCGAGTAAAGCATGATTTCCCTTAAAATATCATGAATGTTCACCAAGCTGGGAAGTGATTCCCAGGCCTGGCTCAACAGGATCAGGCGCGAAACCTCATTGTTTACGGCTTTGACGGATGAGATGATCTGATCAATGCGACGGATATCCTTTTCTTTTTTGAGCCCTTTTTTCAGCAGACACGCAAACAGCTCGATGCTGCCTAAGGGGTTGCGGATTTCATGAGCGATACTGGTCGCCGCTTCCCCCATGGCGGCGTATTTCTCCCGGCGCTTCTCAAGGACCTCCATCCGGCTGCTTTTTGTGACGTCCTTCAAGGTAAAAAGGACGTTGTTTTCGAGCGGGGAGGCGCTAATCTCGATTGTTCGTCCGCTCCAATCGACTCGATATTCCTGAGAGGTCAACTCAGGGGGAACGGGAATGCGACCTTCGCAAAGTGCAAGGAGCGATTGCGCAGTGCGATTAACGAGAAGGGGATTCCCATTCCCGTCGGCCATCACGATGCCGAAGGGCAGCCGATCCAGGATGTCAATCGTGGGGTTCGTCATTTTTTTCGGTAATACTTGTACTTAGATGTTCTGACGCCATCTTGCAGTGCGAAATCGGCGAGCTTCGTCCAGAATTCATCCCGATCACTTCCCTTGAGCTGGGCAAAGGTTTTTTCCGCGTCCGGCAGATTCGAGGAAAGGATATACTTGCGACCTTTGTCATACAAAGCCCAGCGCTCCGTGATTGGGGATGAAACGGCTGGTGACGGTTGACCCTGCCCCAGCTTCTGGAGGGCTGCATCGACCTTTGCGGCGCCCTGGGCAGCGAAATATCTGGCCCTGCCCAGGAGCGTCCTGGCTTCATCCATCATGCCGATGCGTGCGTAACTTTCAGATGTCTTGATCAGGAGGCCCGTGTTATTCAGGCTGATCAGGCCTCTGCGACGGGCGTTCGAAAGCAGACTGACGACGGCAATATCGTCGCCGGCTGTGAATCGTTCCTCGATCAGACGTTCCACATCCGACCGCAGCGCCATCAGCAGCGTTTGCTTATGTTTTGTTCCGGGATTCTGATCGAGGAACCGGCCGCCCTCTGCATAGGCCTCACGATAGCGGCTTTGTGCGCGCAGGGCGGCCATGCGCTGGATCAAAAGTCGTTCGGTCAGCTCTGGAGACAAGCCATTTTTAGACAAAACCGTGTCATAGGCTTCAACGGGGTCGAGATACCATCTTGTTCCGGCCAAGGCGATGCTTGGCTTAAGACCGGGCGACAGGATGCTCATGTCGGCCAGGGCGATCATTGAGTCAATGGATTCCGTCGTTCCCGGATAACGTTCAATGATATGGCTGTAGAGGCGAATGGAGGCCATGGGCCGTTTCATTTCGAAAAAAATGCCGGCGATGGTCACCATCGCGGAGGGAAAGTGGTTATGAGCGGGATAGAGGCTCAGAAAGAGCGACAACTTTTCGAGGGCCTTTTCATAGCGGCGGGCCTCGAAATGTTCCATACCCTTCTTGCGGATGGCATCGGGCGACAGGGAATCGAGGTTAGGCGGCGCTTCGTCAGAGTCGGCGACCTTTGCTGCTGTCGTTACGAATTGGGCTGGATCGGTTTCACTAATCACTGCATTCGGGTGCCTGTTTTGGATCTTGTTGCGAATCGTGAGGGCAAATTCCTTGTCTTCAATGGGGCCGATCCAGACGACATATCGGTTGCCTTGCTGAATGATATTCACGTTCCCGTACTGCTTCAACTGGTTTCTGGCAGATTCGGCTTTTTCAAGGCTGCTGCTCCGCACGGCCCGGACAAAAAACCCCTTCTGGTCAGCCTGTGCCGACGACACACATGCGAAGAGGATCAAGACAAAAAATAATCGCATTTTCATACACAGAAAGGCAGCAATTAACGTGCCAGATAGGGAAGGGTTAAAGACAAGGGGTCAGGGGAAATGAGAAAATGCGCAACGCGGCCGCCGCGGATCGGGGAGGGTCGATGGGACCATGCCCCCCGGCGTCGCCGGCGTCGCGGTTGCGCTGAGCGGCCTTTACTTGTTGAGAAGGTTGCGTGCCGCCCGGAACGCCATGTTCAGATAAAGTGAAGCACATCGGCAGTGGCAGGTTTTCCGTTATAGGGTTTTCAGGCAAACAGATCGATCAGGGATTCCCCCACCATTTTTTCTGCGATTTTTCCCGCATCGATCCTGTAATTGCCGCTTTCAACCTGCTGTTTCAATTCCATGATCTTGGCGTCGCGGGTTTCGGGAATCTGATCCAGAAGCTGCTTGATCTGCTGAATATCTTTCGCTTTGGTCGAAAGATTGACCCTTTCGGCGATGCCGGCCTGGCCGGCAACCTGCCTGTCGGCCTCACTTTTCGTGAAGTCGTTCTTCTGGTACTGCTGAATCAGAGGTGTGGAAGCGTCTTTAATCTTGGAAATCATAACACGCCCCTTTTAAAATTGTCTTTGGCCATATTATCGACAAATTTTTAGAAAAACTTAAATTCTTTTTTACTATGCCTTGATATCTATCTTGCCGGCATGATCCGATCTCACGGCTGTTTCCGGTTCCAGGGCCTGCTTTTCGTCGTCCCTGCCTTTTTGCTGGTTCTTGTGCTCTTTTCTTTTTTCTTTATCTCTGAGTTTGATGTAATCCATTTCATCGGAATCATTTACTTTATGTTCATTTTTCAATCTTTCCTGGGTGAGCTCATATTCGAAATAGCGCTGCTGCCTGTCCGGGTGCTGTTGCTGCACCTGTTGCACACGCTCCGAGATAACGCTCTGTAGCACACTATGGTGCATGTTGATCGGGCTGCTCACGAGTACGCCTCAATACAATAAGATGTATCTGTATTATCGGCATTCTTTCAAAAAATCTTAAATTATTTTTCATTATCCCCGGTCCGGTTGAAGAGGGTTGCTTCACCGCCACAAGTTTTTGACGGCGCCACGCAAACGCAGCGTCGCCTGCGTATGGAGCTGGCAGACTCGAGATTCCGTAAGGTCCAGAATCCGGCCGATTTCCTTCATGGTCATCTCATCATAGTAATAGAGCGATATGACGAGTTTTTCTTTCGAAGGCAGGCCTTCGATCGCACGCTTCAATTGATCTTTAAGTTCCTCGCCGGCAAACAGTTCAAAGGGATTCCCATGGTGCAGGGCTTCCATGACATCAGCAGCGCAATGCGATTCAATATAGTCCGGCGTCAGGTCTTCCTGGCGGACAATGTGAACATCCTTGGCATCGTCCAGCATTTTGTAATATTGTTCCAAGGTTAATCCCAGAAAATCGGCAACCTCGTCTTCTTCGGGCGGCCTTCCTAAATTTCTTTTCAATTCGCTGAAAGTACTTGATAATTTAGTGTCTTTTTGGCGGACCGACCGTGGGACCCAATCCCGTGACCGTAATTCATCGAGAATGGCGCCCCGTATGCGAAAGCGGGCAAAGGTCTCGAATTGGACATTTCTGTTAAGATCAAATTTTTCGAGCGCTTCCATGAGGCCGATGATGCCCACATTGACGAGATCTTCGCGATCTGCAGCGTCAATGGGCAACCGATACGTCATCCTCCCGACAATGTTCTTGACGAGGTGGGCGTATCTCATAATCAATTCATCGCGTTCTTTCTTGTCCACGTCGCCGAGATATCCTTGACTTGACGGTTCGTATTCAACCTGTATCCCTAATTAAAGAGACTGATCATGCACTCATATTCTTCATATTGCGAGGGTTGGCAAAGTTTTTCCGCCACATTCCAGAGGCATTGGACGGAAGGCGAGGCGGGATGAATCTCCGCCAAAAGTCTCTGCTGTTTGACAGCCTTGGGCATGTTCTCGTCATAGAGGACGTGGCCCATGTGTTCGATGGCGAGGTTCAGGAAATGATTGGTCGCCTGCGCCAGTCTTAAATACACCTCTTTGGCCTCATCCTGCGATTTGACCATATTGACCAGCAAGCTGAATCTCTTTTTTGCATGTTGCCGAAAAAGGATCTTGATCAGGGCGTATGCGTCTGTGAGAGAGGTCGGCTCCGGTGTGACAACGACAATGATTTGTGTCGCGACCATGTTGAAATACATGACATTTTCGGTAATTCCTGCACTCGTGTCGATCAGCAGAAAGTCCGGCGGTGATTGCAGGGCCTTGAACTCATCCTGGAGCAAGAGTTTTTGTTCCATAGAAAGTGTGGCCATCTCCTGGATGCCCGACGAGGCGGGCAGAATTTTAATGCCGCCGGGACCGTCGATGATCGTTTCCCGCAGGGTTTTTTCACCTTTCAGGACATGATAGAGGTTGTACGCCGGGGTCAGGCCGAGGATCAGATCGATATTCGCGAGGCCGCAGTCGGCGTCAAATATCAAAGTCCTCTTTTTCATTTTGGCAAGGACATAGGCGAGGTTGGCGGCAATATTCGTTTTACCGACGCCTCCTTTGCCGCTGGTGATGGAGATGACGGACGGATTCGATCCATGCCCGGACGTCTTTTTTCTGGTCCTGCCGGCCGGCTTAGCCTTTTTATCCCCGGCGATCTGCTTGAGCGTTGCTGCCTGGTCCACGGTTACCCCTTAATGCAATCGGTTTTGTAAGGTTAATTGAGCGAGCCTTTCAGGATTTGCTTTCTCAATATCTTTAGGGACATTCTGTCCGGTGGTAAGATAAGATACGGGTTTGCCGACCATATCGAGTACATCCATCATGGAGCCCAAAAGCGTGCACTCGTCAATCTTGGTGAGGATGATGCGATCGTAATCAAGGATGCGGAAACGATCCGCGGCCTCGATAAGATATTCCCTGCTTGCGACGGGGCTCAAGAGCAAAAAAGTTTCGATGTCATCGGACAGGATGGACTTGAGGGTCAACAGAGAGCGATGGTCATGGCGGCTCCGGCCCGGCGTATCGACAAAGATAACGTCCTTATCGGCAAAATTCGCCAAGGATTGCAAAAACTTGTTTTTGTCTGGAGCAATGTCGAGCGGAAGCCCCATGATTTTCGCATAAACCTTTAATTGTTCGGGCGCCGCGATGCGGTAGGTATCGGTCGTGATCAGTCCCACCTTCATTTTTTTCTCGAGACAGTACTGAGCGGCTAACTTGGCCAGCGTTGTTGTTTTACCGACGCCGCTTGGTCCGACAAAGGCCTTGATGCGCTTTCCCCTGTAATCATCCTTCGGAAAGGATCGGGCAATCACCTGTTCTGCCAGAAAGGCCGCCTTTTCGAGACTGTCCGCCGCCGTGCTCGGGAATTCATTCTTGATGGTTTCCGTCAGCCGGAGCGCCCGGATCCGGGAGAAGCCGTTGGCGATGAACATCAGGTACAAGTTCTGCAGATGAGAGTTATTCCGGACGGAAACGCTATCGCAGAGCATGTTCAGCGCCTCCTTCAGATCGAGAAGGTCCGATTTGAACATAACCTGCCGCGCCAGTCCGTCGATACATGATTTCAGATCTCGTATTTCCTGCTGCAGGCCGCCGAGTCCTCCGTCCTGTCGCGGAGCAT
>Ga0209254_10007124_pt1 | contig 10312 bp, 6 predicted proteins | sample FrelakmetDIP11DI_FD_187148 | JGI IMG/M metagenome (GOLD analysis project Ga0209254, IMG submission 187148) | Freshwater lake sediment microbial communities from the University of Notre Dame, USA, for methane emissions studies - DIP11 DI (SPAdes)... | ecosystem: Environmental > Aquatic >... | reverse complement strand
TACAATATCGTTGAATTTTTTATTTATCTCTTTTTTTTTAAGTCCAAGTATGGATGCGTTTAAATACACATTTTCCCTGCCGGTCAGGTCCTGGTGGAAGCCTGCACCAAGCTCAAGCAAGGCTGAAACAGTGCCGTTTACAACTATTTCTCCCTTTGTAGGACTTAAAACCCTGGCAATAAGTTTTAGAAGAGTACTTTTTCCTGAACCATTAGAGCCAATTATACCGAAAGTTTCGCTATGCCTGACTGTAAAAGAAACATCATCAAGAGCAAGGAACTCCTCAAAGCTGTCCCTTCCTTTTAGCAGCCTGTCTTTAAGTGACGGACTTTTCTGATGCCTGATTTTATAATGTTTTGTGACGCCCATGACTTCAATAGCTACGTCATTACTGTTGTTTTTGTAATTTTTACTGCCAGAAAATGTATTGACTTTTTTCATTTCACTCTTTTTTAAACTTCTTCTGCAAACCTGTCCTCAAGTTTTTTAAATATATAATACCCCAAAAAGAAAACCCCGAATGTGATGCCAAGAAATATTAATATTATCTCAAGAGGAGGCCAGTAAAGCCCCTCAGGGTATTTGACATAATAAAAAATATTCCTGTAATAAATCGAAAAGACTGTCATCGGGTTTAACTGCATCCAGAACTGGAATCTTTCAGGCACCATGCTCAGGGGATAGATGATTGGCGTCCCGAAAAACCAGACCATCATAAGTATCGATACAAGATGCTGAAGATCCCTGAAAAGTACATTTAAAGAAGAAATCAGCATTGACATCCCAGAAACAAAAAATACCTCGACAACAATGATAACGGGCAGGATGTACAGATACATATAAAATTTATATTTAAAAATAGAAAGCACTATAAACAGCACTAAGAGTTCCAGGAAGAAATTTATCAGGTTGCTGAGCATTATAGATAAAGGAATGATTTCTTTTGGAAAATAAATTTTCTTAACAAGGTTTGAATTGGCTATTATGCTCCCTGAACTATAATTAACGGAATTTGAAAAAAAATTAAACGGAAGGAGCGCGCAAAGCAAAAAAATTGCAAATTCCGGGATACCCTGTTTCAGCACAATAGAAAAAACAAATGAATACACAAGCATTACAAGAACCGGATTGAGCAAAGACCAGAAAAACCCCAGTATGGAACCCCTGTATTTTACCTTAAGCTCCTTTTTTGTAAGACTTGAAAGAAGCTCTCTGTAAGAAAATAACTTTTTAAAATTTGTAATCATATTAAAATAGCTTAGCAAAGCTTCCCATACTGATCTTTGTCCTGTTTTTTATCATGATCCGTATCTACTGTAACAAATCCGCAATATTATAGAAGTAATCTGCGCATTTTACCAGCTGTCATTCTAACTGTTTACAAGTGACATATCTCTTTTACTGATTATGAATCAATCTATAAACCCGTATTCCCCGACCTGTATGCCCAGTTCCCTGGTGTCGTTTGACAGCCCTGTTTCCTTGGGTATCCAGCTATGGTTCATAGAAAAAGTCAGCGTGATTTCTTCCTTGTTAAAATCTTTTAAATCAATCTCTATGTTGTGCCATTCTTTATCCTTTAATACTACTTTTTGCATAAGCGAGTTATCAATGATAATTTTTACATAACTTGGGTCTTCATATTTAACAGGATTAATTGATTTTACAGGGATTATTATTTTATTTCCCTCCCTATCTATGACTTCACTTGCTTCGATTTCCGTCCACCTGAAATCCATCCCGCCGCCGGATTCCTGACTATAAAAACCATAGTTATTTTCAAAATCATATAGTGTCTGTTTGATATTTATTGAGAGGTCAGTCGTTGAACCAAAGAGAAGAGTAATTACAAATAGCACCATAATAAAAAGCAGGGAAATAGCTGAAGGCAGATCAAACCTTATCTGCCTTAAACCTCCTATTTTTAAATAATTATTTGTGTATTTCCTGTTTGAATCATCCTTATAATTTATCCTTATATACGCCATTATCAAACCTATTATAAGCGAAAATAAAAATTGGATTTCTATAAAATTTGTATGTGGGCCTAAAAAAAATAGGGCCAGCATACTGATAAAAGAAACAAGCAGCCCCGAAAGAAACCAGTCTTCATTTTTAAGCAGGTTATTTTTGTTTTTATCCAAAAAATAACCCAATGATTTTTTTATTATAAGAAAGAATATAAATAAAATAAGGATGATTCCCACAAGCCCTAATTCTGAAAGAATCTGAAGATAATAATTGCCTGCAAAATCAAGTATATGAAAACCCCTGTGATATCTGTGATGATAATCGGAAATCTCAATAAAATAGGCTCCCTGGCCGACGCCTGAGACAGGGTGGTCCTTGAACATATAAATTGCTTGTCTCCATAAGATTTCCCTGCCTGAAGATATATCCCTGATAGCCTGATAAAAACCATCTGACTTTAGAGTCTCATAATAAACATTGATTGTCTCACCGACTCTATCGACCAGTATAATGCCGGTTTCCTTAATTTCAGCAATGGGATCAAATAAATCTGTTTTCAGCAAGATACCGCCAAAAGCTGATATCATGATTATAATCAGCAAGACAATCACGCCTGCAGACAGTAGGGCGCTTTTATTTGGTTCTTTAATTTTCTTCTTAATGAAATGTCTTAAAGCTGCCGATAAACCTATTATCGCAAATATGCCGACTGAGATGATTATTGACAGGAAAGCATTTCTTGAGGCGCTAATTACTCCCAGAAATAAAAATAACAGAAGGAAAATAATGGTTAGCAGTTTCAGGTACCATTTTTTTAAAAATATAATAGTTGAGATAAATAAAGGAAACAATAAAATAATGTAACTTCCAAGCGCATTGGGGTCAGTAAAAGTTGAGTTGACCCTTCCTGCATCTATCCAGAAAGAAATGTTGCCAAAACCGGGATTAAAGTATTTTTGATAAAAACCTGCGACTATTACGATTAAACTTGATGAGAATATTATTGCTATAGTAATAAAAAAATCCTTTTTTGTTTTTAAAATGTTAAATACAATAAATATTAAGCCAAAACCGACTATATAATAAAAAAGGTATCGCAATGTCCATGTAATAGCCCCTGTTGAATTATGGCCTGCGCTGTTTACTGTCAAATCATGGAATTTTGAAGTTATAAAAGGTACAAAATTTGCATATCTGTATATGGTTATTGCAGCAGATACAACAAGGATTATGATAAAAATAAGAACCGGTTTTGCAATCTCAGTTTCATATATAAACCTGGCATCATTTTCATCGTTTGACTTAAACCTGTTTATGAGAAAACCAAGGAATAATGCAAAAAATAAGTAAAGAATTATGTTTACATTCCTGATGCCGATTATGGTACAAACTGTATTTAATAACGGGATTAAAAAAACAAAAATATAAAATCCTATTTTTAATTTAAAAATTGAGACCAGGTAAATCCCCAATATCATTAACAGGACTATTGTCTGCAGGTAAAACCTGTCATAAATGACTGTCTTATGATAAAAATAGAATATCAAAAAAAAAGCTGAAAAAATCAGGAAATTATTAATGGAATTAAGGATTATACTTCTTTTTTCTTTAAACAAGATTTTATGCATCTAGAGGATTAATCAAAAATATTTTTACAAAAATTTTATAATTTAAATACTTTTATTATTATTTTTTTTAATATAAACATTAATATGCTCCTTTTCTGAACAGTACCCGCATAACAGTAAGAAAGATTATCTTAATCTCTAAAAGTATGGACCAGTTATGTATATAAAACAAATCCAGCTTCATCCTTTCTTCATAAGTAAGATCACTCCTGCCGCTTACCTGCCATAGTCCGGTAATGCCCTGCTTGACAGACATCCTCTTTTTTTCCCAATCTTCCAGCAGGTCACCTTCCTCAACAGCAAGAGCCCTGGGACCCACTATACTTAATTCCCCTCTTAATACATTTATTATTTGCGGGAATTCATCAAGCGAGGATTTTCTCAAAAATCTTCCTACTTTTGTTATCCTTGGGTCATCTTTTATCTTAAACCCACCTTTTTTATCATAAATCTGATTTATTATAGCCTTGTTGCTTTCTGCATCTGCCACCATTGTCCTTAATTTGTAGATCTTTATTTTCCTGAAATTTTCCCCGTATCTCTCCTGCCTAAAAAATACAGGGCCCTTTGAATCAAGTTTAATGGCCAACGCAAGAAACGGCCATAACACAAGGAAAAATAAAAATATCACTAAACCCAATGAATAATCTATTAAAAATTTGGTAAGCTTTATCTTCCAGTCCTGTCCAACCTGGCTTATCTGGATCAATGGGACACCAGCGTAGTCAAACATCCTCATTCTTGAAACTGAAAACTCAAATAACGATGGTGACATTAAAATCTCAATATCAAAATCTTTTATATCCTCAAGGAACTTTAAAAGATAGTCATATTTTATATCAGATGTTGAAATGACTATTGTATCTATATTGTATTTTAAAATATGGAACCTGATATCATCCAGGGTGCCAAGTACATTAATATCTTTAAATTTTTTAATAAAAGCATCTTCTGTCTTTAATTTCTTTTTGCTGTCTACATACCCCGATATATTTGCATTATCCAGCTCCACTTTTCTGAAAGTATCTGCAATTCTCCTGCTTTCTTCATTTATCCCTATAATAAGCACATTTCTTTTTATGCCAATTTTTTTAAAGAAAATATTTACAATCCTCCTTACTATTATTCTTCCTATTACAAGCAGCAGGAAAGAAAATATCCCTACATAAACAAGCCATATCCTGGATAGGAGATAATCATCCCTGTTTATATAGAAGTTTAGTGTGGATATTATAAAAACACCAAGTATGGCAGTAAGCAATATCTTTATATTTGCATCGGTCCCGGGATGAATATTATCAAGGTTATATAATTTAAAAAAAACAAGAAGCAATAACATTACTGCAATCCCTATAAAAGAATACAGTAAATAATAGTTAATAAAATCTAATATATTTTCTTCAAAACTGAAGCGAAACCTTATAAAAAAAGAAATAAGAAAAGCAAGAATCAGGAAAAACAGGTCATTAAAAAACAGTATGAAAAACAAATAGATTTTTTTTAATTTAATTGTATATTTATCCATATCCTAAATAATCCAGCTGAAAATTTTCTTTGAAAAATTCTTTCCTGTTCTTATATTTTTATATAAAAATTACTTATCTTATACATTATATAAAATATTTCACCGACATGCTAAAGCCCGTACTTCTTACAATAATCATTGTATTTTTCAATAATAAAATCTTTAATATCATTTTCAAATATGCTTACATCAAATTTTTTAGAATTCTCCCTTATTTTTAACCTGTCCAGACTATGTTCAATTTTTTCAAATCTCTCAATGGCTTCAACCAGTGATAATGCATCCTGCTTTTCAAAAAACAATCCCGTAACCCCGTCAATTACAGTTTCCAGGAGTCCGCCTTTACCATAGCCAATTACTGGTGTTCCGCTGGCCTGCGCCTCCACAGGTGTTATGCCAAAATCCTCTTCTCCTGGAAAAATAAATGCCCTTGCGTTTGAATAATGTTCTTTTAGAACCTCATTTTCCTGCCATCCCAGGAATTTTATATTTTTACCTGCTTTTTTCACCAGTTTTTTTCTCTCTGGACCATCCCCGATTATAATAAGGTTCTTACCTGATATATTAAAGGCATCAACAGCAATGTCTATCCTTTTATAAGACACAAGCTGGCTGATAACCAGGTAAAAATCCTCTTTTTTTTCAGAAAATTTAAATCCATCCACGGACACTGGCGGATATATAACTGCAGAATCCCTGTTATAATATTTAAGAATCCGTTTCCTGACATTATTTGAATTGCAAATAAAATAATCCACCCTGAAAGAGCTTGCCAGATCCCATACTCTTAAATAATTAAAATACCATCTGATAAAATTCTTCTTAAGGCACCCAATCTTTTCATTATTCAAATAATCAAAATACATATTCCATAGATACCTCATCGGGGAATGGCAATAACAGATATGGCATGTCTCGGGTTTTGTAAGTACTCCTTTTGCAACTCCCGATTCACTGCTTATAACTATATCATAACCTGAAAGATCAAACTGTTCGACAGCAACAGGCATAAAAGGCAGATAGAGCTGGTGTTTCTTTTTTGCAAAAGGCATCTTCTGGATAAAGGATGTGTAAATCTTTTTACTGCTAACCAGGTCACTAACTTTGTCTTTATTGTATATAAGCGTATAAATATCTATATGTGGAAAAAGCCTGCACAGGCTCTCAACAACTTTTTCGCCGCCACGCATGCCTACCAGCCAGTAATGTACTAATGCAATTTTTTTATTTTCAAGCATTTTTTAGAGAATTATTAATTATACAATCGGATGGGTTAATTCGGCTCATAAACCACTAATAATAATGCTAATTCAAAAACTACTTTCTAAATATAAGGTTTAAAATCATAATCAAGCAATTTTAATATAATGGCTTAATATTAAGATAAAAATTTAATAAATAATAGGGTAAGTTCTAGGGAAAATAAATTTTAATCATTTGAGCAGTAAAACTTCAATAGAATATTCAACCAACTCTTAGTCTTTAAAAATTCTATTTTATCTATAACTAAAAGCAGGGAGGAATTTTCCCTACCATTATAATCAAATTGATAATATTACTGTTTTTTTATATTATCAAATAGGATAATAATCTATAAAATTTAAGCCACTGTTTCTATAAGGTCTCTTATAATACTAAAAAATAATAAAATGATTAAAAAAAGTGGCAGACACTGGTAAGAAGAAAGGACAAATAAAAATTAGAAAAGGTAAAAGATATGGGCTCGAGGATTTACTAATTAATATTAAGAAACATTATAAACATGGAACTTTATTAAAAACTGCATCCAATAAAATAAATAATAATCTAGTTCTTATCTCTTATTATTCCAGGGATATAAAAAACAAAATCAAATATGGAAAAGCAGCACCAGTTTTTGCCGAAAGAATATGGATAAATCCATTAGATTGTCATAAAGGTCTGGATGGAAAATATATCTTAAGTGGGATATACCAGAGAAAAAATTCAGGTCTAGTTGTAGAATCTGCTTGGCCTTTAGCTCAGGCAATACCAATTAAAGACGTCAGTAAAATTAATTTTTGCATCGATCACTGGATCAATGGTACCTCTTGGGAAGACACAGGTATATATGAACATATACAGAAATACATTGCTGTCAAAGGAGAACATGATCGATGCAGGAACATAGATGATATAGTAAAACGTTATAATAATTTAGATTTAATTTTTAACCGGATAAAAAAAGAAGGCAGGTTTAAAACGAGAGAGGAACTCAATCCTACAAATTTTCGGGAAGAAGGCGGCGTGTTGGTCCATATCGGCCCTGATGGGGAATTATTTTTTAGTTTTAATGGGTGCCATAGATTTGCTATTGCTATAGTACTTGAGATGATAATGCCTGCACAGATTGGATATGTCCATAAAAGCGCAATTCCTTTTTTATCAGAATTAAGGAGAAAATCTAAAGAAGCAAAATAATTATAATTGGTTTGTATTACAACAAAAATTAATATGGAGGTATATTGGTGTTAAAAAAAATCCTAAAACACATTAAGAAGAGGACTCTATTTTCAGCCACATATAATAGAATATTGAAACCTAAAAAAAACCAAAAAATACCATGGCAACTAAAAATAGATATGTCTTCAAAATTTTATTTAATTAAACCTATTCTGGAAGAAATGCAAGTCAAGTCTGTTTTAGATGTCGGTTGTAATGCTGGAGTTATAACACGTTTATCAGGCGATTCAGGATATTTTTCTGTTGGATTCGATAAGAATATCAACTTTCAATCTATTAAAGAACCTCTGAAAAATGTTTGTATTGGAAATATCGAACTAAGCGTGGGTTTAATCGAAAGACTGCCAGTGTTTGATTCTATATTACTTTTATCTGTTCACCATCTGTTTATAAAAAAACATGGTGACAAATGGACTCGTAATATTGTTGCCAATCTAGCTAAAAAAGCTGACAAAGTCTTTTTTTTAGAATTTGCTGCTTTAAATAGAAAATATTCAGATAAAGATACTTTATTTTCTGATAATGATGAAAAAAGCATAGTCAAATATGCATATAATTGGCTTGGGACTACTTTATTAGATTTTTCAATAACTTATATTGGGAAATCTGCTATGCGAAAAAAAGAACCTTATCGATTTATGTTTGCTTGTAAAAGAAGTGAAAATAGCCAAGCAGATAAGTGAAATTATTACCTTATAGGCAAACAAAGAATATCAAACCTTAAGAAAACTTTTATCTCGCAATGACATTAGCACAACGCAAATTTATATTAACTCGGCAAATATAGATGTTGAATAGGCGATGATAATCTTAGTAACATGATAGTATAACTAGCCAAATAAACCATCTAATATTTTATTTAAACTATTATCTGAAAAGTTCTTACTATTGATGTTTTTGGGCAGCCAAACTTGATACACCCTCTAATACAAGTTCTTTTTTATCCTCAATTAAGCACATAGCCAATGATAGGATAACTTTTAAGTAAAATCAATTTTAATTCGCTTTAGTTATTACTTAGAAATAAGTTAAAACCAGAAAATTTAAAAAATTTGTTTTATAAAGCAATCAATTTTTATAAGATATTGAATAATTTAACATATTCAGCTTAAAGCCAGATGCATAATAATTACAAGTTATAATAATTTATGGTAGAATTTATTTTTTAAAAATTATATATTATTAAAAAAATTTTTTGAATCCCTATCATAAAGTAGTTCTGATGTATTTCTAAAGAAGCTATAAAATAGAATTATAAATAGATCCTGATGAATTTCTGGAGGACTTTTTTAAATAACTGATTTGTTTTTCGCAACACTTATATAGAAGTATTTATGCATAAATTTAGCTGGACCACGTTATTAATAAGTATCCTAATAGTAATTTACTTATCTTTATTTATGTTATTAATTACAAATGATAGATGGAGTGATGGGGATGAAGTACATTATTTACTGATTAGTAGCAGTATTTTAAAAGATGGTGACCTGGTCCTTGATAATAATTATGAAAACAAAGATTATTTTACACATCATAGTAATGAAGAAAAACCCACTGCGTATAAAGGTAAGAATGATGAACTGCGCCCTCCTGGTGGTATCTTAACATCGATTATTGTAACCCCAGGATATGGCCTTGGCCTAGTGGTCAGTAAATTTGTTAATTTCCAGAGTAATAGATTTTTCTTGTTCTTTCCCCGCTTGACAATTCTGATTGTTCATATATTTTTCAGCATAATTCTTATTAAATATCTGATGGCGCTTGGTTTTAATAAAAATCTGAGCCTATTATGCGTAATCCTATATTTAATTCAACTACCAGTAATACTTTATAGCCAGGCTATTTATCCTGATTTGCTATCTGGATATTTTGTTATGACTGGAATTTTAGGTATATTAATATTTTCAAATAACAAGAAAAATAAATGGCTTATTATATCAGGTTCTATTTTTGGATTAAGCATATTTTTACATTCAAAATTAATTGTCTATACATCTGTTTTGATTTTAAGCAGTTTTATTTATTTACACTTTATATTTAAACAAAAATCTGAATTAAATAATTTATCCGGAAATGATTTTAGTTTCAGGGACTGGTTTAAAAGAGGACAATACAGAAAAATCATTTATAGTATTTTAGGACCATGGGTTGCGTTCCTGGTATTAAATATTTTAATGAAATTTTACTGGTTTGGATCATTTTATTTTGATGGTATTGCTAAAGAGACCAAAAGAGGTGGTTATTTTTCATTAATTGCAAATCCATTAAAAGGCTGGTTAGGTCAATGGCTGGACATTGAAGTTGGGCTGTTACCTAATGCTCCATTGCTTGCTTTAATATTTACTGGGTTATTTATCTGGTATAAAAAACAAAAATCTTCGTTTCTATTAATTGTGCCACCAACTTTATTTTATTTATTATTAGTATCAAGCATAACATTCTGGCATGCTGGTTTTTGTCCTCCGGGACGCTATTTACAATTTGCAGTTCCAATTTTATTGCCCGGTCTTTGCTGGGTTTTATGGTCGAGCAAAAAGATTATATGGTTAAGATGGTTAATAGGGGCACTTGCTTTTTTTAGCCTATTACTATCGTCATTAATTCTTTTTGTCGGAAGAAGAGGTTTGCCTTATTCCAAAGGATATAATATTTATTGGCGCACAATACTAGAATTCCTGAACCTGGATTTTTTAGAACCTTATATCTC
>Ga0209254_10007123_pt1 | contig 10313 bp, 11 predicted proteins | sample FrelakmetDIP11DI_FD_187148 | JGI IMG/M metagenome (GOLD analysis project Ga0209254, IMG submission 187148) | Freshwater lake sediment microbial communities from the University of Notre Dame, USA, for methane emissions studies - DIP11 DI (SPAdes)... | ecosystem: Environmental > Aquatic >... | reverse complement strand
TCGACCAGAAACCGTGCCGGCATCTTGGTGTCGCCGTCATACTGCATCATGCCGGCGTAGGTGACGTTCGGCCTCGGACCGCGTTCGAACTTGTCGAACTTTTCGTCGGTGAACGCCCGCGAGATCTCGATCGCGCGGTCGCCGCGGAAGTTGAAAAAGACTACCGCATCGCCATCGACGATGGGACCGACGGGCTCGCCCTCCCGGGCGATGACGAAACCGGGCAAATCCTGATCGATGACCCTGGCTTCGCTGCGATAGGTTTCGATCGCTTCGCGGGCGCTTTTGAACTGCCGCCCTTCGCCCCGGACATGGATGGCCCAGCCGCGCTGCACCATCGACCAGTCCGCTTCGTAGCGATCCATCGTGATATTCATGCGGCCGCCGCCCGAGGCGATGGCAACGTCGAAGTGCGCGTCGCGCAGGCTTGAGAGAAACGCCTCGAACGGATCGACGTAGTCGAGCGCCGAGGTCTCCCCGACATCGCGCCCGTCCAGCAGGATATGCACCCTCACCCGGTTGACACCTTCGCGCTTCGCCTGCACCAGCATCGCCTTCAGATGGTCAATATGCGAATGCACATTGCCGTCCGAAAACAGTCCGATGAAGTGTAGCGTGTGCCCGGCCTTCGCGGCGCCGGTCACCTCGTTCCAGGCGTTGCCGTTCCAGAGGTTCCCGCTCGCGATCGATTCACTCACCAGCTTGGCGCCCTGGGCAAACACCCGTCCGGCCCCGAACGCATTGTGGCCAACTTCGCTATTGCCCATGTCCTCATCACTGGGCATGCCTACCGCCGTGCCATGGGCACACAATCGAGTCATCGGGTAGGTCGCCAGCAGCTGATCCAGCGTCGGCGTACGCGCGGTCTTGACCGCATCACCGTCTTCGCGGGGCGAGAGGCCGACGCCATCGAGCACGACGGTGACGAGGGGACCGGAGCAGGGTTGGAACCGGGAAGACTTCTCTAGCTTCATGACCGTAGCACAGGGTGTTGGGTTGGGATTAGTGCGCCCACGGCCGGTGCCGGGTGCGTTGGGAATGTTATGGGGTATTCTACAGTTGCTCGCTATGGATGCGAAAGGGCTCGCAGCTACCGAGCAGAAGCAAGGCAAGCCCGTTCATGGCCCGCGAAGCAGCAGAGGGCAGCCTACTCCGGAAAGGAAGTGTTGGATCGTCTAATGCAAACATGCCTAAAATACGTGTACTGCTTAATGGTTCGCCCCAATCCAGGGGCAGAGACCTCGCGGACGACCCCTTGACGATCAACCATGTGAATGAGGAGTGAAACGATGAAACTGATTCGGTCTATTGGTAGATGCGGCTTGATCATAGCTGCGGCAGCCTTGACCCAACCGGCCGCAGCGGTCGATCCCATCAACTTCGAGATCCGCAACAATGCGGACCTTGTCGCCCTGTGCTCGGTGCAGCCGAGCGACAGCAATTATGTTGCGGCGATCCACTTCTGCCATGGGTTCGGCGTCGGATTCGCCCGCTACCATGAAGCGCTCAAGGAAGGCAAGGGATTTGCCCCCCTGTTTTGTTTTCCGGAGAAGCTCACGCGTACGCAAGCCCTCAACGAGTATGTGGGCTACTCCAGAGCGCATCCCGAATATGACAGAGAGGCAGTCGGCAATGTGGTGATGAAATTCCTGACCGAGACCTATCCTTGCCCGAAGAGTCCTGTTGGTCAAAAACGTTGAGATCCGAACATTCGAAGGTGTGAGAAATGAAACCGTCAAAGAAAATGCTTACCTTGACCGCGATCGCCTGTGCAGCATTCGTTTTCACCGGGTGCGCCGGTCTATCGCCCACGCAGCAACGCACCATGACCGGGTCCCTGGGCGGGGCGGGCGCTGGGGCCTTGATTGGGGCCATTGCCGGCAACGCCGGCATGGGAGCGGCGATCGGAGCGGGTGCCGGCGCCTTGGGCGGCTTCGCCTACGGCAAGCATAAGGATTCGGTCGACCAAGCCTATCAGCAAGGACGGAGCGACGCCCAGTCCGGGCGTTGAGGACCGGTCTGGTCCGGGGCATCGGCGTGGCCAAGATGGATCGGCAGGCGATGTGGGAGATTCGCACGCGGTATCCACTGTGCGCTTGATGCGCGCCGGGCTGGTTCTGTTTCTCCTGTTGCTGGCGGCACCGACCGTCCTCGGAGCAGCCGGGCAGGCGACGGGGCCGGTGGCCGTGCTCACCATCGAAGGCGTCATCGGCCCGGCGACGGCCGACTTCATCGCGCGCGGGTTTGTCAAAGCGCAGAAGAGCGGTGCCCAGCTCCTCGTACTGAAGGTCGATACGCCGGGCGGACTCGATTCCTCCATGCGCGATGTCGTCAAGGACATCCTCGCCTCGCCCGTGCCGGTGGTCGCCTACGTGGCGCCCAGCGGAGCCCGGGCCGCCAGCGCCGGAACCTACATTCTGTATGCGAGTCACATCGCGGCCATGGCGCCGGGCACCAACCTCGGCGCCGCGACGCCGGTCAACCTGGGGGGTGCAGCGCCCGGTGAGCCGCGGGAGCCCGAAACCAAACCGGCCGGAGGCAAGGAGCCGAGCGAGAAGGCCCCGTTACCCGACAACCAGGATGCGATGCGCGCGAAGCTGTTGAATGATGCGGCGGCCTATCTTCGGGGACTGGCCCAGTTGCGGGGGCGGAACGCCGACTGGGCCGAGCAGGCGGTGCGCGAATCGGTGAGCCTGTCTGCAGAGGAAGCCCTCAAGCTCAAAGTGATCGACCTCATCGCGGCGGATGTGACCGACCTGCTCAAGCAGGTGAACGGGCGCAGAGTCACCGCGGCTGGGGTGGAGCGAACGCTGGCGACCGGGCAGGCGGCGGTGCAGAACATCGAGGCCGATTGGCGCACGCAGCTGCTGTCGGTCATCACCGAACCGAGCGTGGCGTACATCCTGCTCCTGATCGGCATTTACGGCCTCTTCTTCGAGTTCTGGAACCCGGGCTTCCTGATGCCCGGCGTGGTCGGTGCCATCGCTCTGCTGACGGCGCTGTTTGCATTTCAACTCTTACCCGTCAACTACACGGGTCTCGGCCTGCTGAGCCTGGGCATGGCCTTCATGGTGGCAGAGGCGTTCGTGCCCAGCTTCGGCGCACTCGGCATCGGCGGAGCGATCGCCCTGGTCCTCGGCTCCGTGATGCTCATCGATACCGATGTGCCAGGCTATTACATACCCTGGCCACTCATCGCAGCGGTCACCGCGACGAGCCTGGTGTTCGTGCTCGGGGTCGTCGGCATGGCGGTGAAGGCCCGGCGCCGTCCGGTCGTGACCGGCCGGGAGGAATTGCTCGGCTGCGTCGGCGAATTGTTGGAGAATGCCGAACCCGAGGGGTTCGCCTTCATTCGGGGCGAGCATTGGCGCGTGCACGTGCGCGGGACCGATGCGCTCCGCAAGGGACAGCAAGTCCGCGTCGTGGGCATGCGCGGGCTGCTGCTGGATGTCATTTCCGTGGAAAACTGAGGAGTCAACCCATGTTTAGCGATATTGGTCTGGGCAGCATTGCCATCATCCTGGCGATGATCGCCTTCGCGTCACTGCGGGTGCTGCGTGAATATGAGCGCGGCGTGGTCTTCCAGCTCGGCCGTTTCTGGAAGGTGAAAGGCCCGGGTCTGGTGATCCTGATCCCTGGGATTCAACAAATGGTGAAGGTAGACCTGCGCACCGTCACGATGGACGTGCCCAGCCAGGATGTGATCTCCCGCGACAATGTGTCGGTGAAGGTGAACGCGGTGGTGTACTTCCGCGTCGTCGACCCGCAGCGGGCGATCATCAATGTGGAGAACTATTACGCGGCCACCAGCCAGCTCGCCCAGACGATGCTCCGCTCCATCCTGGGCAAGCATGAGCTGGACGACATGCTAGCCGAGCGGGAAAAGCTCAATCTGGCGATCCAGAAGGCACTCGACGCCCAGACCGACAGCTGGGGCATCAAGGTGGCGAACGTCGAGATCAAGAACGTGGATCTGAACGAGAACATGATCCGGGCGATCGCCAAGCAGGCGGAAGCGGAGCGGGAACGGCGAGCGAAGGTCATCCATGCGGAAGGCGAACTGCAGGCCTCGGAGAAACTGGCGCAGGCGGCCGAGGTGCTGTCCCGCTGCCCCTCCTCGCTGCAGCTGCGCTACCTCGAAACCCTGACCACGATCGCCGCGGACAAGAATTCCACCATCGTCTTCCCGCTGCCCATGGATCTCATTGGTGCGCTGCTGGGCAAAGACAACAAAGACTAAACCGTCCCGAGGCAAGCCCGCGTAGGATGCGCTGAGGGACGAAGCGCATCGTTCGAGTCATTCACCCGCACGAACGCCGAATAATCCATCGCAACCCCAGTTTGCCGGATAAATGCCACGGGCCGCATCGTCATGAAAGCTCGAATGCGGCCAATCGGCAACCCGGTTTACCCAGCCATGCTTTACCGGATTCCAGTGGATGTAATCGACGTGTTTGTTGAAATCGTCCTGATCTCGTAGCAGGTGCTGCGAAAATCGACGTTGCCACAAGCCCCTTTCTCTTCGTTTCTCTCTGCTTTGAGAGATTCGTTCGCCTTTCTCGATGGCACGAGAAAACTGTCCTTTCAGCAAATTCCAGCGAGATTGACCGTGAAAAACCACGTCGCGCCAGGAACATAGGCACGCCGATATTCCGTCATGAAGTCTGTTTAACCTTTTGAAAAGTTTCTTACTAGAACGCGATGTTTCGGTCGCGTTCCAGAACGGTCGCGATATAGTCCGGCATGCCTTTGATGGTTGCGCCGGCAACCAAATCCGCTTCGCCGATCTGCCGGGCGACGGCACAGGCGCCACAGACCCAAATCGGCACGCCTGCGGCCTGAACCGCCGCCAACAAGTCCTTGAGGGGCGTCAGGTTTACGCCGACGATATGATCGGCCGTGCCTTTGCGGGCAAGGGTGACGGCTTCATTCCACAGCCACAGGATGACGTCATGCCCTTGCTCTTTTGCCGCCTTGGCGGCGATGAAAGGAAGCGTCGCCATCGTCGGATCGTCGGTTCCCCGACTGCCAGAAATGATCAAGGTCTTCATGAATCCTCCGGTTGTTGGTTCAAGGGACCCTAATTGTATCGGGTTACCGGTGCATTTTACGAGCGAACCTACGGATGCCGTGGCTTGTAATGCCGATGCGGCGCTAAAAGCTCCGCCGGTAAGGGGCGTTGCCCTCAGGCCCGTGGGAATTGATTGCTGCGCAAGGAATCGGCGGCATTGACCCGGTAAAGGATGGCCATTCTTATCAATGCAGCCAGAGACCGCGCGCACAACTTATGCATGATCCTTTCGCGATGTTTTTCGACGGTTCGGTGGCTGATTCCCAGCTCAATTGCAATGACTTTGTTCGCCTCGCCCTTGACGATCCGCCAAAGCACCTCCTGCTCACGCCGCGTTAACTGGGACAGCAAGTCTTTCTTGCTGACCAGCTCAACCTCTCGAGTCCACATGTCTCGATCCGCTGCCAACAGCCCAGCCTGGATGCTTTTTGCCAGATAAGGGAGAGCGTTCGGTTCTATTGCTGTATTCATCGGATAGACCTCCTGCAGGGAATGCCCTGGCTAACGGTTCAAGATTCGCAGAGACCTTAACTCCGCAACCCAACGCCACGCTGTGAAATTTTCACCCCCTGCCCGGGGCATATTGCCTGTTGGTGCAAGAGCGCCAGGTTGAGGCAGCATCTCACCTTCAATATGTTCTGCCGGTCAGCAGCGTCCTCGATCCCGCCCGCCATCACTTCAGTTAAATTGGAGGGCAAAAGGCGGTAGAATAAGCCCGAATGCTCTTACGAATGCTTTTAACTGTTACGTTTTGGCTCAGCCGCTTGAGAGATGGGTTGAAGGCTGCTTGAGAGCTTATCGTGTCCAAACAATAATCTGTCGATACAAGGTGCCGAGATGGAAATAGCGGGAAAAAATGTGGTCATAACGGGCGGAGCGCGAGGAATGGGCAGGCGTTTTGCCGAGCAGCTAAAGGAGGCTGGCGCCCATCCGTATGTGGTCGATGTCCTCCAGGAAAACCTCGATGCACTGAAGACTGACACAGGCATTGACGGACAGATCGTCGACGTCAGCAGCGAACCAGACGTGGAGGCATTCTTCGAACGCTACACAACTGAGCATGGACCGGTCGATGTGCTCATCAACAATGCCGGGATCACCTCTGATGCGCTGTTCATCAAGCAGAAGGGGGATGAAATCACCAAGTTCCCGCTCGCGAACTGGGAAAAGGTCCTCAACGTCAACCTCACCGGCGTTTTTCTCTGTGCGCGCGAGGCGGCGTTTCACATGGTCAAGAATCGGGTCAAGGGCGTGATCGTCAACATATCTTCAATCAGTCGGGCCGGTAATCTTGGCCAGACCAACTATTCCGCGACGAAATCCGCTGTCGACGCCATGACCGTTACCTGGGCCAAAGAATTAGCTCGATACGGCATACGGGTCGGTGCGGTCGCCCCCGGTTACGTCAACACCGAGATGGTGGCGAAGATCAGACCGGAAGTGCTCAACAAGATCATCGAGAATATTCCGGTGGGGAGACTCGGAGAAATGGACGAGATATCCCAGGCGGTTCAGTTCATCATCCGCAATGATTTTTTCACCGGCCGGGTGATCGAGGTCGACGGCGGCATGAGGGTATAGCGTTGGGCGGCCCGGTGACTCGCCGAAGGGACCCGCACAACTTCTTGAACTATTTGAACACAGGTGATAATCGATGGAAGCCTATATCGTAGGGGGCGTCAGAACGCCGATCGGCAGATTCAATGGCGCGATGGCTTCGCTGAACGCGATTGAAATCGGGGCGGCGGTCGTCCGGGACCTTATCCGGAGATGCTCGATCCGCGTCGAAGACGTCGATGAAGTGATCATGGGCAATGTCCTTCAGGCCGGCCTGGGGCAAAATCCAGCCCGACAAGCTGCCATCATGGCCGGCCTCCCCGAACAGACCACTTCCTTTACCTTGAACATGGTCTGTGGCTCGGGGCTCAAATCGGTGGCCATCGCCGCACAGTCTATCGCGACCGGCGAAGATCACATGATTGTCGCGGGAGGCATGGAGCACATGACCGGGGCTCCCTATGTCCTCAAATCTCACCGATGGGGGCAGCGTCTCGGTGATGGCGAGATCATCGATACCGTGCTCCATGATGCCCTCTGGGATAAGTTCTACAGCTGCCATATGGGTATTACCGCCGAAAACATCGCCGAGAAATACCATATTTCCCGCAGTGAACAGGACGAATTCGCCGCGGCCTCCCAACAGAAGACCGAGACGGCGATCAAGGAAGGCAGGTTCAAGGAAGAGATCGTGCCGATCCGGATCAAGCAGGAACGCGGAGAGGACAAGCTATTCGACACCGATGAGCATCCGCGGTTTGGAACGACCATCGATTCACTGGCCAAGCTCAGACCGGCCTTCAGAACCGAGGGTACCATCACTGCCGGCAATGCTTCCGGAATCAACGACGGCGCGGCTGCAGTGCTGGTCGTGTCCAAGGACAAGCTGAACGACATGAATCCTCCCTGGGCTTTCAAGATCATCGGTTCGCAGTCGGCCGCGCTGGACCCCGCCTATATGGGACTCGGGCCGATCCATGCCTGTCAGTTGCTGCTGGCGAGGGGACATTGTTCCGCCAACGACATCGATCTGGTCGAGGTCAACGAAGCTTTCGCGTCGCAGTCGATTCAGGTGCACCGGGAAATGGGATGGGACATGGACAAAGTCAACGTACTGGGTGGAGCCATCGCCCTCGGGCATCCTGTCGGCGCCAGCGGATCGAGGATACTGGTGACCCTGCTCTATGAGATGGTCCGGCGCGACGTGTCCATCGGGCTGGCCTCGCTGTGCATCGGGGGAGGACAGGGCATCGCGATGCTCATTGAACGGGTTCGTTAGCCGCCCCGCGGTTCGGCCATAACGAAAGAAAAGGGGCCGCGGCCCCTTTTCTTTATCGATCCACGAGCGTTCCCAACCCGCTTTCTTAGCGGCTGGTTCCCCGCTTGCTGACCGCAGGCTTCCGGCTTGAGGCTTCTTGCAGGATGGCCTGCCCGGCTTCGGCGGCGACGGTCTGCTGTTCGGAGTTTGTCGTCGGTCTTGGCCCTTGTCCGGGCCTTGCATGCAGCCATTTCGATATGGCCGGAGCAAGCTCTTTCTGCGACTTCGATCCCACGAAAACGCCAATATGTCCACCCTTGAACTCGTAAAGCGTCTTGTCGTCCGTACCGACGAGATCGTTTAGGGGTTTGGTAGCGGCGGGCGGGACAAGATGGTCGGCGGAAGCATAGATGTTCAGCAACGGCATGGTGATGTTCTTGAGATCCACCAAGCGATCGCCGACTCGCAGCTCACCTTTCACGAGCTTGTTTTCGCGGTAGCAGTCCTTGATGAACTGTCGCAGGCACTCGCCGGCCTGTCCGGGACTGTCGAAGATCCATTTCTCCATTCTGAGAAAATTGAGGAATTTCTCTTTGTCTTCCATGACATCCAGCATATCCACATACTTGCGGATATTCAGACTGAACGGCATGAGCATGAGAAAGCCGCCGTTCAGAAAGTCACCCGGGACGATGCGGTAGGACTCGACCAAAGCATCGACGTTTAGGTATTTTGACCAATTGAAGAGCAGCCCGTCATTGGTCGAGAAGTCAAACGGAGCCACCAGGGTCACGAGATTCTGAACTTTCTCGGGGTAGAGCGCCGCATAGATAGCGGAGAACGTCCCGCCCTGGCAGATGCCCATGAGGTTGATCCGCTCGCTCTGGGATGCTTCCCTCACCACGTCGATACAGGTACTGAGATAACCGTTGATATAGTCATCGAGGGTAAGATACATGTCGGCTTTGGTCGGATATCCCCAGTCGATGATGAACACGTCCAGCCCATGCTGAAGAAGGTTCCTGACCATGCTCCGGTCAGGCTGCAGGTCAAGCATGTACTGCCTGTTGACGAGCGCATAGACGATCAACACCGGCGTCCGGCAGGTGATTTCGCCTGCCTGTTGGTAGCGGTAGAGTTTTAGCTTGTCTTCCTCGTAAACCAGCTCCTTCGGCGTCGCACCCACGTCGATCTCATCGATCTCGGTAAGTGCCTCGGCGCCCTTGATCAGCTTTGTGTTGATTTCCCCAAGCTCCTTGATTAGGGACTTTACATCGAATGCCACAAAGGGCGTCTTCATGGGTTGACCTCCCTGAGTTGTGCTTCAAGTTTTCTGACCTTTTTCTTGAGTTCGTAGAGGGTCTTGTAAAGATCATCCATCTCCGAGCGCAGGGCGATCGGCAGATCGTAAAGATGCATTTCCATCAATTTGAAAAAATGCGAGCGGACATTCAGTGCGGCATCGAGCAGCTCTCCCTGAAGTTTGGCAAATGCTTCGGTCTGGAACAGGGCGAAATAGGCCCGTTCGCTGACATCGATCCAGAGGTCGAAAAACTCGTCAAACTGCTTGATTTCCTCGCCTGACTTGATTTTCTCCGCCAGGGTCGCGACCACTTTTTCCATGGCAGTCAGACCCGTGACATACATGGTGTGCTGGTATTCGGTATTCTTGACCGCGTACACCGAGAGATCGTCGAAGCTCCGCAACAGCAATTCGATCTTTTCCCTGTCCTTGCCCACCGGCGGCACATGGAAAACTCTCCCGAAGGTGCTGTCGAAGGCGTTGAACATCGAGTGGAACATCTTCATGAATGATTCCGGATGGCCTTCGGCGAACTGAGGCAGGACATTCATGCTCTCCCGTGCTGCCTCTGCCCAGGGCTTGGTAAACCGTTGTGCAGAGCCGGTCGACAATTCGAGAACTTGCGCCGCCTGGTTGAGCATCAGCTTGACGGCGTCAGGGTCGAAGCCGAAAATGTGGTCGATCAAATCCTTATATTTGGCCGGGTCTGCAAAATCCTTGTAGGAGTCCGTGTTCAGGCTCTTTTCCTGGGCCGCTTTCATCAGCGGCAGCCACATTTCGTAGAGCTTCACGTAGGCATTGGAGCCGCCCAGGAGTTTTGACAAGCCGTGTTTGATGGCGTGCCGATGGCTATCTCCTGTCTCGACCAGGGAATTCAAAAACGCTGCGGTCCAGGAGGAGAACGGGTTTTGGAATCCGCTCGCCTCCCCCGCACCCTGCGGGGTTGCCTGACCGAAGAATAGCTGCTGCGCTCTCTTGGTATTCTCCACAAAACCGCCGAACAGTTTTTCCTGTGCCTTCAGCCAGGCATCAAAATAATCTCGTGTATTTTCCATAGCTGATCTCTGTTTGATCGCACCGAACACCATATCTCAGCTGGACAAGGCGTCCACACGGCACGCCAG
>Ga0209254_10007121_pt1 | contig 10316 bp, 7 predicted proteins | sample FrelakmetDIP11DI_FD_187148 | JGI IMG/M metagenome (GOLD analysis project Ga0209254, IMG submission 187148) | Freshwater lake sediment microbial communities from the University of Notre Dame, USA, for methane emissions studies - DIP11 DI (SPAdes)... | ecosystem: Environmental > Aquatic >... | reverse complement strand
GGTATAGCGCTGGTACGAAAGCTAATCCAATGCATGAAAGGATCAATACGTATTGATCCTTTCATGCATTGGATTAGCTTTCGTACCAGCGCTATACCAACTGCAGTGAATACATCATTAAACTTTTTAAGTGACTGCTCCATATCCATGCTCTGAAGGAATTCCCTGCATTTTGAATATCCATTTCCAGAATCCAGTATATAAAAAGTCAGACATTCATTTCTGAGTTCAAAGCCTGTTTTTATATAACCGGAAGTTGTGTTGCTTAGAGCAATCTGAAACAAATTGCGTATCACCCTGGTAATCCTGGATATTTCTAAGAGGTACTCTGAATTGTTAACTGACTGGCTCTCTGAAACAAATATCAAATCATTATATTCTCTGTGCCTGAAAACTTCCCTGAATTCAGAGAAAAGATCATGAAGAACTTCATTCGGATTACACAAACTGGATTCTGTTATTGAATTACCCGTATCAATGATTGCAAAATCCAGGAAATTATCCAGTAATGAAATTATTTTATCACACGAACTGAAAATATGCCTGTTTAATTCTTCCTTTTCATCGTTCCGGTACTCTCTTTTATTCAGCAGAAAAGAATATGCCACAATTGCGTTCATTTCAGTTCTGATCTCACGGGAAATCTCCGTCAGGATTGAGGGGCAACAATTTATGCTCTGATTGAACAGCTCAGAGGTTTTTGCTGAATCGCCCGGCACATTTCCAGGTTTCCCTGTTTCTCCCTTCCTATATCCGGAAAAATCAAACATCGTCTTTGCGGCGAATTTATTATTTCAAACTTCTAAGAATTTTCTTTGCATCTTTTCTGTAAATAGTCCTCGATTTTTCTATTATTGCCAATTGCTCACCTGCAAGTATTTTTTGATCTGTCCGGATATAGCACAAAGCAAGGTACCACTGGGCATGATCAATATAATAATTGTTATTATTGGCAATAACTTTCAGAAATGAACCTTCAGCTTCGGGATAGTTATTGATTTCGAAATTTGAAATACCGCTTAACAGGACAGAATACATATTTTCAGGTTCATTCTCAATCACTCTGTTAAAATATATTGCGGCATTTCTGTAATCGTGTATATTATAATACTCCAATGCAATGGCATAATCCATATTACCTGCTACAGCATCAGAACGTGAAGCTGTTGTTGCTTCATATGGTTTATAGTACTGCTCAATAATCTCATCGCTGCTCATTTTCCTGTTTGGAATAATTGAGATACCTGCAATAATTACAATACCGGCAATTAAAGCTGCATATCTGACATTAAGAGCTCGTCCTGGCTTCTTTACAGGTTCAGCAGCCGCTCGTCTCTTCTCAATTTCATTAAGCTTGTTCCGAAGATTCATCAGATCTTTGTTTTTCAGAATAGCATCTGTTTTGTTGCGCAATTCAACCTCTTTTCGCAGGTTTTCATTATTATCAAGCTCAGTAAGGAACCATTGCTTTTCAGATTCATCCATCTCACCGGCATTGAAGCGTTCGATGAAATATGAAAAATCGATTGTTTTCATAATATATTATTTAAGATTATCTTCATAAACCTGTATATCAGATACATTAAGTACCATGCTCAATCCGTTTTCCGGTGTTGCCTGAAAACATGGAAATCTATATCAACCCAGACATAATTTTCAGATTTCAATAATAAATCTGATAAAATATTCTTGAGCTGCTGAAAAACACTTATATGTCCTACTACCGATATTCATATATCTCAATGGTGAGATATAATTGACCGAACCACCAGGATAACAAAGTGCTTCAATATTTAATACAATGGGAGTAAATGAAAAAGACCGGCTTTTTCAATACACCATTGGCAAACAAAATAATTAAATCTTTACAGGAGGAGTTGACGGTTTGATTATAGGCTCACCTGCATCACCACCTTTTATACAGATCATTTCTTCAACAGTAAGTGCATACTCATTAAAAATCTCGTCGATGTTTTTTAGGTTCAGAGTTTTCATTTTGTCGTTTTTTTAATCATTGATAATTATTTCGGGTAATTTGTTTCTCAGGTCTATTTCAGGTATCATGTCGGAATATCTTATTTTGTGACATTGAATTTAGGATTATTTTAGGAAAAAAATCTTAATTAAATGGAGGTCAGATTATTAGATAAATGAATATATTTTCTATATTATCAGGATGACTTTTTTTTCGTAAACTTGCCGTATCGGAACGGAGACCACAAAAATGAGCAGCACCTGATGATCCTGATAACCAAGATAGGGCAGATTATTACTGTTTGTTTCTTCATTGCGGGCAGTCTAAATGCACATCCGGTACCATGTGAGAATTGTATAAAAAAGGGGTATGTCAGTCATTATATTCAGCAGGAGGATATCAGACCAGATACCGGCAGTAATACAAGGATCCTCAGAAGACTTAATTCAGAATTTCATAAATCTATAACAGAAAGCGATACTGCACGATCGAGACTGATTCTTAATCTCATTCTCAGAAATCTCAGGGAAATGAGCTATGATAATCTGACGGTCTCAAATTCCCAGTATTATATTGGTGTTTATTACCTGTTGCAAGGGAACAATATTGATGCTGTCAGATGGCTAAAACACTCTTTGTCAATACGGGAACAAAAGATGTGTTACGATACAATTCATTCGAAATCTCTGTTTAATCTGGGCATCGCATACAGTAACATGGGAGACCTGCGACAGATGGAAAACTATACTCTCCGTTCGCTTGAGATCGAAAAGAATCTTTACGGAGAATCAAGTTCATTACTGATTGGAAGTCTCTCGGCACTTGTCTCCGCATATATTGGTCTCAATGAATATGTGAAAGCAATAAGTTACGGTAACGAGGCCCTCAGTCTGCAAAAAGGGGACGGGCCAGGCTTTCTTTTTGAAATGACAGTACTGTATATAAATATAGGGGCATGTTATGCGCAAATGGCCGATTACTCAAAAGCTGCAAGATATCTGGAGCAGGCTGAATCATTGTATAAGGAGCATTCAATTCCTGAAGATGCAAACTACATCAATCTCCTCAACAGCCTTGCTGCGACCTATTTCTTTCTTGGAATGAATGAAAAATCTGATGAATATTTTAATAGAGGTATAAATAAAATAGGAACCTCCAATTCCGGCCTGTCACTTAATTTTCTTAACAGTTTTGCAATTATCCTTGGAAACTCCGGAAAGGTGGAAGAGGGCGAAAAAATAATGCGAAACTCACTGGAAAAAGCCAGGAACAGTAATGGAGAGGGGTCGAGGGATTATTTTGAAATGCTTAAGAACTATGCAGATTTTCTGAGAACATTTAAGATAGATATAAGAAGATCGTTGCAGACTTATGAAGAATGTATCAATTATTTAAAAAATCATCAGGAAGATATTTCACTTGCTGAATCCGTTTACCTCGGGTATGCGCTTGCATTGACTGATACAGGTGAAACACAGAAAGCCCTTGAAATAATACAGATGTTACTTTTCCCGGGCAGTTCCTCTGCAAGACCCTCTTCTTCAATGGAAAATCCGGATATTGGCTTAATAAAACCTGACCAGTGGTCAATAAAAGTGCTGAAAGCAAAATACAGGATATTATGGGACATTTACTTAAAAAGCCGGAATGAAACCTATCTGCTGGCTGCTTCAGAAATATCGGAGATAATCATCAGTTTGCTTGAGAAAGTGCGAATAAACATAAGCGAAGATGAGAGCAGACTGATTATTGGTGACCGCTACAGGGATTCTTACCTTTTTGCCATACGTGATTTCAATTTGTGTTTTAAAAATACAGGTGATATAAAATACCTGAACAAAGCTTTTGAGTATTCGGAAAAAAGCAAAGTTGCAGGGCTGCTTGCTTCAACACGGGAATTAAAGGCCACTCAGTTCCATATTCCATCTGACATTGCTGAACTTGAGCGAAGCCTTAAAACCGAACTCAGATATTATGAGGCAAAAATTTATGAAGAGAACACAAAAAATTTACCTGATCCGGATCTTATTTCAGAGTGGAAGGGATTAATACTGGCAGCAACCCGACAGCGCGATTCACTAATTGCCATATTTGAAAAACGGTATCCCAAGTATTTCTCCATAAAGTATAACACCCAGGTAATAAAACAGTCAGATATACCTGATGTGGCAGGGAGGAATATTAATTATCTGAACTATATAGTTTCTGACACTGTTCTTTATATCTTTCTCGTCAACAGGGGAACTACATATCTTGAAACTGTATCAATTGATTCGACCTTTTTCAGGGATATCAGGGAATTCAGAGCACTGCTTTCAATGCCAATGGGTAGCGCCGGAACAAGCTATAATAGATATACAACCCTTGGCAGCAGTCTCTACAGAATAATTATTGAACCAGTCAGAAAGTACTTTATATCCGACAAATTATTGATTTCACCCGATAATATCCTTGCCTATATTCCCTTTGAAGCAATTCCAGTCAGTCAGGTTCAGGACAAGGATATAATATTTAAAGATATCCCGTTTTTAATGAAGGAATACAGTATCTCATATACCTATTCGGCTACATTGCTTGCTGAGTCAGTAAAGCGGGGTCACGGCTCCGTGACAAAAGGGCTGGTCGCCTTCGCACCTGTCTATACCGGGAGCCTTAATGCCGATTCGCTGCTTGAAAGCCGGCAAACAGTGAAATCTCAACTGAACGACCTGCGGTTTGCCAGGATGGAAGCCGAATTTGTGACAGATATAACCGGGGGTAAACTCTATTTAAATGATGCTGCAAGGGAATCTGTTTATAAGTCTGAAGCAGGTAAGTATGATATTATCCACCTTGCAATGCACACATTGCTGAACGACACGGATCCTATGCGGTCAAAAATGTTGTTTTACCGGGATGAGGATTCCGGGGAAGATAGTTATCTTAATACCTATGAGGTGTATGGAATTCCTCTGCAGGCAGGAATGGTTGTACTGAGTTCCTGTAATACCGGGACCGGAGTCCTGCATTCAGGGGAGGGTATTATAAGTCTGGCACGGGGATTCATTTACTCGGGAAGCCAGTCGGTAATAATGTCATTATGGGAGATCGAAGACAAATCAGGGGCAGATATAATGAAGAGTTTTTATAAATATCTGAAAAGAGGAAAAACAAAAAGTAACGCCCTTCGCAAGGCAAGAATTGACTATCTGAAAAGTGCAGATATGTTACGGTCACATCCTTATTTCTGGTCATCGCTGGTAATTTATGGAAGCGACAAACCCTTATATCATTCTGTGAAACCTGTTATTATTTCAGCTTCTTTGGTTTCACTGCTCCTTCTTATTCTCTTTTTTGGTTACCGTAAACCGAAATAATCCTTATATTCAGGATCCGATTTAATGAGTTCCATAAGGGCTTCCTTGCTGAGATATTTTTTTCTTCTTGCGTAGACTTCGTTTTTAAGATTCATTTTTAATGTAATTTCAGGATAGGAATATCCTTCTGAAAACAGAGTAAGAATGGTCTGGGAATCAGTGCTGAGTTTATTAAAAGCTCTGCTGACAATTCTCTCAAGAACCTGATCACCTGAATCTGCATCATACCCTTCATCAGGAAGATCAAACTCAATCCCGGTAATCCTTGCTTTCCTCCGGAGCTGAGAATTCCATATGTTCCTTGCAATGCCGAAGAAATATCCTTTCAGATCTGTGGTCAGTTTCAGTTGATTTTCAGAAATCTGACGATACAATGTAATAACCGCTTCCTGGAAAACATCTGAAACATCAGAATCCGAACCGCTGTTTTTGAGGACATGATGTCTGACAGTTTGATGATAATTCTTGTAAAGCCAGTTAAGAACCTGGTCGTCCTGCTGGCGAATTCCTTCAATTATGGCAGTATCTGAATATCTATGGAACAATTATGGATTCTTATGCCATGATAAATTGACAAATATAATATTTCCTGACTGGAAAAGTAACACTCTGTCAGTTCCCGTGGCGACCTGAAAAATATTGTAAACAGATTTCTTCCAAATAATAAATATCTTTACTTCTTTTAAGTATACGATCGGAAACCGGAAAATGACATTCCCTTTTGTCAAACAATATGATGCAATGGATTGCGGTCCTGCCTGTCTGAAAATGATAGCAGGTTTCTATAAAAAAAGCTTAACGATCGATTATCTCAGAAAGAAATGCTATATAACAAGGGAAGGAGTCTCTTTCCTCGGATTGTCAGAAGCTGCCGATTCGGTGGGATTCAGAACTTTGGGAGTAAAAATCCCGTTTAATCTTCTTGAGCAAAAAGTAAACCTGCCATGTATTGTTCATTGGCGCCAGAAGCATTTTGTCGTTGTCTATAAAATAAGTGGTGATAAAATATGGGTTGCAGATCCGGCAGCAGGACTGGTTAAGTATCCCCGTGAAGATTTTGAAAGAAACTGGGCTTTAACAGTCTCTGATGGTGAAAAAAACGGACTTGTCCTGATAATTGAACCATCCGCCCGGTTTTATGATATTGAGGAACAATCTGAAGTAACCGGTGGATTCAGGTTCCTGTTAAAATACTTCAGGCTTTATCGGAAATATGCCGGCCAGTTGATCCTTGGTCTGCTGATAGGAAGCTGTATTCAGCTGATTATACCGTTCCTTACACGGTCAATAATTGATATTGGACTGAATAACAATGATATAGGATTTATTTACCTTATTCTTTTTGCTCAGCTGGCGCTTGTTGCAGGCAGGATGTCTGTTGAATTTATCAGGGGATGGCTATTGCTCCATATAGGTTCAAGGGTCAATGTTTCGATAATTTCAGGATTTTTATATAAGCTCATGGCACTGCCTGTTGCATATTTTGACACAAAACTTACGGGCGATATACTTCAGCGTATTGATGACAATAACAGGATTGAAGAGTTTCTGACAACTGCAAGCCTCAGCATTCTGTTTTCATTTGTGAACCTGATAGTATTTGGAGTGGTACTGGCAATCTTTAATGTCAGGATCTTTGCGCTGTTTCTTGGGAGTACATTCCTTTACATAACCTGGATTTCATTATTTATGAGATCAAGAGCCAGAATTGACAATTTAAGGTTCAGGGAGATGTCAGTCTCTAATTCCAAGCTTATCAATCTCGTCAATGGTATGCAGGAAATAAAACTTACCCAGAGTGAAATGAGCAAAAGATGGGATTGGGAAAATCATCAGGCGGCACTGTTTTCCCTGAAGGTTCGTGGACTGGGCCTTATTCAGTACCAGTCGGCCGGCGGAACACTCATAAACGAGGTGATGAATATTCTCATAACAATTGTTGCTGCCGCCGCAGTCCTGAAAGGAAACATGACCCTCGGGATGATGCTTGCTGTCCAGTTCATTATCGGACAGATGAATGTACCTGTAAACCAGATTATAGGCTTCTTCCAAATGTCGCAGGACGCAAAAATCAGTCTCGACCGTCTGGCCGAAGTCCACAATATGGAGGATGAAGAGGCTGAATCTGAGAATAGAATCCAGAAGCTTCCTGAGAATAAAAGCATTCAGATTACCGGTTTGTCATTCCAGTATGAGGGACCGCGCTCACCTTATGCTTTGCATGATGCAAATCTTATTATCGAGGAGAACAAAATTACTGCCCTGGTAGGTGTGAGCGGCAGCGGAAAAACAACACTGCTTAAACTGCTTTTGCGATTTTATAGTCCGGTTGAAGGGAAGATGCTGATCGGAGGAACTGAACTATCGAACCTGAGTCTGAAGCTGTGGCGGAGGGAGGTTGGTGCAGTGATGCAGGACGGATTCCTGTTCCCTGACACAATTGCCGGAAATATTGCACCAGGAAATGATGCTATTGATGAAACCCTTTTAGTGAAAGCAGCTGAAACTGCAAATATCAGGGAATTCATTGATTCACTGCCTCTCGGCTATAATACGAAAATAGGCGCTAACGGTCATGGACTGAGTGAGGGACAGAAACAAAGATTACTTATAGCACGTATTGTATACAAAAATCCTTCAATAGTTATTTTTGATGAAGCAACAAATTCACTCGATGCCAACACAGAGAAGGCAATCGTTGAAAACCTGACGGATTTCTTTGAAGGAAAGACTGTTATTATTGTTGCTCACCGGCTCAGTACCGTCCGAAATGCTGATAAAATAGTATTACTGGATAGCGGCCAAATTATCGAAACAGGAAATCATGACAGCCTTATCGAAAAAAAGGGAGCCTATTATAATCTTGTAAGGAACCAGTTGGAACTTGGTAATTGATTTATCTGAATGGACCGCGGAAAAACTGATATTATTTATTCTGATCCTGTTAACGAAATAATGGGGAAACCTCCCGGGAAGATTTTCAGATGGGGAAATACAATTATTTTAATAGTTATTTTGGTTTTCATCTTCTTTCTGTGGTTAATAAAATATCCCGACACTATACCTGCTCCCGTTGAAATAACAACCATGAATCCTCCTGTAACTCTTGTTTCCAAAGTGACAGGTCCGATTGTAAATCTGTATGTCAGGGATAAAGAAGAGGTTAAAGAAGGCCAGCTGATTGCCGTAATGGAAACAGCTGCATCAATTGATGACCTGAAAAAGCTGAAAATGATCATCGATACTGTAAAACATCCCGAAGTGATTAATCTTTCATCTCTTCCGGAATTTAGAGAACTAGGTGAGATTCAAAGCTATTGGGGATTATTTGAAAGAAGTCATTCAGACTTTAATAATTATGTCCGTAATGATTTTTACGGCAATAAAATAGCATCCCTTTCAGACGAGATTGACGGAATTCTTCTTTATATAAGAAGTGTAAAGGTAAAAGAGACTCTGTTCTTTGAAAATCAATCGCTTGAAGCAAAGAAATTCAAACGAGATTCATTGCTGTTTGTGAGCGGGGTCTATTCGGAAAGTGAACTGGATAAATCGCGCCAGTCCCTTATCAGGTTAAATATTGAATTGCAGCAGGTACGACTTGATCATACTGCCAAATTAATCGAACTTGCAGAAAAAAGGCAGCTTCTTCAGGACTGCAGGATTAAAAAACTTGAAGAGACGGAGAAATACTACTCAATCCTGAATGAAAACTTCCTCAACCTCAAAGCCCAGATAAAGATCTGGGAGAATATTTACCTTCTGATTTCACCTGTAAGCGGTATTGTTACTTTCACGAAGTACTGGAGCGAACATCAGACGGTGAACAAGGATGAACCGGTTCTGAGTGTTGTTCCTATAGAGACTGGCGATTATATAGGCAGGATAAATCTGAAAATGAATCGTTCCGGTAAAGTAAAACCCGGCCAGACAGTCAATATAAAATTAAGCGGATATCCATACCTTGAATATGGCATGGTTAAAAGTGTTGTCAAGTCAAAATCGCTTGTTCCTACTGGCGATTCGTATGTTATAGAGCTGAGTCTGCCTTCAGGTATAACTACATTGTATGGAAAGAAACTTGATTTTACTCAGAACATGCAGGGAACTGCAGAAATTATAACAGACGATTTGCGTTTATTGCAGAAAATCCTCAATCCGTTTCGTTACTTGATATCCTGGAATAAAAGATAACCTATCTTTTTGAATAGGGCTCGTAGTCATCATCTTTGACAGATGGGAAAGAGGACCCTGATATCTTTTGGTTCTGACCTGGACTCACTTTCTGATTCTTTTTAACATACTTCCTGTACAGCGTAAAGCCGATGGCTGCAACTGAAACAGAAATCACTATTATATCTTTGTATTCCATATTTGATTATCCTCTTTAATTTCCGTTCTGAATAAAAATGATATGCAAATATATCACTCTTATGTAACTTCTTCCTGATTCCTGAACTTTTTTAAACCATCTATGCCCTTCCCTTTTTCTTTATTCTTAACCCCTCCCCAGCCCTCCCCTTCAGGTTTGGGCTACTCTTTGTACACATCTAATATTAATAGTTTGAAAGACAATTAATTATTTAACGTATAATGAATGTTTTATACCAGTAGAGTAGAGCGGGAAGGATCAAAAACCTTCCCTGCCCCGTTGTCAAACCCCGTGACGCGCCGTCGGCAAGCCTTTGGCGGCCGATGGTGACCCCGTGTTTAAATAATGATTAAAAGATGTGTACAAAGAGTAGCTTAAACGATAAGTGGAGGGTGAATTCACTAATACAGACAAAATCAATTTCCCAGCTCCTTCCCTTAGTATTAAGCTACCATTTATACACATCTAGTTAATATCTTGATTTATTGAACAATAATTAACAGGCCACCCCTACGGGCATAGGCGTCAACTTAAGAGTTTTCTGTTTTTTTGATTCTTGATTTAGATGAAGTAACTCGCTTAAGAATAAATGTATCTTTATTCTCGACCAGCC
>Ga0209254_10007120_pt1 | contig 10317 bp, 7 predicted proteins | sample FrelakmetDIP11DI_FD_187148 | JGI IMG/M metagenome (GOLD analysis project Ga0209254, IMG submission 187148) | Freshwater lake sediment microbial communities from the University of Notre Dame, USA, for methane emissions studies - DIP11 DI (SPAdes)... | ecosystem: Environmental > Aquatic >... | reverse complement strand
CGACGGTATCGGCGACGAGTCTAGCCGATCTCGCATCCACTGATCCCGGCGGCTTTGATGCCGCCCCGGCAGGCGACACCCAGATCCTGATAGACTGGGCGACGCAACGCCGGGGCCATGACGGCTTGGCGAGAATGGAGCATCGCTCAAACCCATTCAGGACTTGGACGAAAAGGCGGACCCCAACGTCTCCGACGCCGACTACCAGCGGCCCTACCGGACTGGGAGGCCACGGGCCAACCGTCACCCGAATACGCCTTCGACCAGCAAGTGCAGTGGTAGTCGCCTACCGTCGTCGCCACCCGCCGGCAGCGCGCCCCGCCCTGGACCCAGGCCCCGGCAAACCGTGCCGCAAGCCCGCTCGGTCCCTCCCAGGCGGTGACATCATCCGCGTCCCTCCCCGCCGGCCCGCGCATGGCGAGTGATTGCATGGCGGCCGCTGTTGTGGAACCATCGTGCCAGAAGGCGTGTGGCCGTCGGCGTAGCTGGCCCGTCGGCGGATTGGGACCACTGGGGTCGTCGCGTGATCCGAGTCCTTGGGGGCGGTCTCCCTGTCGCGGGTCAGCCACGCAGGCGGGGCTGGTGGCTACCATGGCAGGGCGCGAGGCGTGCGGCCTCGACTCGCCCCCGAGTGCTGGATTGCAGGATCAAGCCAACACATGACCCCTCCAATGGCCCCTTCACCAGGTGCTCGGGTGGACCCGGTGTCCGCCGGATTTCAAGACTCGCCCCCCCCCGTGTGGGCGGCGGTAGGTCAGATAGCGGCCACGGAGCCCATCACGGTCAGGATCTCCGGCGGGTGCATGGCGCCGGCGATTCCCGATGGCGCCAGGGTTCGGGTCGCCCGCCGGCGTCACTACTGGCCGGGCGACGTCCTGGTCTTCGCGGCGGCCGACGGCCGCCTGACCGCGCATCGTCTCGTGGGCGGCGGCCGCTGGCGCGGGCGGTTCAGGCTCTTCACCCGGGCCGATAATGCCTCGGGTCTCGACGGTGCCATCCTGGTCTCGCAGGTCATAGGCCGCGTGGTCGGCGGCGAGTGTCACCGCGACATCGCCAAGGTTCCCCTGACCCAGCGCGCGCGGTCCCTGCTGCTGTTCTCCCGGGCTGCCTTCGCGCGCCTTATGTCCCGGCGTCGCGTCAGGTGAGGGACAAACCCCATCCGATCGCAAAGGCCCCGTCGGTTGGGGGTGACCGGCTCACCCCAAGCTATCCGCTGCAGGGGGCGCGGCAGGACCCGCAGCCCTTCTTGACGTTCTCCTCCACAGCGAGGCAATAGATCGGCGCCCCAAGCTGAGTCACCGGCCGGTCCTCGAACTGCCCTGCGGCCGCCACGGCCCGGGCGCGCGCCCGCCGGAACAGGGGCGAGTCGTTCCAGATCGCCTCGATGGACTGCTCGTGCAGGTTCCCCGCGCTCTCCTGCAGGTGCATGCACGCCTGCACGTTGCCATAGGGATCGATATCGACCCCGGCGACGCCGACGCTGCACGTGGCGGACTCCTCCGTCGCCTTCTCCATCTCCACGGCGACTTGGCTCGGGGCTTCGGCCCCCAACTCGCCACGCCGCCCCCGCACCAGCTCGGTGATGCGCTCCCAGGTCGCGGGTGCCGGCTGGATGGCCAGCGGCGCCGTGTCGCCGTTATCCCTCGGCCCCACCGGCCCCTGGAAGCGGATGGGAATCCCGAGTCCGTCGCACAGGGCGACCATGTCCTCGATCTGGTGCTCGTTCCAGGCGGTCGGCGTGGTCACGACACCGAGACGCAGGCCGGCCGTGCGGGCGGCATTCAGGTTGTCGAGCAGGCGCTCGAAGCTCCCGGGGACCCGGGTCTGCCGGTCATGCACCTCCGCCGTGGCTCCGTGCAGGCTGACCTCCACCACATAGGGATCGATCTCGTCCCGAACTCGCTCCGCCACACGCCGGTTCAGGCTGTGGCCGTTGGTGCGCACGCGCGTCACGAAGCCCAGCTCCCTGGCCTTGCGCCCGATGGCGAAGAAGTGGGGGTGCACCATGGGCTCGCCGCCGGTGAGCATCAGGTAGAGGGTCTGCATGCGCGCCAGGTCCTCGAGCAGTCGCTCGTACTGCACCAGCGACAGCAGCCGACCCGCCTTCGCGCGGTCGTTGTAGCAGAAAAAACAATCGAGGTTGCAGGCGTAGGTGAGCTCCAACGAGACGTCGTGGAGAATCCGCTGCTCACGGACCTTACGGAGGATGTCGGTTCGATACATCGTGTGGCGACCCTGGGGCTAATTCCTCACCGACCCGTTGCGCTCTGACCGGACGCATCGGTCGCAATCATTGCCAGCGTCTCCTGCTTCAGACCGTCGATATCCAGCATCGCACGCAACTCAAAATCGTCGCGACGACCTTCCAACGCCTCCAGCGAGGCCTGCCGCAGCGCGGAAGGCAGAATCTCGTCGATGGACTCGGTAAGCTCGTCCCGATCAAGATACAAACCGCCCGCGCGGCGCCGCTTATTGACGCGGCCGATCGCATCGACCGCGTTGCGGATCGAGACATCCCAAGAGCGTGTCGTTCGCTTCTCGACCCGCTGTTTGATGAGGTGGACAAGCAGGATCTGCAGGAAGCTCTCGATCTTCAGCACCTTGTCGTCCCGACTCATCGCTTCCATCTCGCCAATGAGGACTAGGGCGTCGGTGTAGTGGCCGTGCTCGATGTACTCGCGTAACTGAAGGAGCTCGTCCATCGCGTGACCTCGCAGTAGTTTTGCGTATGCTTCATGCGACCATGATCGTCAGGAACGCCAGAACAGAAAACTGACAGGAGCTCGCTCGAAGGGTGGCGGTGTACCTGCGCATCCCAACACAAACGGCGCGCTAACGGCCGCGGGGACGTCGGGGTTCCTTCGTCACCCCAACCGATGCGGCGGGTAGGTTGGGGTGAGCTTGCGAACCCCAACACGCATCCTATGTGCGCTCCAGCCCCGTAGGTTGGGGTGAGCTTGCGAACCCCAACAAAACCCGGCATGTTCCAGATTCCGGGAGCGTCGGGGTTGGTTCCTCACCCCAACCTACGGACGTTACAGGTGCTCCAGCACCTGCTCGGCGTCGAGCTCGGCGAGATAGGCATCGAGGTCGGCCGCGGCCTGGTCCGGGGAGACATCGAAGGTCTCGGCGATGGAGGCCGCCAAGTCCTTGTGGGTCCGGGGGACGGCGAGCTGCCCCACGACATGCAGCCCGACCTCGTTCACCACCAGCACCCGACCGTTGGCCAGGTGCACCAGGACGCCCTCCTCGCCGACGGCGCGATGGCGTATCTGGGACGACAGGCGGAGCCGTTCCTGGTCAGGCTGCGCGTTCATGGGCGAACCCGTCATTCACTGCGGTCATGATTTCATCGAAGCCGTCGTCGCACCGGCAGCGCAGGGCAATCACCGGCAGGCCCGCCACCAGGCCGGTCAGGGCATCGAACAGGGGCGCCGAGGTCGCCGCCTCCATGTTGACGAAGGGACAGGCCGCCAGCAGCCGGGCGATCGCGGTGGACGGATTGACTCGATCCGTAGCGAGTCGCTCGCCTTGGTCCAGCAGCACCAGCCCGGCGACCGGAAAGGCCGCACGGCCCCCCGGATGGGCGAGGGTGCGGCCGAACTCCCCGGTGAACGGGACGGCGTGGGCCTCGTATCCCTCTGAGCCGGGCAGCACCAAGTTGATATCGTCGCTCAGGACACCGGCGCCCGCCGCGTGCCCCTTCCGGGTCAGGGTCGTCTTGCCCGCACCCGAGCGACCAGCGAACAGATAGGCCCGCCCCTCGACCACCAGGCCGGCGCTGTGGAGCACCACCCCGCCACGCCTCAGGGCCTGATGGGCGCTGAATACCCGCAGGAAGTTCTCGATGACGATGGGCTGGACGAGCTCATGGACCTGGGTCACGCCCAGCCAACCCGGCTCGCCCGAGGGGTACAGCGGCACCCGGGCCTGGAAATTGAGGCCGATGAGGTCGATGCTGTCGGGCCCCGCAACGGTGTGCGGGGCGTATTGGCCGTCCCGCGTCAAGGCGGCGATCGGAAGCCCCGGCGGCTTGTCGAGCCGCAAGGCACGACACTCCACCTCTTCGTCGCCGTGACCCGAGCCTCTATGGGAACTGTCGAGGTACGCCGGGTAGCTGCTCTCCAGGGAACGCAACTGCTCAGGATCGAGACCGGTGAACCAGATTCGGGCGACCGGCAGGGTAAACGGCGCACGGAGGCTGCCCCAGGAGGCACCGGCTGCTGGGCTCATCGGGGCACGGCTCAAGACCCCAAACTAGTGCAGGGAAGGGGAAACTGCTTACCGAACGGCGCGGTTGGTGGATCGCAGGTCGCCGCCGCCGCCTCAAGCGGCTCGGCGCTGAGGACAAGCGGCGCTGAATAGCGCCGGCGCTTGGGTGCACCTTGGCTGGCGGCACGGGTCCCGTCGTCGGACCCTGCTGCATGTTGGTCAAGTGATGACATGGCGAATCCCCCGGCTGAACTGAAGCGATTTTTGGTCTTGGAGCGAGTCATTCGCCCGCTCTAGCGGACGCGAACGCCAGGCTCACCGACCACACTGTAGATGCGGTGCATGAAGGCGGAGATCTCGCCGCTGGTTTGCGCCTTCGCCTCACGTACTGCCGTGCCCACGGAATCCTCCGCAGCGCCGTCGAAGAGACGGTCGACGAGCGCATTACCCAGGGTCTGGGCGTCGGCATCCAGCGAGAGCCCGGTCGGTGCGACCGCCGCGATGGCGCCTCCGTCTGGGTTCAAGACCAAGGCCCCGGCAAGGGATCGGACGCCGGGGACCGTGTCGTCCCCCGCCGCGCAGGTCAGGGCCGTAAAGACGGGCAGGGCGCTGTTCCTCAATGCGGCCGCATCCGCCGCGGTAATGAACCTCTCGCTGCCATTGCCAACCTGCGCGGTCGAGCCGTGGCCGTCGTAGCCCACATACTCGACCGCCCAGGTCGCGGAAGCGATCAGTTGGCTACGTACCGCGTCCCGAGGATGGTAGAGTTTGGTCGCCTGGGTGAAGCCGCGTCCCAGCAGCCGTTCGGCCAGGAGGTCCGAGTTGGTGTGAAAATCGCCACCGGCGTCCGGGTTGTCGGCCGCCAGCACGGCGCGGCGTTCAACCGCCGGCCCGCTGGCCTCGTAGGCGCTGAGCTTCTGCAGGTAGCCAAAACCCTCCGCATCGTTGGTGATGGGCAGCCGGCCGATCGCGAAGGGGGCGGCGCTGTTGCCGCCGAGCAGGCGGTCGTCGGAGGCGGCCAGTGCCCAGGGCGTGTCGGTCATGACAACCGGCAGGAAGCTGTCACCGTAGCCCATGCGGTTCTTGTGGTCCAGGGACCCCTTGCCGATCAGCGTCACGACAGCGGGCACGCGGCTCCATTTCTTGACGCGGTCCATGAAGCGTGTGATGGCCGTCGGGTCCTCGCGCCCGGCGCTGTACTGATCGTAGATGTCGTCCAGATTGACCGTCTTGACGACCCCGTACTCCAGGTCCCGGTAAGCGGCCAGCGCCTGCGCCGTTCCCGCAAACTCGGGCGCATAAATAATCAGGTAGTCCGCCTGGTTCGTGAGGTCGGTCAGGCTAGGCGAGACAGGATAATCCGGTGCGATCGCCGGCGCCGCCAGCGCGGTGCGCTCGACCACCAGATAGTCGGCCGGAACGGCGACCGCGAAGGTCACCCGCCAAGCGCTGGCGCCGTCGGGGTCTATCCGCACGTCCTGCCGCAGCACGGCGTTCCCGGTCGGGGACTCGACGACCAGGATGTCGCCGCTGGCAAGCCCAGTGACCGTCTGCACCCCCGCCGGGACCTGGTGCAGCCAGAGGCTGCCGCCGGCCGCAACCGGCAGGCGGTCGTAGTCGATCTCGACGTCGTCCAGCCACTGACCCGGGTGGGTGCCGGCCGCGTAGGCGTTGTGCAAGGTCAGGGTGTTGTTCCCATCGGCTTTCAACAGGGACTGCGCAACGTCCGCCACCAGGAGCGCCTCCGCGAAGCCGTCCCAGGTCACCGTCGCACCGACCGGCGTACCGTTCAGGCGGGCAGAGACCTGGTGCTCGTCGCCCGCTTCCAGGTCGGTCCAGCCGCGCAGGCGGATACGCAACTGCGCGGTCCCGCTCGGCGCAGGGTTGGGGATGGTCAGGGCCACCTGGATCTGGTCCTTGTAGCCGCCGTAGAGGTAGTCCCAGAACCAGTAGTCTGCGTCGGGCTCGGAGGCCACCGTCCCGGTCGAATAGAACATGTCCGGCTCCTCCTCGAAGTGGAGGGTATCCCGGAAGGGCGTCTGTGCCCCCGCGGCCTGGGTCGGCGTGCCGCTGGCAACCGTCATCAGGCGCCGCTTGCCGGTGCCGAAGTAGATCCGGTGGGCGTTCTCGTCCGTGTGGAAGGTCTCGTAGGCCACGCCTGCAAACAGAAGCTGGTCCCTGACCGCATCGAAATACCAGGGGGCGATCTGGCCGCCGGTGGTCAGCGAGAGGGTGCCCCGCGTGGCACGGTTGCGGATGGTGCCCTGCGTCTGGCCCATCCCCGCCGCCAGGTCCGCCACGGACACGGCATAAAGCCCGCCGGGACCCGTGCGCAGCCAGGCGGCGGTCACGGGTGTCGTTGGGGTCAGCGCGGCCTCCAGGAGCATGGCCTCCTGCAGCGTCGCGGTATTGACCGTCTTCTGAGCGGTCTGGGCAGCAGAGGTCTGGGCAGCGGCCGACGGCTGGGAACGGTCCCGACCCTGCCGGCGCTGATCGCCCTTGCCCCGGGCCTCTGCCCGCCGGAGCGCCTTCGCCAAACGCCGCGCCTCGGCATGACGCAGCTCGGTGTCGTCCGAGCGCCGCTCTTCCACCGCCTGATCCAGCTTGGGCGGCACCCGCCGGCGCCCGGCCATGCCCCGATCCAGGGCCTCCCAGCGGCCCCAGCCCTCATCGGTCCCGGTGTCCGACGGTTTTGCGAGCACGGCCGGCGACGTGGTCAACAGCAGTGCCATCAGGCCGATGCCGGCTGCCAGGTTGGACGAATGGCCGCATCGTGTGAAGCGGCAGATAACAGAATGGATCATGGGGTAACCTCCAGGCTGAGGCCGGGTAGGTTGGGGTGACCTGGCGAACCCCAACAAAACGCACGCACTGCCGGGACCGCGAATGTTGGGGTTCGTTCCTCACCCCAACCTGCGGAGGTGGGGGCGAACCGCGCGGCCGAGGACCTGGTCATGGGGCCAACTCCAGGCTGAAGGGCCCGTAGGAGCGGGTGCTGCCCCAGGCCTCTTGCTCGATCAGCATGTACTCGTAGCGCTGCCCGGCGCGCGCCGCCGGGTCGGCGAGGCGGTACTCGCCGCCCAGCGGCGCACCGATGAGCGCAGGCAGCATGTCGCCGTTGATGCGCTGCCAGTCCCCGTCGCCGCGGCGGTCCACATAGAAGCCGACGGTGCCGCGCTGCTCCAGGGTGTCCCAGCTCAGCACCGCCACCTGGCCGTCGCCGTCGGGGTCGAGGTAACGGCGCAGGGCGGCGAGGATGGTCTCCCGGTCGGCCCCGGCCAAGGCCTCGGCCGCCGCCGGGTCCCAAGCCGCGAGCAGGGCCAGCAGCTCGGCAGCGCTCATCCCACCGACATCCAAGCCGTCGAGGAAGCCGGTGACCGCCTGGGCCTTCAGGTCGACCGAGCCGATGGTCACCGCGGTCGGGTTGTATACGATACGGTAATCCTCGACCTCGCCGTCAACGGCGGTGGCGCCACCCGTTGGGTCGGCGACCGTCAGGGCGCCCGTGGTCACGCGGACACGCAGGTAGGTCTCGATCTGGGCGGTGTTGGGGACCGTCCATCGGACCGGGTAGCCAAAATCGCCGGGACCCACGCTCTGGCACTGCCCCTCGCCAGGATCGAAGATGCCGTTCACCGTGCCGGTGTTGGCACCGTCGAGCCATACGCACAGATTGGCCTGGCCGCCGGTGTTGTTCACCACCCTCACGGCCGTCAGGATATTGCCACCCCGTTGATCCACGATGAACACGCCGTCCTCATCATCGGTCCGAAGGACGTTATCGCCGGTGGCCGCGGAACTGTACTGGCTGAGCGGCTCGCGGTCCGGTGGGATGGTACCCAGGTAGAGCGGCGAGTTGACCGGATCTGGGATACTGTGGATGGCGTCCCCGTAGCTGGCCGGCGCGTCACCGTGGTCCCGGAAGGAGTCGTTGATGACCTCGCAGGCCAGGATGTCCGTGGCGGTCGGAGAGCCTACGGTGAACGACACTCCCACAAACCCGTCCAAATCGTCACAAGTAACCCCAGTACAGGCGTCCGCACCATCGACCGGCACACAGACGTTGTTGCCAGTCCCGGGCGGCAGACCCTGCACGGTGCGCCTCCGCTTGCACTCGAAACTGGTCACCTCATTGACCCCCGCCGCAGTGAGCCTCTGCCGGATACAGCCCATGGCCCGGTAGACCAGGTCGCCATCGGCGTAACCCGGAATGTCGAAGAGCGACTCGAGCAGCCCGAGGTTGGAGCCCGCAGCGATCGGATCCACCTGGATCCCGGCGAGCCATTGGAAGGTCAGGGTCCCGCCGGCACCGGTCCGGCCTACCTGAGCTGTTCCGATAGTGGCATTGCTGGCTAACCCCGGGCCTGGGCATCCCAGGCCTAACTGTCCCGAAGGCGGAAACCCAGGCACACCCCCGGTGCAGCCTGACGCCAACTTCGGCTCGATCCACTCATAGTTGTTCGAGGTTGCCGGCGAGACGAGGTTCACCGTGCCCCTGAAAACGATATCGGCCTGGGGATCATCCACGAGAGGCCCCTCGGGGCCATCCGGGTCGATCCGCTTGGTGACGCTCACGGAGGAGCCACAGAGTGCGAAGGCCGCGCGCCGGAAGCCCTGTTCCAGTTCGTCGAACGGGATGCCTGCCGCGTAGTCGGCCGCCAGGAATTGGGCGGTGGTGAAGCCGGTGGTCAGCGGCTCGATCCCCGTAATCGCCTGCACATTGTTGACGGAAGGCTGTGGCGGCGTGGCGTTGGTGGCGGCCGCGAAGATGGTCAGCAGGTGCGCGCCGCTTGCCTTGAGCAGGTTCGCCTGGGTCACCGCCGGGACGACGCAGGCGCTGGAGGCCGCGGTGGTGGCCGGCGTGTTGTCGCACTGGGTGCCAGTCCCTGGGGCCGTAGCGAAGCTGTTGTTGACGGTCGGGTTGCCGTCCGTCAGCATCACGACCAGGTCCGGGGTCCCTTGGCTTGTACTAATGCCTTGGGCGTTCTGGAACGCGCCTTCCCAGTTCGTATAGTAGGCGGGCTTGTTGTTGGCGGCGGGATCGTTACACGCCCCCCCCGCCCCAAAATTGAACGGGCTGTATACCGCAGGATTAAGGGTCCCGGCACAAGTGGTGGGGGTGGTTGCGTCGGTCAGGTAGGCGGAGAAAATGGGCAGGGTCTCGGCCGTGACAGGGACATAGGTGCCGGGCGTCACATTGGGTAGAACGACGTTCCGCGCCAGCGTGCTGAACTCGATCAGCGCCACGCGCGAGCCAGTCCCGACGAGCCCGCTGATCAGCGCCCGGGCGGCGCGCATCACCTGGAGCCGGAAGTTGGTGGGGGACGCAACGGACCCCGATTCATCGAGGACGAGGATGATGTCCTGCCCACAGCCCAGCGGGAGGTCCGGGTTGGGGCGGGTGGTCTGACAGGCCGGGCTGATCGGGTTCGTCACCACATTGCTGGCGCCGGTGCCAGGACAGTTGCCAACGGGTGATGGGTTGCCGGTAAATGCCTGGACGGAGAGGGAGACATAGCCCCCGCCGACCGGCGGCCCGTCCGGCGCTGGGACGATGGTGGGGACGTTTTCAAACCGGTTAAGGTTAGGGAAGTTGGTAACGTTCGGCCGATCGCTACACTGACGGTAGGTGTTCCCGGCGGCATCCTGCCAGGTGAATTGCGTGCTCTGCCAATCGTCTGCAGAAGCGCCAGCCGTTACGTTGATCCTGACGTCGAACGCTGAACCCGGCAACGCCGTCGGGCAGGTGGGCGTGACGAAGCTGTTGACCGTGATCGCAGCGTGAACGCCCGTGGTCGCCAGGGCCGCAAACAGAGTTAAGGGAAGCGAGAGGCGTGGCCGTTTCGGTTGCCCGCGCTGCACTGTGCCAGTGTTCATCATCTCACCCTAAACGCAGAAAAAGTGGTGGCGGGGTCAGGTCTTGCAATCAAGCATCCCCGGTACCTGCCTGCTCGGTCGCACGTAACAATGGCCCTCTGACGAGGTCTGGATCTGCAATCCTCAGGCCCCCGCGAGGTCTGGCAAGTTGCGAGCGGGCTCATCGCAAGTCATTGACCAAACGCTGAGGTGCTGGATGAGGACGGGCCAGGGCGCCCGCTGATGCCC
>Ga0209254_10007119_pt1 | contig 10317 bp, 8 predicted proteins | sample FrelakmetDIP11DI_FD_187148 | JGI IMG/M metagenome (GOLD analysis project Ga0209254, IMG submission 187148) | Freshwater lake sediment microbial communities from the University of Notre Dame, USA, for methane emissions studies - DIP11 DI (SPAdes)... | ecosystem: Environmental > Aquatic >... | reverse complement strand
CCTCGGCGTCACGGGGAGCGCCCCCGGCACGCAGCACAGCGCCGCGGTCGGAGAGGAAGGCCAGCCAGCGACCGTCCGGGCTCCAGCGCGGCGCGACGTCACGGCGCGCCCCCAGGGTCAGCTGTCGGGGTGGGGCCGAGCCATCGGCGGGCACCAGCCAGAGGGCCATGCGATAGCCTGCCTGGTCGGGAGAGGCCTCCTTGACCACGAAGCAGGCCAGCTGACCGTCGGGCGAGAGGCGGACATCGGTGGGGACGCGCAGCGAAGCCAGGTCGCCGGGCAGCGGAAGACGGGGCAGCGGTAGACGGGGCATCGGCCGATTCTAGCCGTGCCAGGTGCCTCCATGGTACGGCTCGAGCGAAGCCTCGACGCTCCCCAGCGCGGCATCGAGGATGGCGATGGCCCGGCCCAGGTCCTCCTCACGCACGGTCAGTGGTGGAGCCAGCTGCAGGATGCGACCCTGGGTGGGCTTGATGCTGAGTCCGCGGCTGAGGGCCTCGTACATGACTGCCTCTGCCACGTCGTCCATGCCAAGCTCGAGTCCCATGAGCAGGCCTCGCCCCCTGACGCCTGAGACGAGCGGGTGGCGGTCGGCCACGGACGCCAGTCTTCGCAGCGTGGCGCTCCCGAGGTCACGCGCGCGGCCAGGCAGGTCGTGCTCCGCGATCTCGTCGAGGACGGCCAGGCCGGCAGCCGCGGCGAGCGGGCTCTTCTCGAACGTGAAGTGGCCGATGGCCCGATGGGGCGCCACGTTGAGTCCTTCGCGGACCAGGAGCGCGGCGATGGGCATGATGCCGCCACCGAGGCTCTTGCCCAACACGACCATGTCCGGCACGATGCTTTCCGCCTCGAAGGAGAAGAAGTGGCCCGTGCGGCCGAGCCCGTTGGGGATCTCGTCGAGGATGAGCAGGGCGCCGTGACGGTCGCAGGCCTCGCGGACACGCCGCCAGTAGCCGGGCGGCGGGATGACCGGCGTGCTGCGCACGGTCTCGGCGACGACCGCCGCCACGTCGCCCTCGTGGTCGAGCACGTACTCCAGGTAGTCGGCGCAGGCCAGGTCGCAGCCACCACTCCGGGCCCGGCAGCCCAGCGGGCAGCGCGAGGGGTCCGGCGGCGGCACGTGCTCGGTGCCGCTCACCAGTGGACCCACACCGGAGCGGAAGTCGGCCTCTCCGCCGATGGAGATGGTGTCCAGCGTCGCCCCGTGGAAGGCGTCCCAGAAGGAGACCGTCTTGTGGCGGCCGGTGGCCACTCGCGCCAGCTGCAGGGCAGCGCTCATGGCTGTCGCTCCGCCCGTGGTGAAGAGGACGCGAGTCAGCACGCCCTGTGAACGCTCCACGAGCCGCTCGGCCAGCCTGATGGCAGGTCGGTTCGTGTAGCGACGGGTGCAGAAGGCCAGCTCGTCGAGCTGTCGATGCACGGCTGCCACGACGCGCGGGTTGGCGAAGCCCACCACGTTCACCTGGTTGGCATGGAAGTCGAGCATGGTCCGACCGTCGAGGTCGGTGACCTGGGCACCCTCGGCCGCGACGAGGACGTCCAGGCAGGGGCTGGAGAGCGACTGGTGCACGAAGACACGGGCGTCCGCGTCGAGCACGGCGCGGGTCTCGGCCGTGAGATGGCGCTGCTGCCACTCCGTCCGACGCGGGCTGCGGTTGTCATCGCCCTCGGCGGGTGGCGGCGAGGAGCCCGGAGCGGGGGGCGGGGTGCCGGCCTGGTGCGGCGGCGGGACGATCCCGGTGCTCACGGGCGTTCGCCGGCGGTCAGCCGTGCCTCGAGGCCAGCCAGGACACCCGGGAGGTCGGCCACCGAGGGCACCACGTCGTGTGCACCCGACGCCAGGAGTCGCTGCCCGGCGGCCGCTGCCAGCGTCCCACGCTCGTCGGCGGAGAGCGTGGCGAGAGCCGACTCATCCAGACCCATCTCGTTGCCGGTCTCGGTGACCCCGACACACCATGTGCCCGCGTTGCGGCCCTCCTCCATGTCCACACCCGTGTCGCCGACCTTGACGACCAGAAATGGCGGGTAGACGTCGAGGCGTTCCATCGATCGGAGCACCATCCACGGAGCTGGCCGCCCGGCGGGCACGTCGTCCGTGGCCGCGAGGCTGTCGACGACCAGTCCTTGCCCCTCTGCCGCCTGCGCGACCACAGCCGCGACGCTGCGCGGGTAGCCCGTCGTGGAGCCGATCCGGATCCCCTGGGCTCGCAGCCGCGCCACGACCTCGACGGCACCGCGGATGACCTGGGTATGGCCAGCGACGGCATCCGGCAGGCGGGACGCGAAGCCGGAATACAGGCGGTCCACGGTCGCCGCGCTCGGCGTCTCTCCGTGGACCGCGCGCCAGGCGGCAGCCACATCGGCGTCTGCCAGCAGCACCGCGATGTGGTCGCGTTTGCCGAGGCCCATCGGTCCCCTCGCCTGTGCCTCGCTGAGATCCAGGCCCTCGGCGTCGAAGGCAGCCTGTAGGGCCACCACGGGGGCCCGGCTGCCGTGGTCGACGAGGGTGCCGGCCCAATCGAAGATGACCGCCCGGAGGCGCGGCGCGCCAGCGCCGCGAGGGTCGAAGGCGATGCTCACCCGAGGATCGCCCGGAGCTCGGCGACGAAGCCATCGACCGCGCCGATGCCGACCTCGCCCAGCAGGCAGACCCGGAACTGGTCGGCAGCCGCGCTGCCCTGCCCAGCGTAGATGACGTAGCCGGCGGCCTTGAGACGGTCGTGGAGGTCGGGGTAGGCGATGCCCGCGGGGAGGCGATAGGCACGCACGGTGGCAGAGCGATGTGGCGCAGCCACGGCGGGTGACAGGCCAAGCCGCTCGAGTGCCTCGTCCAGGCGAGCCATCCGCGCGCGGTATCGCTCGCGGCGAGCCGCCACGCCCTCGTCGAGGAGCTCGTCGAGCGCGGCCTCCAGGCCGTAGGCGGCGGGGATGGATGGGGTGAACGGCGGCGCGCCGCGGTCGGCGGCGGCCAGGTAGTTGGCCAGGTCCAGGTACAGCGACGTCGGCCGCGCCTCGCGCGCCCGGGCCTGCGCGGCCGGCGAGAGAAGGACGAACGCCATCCCGGGAAGCCCCTGGAGGCACTTGTTGGCTGTACCGGCCACGAAGTCGATACCGCCGTCGGCGAGGGGCAGCTCTTCCGCACCTAGGGCGCTGATGGCGTCGACGGCCAGCAGCCGTCCGCGCGCCCGCGCGACCGCGGCGATCTCGGCCAGCGGGTTGAGCAGGCCAGTGGTCGTCTCGTGCTGCACCACGGCCACGGCATCGATGTCAGGATCGGCGTCGAGGGCATCGGCCACGGCCGAAGGAGCGACGGGCTGCCAATGCTCGGCCTCCACGCTCACGCGCTCGGTGCCGTGCCGCTCGGCCATGGTCGCCAGGCGCTCGCCATAGGTGCCGTTCCGGACCACCAGCAAGCGCCTTCCGGGTCGCGTGCTAGCTGCCACCATGGCTTCCATGGCGGAGGTGCCGCTGCCGGCCAGCAGGACGGCACGCCAGCCGGTCGGTGCGCCGGCAACCTGGAGGAGGCGGCGCTCGATGCCCTCGGCGAGCGCCGTGTACTCCGGCTCGCGGTGACAGAGGTCCGGACCGCCGATGGCACGATGGACGCGGTCGGAGACGACGGTCGGTCCCGGATTGAGCAGCACGAGCTGGCGCAGGGGCCGCCGACTTCCCCAGCGCTGGGCGTCGGCCGCAGCCAGGCCACCGGGCTCGATGATGAGGTCCGGCTGGCCAGCCAGGAGCGCCCGGCGATCGGTGCTCCCCGCCGCGGCGAGGCCGACGATGGCGGCCGCCCCGGCCCGGTGACCCGCCTCGAGGGCATCGAGCGTGGCGCCCAGGACGCCGGTCCGACGGGCATCCTCCATGCCGAGGATGGCGGCCGCCTCGCGGATGGCACGCGGCGACGGCGGACGCGGACCCCCGAGAACGAGATCCGCGGTCTCATCGAGGGTGTTGCCGACCGCGGCCGGCACACCCGATCCGGCCACCACGGCGATGCGAGCGCCGTCAGCCCTGGCCGCGGCCAACCCGGCAGCGACCCCGTTGGCGTCGGTCGCGGCCAGGCCATCGGCATAGCAGACCCACAGCTCGATGAGCCGCTGACGTGCCCACTGGCGGGCGGTGCTGGGTCGGTCGGCGATGGGCATGGATCAGCGCCGCGCTGGGCGGGAGGCGTCGACAGCTGGCATGACTGTGATGCTGCCGCGCGATTGTTACCGGCGCGTTAGCCGGACGTTCACGGCCCGCTAACGGGCCGATTACCGACGCACCGCACAGTCGCCTCTGAACCGGGCCGTCACGTGACGCATCCCAGCGCGCTGGACCGGCCCCTCGACGATGGAGGTCCACAGGTGTCACGACCAGGTCCCACACGAGCCACCGTCCTTCTCACCGGCTTGGCCATCATGGCCGTGGCCGCGCCCGCGGCCGCGCAGGGCGGCGACTGGACGGCTCCCGCTGACAAGGCGGCAGCAGCTGAGCAGGCCAAGGAGTTCCAGACCTACGGCATGCCGGACAGCTGGGCCAACTACGGCGAGTCATTCGCCCGCTTCTGCGAGGCCAACGGCTTCGCCTGCAGCCGCACGGACACGGACATGTCCTCGCTCGAAGAGATCACCAGCTTCGACGCCGAGAAGAACAACCCCGTGGCCGCCTTCGCCGACATCGGCATCATGTTCGGCCCCGTGGCCGACGAGATCGGCGTCGTGCCGCCCTTCCTGCCACCCAACGCTGATGTCCTTGGCGAGGGCCTCAAGTCGCCCACGGGTGGCTGGCTGGCCACCTTCACCGGCGTGCCGGGGTACAACGTCAACGTCGACGTCCTCGAGGAGCGCGGCATCCCCATCCCCGAGACGTGGGCCGACCTCATCAAGCCCGAGTACCAGGGCCTTGTCGGCCTTGGCGCGGTGGGCTCCTCGGGCACGGCCACGACCTCGTTCATCGCCATGAACTACGCGGCCGGCGGCTCCATGGACGACTTCGGGCCTGGCATCGAGTATGCCAAGGCGCTCATCCCCAACTTCGCCAATGCCGAGGGTGCCAACGACACCATGGAACGCGGCGAGATCCCTATCCAGATCAAGTACGACTTCAACCTCATCGCCCAGGCCGATGCGATGGCCGAGAAGGGCATCAACGTCCAGACGGTCATCCCCTCAGATGGCTCGATCTACGCACCCTCGGCGCTGATGCTCAACGGGTACAACACGGCCGAGTCGGACCTCATCAAGATGTTCGCCGAGTGGGTGCTCAGCGACGAGGGACAGCAGATCTTCGCCGAGTTCGGCGCCCGGCCCATCCGCTACGTCCTGGGTGACCTGGAGCTGCCCGATGAGGCCAAGGCCAAGTGGCGCCCGGACGAGGAGTACGCCAACGTCCAGGTCGTCGACCTCACGGCCAAGCCCATCGACGAGATCAAGGACATCTGGGAGGCCGACGTCCTCGGCCAGTAGCCCTCCGTCCATCGCCGCATCCGGCGCCCTCATGGTCGCCACCAGCCGACCACTCGCGACCGAGGCCGACGTCCCGCGTCGGCCTCGGTCGTTCGGCACACGCCTTCGCCATGCCGTGGACATGTGGCTGCCCGCCGTCCCGCTGCTGCTGCTCATCGCGGTGGCCCTGGTCCTGCCCGCACTCTCGCTCGTCATCGGCAGCGTGACCGAGGACGGCCAGCTGACGCTCGACGGTTGGGTCCGCGTCCTGACACGGCGCGGCGACCAGACCGCCATCCTCACGAGCCTGGCCCTGGCCACGGTCGTGGCCACCATCGCTACGCTCGTGGGAACGCCTGTGGCGTGGCTCCTCAGCCGCATGCTGCCCGTGGGCCGGGCCACGTGGCTCGCCCTCCTCACGGTCGGCGGCAACTTCGGCGGCATCGGGCTGGCCTTCGCCTACTTCGCCGTGCTGGGGACGGTCGGCATGGTCACCCTCGCCCTGCAGAGCCTGGGCGTCGACTTCCTGCCGCCACGTCCCTCCTCCTTCGAGGGCCTGGTGCTCGTCTACCTCTACACGAACGTGCCTCTCTTCGTGCTCCTGACGATGCCGGCCATGGGCGCCCTGCGTGACGAATGGTGGGAGGCAGCGCAAGTCGCCTCGGCCACCCGCTGGCAGTTCTGGCGCCGCGTCGGGATCCCCGTGCTGACGCCCTTCATCGTGGCCGGCTGGCTGCTCATCTTCACGTGGTCGATCGGCATCTACGGCCTGGCCTACGCCCTGGCCGGCGCCGGTGCGGCGACCCCGACGCAGCTCATCACGTTGCGCATCGGCGTCATCCTCAAGTCCGACGTCACCGAGACATGGCGGGCCAACGTGCTGGCGGTCATCCTCATGGGCATCGCCATCGTCTCCTTGGTGACCTACCGGGCCATCCTTCGACGGGGCCTGCGGTGGGTCACGTGAGCGCTCCCCCTCGCCGAGCCGGTCGGATCGGCTCCTCGCTGCTCTTCGGCCTGCTGGCCGTCTACCTGCTCTTGCCCATCATCGCCGTGCTGCTCTACTCGCTGGCGACGGTCTGGCGGGCGCGGATCCTGCCGGATGCCTTCACGCTCGACCACTACGTCAGGGTCTTCAACGACCCGCGCATCCTGGGCGCCTTCGGGCGCTCCTTCCTGCTGGCCAGCATCGTGACCTGCATCGACATCCTGATCGTCGTCCCCGCCGCCTACTGGGCCAGGATCCGGAACCCGCGCATCACGCCGCTGCTGGCACTCGGGGCAGCCATCCCCTTCGCGTTGCCGTACGTCGTCATCGCCTTCGGCATCGACCGCCTCATCGGCGAGTTCGTGCCCTCCATCCAGAACACGCTGGCCGTCCTCATCGTGGCCCAGGCGGCCATCGCCTTTCCCTTCTTCTACTGGGCCGTGGATGGCTCGATGGCAGCGGCCGGCATCGAGCGGCTCTCGGAGGCCGCCGAGACCTGCGGCGCGCGGCCTCGCCAGATCGTGCGGCGTATCGTCTTCCCGGCCATCCGCATGGGCGTGGTCACGGGCAGCGTGCTCGTCTTCGCCGTGAGCTTCGGGGAGTTCGCGCTGGCGCAGGTCCTCGTCGGCTCGGCCTTCGAGACGCTGCCCCTGTGGCAGGCGGACGCGATGCTGCAGACGACCGGCCGCTTCAACGACCTGGCGGTGACGACCGTGCTCAGCTTCGTGCTGCTGTTCCTGCTCGCCGTCGTCCTGGTGACCTGGAACCGGGGCCAGACGGTACGCCTGCTGCCGGGGGCCACGACGCAGAAGGAGGGCAGGGCATGAACGAGGCCGTCGGCACCAACACGCCGTCGGGCGGCGGGGGCGTGAGCCTCCGGGAGGTCACCAAGCGATTCGGCTCGGTGAGGGCCCTGGACGACGTCAGCCTGTACGTCCAACCCGGCGAGCTCCTGGCGTTGCTGGGGCCCTCTGGCTGCGGCAAGACGACGCTGCTGCGCGCTGTGGCCGGCTTGGAGGTGCCCGACACCGGACACGTCCTCATCGGCGACCGCGACATGTCCGAGGTGCCCGTGCGCAGCCGACCCATCGGCATGGTCTTCCAGCACTACGCCCTGTTCCCCAACCTCACGGTGCGCCAGAACATCGCCTTCCCGCTGGAGGTGCGCGGTGTGCCACGAGAGCAGGCTCGCGCCCGCGTCGAGGAGATGCTGGTGCTGGTGCGCCTGGATGCCCAGGCCGACCGCTATCCGAACCAGATCTCCGGAGGCCAGGCACAGCGTTGCGCCCTGGGTCGAGCGCTGGCGCCGTCACCGGAAGTGCTCCTGCTCGACGAGCCACTCTCAGCGCTGGACGCTGTCGTGCGGGTGCGCCTCCGCGACGAGATCCGGCGCGTCCAGCAGATGGTCGGCATCACGGCGCTGTACGTCACGCATGACCAATCGGAGGCGATGGCCATCGCCGATCGCGTGGCGCTCATGAATCACGGCCGCATCGAGCAGCTCGCTCCGCCCTCCGAGCTCTACGAGGAGCCCCGCACGGAGTTCGCGGCCACCTTCGTGGGCAGTCGCAACGCCGTCGAGCTGCCCGTCACGGGCGGCCGCGTCCGGCTGCCGGGCGCCTTCGACATCGCGGCACCGAGCGGCTCGAACGGTCGGGCCATTTGCTTCTTCCGCCCGGAGGACGTCGAGATCGCCGAGGAGCACGGTCCAGGGCTGGCGGCGTGGCTGGAGATGAAGGTCTACCTGGGCTCGACGACACGCCTTCTGTTGCGGGCCGAGCACGCCAGCGGCGAGCTGTCGCTCCATGCCGACGCTCCCAGCCGGCGCGTGCAGGGCCTGGATGAGGGTAGCCGCCTGACCTTCCGCGTCGATCCCGCCCACGTCCGCGCATTCCCAGTGGAGGCCAGCGCCTGATGGATCCCCAGAACGCGGCCGCGACCGTCGCGACGCTTGAGCGGACTCGCGTCGTGCTCATCGGCCTCGACGGATTCCCGCACCGCCACGTCCGCCCCGACCTGACGCCACATCTCTGGCGGCTGGGGGTGCAGGGTGGCCGGGCACCGGATGGGGGCAGGTCAGAGCTGCCCTCCACGACCTATCCGGGCTTCGTGACGCTCATGACCGGTGCCGGTCCGGAGCAGCACGGCGTGCGCACCACGTTCGATCGGCCGGGCGCCGTTCCGGGCTGGGCGGGCGAGCGCCGGACGTTGCTGCCGACGATCCTGGACGCCTGCGCCGCGGCCGGGATCGCGGGGCGGGCGGTCATGGGCGACCACCTCATGTATCCGGTCCTCGGCCTGCCCAACGGTGACCGCACCTGGCCGGAGGGCGGCCATGTCCTGCCGGACGTCGCACGCGACGCGCACGGCTACCCCGTGAACGAGGCCGTCTGGCCGCACCAGGCAGCGGCTCTCTCCGATGCGTCGCTGCGTTTCGTGTTCTGCCACCTCAACGAGGTCGACACGGTCGGCCACGACGAGGGCCCGGACAGCGAGGCCGCCCTGGCCTGCTGCGCCGAGACGGACACGTGCGTGTCGAAGCTTCTTGAGGCCCTGATGCCCACGTGGGAACGCACCGTCGTCATCGTCGTCTCCGACCATGACCAGGAAGTGCGGGCGCGCGAGGAGGGCCTGGACCCGCTCAGCATCCCGGGCCTCGTCGATATCGCCAGCGATTGGATCGGCGACGGCGGCTGCGCCTGGCTCCGACTGCGAACCGGCGTCAGCGTCGAGCTGGCTGCCCCGGTGCTCGCGGCCGCGGAACCCCTGCTGGCCTGGCGGATCGTCGGCGACCGGGTGCTGCTGCTGGCCGGACCGGGCGAGGTCTTCCACGACGGCCACGTCCCCCTGCTGGGACTACACGGTGGCCCCGGGACGGTCCGCACCGTGGCCCTGGTGGGCGGCGGGCACCCCGTGGTCCCCGCGCTGGCGAGGGCCATGGCAGTCCGTCCGCCGCGGCTTCGCGACTGGGCACCGACGATCGCCGGGCTCCTCGGCGTGGACATGCCCGACGCGTCGGGGCGCGACCTGCTGGCCTGAGTCCGCTTCGGCAGGCCTGGCGCCGAACCTCCCGCAGTGCCCTGCTCAGGCCTCGGTGGCCACCACCTGCTTGGCCTCCATCGTCTCCGCCGTGCTGATGTGCAGCAGCTTGACGACCTCGCCCACGACCAGGACGGCGAGCGAGACGACGACGCAGATGATCCACTGCTCGATGCTCAGATCGGTCGTGTCCAGCAGGCGGTTGAGGACGCCCAGCTCCGCGGCCGCGATGGTCACGAGGATCGCGAGGCCCACCCCCTTGAGCAGGGTCGGGTTGTCCCGCAGGTCCATGTCGAAGACCGAGTGCGCCGGGTCGGACGTCTCCAGGGCGAACCAGATGTTGGCCAGCGAGAAGACCGTCAGGCCCATGGTGCGCGCGACAGCCTCGCCATGCGCGTCGGTGGCCCACCAGATGACACCCAAGGTGCAGATGGCCATGACCAGGCCGATGAAGACGAGGTAGCTGAAGAGGCGCTTGGGCAGGATCGGCTGCGTCGGGTCGCGCGGTGTTTCGTTCATGAGCCCCTCACGTGCCTTCCCGTAGCCCAGGCCGATGGCCAGGAAGACCGTCACCGTGAAGTTGACCCAGAGGGTCTGCACGGGCGTGAAAGGGATGCCCTGAGCGATGAAGAAGAGGCTGGAGCCGAGGAAGGTCAGGATGAAGCCGAACAGGCCGCCCATCTGGTAGCGGATGTAGCGCAGCAGGTTGTCGTAGAGCGCTCGGCCGAGCTCCACGGCCTTCACGATGGTGGCGAAGTTGTCGTCGGTCAGGATCATCACCGCGGCCTCCTTGGAGACCTCCGTGCCGGTGATGCCCATGGCCACGCCGATGTCCGCCCGCTTGAGGGCCGGGGCGTCGTT
>Ga0209254_10007118_pt1 | contig 10318 bp, 7 predicted proteins | sample FrelakmetDIP11DI_FD_187148 | JGI IMG/M metagenome (GOLD analysis project Ga0209254, IMG submission 187148) | Freshwater lake sediment microbial communities from the University of Notre Dame, USA, for methane emissions studies - DIP11 DI (SPAdes)... | ecosystem: Environmental > Aquatic >... | reverse complement strand
ATCCGCTGCTCGAGCGGGTCGGCAACGCCGCCGTCGAGCGCGAATGCGGAACCGCGGGCGATCCGCCCTCACTGGAGCAGGTGCGCAGCGTGCTGGACCGGCTGCCGCTGGTGCGAGCCTGGCAGCGTTTCATGCGCAGCCACCAGGAGATGATGTGGCGCCGTACGCGGGCGGGTTTCGAGCCGCAGTCGGCGGCGCTGCTGCAGGCGATGACGCTCGCCGAGCAGCGCGGGCCCGGCCGCCTGGATTACGACCCGTCATTCGTCGTGCCGGACTACGCACGGTACGAAGTGCACCTGCAACCGGGGGGCTATCCCGACGATCCGCTCGGCGGCGCGATCTTCCATTACGGCACCCACGTCTTCTACCAGGGCGAGAATGCCCAGGACGAGCTGCACGTCGAGATGGCGCAGAAGACCACGCCGCCGGCCGACGCGCGCGTGCAGCGCGTGCTCGACCTGGCATGCTCCATCGGCCAGGCCACGGTGGCGCTGAAGCAGCGCTTCCCGCAGGCCGAGGTCTCGGGCCTCGACGTGGCGCTGCCGCTGCTGCGCTACGCCCACCTGCGTGCCGCCGAGCGCGGCGTCGACGTGAACTTCGTGCTGGGGCTGGCCGAGTCCCTGCCGTTTCCGGACGGCCATTTCGACGTGGTGATGGCCTACATCCTGTTCCACGAGATTCCGTGGGCCGTCACGGAACAGGTCATTCCGGAGGTGGCGCGCGTCCTCCGACCGGGGGGCACGTTCGCGATCTTCGAGTTTCCGAGCGCGAGCCAGCAGCTGTCGCCGGTGGCGCGATTCCTGATCGACTACGATTCGCGGGACAACGTCGAGCCCTATTCGCCGGAGTTCGTGAAGGGCGACTTCCACGGCCTGCTGCGCGCCAGCGGCTTCGACGTGCAGCCGGGGCCGGGGCTCGCGAACGGCTTCCTGCAATCGATCGTCGCGACGCGGCGCTGACGCGCGGGTCCTGCCCACGACCGCCTGCGCGCGCATCGACACGGCATGACGACCGGGATGCTCGACATCGGCGACGCGCTTCTGGCGTTCGACGAGGTGGGTGCGGGTCCCGCGGTGGTCTGCATCTCCGGACTCGACGGCCGCGCCGCGTTCTGGCGCAGGCAGGTGGGGCCGCTGTCCGGTGAGCGGCGTGTGATCGCCTACGACCAGCGAGGTGTGGGGCGCAGTTCGCACTCGCTCATCCGCTACAGCGTCCGTCAGATGGCGGAGGACCTGCTGTCGTTGCTGGATGCGCTGGGCCTCGAGACGGCGACGCTCGTCGGCCATGGCCTCGGCAGCGTCGTGGCGCTGGAGCTGGCGATCCGCCATGCCGAACGCGTCGAGAAGCTCATTCTGGGCGCGCCCTGGGCAGCGCCGTCTGCCTACGAAGCCGAACAGGCCCGGTTGCAGCAGGCCATCCTCAGCCGCTGCGGGCGCGAGGCCTATGCGCTGAACGAGGTGATGCGCACGGCGCCCGCCTCGTGGCTGCATGCCCGCCCGTGGCTGATCCGCGAGCGCGCCGCGGAGCGCGTCGGCGGGCTCGCCGCGGACGAGGTGGAGCTGAGCCGACTGCAGGCGGCGCTGGAGTGCGACGTGCTCGCGCGCCTTCCCCACCTGCGGGTGCGCGCGCTGGTGATCGCCGCAGCCGATGACCAGGTCGTGCCTCACAGCGTCTCGCGGCAGGTCGCGCTGGCGCTGCCGTACGCGCGATTCGAGCTGCTGACCTCGGGGGGCCACCTGGCTCCCGAGGTGGCGCCGGATCACTTCAACGAACGGCTGCTCGGGTTCCTGGACGAGTGAGCCTCGCGTGCTTCAGCGACGGCAGAGCGAGAGCCACGGCTTCGAGGCCGCGGACGCTCGCGGCGCCGACGGCGGCGCGCCTGCGCCTCGCACGGGATCGGCGCTGCCGGTCAGCAACAGGTTGGGGATCGTGCTCGTCTCCCACTCTTTCGGGTCGTTGCCCCAGCGGAACACGACCAGGCCACTGCAGGGCAGCATCCACAGCGTCGTCGTTCCCCCGTAGCCGCTGAGGTACCAGGCGGGTTCCGCGAACGGCACGTCGTTGCGCTGTATCAGGGGTGGATCCGCCAGCCTCGGCCCGGCTCCCGACCAGCCGAGGAACGCCTGGTAGCCGTGATACGGGTTGATCGCGGAGGGGCTGAACATCCGCGTCACCCACTCGACCGGCAGGATGCGGCGGCCCTGCCATTCGCCGCCGTTGACGAGCATCAGCCCGATCTTCATCAGGTCGTCTGCCCGGACCCTCAGGCAGCAGAACGCGCGGCTCTGCCCTTCGCGGTCGACGTTGAGGCTGGCCGTGCCCAGCCCCATCGGCTTCCAGATCCGCGACTGCAGGTAGTCCCGATACGATTTTCCGCTGGCGCCTTCGAGCGCCATCGCGAGCAACTGGGACTCCACGTTGCCCCAGCCATACCGCGTGCCCGGTTCGGCGACCCGCGGATAGGCGAGCGCCGCCGCGTGGACGTTGCTGCCCTCCGCGAGCTGCAGGGTGAGTCCCAGCGGCGCCGGGTCCGGACGGTAGGAGTCGAGCCCGGAGCTCATCGTCAGCAACTGTTCGAGTGTGATGCGTCCGCGAGGATCGTTCCGCCAGGCTTCCAGGAACTGGCCGACGGGCTGCTGCGTGTCCGGGATGAGGCCATCGGCGATCGCGGCGCCAAGCGCGATCGCCGTGAGAGGTTTGGCGATCGATCGCACCGCCAGCAGGCTGCCGCCATCGCGACCGGGGGCGTAGTACTGGAACTCCACCTTTCCGGCGCGCGCGACGGCGAGCACCTCGGTGTCGTGCGCCTTGGCCCACTGCAAAGCGCGCTGCCAATGGTCCTCGCTGACGCGGCGACTCCGCGCGGGCGCCAGCGGGAGAGGGGCCGACGCGTCGCCCTCGATCAGCTGGCTCGGCACGTAGAAGGAGTCAGGCTGCGGGAACTCGCCGGGGCTTTCCAGCCGTCGCAGATAACGCTGCCAGAAGAAGAGATCGTCGGTACGGGCCTTCTCGACCAGCCGCCGCTTCTCTTCCAGCCGGGCATCGGTCGAGGTCGCCGCGACGGGCTTGCTGACGGTCGCTGTCGAGGCGGCCGGTCGTACGGGCCCGCGGGATACCCAGTGACCGTCGACTCGCTCGAAACGATGACTCGACAGTCGCACCTCGCGGTAGGTCGTTCCGGTCTCCAGGAAGTAACCGCAGATCACGCCCGCATCGGGCCGCGCCGGACGACACTCACGCTTATCGAACCGGTGGATGCGCGTGGCATTCAGGTAGCGGGGTCGATCGGCCGACGAGCCGATGTTCCTGCTCAGCAGGTAGTCCTGCATCGCCGCGCGCATCTCCGCCTCGTCGGGTTCCTCCGGCGTCGCTACGGCCGTCGTGACTGCTTCGGGCGCAGCGCCCGTCGCGCCCGGTACTTGCGCGGTAACGGTCGCACCACCCGCACCACCCGCACCGGTCGCGCAAGCGGCCAGCGCGACGGCGACCAGCGGCAGCGCAGCGGCGCGCGATGTGGACAGACTGCGACGCAATGCGCCCCCCCAACCCTCGTCCCGGCAATCCGTCTTCATGACCCCGACCCTCAGCCCAGCAGTGCCGCAAGTTCCGGAGCGAGTTCGCGGCGCTCGAAAACCTTGCGTCCCGTCGCGTTCTCCAGCAACTGCACCGGGCTGTTCTCCTCATAGCCCAGCCAGGGTCGCAAGCCGACGGAGGACAGGCACACATGGTTATAGCCCGCCGACACCATGGGTTGTGCCAGTTCCGTGGGGCGTACTCGCCAGCCGGTGGATTCGACCGCGCTGCCGGTCGTCCCGGCGTCCAGGCCGTCGCTCGCGGCGGAGTGGAACACATACCACTCATCACCCCCCACCGCGACCTGCGCGGGTGCGCGCAAACGCTTGATCGGTACCGCGTCGTCCAGCGAGATCCACCCGTCGTCCGCGATCAGCGTACTGGACTCCCAGCGCCTGGGCTTCACGGCGCTGGTGCGCCCGGTCGCGGAATTGGTGAACCTGTCGAGCCGACGGTGCGTGCCTGGCTCGAGCGCTCGTGCGGCCCCGACCGCCGAGACATGGAAGGTATTGGGGCCCGCGACGCCGGCACGCGCGATCTCCGCAGCCGTCGCCGTGCGGATGCGGCATTCGACCACGGCGAGTTCCGCAAACAGCACTCGAGGTGGGTGCTTCGGCGCCATCTCCAGCACGTGCGCGATCGACTGCACCCAGGTTACGCCGCCCGTCGGCGAGCCGATGATCGAGAGCAGCGTCTGGAGGTCGACACGGGTTGTCGCAGGACCGATTGCGGCGGCCGCAGGCATCGCCAGGCAGGTTGCCGTGGCGCCGATCCCGAGCAGGAAGGCGCGCCGGTCTGCGCTCATACTTCCAGCCGCTCGGGAAAGTACGTGCGTACGAGGCGCACGAGCGCGGGCGCGCCCTGGTCGAGGCTGAGCACCTTCTTGCCCATCGCGTGGATCACCAGCCGCGCCGGGTCGCCGGTCGGGAAGCCGAGCCAGGCACGCTCCCAGGCGAAGGCCGTCCCATGCCAGTCGTAACTCGCCTCGACCGCCGGACGGCGCGGATCCAGTACCTCCGCGAGCCGCGCCCGCCACAGCAGCGTATTGCCGCGTGGCTGGTGCGGCCCCTCGTCGTGAAAGATGGCTTCCTTAAGCATCACGAGATCGTCCCCCAGCACGTAATGGGGCCGGGGGCGCAGGACGGCATCCTTGCGTTCCTCGTAGAAGTAGTCGGGCCGGAGGGCGCTGTAACCGCCCGTGGGCGTGTAGATCCACTGGTCCTCGAAGATCGATCCGGCCGTCTCCTGCCACTCGCCGGTCACCGGGTTCTCGAGACCCTCCAGGGGCTCGAACGTGTGCGGATCCAGGATGAAGCCGGTCTCGCGCGAATTGACGCGGAACGCGTGCTCGTTCGGCGAGCGCAGCTGGGCGGGATCAGGCCGGTCGATCCGGAACACGTACACGTTGCCAGTGGCATAGAGATCGATCGGTGGTCGACCCGGGATCAGGCAGCTCACTCGGGAGAAGACGGTGATGTAGGTCGGCGCACCGTCGAGTGAGCCGAAGACCTTGAGGTCGGCATAGTAGTTGCGCATCGGGTCGGCCAGGTCGGCGACGCTCGTGGCTGATCGTGCCAGCAGCGGTCCAGCATCCATCATTAGGTCTTGCACCTCGCGCGAGCGCTACACTGACGACAACTCTACGGAACGTGTTGTAGCAGAGCGCTGGCGTCCCGCGCCAATCAGTCTGGCGCGGCCCGGCGATGCCGGGAAGACATGGGTACGATTGCCATAGACCGCGCGCATCGCAGCATCAGCGGATCTGATTGGCGACCGGGCGGCTCCTCGCGGCACAGTGCCCTCGCATGACGTGGGTGATGAAGGGGGTTTCCCCGACCTGCTTGCAGGAGAATCAGCTTGACCAGACCAGGGGCTCCGGATCTTTCCTTGGCAGGCATCGAACGACGTTCGCTGTTTCGGGGTTTTGGCGCGCTGCTGGCATCAAGCCTGCTGACGACGGAAGCAGCGGCGCAGCAAGTCGAATCCGGGCTCGTGAAGCGCGACCTGACGGCGAAGGAGCTGAAGGGCGCGCCCGCGGTCTTCGAGCCCGCCGAGCGCGGCAACTTCGATCTCGACGATGCCATAGGCAACCGGCTCGCGACGCTGAAGGCCACCAACAACCTCGTCGGCAAGACAACCTACGTCGCGATGTTCTCGCGCGTCTACCTGGGTCCGCAGGGTCGTGGCGGCGCCGCGATCCACGGACATCTGGGTCTATGGACCTGGCGGCTGCAGTGGCCCGACCCGAAGGAGTACCCGGACACGCCCAAGGGCACCGTGGTGCAGCGCGCGCTGTTCACCGGCATCATTCTCGATCCCTGGACGTTCAAGCCCGTCAGGACGGTCTATAACCCGTACCTGAAGAAGAACGTCGAAGCGTCCGACTCGCTGTTTGCCGAAAGCTACCTCATCAGCCCGACCGGCGGTGGTCGGAGCCTCGATCGGCCGCAGTTCATGGACAGCCCGGAGCAGCAAGCGGCGCGGAAGAACCCGCATATGATCTGGGGCGACAAGCTGTCGATCTTCCTCGCGGGCCTGTTCCAGAACGAGGGCCCGAACCAGCCGCGGATGGATGGGTCGATCTGGACCAGCGACTACCGCCAGATCATGGATCCGAAGGTCGACCTCGTGACCACCGACTACAACTTCGCAGGGCTGATGCGCGCCTGGGAAAGGCCCTGGATCGGCGTCGGCAAGGACGACCAGGCGCAGCTTCTGTGGAACGTGAAGGGTACCAAGCTGCACTCCGTAGACGATTTCCCGGAAGTCATGAAGAAGTACTTGGTCAGCAAGTACCCGGATAGAGTCTAGAAGCCAGCCGCTCGTGTCGCATCCGGGCATGGATCCCAGCATGCGTCTGATTTTCTGAAGCAGTGCCCAAGGCACAGCATCGACTCTGGTTCAAGCCATACGACAGATTTGGGGGTTTCATGACCATCACGACAAACGCGCGCCGCAGCAGCCCGGCATTGCTTTCTGCCTGGGTTGCCGCTACGTGCTCGATTGGATCCGGTGAAGTCGTTGCGCAGCAAACCTCGGCGCAGCAAACCTCGATCGAGGTGGAGGAGATCGTCGTCACGGCGAGAAGAGTCGAAGAGAAGATCAACGACATTCCGGTAGCCGTCACCGCATTTTCCGGCGATGACCTCAGACGCAAGAACGTGATCAGCCTGGCCGATATCGCGGCATTCACGCCAGGGTTCTCATTCGAGGCCTACAGTGGCGGCACGACGCCCGCGCCGCTCATCCGTGGCCTCAGTCAAGCCGCCTTGACCGATCGCAACCAGAATGTCGGGACGTTTGTCGACGGCGTGCATGTGCAGCAGCAGGGCAACGTCGACTTCACGCTGATGGATCTCGAGCGTGTCGAGATCATCAAAGGACCGCAAAACGCCCAGTATGGGCGCAGTTCCTTCGCCGGCGCGATCAACTGGGTGCCGCGCCGGGCCGCGCTCGGCGAGTGGAATGGCAACGCCTCGATAACCTACGGCACGGACGAACGCCAGGATATCAGCGCTGCGGTCAATATCCCGATCGGGGACGCACTCGCGATCCGCGTTTACGGCAACAAGACTGAGTTTGATGGGACTTTCAAAAACAACTATCCGGGATCCGGTACCGCAGTTCCGTCGGAAGCCTTTGGTGCGCGGTTCTCGGGAAACGAGGGCAATGTCGGCGGGTGGGACAATGACGCCGTGCAGGTGGGGTTGCAGTATCGACCGGTTGATGAGTTGCGGATCAACCTCCTGTACTACCGTTCGCAGACCCGTAACGAACCGGGCGCCGGCCTCGTAATCTCGCCGTTGACGCGGGCTCAGTTACCGGCTGCGACCCCGGCGCAGCTGAACCCCCTCAACTGCAGCCCGACCGCGGCCGGCATCAACCAGTTGCTTTGCGGCGAAATCCCCGTTTCAGAGTCCGAGGTCATCACGGACCCGCGCTCAACCGGAGCGCAGACACACAGCGAACTGATGTCAGCCCGCGTCGACTACAAGTTCTCCGACACGTTCGGGCTCATGTATCTTTTTGGCAGGGGCCTGTACGACTCGGCGAACTATCAGGCTGCCGCGCAGCCCGCGCTCCTCATCAGCGGCAATGCTCAAATTGGCGGTTTCCTGCAGTTCGTCTCCAATCCCTATACTGACCAATTGGCGGAATCCCACGAGTTGCGTTTCGACGGTCAGGTCGGGCGCCTGACCTGGCGTGCCGGCTACTATTATTCCGACGTCGACGACTTTGGCGCTGCTGCCTGGTTCACGAACCGGCGCCCGCTGAGGGTCGATCCGACAAATGCCTTCGTCTCCAGCGGCGTTCCTGCCGGCCCTAACAGCCTGCTCTCCAACTTCGTCGACAAGATCGAATCACCTTTCGCGACGGTCTCCATTCCGTTTGCGGACGCGTGGACAGTTGATGTCGAAGCTCGATACACGACGGAGAAACGCCAGCAGACCCTGAACACTGGGGCACGCTTTCAAGCCGAGTTCAGCGACTTTACGCCCCGAGTGAACGTCCGCTGGAAACCCCGCGAAGAATGGACCCTCTATGCAAGCGCCGCCCGCGGCGCGAAGTCGGGCGGTTTCAACGGCGCGACCGCTGATATCCCGACATTCGAGCCGGAAGAGAACACGACGTTTGAGGTCGGCGCCAAGCAGACTCTCTGGGACCGTCGGCTACAGCTGAACTATGCGGCTTTTGCGACAGACTGGACAGATCTTCAGCTCAGCGTGCCGGACACGATTCCCTCTGGTCTCACGCCGCCGGGAACCCAGGAGGGCAACTTCATCGGCAACGTCAAGGGAGCCGATGCCATCGGATTTGAAGTCGAGGCGCAGGCGGCGCTGACGGACCGACTCACCGGTCGCTTCGCGGGTTCCTACGTCGAAAGCACGTTCAAGGACGGCACGATCGACACGACCTTCGGCCGCAACTGCGAGACGACGGGAACACCCGTTTGTGTATTCCTGCCGCGTCAGCCCGGTGTCTTGCCCCTGGGCGGTTCGCCGATCGGAGGCAACGACTTGCCACGCACCCCAAGGACGCAGCTGGCTCTGGGGCTCGACTATCGGCAGCCCATAGGGGGGCTCGAACTGACGCTGCGCGGGGACCTCACTCATCAGAGCAAGTACTATGCCGAGACGTTGAATCTGGCGTCGATTCCGAGCCGCACGCTGCTGAACCTGGACATCGGGATCCAGCACCCGGACGGTACCTGGAGCGTGAATCTCTGGGGCAGCAACGTGACGGACGAGCTCTACGCGTCGAGTGCGTTCGCCGTGTCAGTAGCGCGCCAGTACACGCCAGCACTGGGCCTGGGCGCCATGTTCGGCTTGACGGCGCGATACAATTTCGTGGGCGACAAGTGAGCGAAGGGCGCGTCGTCCCGGGCATTACTCCATGCATCGGAGTTGCTGGTCGGCTCGTCGCCATTGATTGATGCTGCGCGAGACGTTCCTGCCAGCATTGGGCGGCTGAGTGGTCTGGAGCTATCGTCGATACCGGCATCGCCATTGAAAGGATCACAGTGGCCTCCCGCAAGCGTGAGAGGTCGTTTCAAGAAAGGGGAAAGCCATGCCAGGCATCAAGACTTCCACGCATCCATCGAACGAAGCAGATGCGCACGACCTGATGCGAAGGAAGCTCCTCGGTGCTCTCGGAAGTGCTGCCGGCATTCTGGCTATCTTTCCGTCCGCACCCGCGCGCTCCCAGGCGCAACCTGCGGCGTCGAAGGACGTAGCCAAGCCTGCGGGTGATGGCGCTGCTGGAGAGAAGATCTTCAACGCCTATGAGCGGACGAGGAAATTCCAGAAGAACGAGATGGCTGGCACGCCGTGGGTTGCAAGCCAGAAAGGTAATTTTGATCTCAACGACCCCGTGCAAGCCAGTCTGGCGCGACTCAAGATGACCCAGAACCTGGTTGGCAAACGGACCTATATCCCGATGTTTGTCAGGCTCATGCTTGGTCGCGAAGGCAATCCCGGGGGGCTACTCCTTGGCGGAGCGGGCCTGTTCACGTGGCAATTGCAGGTCCCAGACCCCAAACAATTCCCCGGCCTTCCCGATGGAACGGTGCTCATGCGGTCGATGTATACCGCTCGATATCTCGATCCGGCAACGATGGAGCCGACGGACAAGCTGTTGAACCCCTACAACGGCAAGATGATGAAACTCGAAGACAGCCTGTTCGTGGAGAACTTCCTGAGCTTTCCAAAAGGCGGGTCGCGGGATCTCGAGGAACTGCAATTCGCAAACGACGAACCAGATGCCGCGAAACCGAGACTGATCAAGAAGTGGGGTGATGAGCTGGTCCTGTTTCAGGGCGGCACTTACGCGGAACCAGGCAAACATCAACCTCGCTTCACCGAGAACATGTGGGCGTCCAACCATAAGGATGTCATGAACCCGGAAATGCCCTTGGTGGATACCCGGTATTCATTCGCGGGAGTCAACAAGGCATTCGAAAAGCCGTGGGCGGGATACTCCACCAAGGACAAGGACATTCTTTGCACGCTGGCCTACGGAAGAAAGGTTCATCGACCGGAAGACATACCCGACTTTCATAGGCGGGTGCTCGTCGAAAGATATCCGGATCGACTTTGACAGTGTTTTCCGTGGTTAGCCCGGCCGCTCTCATTCGTCCGCGTGCAAGGGAACCTGTCCGGCACGGTGTGCCCTTGGCGTTTCCATGGCGGGATGCTGGCGGTGACGCCGACCGAAGCGCTGCGGGTCAGGGCGTCCTGACCCGCGG